>ENA-UOIW01000601-UOIW01000601.1-human-gut-metagenome-genome-assembly--contig:-P58-NODE-601-length-27460-cov-8.046597_pt1 | contig 27460 bp, 14 predicted proteins | sample MGYA00242334_ERZ723881 | MGnify/ENA metagenome assembly ERZ723881 | reverse complement strand
GAGGGGCCATTTTCCGCCTATAATTAACCATTCCATGTTCAAAAAAGCAGCAGCATGTCAGTGTTGTCTTGCTCTTTCTCCTCTTGCAGATTGGAAAACCTTAAGGCCTTAGCCCACTGCTTATCGGAAATATGCAGTATCCTGACCTTCCCCTTTGAAGGCAAATTCTCCTTAATGGCTTCAACAGTGGACCTATTCCCTGCTTGAGTTGGCGTATATCTGGCATACACCGAAAACTGCACCATCGCGTACCCCATATCCAGCAAAAGATTCCGGAACTGAGTCGCCGCATGTCGTTGTTTCTTAGTCTGCACCGGAAGATCAAACATTACCAAACACCACATTCCCCCGCTCTCCTCATCCTTCTTCATCAGGCCCTCCATACACTGGTACATGCAGACGCTCGATTTGCCCCTCGCAATACATGCCAAATTGCTGAGCCAAATCATTCATCGCACTTGGAATCGTCAAACCGGAAGAGTCGAAGGTCTGATTTGACGCTCCGACCAACACTCGTTTAACCGCACGATCCGATACGCAAGCATCGGCATCCAACTGGGCAACTCGATAATCAATTGCAGCACGAAACGGCTCAATAAGATCGTCTGCTAAACAAAAGTAATTGCCTCGCCCATGATGGTTAACACCCAGCGGCGGCGCTAATCCTGCCGATATTACAGCCTTAACCGCAAATGACCTAAGCACAGTGTATGCATAATCTAATTGAGCGTTTCTCCCCATGCCTTGGCCAGGTATTCGTTTGAAATGTTCCTCCTCATTAAACACTCTCTTCCAGTATTCTCGAGCCGCTTACCCCTCAATGTTGGATGGATCACCTGATCTTACTGACGTTGCCATCCCTCTGAGGATTCCTCCCCCTTCCTTTTTCAGGGCATCCAAGCATGCAGCTTGTCCACGAATCTTGGCTTGGACAAGGCGCGCCCATGCATTTTTACGCCGTGGAACGCTTAGCCGAGATTGAGCCAACTGACGTTGTGTAACGGTGGTCGATAAATCCGTCCACGAATATAACGCCGCTACTGGCACACCTCTCCAATCGCAAAGCATAACGCTGACGCCATATTGAGCCATCTCGAACAAAGCCGCCGAAGAACAATACAGCTTCTGTCCGATCAGAAGCACTGCTGTCTGCGCCAGAGATACTTCTACTGGTTTTACAGCGCCCCTACTGTCAATAACCACACGTCCGCGCTTGTACGTGATGCTACCGTCCATCTCTGTGCAGTCCACAACCCGCCAAGCACTTTGCATTTTAAATCGCCTTACTCCAGCACATCACGACACCACTGCCAAGAAGTAGGCAAACCAGAGCATGATTCTTGACGAGATTCGCCGAATACATTGAGACGGATACATACCGGATGGTATGCGGCTAGTGCATTCACAGTCGGCAGCCATCCTGGTCTATCGATTGTCTTGAGCACACCATCTGAAATGCTTGTCCCAGTCTTCCTCCCGAGAGTATCAATTCCTTCAGAAGCAAGCATGCGTGGTCTTAATCTTAATTGCGTTTTGTTAAAGAACCCATCAACAACCCAGCAACTGTACGCACGGGAAGTCCCGTTCGGCAATGATTGAACAAAACCCCGGAACTCCGCAATCTGTCCAGTCAATTGAGCTTCGGCGAAATCCACCTCGATGGTATCTCCCACGGTTAACCAACCCAGGTATTCCGCACGATTGTCCAACACAGCCTTAGCAGTACGACCTTCGGCATATCTCATGGATACTGACTGTTCAAACAACGGGGCGTGGAAGAGGTCCTCGTTCCGATATCGCATCAGATCAGTTTGGAATACACGAATCATTCCGTAAAAGATCTTTGTCTTACCTTTTGCCTTCTGTTCCCAGCACCGATAGATTCGAGCGTGGTGAATCGCTGAACCAATGTCTGCGGATCCGCCACGAACCGCAATCTGCGCCGCCGCAGAGGTAAAAAATGAGACCTCATCCTCTGGACCGACATACCTACCATGAACGGTAATGGAACGTTCATCATTCTCCGGCAGACCATCTTGCTCGTCATACTCAGGCAATCTGGTCAACGCACAGTACAGGGCGGGAGTTGACGCTTTCCGAATAGTATCAACATCGATAGCGGACTTCAGAGAAACCTTCGTCAGCTTGTGCACCGTATCGTCATGTACGACAGAATTCCCCAATGCCAGCCTCATCGACTGCACTACAGCAACCCGATTATTGTCTAAAGCACCGTTGAGCAATTCCAACAACTTATGCATTTGTTTCAACCACTCTTGGAAAGAGTCATAGCACGCTGTTCCAGGATTTGGATATTCCCGCCACGGTATTTCATCGGGATACAACTTTCTCGCCAACCGCTGGGACTCACGCAATGAGTCACGTTCAGCCAGCGTCTGTGCGATGCCGGGTCGCATCAGAGCAATCACTGCAGCATCCACTGCGTGATGTCTGCGATCCAGTCGGGTCTTACCTCCTCCGCCGACGAAATGAATTTGATCTTCAATATGCGCAGCCTTTCGAGCGTCAGAAGTCAGCCGACCGCGGAACACCCCTACAGTAGTGTTTGGTAACACATCCGGATACTGATACGACTCATGGTTGAAGAACCAATCGATACGGCGATGCAGCTCATCCGCCATCCAAGCCACCGATTCCATCGAACGATTATCGATAGGCTCGTCAGCTTCCGTTTGCCGAAGTCGCGAAATCACCTCCTGCTTAAAGTTTCTCTGTGCGGCAGGCGTATAGGAGCCCCGTGTAAAGATAAACGCCTCTACACGCTGAATCGTTTCAGACAGATCCACCCCTTGAGCTTGAGCTTGAGCGGATCGCGCCCATGCTGCGAACGGGGTATTGCTCTTCAGACGATTACATTCGGCACACACCGCTGCAAAATTCGTCCGCGTATTCGTCGATCCTACGCCTTTACGGGGAACGATATGGTCCATCTCACAGGTTTTGAATGTAATCATCGCACCGCAATAGAGACACTTTCCGTTCTGCCGCTGCACCGCTTCCCACCGGCGCAAATCCGATTCACGTACCCGCTCCACCTTTTCTTCGAGATGCAGTTGTTTCCCTATATCCTTTCGATATTCACTCCGCTTGGCTATAGCGTTTTCATAGTCCTTCTTGTTTTTACGAGCCACCGCAACCGAAGACATACCATCACGAACATGTTCAATCTGCACGGATGAAGGAGTGCCCCACCGCTTCACGCAATTGACGATATATCGATTAACGATCTTCAACACCCGATCGACTGCAGGATTGCCCAAAGGCATACCGATGGGATCTGCCGGAGGACGCCAATTATCAGCCACGTTAAATACATGTTTGCGCGCTTCATGCAAATCGTCGTCGGTTTGCAGCATACGTTCGGTAAGCACTTGCAAAGTTTTTGCCGAATAAGCCGCACGGCCAGCCGGCAGATCAATGGTATCCAACTTGCTCAGATCCTCATCGCTAAGCGTATTGATGAAATCTATCGCCTCCGAATATGTAACTTCGTCTTGCACCTTGTCGATGTCTACAGTGTTCGACAACAGACCAATCATCGACTCTTGGCCATTATCGCTGGCTTGCGCCCACCATGCATTCAATTTCTTCCGGAGTTTGCTGTCGGAACAAGACTGAATCGCCCTAATGGAATCCATCCTTGGAGGCCTGCTGGACACACGGTCCTCGCCATCCCTGGTTTGTTGTCCGATGCCCCTGAGTTGAGATCGTTCCAGCCCAAGTTTCTGTGCCACGTCTCCCCACGTGTAATCTTCTTTATCCGTTGAGGCAAGCAAATCAAAAACTATGTTCTTCTCGCCCATATTCAAAGGACGTTCAATGGATCCCTCTTTTATCCGAAGATTCGTTATAACGTTAGCAATGCGGTACCGCTGAAAAACAAGGGAAGCCTTCAACGCGCGACTCTGCGTTTTATCCAAAGGATCCTTGCCGACCCGCGACTCTGCAGACCCTTTGGGGGTTTGGGAATCAAAAATGGCCAGCAGCAGTTCCCGCGCATGAGACTCATCCACCCGCTGCACTTCAAAAATACGTTTAAGTTCGTTGGCATTATCGGATTGCATCAACTTGGTCGGCAGCAAACCCGTTTTCGGATTTGAAGACCGAGTAGTCGTACGGAGGCGCGGAGATTCATCAAAACCTTGCTGCAATACCTGACACACCAGCTCTCCCGGAGTGGGATCGTCGTCAATCACGTTCCCGATCCGGTTCTCCACGCGGCTCTTCAACTCAGCGTAATTATCAGAATAGGGAGTATCCAACAACAGTGATTCAACCCGCTGATAAGGATTGCGCCATCCTCGGTGCCGAGCAATATGACGAATAGCGATGGAGATATCTTCCAACCGCTCATCATCATCTTCGATGTATCGTTCCGCCAACCTGCCTCGTACTGCCCACTCCTCAAAAGGCTCCGTTAAGGATTCTGACTCGACAATCGGGAATCCCAACCGCTCCAACACATTGTTAAGCCTCGCAAGCCGTGCCTTACGGCGGCGGCGCATACGCCGAGTCCGACGTGCGATGCCCGACTGCTTTTTCCGCGTAATGGCTTCCTTATTTTTCTGGGGATCGACACCTCCATCATGAATAACGCTCTGCGCATTCAAAATACGCAATGGCATTCCCGACTCATCCACTTCTATGGCTGCCAACCCAACCGAATTCAGCCCCACATCAATACCAAGACGGTACAGTCGCTTGCTCATATCTCCCCTTTGATTCATAGCAACACTTCGACGAGTACCAGTATATCCGGGAAAAAAACGGGGCAGGAAACCTGCCCCTGCAGAAAATCTGCTTAGCATTCAAAGCGGCTATCATGTCCGCTCTTACTGAGAATTAGCAATGACCAGTATAGCATCAAATCAGAAGTTCCTACCCTACATACTCCACATGCGCGAACTCCGGCACCTTGTACCACTTGACCGGGTAGCCGGCGCCGTGGGCGCAGAACACCGAATCGGGCGTATTCTCCAGGTCCGCCTCCGGATCATAGTGCGCCTCTCGCACCACGCGCTCCTCGTCATGGCACGGGCGGTAGCCGGCGAACGTGCAGCTCAGCCGCCCTCGACCATGCGTGTACGCGTTCACATCCATCGCGTAGTCGCGCATCTCGGAGACCGGGCACTCCCCCGTCAGCACGGCGTAGTCGGCATCCGTCGCGGAACCGGTAGACGCAGCCGCGCCAGAACCGAAACCAGCGCCCGCATCGTCGCCCATCTCGAAGGTACCCGCCATGCGCTGAATATCGGACATCGCCCGTCCGACCATATCCTGCGGCACCTCCAATCGGAACCGGTACCACGGTTCCAACACACGGCAATACCCGTATCGGCCAGCGTGTCCAGTCGTCACAGCACCGCCGTCGCTATCCGAACCACGATCACCCGACTGTACACCGCCCGACATCGCTTCCTTCACGAACTCAGCATCGGTCTGTCCTTCCGCCGCCGACGGTCGCCCCGAAACGCCCGCGCGCAGCTCCATCAGCCCCTGCCGTACGGCCCGGTATGTGGCCTGCCGGAAATCGCCGCCCTCCGTATGCTTCAAGTGCGCGCGACCAGCCACCAGCGTCAGCTTGACATCGGTCAGGGGTGCGCCGATCAGCACGCCCAAGTGCTCGCGCTCCCCCAGATGCGTCATGATCAGCCGCTGCCAGTTGCGGTCCAGCACGTTCTCGCTCACCGCGGTCGCAATCTGTACGCCGCTGCCCGGCGCGCCCGGCTCCAGCCGGATATGCGCCTCGGCATAATGCCGTAGCGGTTCGAAATGGCCGACCCCCTCAATCGGTGCCGTGATCGTCTCCCGATACAGGATGCCGCCCGGGCCGAACACCACGTCCAGGCCGAACCGGTCGTGCAATTCCTGCTGGACGATCTCCAACTGCACGGCGCCCATCAGCTGCACATGCACCTCACGCAGCCGCTCCTGCCAGACCACATGCAGCAGGGGATCCTCGTCCTCCAGTTCGCGCAGCGCGGTGATGACCTTGTGCAAGGTCAGGTCGTCGAAGCTCGGCATCGGCGGCGTAGTGGAATCCGCTTCGGATTCAGCGTTCTTCGATTGCTCGTCGTCCGATTCCTCGCCCTGCTCCGTCGACGTCGACACTGCCGTGCGCGCCGCGGCGGCGCGTTCGGCGAGCGCGTCCAGGTCGGTGTCCGGCGGGAGCACGGTGTAGGTGAGCACCGGCTGGATGCTGGGCGATTCCGCATCGGGTTCCATACCGAGGCCTTCACCTGGGAAGGTGTGGGTCAGGCCGGTGACGGCACAGACACTGCCGGCGGGGATGTCGGTGGCGATGTCGAATTTGGCGCCGTTATAGACGCGGACCTGATCGGCCTTCTCCTGCCAGACGGATTGCGGGGCCGTTCCCCCATCCGGCTGCGAGGGGACTCCGCCCGACGGAACGGACGAGTCGCGAGCGTTGGTGAGCAGAGCCTTGGCCTTGAGCGTGCCGCCGGTGACTTTGAGCCAGGTGAGGCGATTGTGCTGGGCGTCATGGGAGATCTTGTAGATGCGCGCGCCGAACTCCGCAGGCCACTGCGGCTCACGCACGTAGGTCTCCAATCCGGTCATGAACTCGTCCACACCGTCGAGCTTCAACGCCGAGCCGAAGTAGACGGGGAACAGCTTGCGCTCGGCGATCATGGTCCGCAGCCGCGTCAGCGTGATGCCGCCGGTCTCCAGATATTCGTCCATCGCCGATTCATCGAGCGTGGCAACATTCTCGACATCTTCCGCGTGCCGCCACTGGGCGGCCTCGATAAGCGGCATGGAGCAAGTGGTATCGGAACCCGTACGACGAGCATCGGCGTCAATACCGGTGCCGGGGTCAAAGGCCGAGGCAGGCGCCGGCAGCTCGTAGATGGCGTCGGACAGACGACGGCGCAGGTCGGCGAGCGCCGCGGCTCTATCGGCGCCGGCGGCATCCATCTTGTTGACGAAGATGAAGGTGGGCACCTGGTATCGGGCGAGCAGTCGCCACAGGGTTTCGGTGTGGCCCTGCACGCCATCAGTGCCGGAGACCACAAGAATGGCGTAGTCGAGCACACGCAGCACGCGTTCGGTTTCGGCGGCGAAGTCCACGTGGCCGGGGGTGTCGAGCAGCGTGAGGTCCAGGTCGCCGCAACGCACGGATGCCTGGTGGGCGTGGATGGTGATGCCGCGCTGCTTCTCCAATGATTCAGTGTCGAGGAATGCGTCGCCGTGGTCCACGCGACCGAGTTTGCGGATGCGTCCGGAGCGGTACAGCAGCGCTTCGGATAACGTGGTCTTGCCCGCGTCCACATGCGCCAGGATACCCGCCACGATATGCGTCATACCATTCACTCCAATCCCTTGTCACCGCATCATATCCAGATTACCGGTTCCGTCGTTGACCAATTGAAGGACAAGATCTCCCACCAGTGCGGGTATGGGAAAGTCCCCGATGATTTCGGGGACTTTCCCGGTCGATAACCTGCGTTCAGCAGCCGGTTGAGACGCCTATGCGCCCGGTCCTGTGTCAGGCCTTGGCGACCTCGATGCCTAGGTCGGCGGCGGTGTCGCTGGCCGTGATCTCGAGCGTGGTGGCCAGGGTCTCGCCGGCGATCAGGTCGCGGAACTGTTCGGCCTTCGGGGCGTCGGCGGCCGGCACCGTGAGCTTGAGCACGATGCGGTCGGCGATATCCAGTCCGGCCTCCTTGCGGGCGTCCTGCACGGAGCGGATCGCATCGCGTGCATAGCCTTCGGCGATCAGGTCGTCGTTCAGCGTGGTGTCGAGGATCACGAAGCCGCCGGTCGGCAGCGCCGCGGACACGATGCTGTCGGCATCGGACGGGTTCGCCTCCTCCACGCGGTTGATCAGCTCGTACTCGCCCTCCTCCAGCGCAATCTCGCCGGACGGGATCTCCACCACCGGCGCACCGGCGGCGTCCACATGCCAGGCACCGGACTTGGAGGCCTTGATGGCGAACTGGACGTCCTTGCGCAGACGCTTGCCGGCCACGCGGGCGTTGACGCGCAGCTCGTTGATGATCCGCAACCCGTGCTCGGCGGCCTCATCCAGCGTGCACAGCTCCACGGCCTTGATGTTGAGCTCGGACTTCAGGATGTCCTCATAGGCGCGCACCGCATCCGGGTTCTCGGTGACCACAGTCATGCGGGCCAACGGCTGACGCACGCGGATCTGCTCCGCCTTGCGCAGCGAGAGCGCGGCGGACACCACCTCACGCACCTTCTCCATTGCATCCACCAGCGCCGGGTCATCCACCAGCACACGGCCCAGTTCGGTCACCTCTCCGGTGGAGGCATCCGCCAGCGCCGGCCAATCGGCCAGATGCACGGATTCGCCGCCGGTCAGGCCGCGCCACACGGCCTCGGCCTCCATCGGGGCGAGCGGTGCGAGCACACGCATGAACGTCTCCAACGCGGTGTACAGCGTGTTGAACGCGTTCTCGTCCTCGTTCCAGAACCGGTCGCGGGTGTTGCGGATGTACCAGTTGGTCAGCAGGTCGATGTAGTCGGTCACCGCGTCGCAGGCGTCGGAGATCGCAAACTCGTCGAGCGACTTGGTCGCCGACTCCACCAGGCGACGGGTGCGGGCCAGCAGGTAGCGGTCCATCTCGGGCAGCGCGGCCACCTCGTCGGCGCGCAGCAGGCGCGCGTCATACCCGGCACCGCCGTTCGCGGCGTTCGCATACAGCGTGAAGAAATAGTACGAGCTCCACACCGGCAGCATGACCTGACGCACCGTATCACGGATGCCATCGGCGGTCACGATGAGGTTGCCGCCGCGCAGGATCGGCGAACTCATCAGGAACCAACGCATCGCATCGGAGCCGTACTGGTCGAACACGCCGTTGACGTCCGGGTAGTTGCGCAGGTGCTTCGACATCTTCTGGCCGTCGGAGCCGAGCACGATGCCGTGGCAGATCACGTTCTTGTACGCCGGCTTGTCGAACAGCGCGGTGGCCATGATGTGCAGGGTGTAGAACCAGCCGCGGGTCTGGCCGATGTACTCCACGATGTAGTCGCACGGGAAGTGCTGCTCGAAGAACTCCTTGTTCTCGAACGGATAGTGGAACTGCGCGAACGGCATCGAACCGGATTCGAACCAGCAGTCGAGCACGTCGGTGATGCGGCGCATCGTGGACTTGCCGGTCGGGTCGTCCGGGTTCGGACGGGTCAGGTTGTCGATCCACGGGCGGTGCATGTTGACCTCGCCCTTGTCGTCGCGCGGGTAGTCGCCGAAGTCGGCCTTGAGCTCCTCCAGCGAGCCGTAGACGTCCACGCGCGGATATGCGGGATCGTCGGAGACCCACACCGGAATCGGCGAACCCCAGAAGCGGTTGCGGGAGATCGACCAGTCGCGGGCGTTGGCCAGCCACTTGCCGAACTGGCCGTCCTTGACGTTGTCCGGGATCCAGTTGATCTGCTGGTTGAGTTCAAGCAGACGGTCCTTGATCTTGGTGACGGACACGAACCAGCTGGAGACCGGCTTGTAGATCAACGGGGTGGCGCAGCGCCAGCAGTGCGGGTAGGAGTGCACATAGCTCTTCTCCTGGAACAGGATGGCGCGGTGCTCCTCCGGCACGGCGGCCAGCGGGCCGTCGCCGGCGCGCAGGTTGCGCAGGATCGGCAGGTTGGCGTCGAACACGAACATGCCCTCATACTCAGGGCACAGCGACGTGAACGTGCAGCCCGCGTCAAGCACGTCCACGGACGTGATGCCGTGGGCGTTCAGCGTGTTCATATCGTCCTCGCCGTAGGGGGCCTGGTGCACCAGGCCGGTGCCCTCGGTGGTGTCCACGTAGTCGGCGGTGAAGATCTGGTAGGCGTTGGGGCCCGGGGTGCCGCCCTCGGCGAGCGCGTCCTCGCCCGCGAAGTACGGGAAGACCGGCCAGTAGCGCCAGCCGACCATGTCGGCGCCCTTGAGTTCGCGCACAACCTCGTAGCCCTCGCCGAGTTCCTTGGCGTAGGAACCAAGCAGGGCCTTGGCGAAGTAGAACTTCTTGCCGGCGAACTTGCCCTCGACCGGCTTGACCTCCACGTAGTCGATGTCCGCGCCGACCACGATCGCGAAGTTCGTGGGCACGGTCCACGGCGTGGTGGTCCAGAACACGGCGTAGGCGTCGTCCTCGTCCTTCAGCTTGACGGCCACGGACACGGTGGTGTCCTGACGGTCCTGGTACACGTCGGCATCCATGCGCAGCTCGTGCGCGCTCAGCGGCGTCTGGTCCTTCGGGCAGTACGGCAGCACGCGGTAGCCCTGATAGGCCAGACCCTTGTCGTACAACTGCTTGAACGCCCACATCACCGATTCCATGTACGGGATGTTCAGGGTCTTGTAGCCGTGCTCGAAGTCGACCCAGCGGGCCTGACGGTGCACGTAATCCTGCCATTCGTTGGTGTACTTGAGCACGGAGGAGCGGCAGGCGTCGTTGAACTTAGCGATGCCCATCTGCTCGATCTGGTCCACCGACTCGATGCCCAGCTCCTTCTGCGCCTCAAGCTCGGCGGGCAGGCCGTGGGTGTCCCAGCCGAAGACGCGGTTGACCTTGCGGCCCTTCATGGTCTGGTAGCGCGGGATCACGTCCTTGGCGTAGCCGGTCAGCAGGTGGCCGTAATGCGGCAGGCCGTTGGCGAACGGCGGGCCGTCGAAGAACACGAACTCGTTCTGGCTGTGGTCGCCGGACGGGTTGCGGTCGATGGACTTCTGGAAGGTATCGTCTTTGTCCCAATAGTCGAGAACGTCGGTCTCCAGCTGCGGGAAGCTCGGGTTCGGAGCGACGTTGGCGCTCTGCTCGCCGGCTGCGGCCTTGGGATACACATGGGAATGGGTGGTTTCGCTCACCGTGTCTCTCCTCGTGCAGGTCTGTTCCGTATACTTCTTCTGCCACGAGGACGACGGCGATTGGGATCCGGATATGGTCCGGCTTGGGGTCGATGCCCCGCCCGGCCATGTCACCGGCGTCCGCGATCGCCACCGCGGTACCACCTCGCTTGCCGCACCGCCGGATGCCGCGGGGCTCCTCGCCCCGTGCGATCCCGATGCGACCGCTTGCGTCCGGCTGTGTCGGGCCGGTCCCGTCGGTTCTACTGGGAGCGGGGCGCTTGTGGTGCCGCCGCACCGTTCTTCCGATGGCTCCCCGCTGATAACGGATCATCGCCGTGAACGCCGCCCATTGTAGCACCCCGGTGGGAACGGTCCCCACTCCCGTTCCGTCCCCGGCCAACACGCCCGGCCTCACCGGACTCTGACACTTTTGTGACCGTGATACAAGTTCAAAACCTCGATTTTCCAACGTTTTGCGGAATGTGTCAGAGTCACGATGCATCAGAGTCCGTTGAGGCCGGGCGTGTTGCGGCCGGAGGGGGATCAGGCCGTGGCCTTGCGATAGGCCTCGGTCAGGTTGGCCGCGACCTGATCGCCGGCTTCGCCGAGGATCACGCTCAGCGAACGCAACGGCATGCTGCGCAGGAACATGACCATCAGCGCGCTGTCCGGGATGATCGGGCGACCGGCCTCCTTGCCCATGTCGTCGAGCACGTGCTGCAGGATCGGCGCTCCGATCGGATCGTCGAGCCATTCGCCGAAGGTCGACCATTCGTCGAGGTTCATGATCTTGCCGTCGTCGTCGATCTCGACGTCGAGCCGCGAGATGATGTCGCGCGAGGATACGCCGACCTCGACCGTGTAGGTGCCGCCCTCCACATGCCAGTCGTCGAACCGCTCCGACCAGTAGGCGAAGGCGCGGTCGTCCAGCGCGATGGTGACGTTCTTCGACTCGCCGGGTTCGAGCGCGACCTTGGCGAAGCCCTTGAGCTCGTGCACCGGGCGTGCGACCTTGGCCTTCGGCGGGGCCACGTAGACCTGCACGGTTTCGGCGCCGGCCACATCGGAGGTGTTGGTCACGGTCACAGTCACCTCGGCGGTGCGCGGACCGGTCTTGGCCACGGTCGCGTCGTGCACGTCGAACGTGGCGTAGGACAGGCCGTAGCCGAACGGGTAGGTGACCTGCTTGCGGAAGGTGTCGTAGTACCGGTATCCGACGAACACCCCCTCGCCGTAATCGACGTGACCCTCCTCGCCCGGCCAGTTCATGGCGGACGGATCGTCGTTCACATCGTCGATGATGGTCTGCGCGAGTTTGCCGGACGGGGCTTCGTCGCCGAAGATCACGTCGGCGAGCGCCGCGCCGCCGGCCTGCCCCAACAGCCAGGTCTCCAGGATCGCCTTGGCGCGGCCCCGCCACGGCAGCGAGACCACGGAACCGTTCGACAGCACGACCGCCACGTTCGGGTTCGCGGCGGCCACGGCATCAAGCACCTCGACCTGCTTGGCGGGGATGTCGAGCGTGGTGCGGTCGAAGCCTTCGGACTCGTAAGCGGCGGGCAGGCCGAGGAACAGCAGTACGACGTCGGCCTGCTGGGCGGCCGTCACGGCCTGCTCGGTCAGTGCCGGGTCCTGCGCCGCGTCGTCCAGCGTGAAGCCGGGGGCGAAGTCGGCCGCGACGCCGCGCTCTTCGATTGCGTCGAGGAAGCTGGTGAGCTTGGTCGGGTTGATCAGCGAGGAGCCGGCGCCCTGGTAGCGCGGCGTGCGGGCGAATTCGCCGATGACGGCGATCTTGGCGCCCTTGGCGACCGGCAGGGTGGCGTCCTCGTTCTTGAGCAGCACCATCGATTCGACGGCGGCCTGGCGGGCGATCTCGTTGTGGGCGTCCACGTCGTACCGGTAGCCGTCCCGGCTCATGGCGGGGCGGGCCTTGGCGACCAGGTCGACCATGCCCTGGGCCATCTCGTCCAGTTGGGTGGCGGGGATGCGCCCGTCCTTGGCGGCGGCCACGATCTGGTTGTCGGTGTTGCTCGGCGGCATCTCCAGGTTCAGACCGGCGTTGAGCGCGGCCACACGGTCGCTGACCGCGCCCCAGTCGGACATGACGATGCCCTTGAAGCCCCATTCGCCGCGCAGCACGTCGGTGAGCAGCCAACGGTTCTGTGAGGAGAACACGCCGTTGATCTTGTTGTACGAGCACATGACGGTCCACGGCTGGGCGGTTTTGACGATGTATTCGAAGGCCGGCAGGTAGATCTCGCGCATGGCGCGCGGGGAGATCGTGGCGCTGATGCGCAGACGGTCGGTCTCCTGGTTGTTGGCGGCGAAGTGCTTCAGCGAGGTGCCCACGCCCTTGGACTGCACGCCCTTGACGATGCCGACGGCGGTGTGGCCGGCCAGGTACGGGTCCTCGCTCCAGTATTCGAAGCAGCGGCCGCCGAGCGGGTTGCGCTTGATGTTGACGCCGGGGCCGAGGATGACGGCCACCTGCTCCTGGATGCATTCCTCACCCATCGCTTCGCCGACGCGTTCGACGAGTTCCGGGTTCCACGAGCAGGCCATGCCGGCCGCCGGAGGGAAGCAGGTGGCGGGCACGTTCTCCTCGACATCCATCGATTCGGTGTTCCGGGCCTTGCGCAGGCCGTGCGGACCGTCGGTGATGGTGTAGTTCGGTAGGCCCTTGTCCGCCACATTGCCCAGACTCCACGGGTTGGTGCCGCTGGTCAGCGCGGCCTTCTCCTCAAGGGTCAGGTCGTTCACGGAGGGATAGTCGCTCATCGGTTTCGCTCCTTCTGGTTCGGGCCGACATATTGTCGTTTTGCAGCATCCTCTTCGATTACCGCGACCGTCGGCCATTCATCACTTGAATTACCTACCGGTCGGTAGGCATTAATATAGCACCATGCGACACCACTCGCAACCGCGGCCGTCGCATGGTAATGTCGCCGTTATCGAACCATTCGGTCGGTAGACATTGACGACACGGCACGGTCGAATCGACGCCGCGCCGCACCCCGACGCGACACGCGACCGCACCCATATACGCGGCACCCGGCGATGCGCAACCCCTACATCGCATCGACATCGTCCCGTCGTGCGACATCCGCCACACCGCCGACCGACACGACGAAGGAGATGCCATGCCACACCGCGACCCGGAACGGTTGAGCCAGATCGAACGCACCGCGGCTGAACTGTTCGGACGGTCCGGATACTACGCCACGTCGCTGCAGTCGCTCGCCGACGCGGTGGGCCTGACCAAGGCAGGACTGCTGCACTACGTCGGCAGCAAGGACAACCTGCTGACCCTGGTCATGCGCGACGTGTACGACGCCGACGCCATGGCCAAGCTCGGCGCGGACGGCAACGACCAACCCATCGGAACGGTGTCGTTGCCCGGATACCTGCGCGACATCGTGGCCCAGAACGCCGAGCGCCCGCATCTGGTCCGGCTGTTCACGATGCTCAACACCGAAACCCTCAACCCGGACCACCCGGCGCGCCAGTACTTCCAGGACAGGGAACGGCTGCTGGAACATCTGGCGGACAACCCCTGCTGGAGGGTCCCCGAAGGCGTGGACGTCCACGCCACGCTCAACGCGGCGATGATGGCGATGGACGGCATCCAGATCAAATGGCTGCGCGAGCCCGACCGCGACCTAGTGGCGATGTGGAAGCAGATCGAGCCGGCATTGTTCCCCGAAACGATCTGGGGCCCGATCGACTGAGCCGACCTCTCCCGCCACCATTCCCGGATTCCCCTCACCATAACCCTCGACCCCAACACGCCCGGTCTGTACGGACTTCTCCGCACGACTATATAAGTCCCGAAATCTCGTCTTCACCTGCATAACGGCGTTAAAACTCAGTGCCGTGGAGTTGCCGTGGTGCAATCTGCCGCAAGACGAATTCCACATCTTGGCCAGCTCCGACAACAAACGATCACATGTCTCATCCGCACGATTCATGGTATGGACACATTCCATCGAGGCAATGCAATCAATCACCATTGACGACCGCAAAATCTGGTTCACCGACCCCATCACCACTTGGGCCATCATGGCATATCCCGGATTTGAACACGCCAACCGTCAGCGTGCCTGCGGCACCACCCCGACCGAGCCGCGCTGCACGAACACCGTGGGGATCCGCCGGTTCTCCGCACGACGTTTCCGCTTGGCACCGATCCTGGCCAGCAGCATCTCCACCCCCTGCCGTCCCATGTCGGCCGTCTGCTGCGAGATGATGGCGACCTGCGGACTCATCAAGCGGAACGCGTCGATATCGTCGAACGACACCACGGACAGGTCCTCCCCCACATCCATGCCGCGGTCGTGGAGCAGGCCGATCAGCGCAATCGCATCCGGCGAGTACGCGCAGAGCATCGCCGTCGCGTCCTCCGCCAACAGCGCCATCAACGCGTCCTTGCGTGAACGGAACGAATTGTCGCAGTCCACAACAACCGCACCATCCTCCCCCAGCAGTTCGCCCGCAATGGCGCGGAACGCCGTCTCACGCTCGTTCACGTTGACCGACCCCAGCGAGGAATGCGCCACGAACCCCACACGCCGGTGCCCCAGCTGGCGCAACGTATCCACCGCGCTCTCAATGCCCGGATACGGATCCGAAACCACCGACGGCACCGTATCGAGCCCCTCCACGGTACGGTCGACGAACACCAACGGCAGGTCGCGGTCAATGAGCGACCTGATACCCGGGGAATCGGCGCCCTCCGGCACCACGATGGCGCCATCGATGCGCTGGCCAAGCAGCGTGGTGATGAACGCGTCCTGCCGCTGCACATCCTCGGCGGACGTGCCGATCAGCGTGCTGTACCCCTTCTCGTACAGCTGCTCCTCCATCGAGGAGACCAGGTCGGCAAAGAACGGGTTGCGGATATCCGGCACCAGCAGGCCCACCGTTCTGGACTCGGACAGGCGGATGCCCTGCGCCCTGGAATCCGGCACATAGCCCAACTCGTCCACGGTCTTGCGCACCAGTTCCTTGGTCTCGTCGGAGAAACGCCCCTTACCATGCAGAATCTGCGAGACGGCCGTAATCGACACCCCCGCTTTTTGGGCCACATCACGTATCGTCGCGAAAGCCATCAGTCCCCTTCCTCATCGTCTACAACAGCTTACCCCCAAAACATCGTGCGCATACGGCACTTCCTTAATCGTTTTACCCTACGCGCACATACGGGCGCCGGATACGGCGCGACGTCCGCCGCGGCCGCATGCGCATGCGGCTTCGACGGACGTCGCATTGCCAAGGGCGCTGCACCCGGTCCGGCGTGCGGCCGGCCCGGATCAGTCGAGCTCGATGGCGCCGGTGTACAGCTGGTAGTACTCGCCCTTCTTCTCCAGCAGCTCCTCGTGGGTGCCGCGCTCGATGATGCGGCCGTGGTCGAGGACCATGATCACGTCGGAGTTGCGGATGGTGGACAGGCGGTGGGCGATGACGAAGACCGTGCGGCCCTCCATCAGCGCGTCCATGCCGGCCTGCACGACGGCCTCGGTGCGGGTGTCGATCGAGGAGGTGGCCTCGTCCAGGATCAGGCACGGCGGGTTCGCCACGGCGGCGCGGGCGATGGAGATCAGCTGGCGCTGGCCCTGCGACAGGCCGGAGCCGTCGCCCTTGAGCACCGTGTCATAACCCTGCGGCAGCATGCGGATGAAGCTGTCGGCGTTCACCAGCTCGGCCGCCTTGATGCACTCCTCGCGCGTGGCGTCCGGATTGCCGTAGCGGATATTGTCCATCACGGTGCCGGTGAACAGGTTCACGTCCTGCAGCACGATGCCGAGGGACCGGCGCAGATCCTGCTTGCGGATGCTCTTGACGTTGATGCCGTCGTAGAGGATCTGGCCCTCCTGGATGTCGTAGAAACGGTTGATCAGGTTGGTCACCGTGGTCTTGCCTGCGCCGGTGGCGCCGACGAGCGCGACCTTCTGGCCCGGCTCGGCGAACCAGGTGATGTCGTGCAGGACCGGCTTGTCCGGGTTGTAGCCGAAGGTCACGTTGGTGAAACGCACGTCGCCGCGCAGCAGCGTGAGCCTGCCGTCGGGCGAGGTGATGGCGTTCTCGCGCGCATCCATCGCGATCTCATACGCGCGGCCCTTCAGGGTCTTGGCGTAATTCAGCGAGCGGGTGCCGTCATCGCTGGCCTCGCGCTTCCAGGCCCAGTGATGGGTCGGACGCAGGGTCTCGGTCATCGTGCGGCCGTCGGAGGCCAGCTCCACGTTGACCAGGCGCACGGTGCCCTTGTCGCTCTCCGGCGGCTCGTCCATCAGCGCGAAGATGCGGGAGGCGCCGGCCAGGGCCATCATGACCATGTTGAACTGCTGGGAGACTTGGCCGATCGGGTTGGTGAACGACCGGGCGAGGGTTAACAGCGAGATCAGCGCGCCGACGGTCAGGTTGCCCGTGCCGGACAGGCCGAAGTTGCCCACGCCGGCCAGCGCCATCGCGCCGCCGACCACGGCCAGCAGGATGTACAGCAGATAGCCCATGTTGTTGACCACCGGCATCGTGATGTTGCCGTAGATGTTGGCCTGGGCGCTGGCATGGAACAGCTCCTCGTTCTTGGCGTCGAACGTGGCGGCGGTGGCCGGCTCGTGGTTGAAGACCTTGATGACCTTCTGCCCGTTGACCGACTCCTCCACGAAGGCGTTGACCTCGCCGAGGGACTGCTGCTGCTTGAGGAAGAAGCGGCCGGAGCGGCCGACGATCACGCGCACGACGCCGAACAGCAGCACGGAGAACGCGAGCACGAACAGCGTGACCGGAACGGACAGCCACAGCATGGAGACCAGTGCGGCGAGCGCGGAGATCGAGGACTGGAACATCTGCGGGAACGACTGGCTGATCGCCTGGCGCAGCGTATCGGTGTCGTTGGTGTAGCGGCTCATGATGTCGCCGTGCTCGTGCGTGTCGAAGTACTTGATCGGCAGCAGCTGCTGGTGGGCGAACATCTCGTCGCGGATCTCCTTGAGCACGCCCTGCTCCACGTTGACCAGGAGCCATTGGGTGAGCCAGGAGCAGAAGGTGCCGACCGCGTACAGGCAGGCCATGGTGGTCAGCACCTGGATCAGCGGTGCCCAGTCGGGGTTGTCGAGACCCACGATCGGCAGGATGTAGTCGTCGATCAGCGACTGCAGGAACAGCGCGGATCCAGCCTGCGCGGCCGCCGACACCAGGATGCAGACCACCACGATGGCGACCTGGATCTTGAATTTGAAGATGTAGCCGAACAGGCGCTTGATGGTGCCCGGCGCCGCCTTGGTGCGCTTGAGCAGCGGGCTACGATCGCTGAATTTCTCTTCAGCCATGCGTTGCACGTCCTTCTTGCTTGCGTTCTTTTCGGTTGCGGTGGAAGCGGTCTGCGTCATCACTCCTCACCCGCCTTGTTCTGGGTCTGCGACTCGTAGATCTCACGGTATTCGTCGCAGGTCTGGAGCAGTTCCTCATGTGTGCCCCTGGCGATGATGCGGCCGGCGTTCATCACCAGGATCAGGTCGGATTCCTCGACCGACGCCACGCGCTGGGCGATGATGATCTTGGTGGTGTCCGGGATCTCGTGGTGGAAGGCCTCGCGGATCAGCTTGTCGGTCTTGGTGTCGACGGCGCTGGTGGAGTCGTCCAGGATCAGGATCTTCGGCTTCTTCAGCAGGGCGCGGGCGATGCACAGACGCTGGCGCTGACCGCCGGAGACGTTGGTGCCGCCCTGTTCGATGTACGTGTCGTACTTCTTCGGGAACTCCTGGATGAAGCCGTCGGCCTGCGCGAGCTGGCAGGCGTGGCGGATCTCCTCGTCGGTGGCGTCCGGGTTGCCCCAGCGCAGGTTCTCGGCGATGGTGCCGGAGAACAGGGTGTTCTTCTGCAGCACCATGGCCACCTGGTCGCGCAGGGTGACCAGATCGTAGTCACGCACGTCGACGCCGCCGACCTTGAGCGAACCCTTGGAGACGTCGTACAGGCGCGGCACGAGCTGCACGAGGCTGGACTTGGCGGAACCGGTGCCGCCGACGATGCCGACGGTCATGCCGGATTCGATCTTCAGGTCGATGTCGTCGAGCACGGGCTTCTCGGAGCTGTCGGAGTAGCGGAAGGTCACGTGATCGAATTCGATCGAGCCGTCCTTGACCTCCGTGACCGGGTTCTCATGGTCGCGCACGGTGCTGATCTCGTTGAGCACCTGGCAGATGCGTTCGGCCGAGGCGCGCGAGATGATGACCATGACGAAGATCATGGAGATCATCATCATGCTCATGAGGATCTGCAGCGCGTAGGTGACCAGCGCGGTCATGTCGCCGGTGGTCAGGCCGAGCGCCGGATCGTTGCCGGAGGCCACGATCTGCTGCGCGCCGACCCAGGAGATGACGATGAGGGCCGTGTAGATGCACAGGTTCATGGCCGGGGCGTTGAAGCTCAGGATCTTCTCGGCGCGGACGAAGTTGTTGTAGATCGTCTCGGAGATGCCGCCGAACTTGCGGTCCTCATGCTCCTCGCGGTTGAACGACTTGACCACGCGGATGCCCTGCAGGTTCTCGTCCACCACGTTGTTCAGCTCGTCGTAAGTGTGGAACACACGCTCGAAGATCGGGTGCACGTAGGCGGCCAGGCCGATGAGCACCACGGCCAGGATCGGGATGATCACGAGGAACACCAGCGAGATCTCCTTGCTGATGCGGAACGCGAAGACCCAGGAGACGATCATCATGACGGGGGCGCGCACGGCGGTGCGCACGATCATCATGTAGGCGTTCTGCAGGTTGGTCACGTCGGTGGTGAGCCTGGTGATGATCGAACCGGTGGAGAACCGGTCGATGTTCGTGAAGCTGAAGCCCTGCACCTGTGCGAACAGGTCGTGGCGCAGGTTCTTGGCGAAGCCGGCGGCGGCGATGGCCGCGTACTTGCCGGCCAGGAACCCGCATACCAGCGAGACCAGCGCGCACAGCAGCAGGATCAGGCCGAATTTGAGGATGGCCGGCATGTTGCCGCCGGTGATGCCCTCGTCGATCAGCGTGGCCATGACGGTCGGGATGGCGATCTCGAGGATGCCTTCGACCAGCACGAACGCGGGGGCCAGCAGGCTGGATGTCTTGTATTCGCGCAGGCTTCTGCCCAGCGTCCGGAGGATATGCTTCGGACGCTCCTGCGACTGGTCCACGGCCGGCTGCGACGTCTCGTCGACGGCTGCGGTGGTGGCTGTCATATCGTTTCCGTTCCTTCCTGTGTTGATGATGTCGATGCGGTTGCGGCGGCCCCGGTCCGTCTGCCGGCGGTCTCCTGCGCATCCCCGGGCTCCCCCGGCCTCGCGCATTCCCAGCCGACCATGCCGGTGGCCGCAAGATTGCGTTTCATATGGTCCAGCAAGTCGAGCAGCTGCGATACCTCCGCATTGCTCATCCCGCCCAGCAGCACCTGTTCCATACGCGAGGCGTTGTCCCGCAACGCCTCGGCGATGGCGCGCGCCTTGTCTGTAAGGACGATCTTGCGCAGTCTGACGTCATAGTCCACCGACCGGCGCTCGATCAGGCCCTTCTTCTCCATCAGGCCCAGCACGCGCGATGCGGTGGATCGGGTGATGGAGAAGCGCTGCTCGATGTCGTACTGGAAGATGTCCCGGTCCCGGTGCCGTTCGAGGTACACGATGATATGCGTGTTCCCGCCGGTGGCGATGCGCGCCTCCTGCGGCATCGTGACCGCCAAATACCGATTGATCATGTTGTGCAGCGAGCGGATCTCGATACTGGGGCGCGTGCGTTCCAGCACCGCGGCCAGCTCAGGGTCGGCCCACTGCCTCAGGGATTCCATCGTCTGCGCTTCACCCCCTTCCTTTCAGTTCACTGTGGTAACCGAACGGTTAGCATATTATGAAGCATATACAACTGTTGCATATACAACATTCGGCGTGTCGCCATCGACGCCTCAGCACCCCTCCGCGTGCCGCCGCCCCGCACCGGTCGATTCACGCTTTCGCCCCCTCGGAAAAGTTGTGAATCCGAACCGCGCCATACACAACATCCGCGGAACAACCGAATACCGGTATTCCGCGGATGTTGCGCTTGAATCAATCACTAGGCCAATTCACGGTTTTGCGAAGACGAAAACCGTGAATCGTCTTACCCTATTCAGCACCGGTCATAGCTGAAACGACGGATGTCGGCCAGCGTCCGCAGGCTCTCCTCCCGCCAGGTCATGCACACCGGGAAGACGTGCCCCAGGCTGTCGTGCCGGGCGGGCTTCCAATCGTGCAGCTCGAAGTCGGTCCCCTTGCGCGCCAGCGCCGTGGCGAGCGCCAGCGTCTCGGCCTGGATGAAGTCGTCGGCGCTGGTCAGCAGGAACAGCGGCGGCAGATCCACGTTCGCCACGATATCCGGCGCGGTCAGGAAATCCGGATCGGCTGCGTCCAGTCCGGCGAAGAACCCCGGACCAAGCGTGGATTCCAGGTTCTTGCGCTCAGTGCCGTAGGCCACGCCCCGCCCGGCGGCCCGCTCCGGCGAGGCCAGGCCGTAGACGCCGCAGACGAGCGCGCCGCCCTTGAACCCGATGCCGGACGCCTGCCCGATGCCGAAGGCCTCGGCCGCGCGCCCGCTGTTCTCGATCGCCAGCGTCAACAGGGCCAGGGCGCCGCCGGCGGAGTCGCCGGTGATGAACACGGCGTTCGGATCGACCGGGTAGTCGGCCAGGTGCGCCTTCAGCCAGCGCAGGGCGGCCTGGACGTCGGCCAGTTGGCCCTTGAGATCGGTCTGCGGTGCCGGCCGGTAGTTCAGAGAGACGACGGCGAAGCCCTGCTGCGCCAGATGCGTGTTGAAGTTGCGGTTGAGCTCCTTGTATCCATAGCAGAAGCCGCCGCCGTGGACGTCCACGTACACCGGCGTGACGTTGCTCATGCGCACGGCCGCCTCATGCGGCAGGTAGATGTCGAGCAGATGCCCGCGCACCTGCCCGGCCGCGGCGTCATATCCGCCGTCCGGCAGGTAGGGGATGTCCGCGACGACATCGACGTCTTCGGGGTCGTGCCACCGTTCGGTGCGCGGATGGTCATAGCGTATGGTCTCGCAGCGCGAGGTCAGGATCGCGGCGGCCACGGACGGATCGACCCCGTCCAGGTCGCCGTCGATCTCGGTCCAGCGTTCGGCGTCCTTCAACGCCTGCTCGTCGTACTTGCTCAGGTCTCGTTGTATCGTCACCGACATCCCTTTCACTCAGGCCACGGTGAACGTGGCGCGCTTAAGGTCCCCGCGGCGGCTCGAATGGCCGATCAGCAGTTCGAACTCGCCGGGTTCCACGATGCGGCGCGCGTCCGGATCCACGATCGTGCAGTCGGCCACCGGGATGTCGAACGTGACGGTCGCGCTCTCGCCGGGTTGCAGCTCGACGCGGCGGAACGCCTTGAGCTCGCGGTCGGTCCAGCTGTACGAGGTCACCAGGTCACCGACGTAGGCCTGCACGACCTCGACGCCCGGACGGTCGCCCATGTTGGTCAGCGTGACCGAGGCGTGCACGGTGCCGTCGGTGGTGAACGGGGTGTCCGCGCCATCGATGACGACCTCGCCGTATGCGAAGGTGGTGTAGGACAGGCCCTCGCCGAACGCGAACGCCGGATCCTGCGTGAGGTCGGCGTACCGGTTGCCGTGCTGGCCGCGGATCTGGTTGTAGTACACCGGCAGCTGGCCCGCATGACGCGGGAAGGTGATCGGCAGTCGGCCGCTCGGCTCGGTCTGGCCGAGGATGATCTCGGCGATGGCGCGGCCGCCCTTCATGCCCGGGCTCGGCGCCCACAGCAGCGCGGAGACGCCCTCGGCAGGGGCCATGTCCACAACCACGCCGTTGGTGCCGATCACCGAGGCCGGCAGCACCATCGGCTTGGAGCTCATCAGCACGACGACGAACGGCTTGCCGGTCTCCCTCGCGACGGCGGCGAGCGCGTCGATCAGCGCGTTCTGCCCGCCCAACAGTTCCAGCGTGGCGGTGGAGCAGGTCTCGCCGATCATCTGGATGACGTCGCCGACCACGGCCACGATGAGGTCGGAACGCCGCGCGTTCTCGACCGCCTCGTCGAGCAGGGCCTGATCGAAGGCGGCGGAGACGCCGACCTTCGGCCGGGGCTGGCCGTCGGGGAAGGTCTCGCCCTCCGGGTCGGGGATGAGGTCCACGATGTTCGCGCCGCGGGAGTAGGCGACCTCCCAATCCTCCGGCACGAGCGCCTTGAAGCCGTCAAGCACGGTGTCGATCATCTCGCGCGGGTGGCCGTCGGGCATCCAGTCGACCTGACCGGAGTTGCCGGCCCAGTCACCCAGCTGCATCTGCGCGTCGTCGGCGAGCGGGCCGACGACGGCGATGCGCTTGGGACCGTCGGCCGAGGACGGTTCGAACGGCAGCGCGCCGCTGTTCTTCAGCAGCGCCACGGATTCGCGGACCACCTCCAGGTTGAGCCGCTGGTGCTCCTCGGAACCGATGACGGCCTTGATACGTTCGGCGTCGGGCAGGCGCGGATCCTCGAACAGGCCGAGGCGGAACTTGAGCGCCAGGATGCGGGAGACGGCCTCGTCGATCAGCGCCTCGTCGAGCATGCCGGTGCGCACGGCCTCGATCGCCCCCTCGTAGAATTGCGGCGTGGTCATGACCAGGTCATTGCCCGCCTTGACGGCGTCGGCGGCCGCATGCGTATAGTCCGGCTTGACGTGCTGCTCCCAGACGGAGCGGCCGACGTTGTCCCAGTCGGTGATCAGCGTGCCCTGGTAGTTCCACTCGCCGCGCAGCTTTTCGCTGAGCAGCCAGTGGTTGAATGTGACGGGCACGCCCTCGATGGATTCGTAGCCGAGCATGAACGTGCCGCAGCCCTCCTTGGCCACGCGTTCGAACGGCGGCAGGAACCAGGATTCGAGCTTGCGGTGCGAGAGGTCGGCCTCGGAGGCGTCGCGGCCGCCCTGGGTTTCGGAGTATCCGGCGAAGTGCTTGGCACAGGCCAGGACCGCATCCTTGGGCAGCGGCTCCCCGGCCTTGGCGCCGCCCTGGTAGCCCTTGACGATGGCGGAGGCCATCTCGCCGATCAGCGTCGGGTCCTCGCCGAAGGTTTCGCCGACGCGGCCCCAGCGGGTGTCTCGGGCGATGCACAGCACCGGGGAGAACGTCCAGTGCACGCCGGTGGCGGAGACCTCCTCGGCGGTGGCGCGGCCGGCGGCCTGGACCTTCTCGGGATCCCAGCTGACGGCCATGCCGAGCTGTTCGGGGAAGATGGTGGCGCCCGGCCAGAACGAGTAGCCGTGGATGCAGTCGTCGCCGATCAGCACGGGGATATTCAGTCGGGTTTTGGTGTCCACGGCCTCCACCACGCGGGGCAGGTCCTCGGGCTTGGTGTGCAGGACCGAGCCGACATGCTTGTTCACGATGAGATCGTCGAGGTCGGCGCTGCGGGCGTCCAGCTGCATCATCTGGCCGACCTTCTCCTCCAGGGTCATGCGGCCGAGCAGGTCCGCGATGCGCTCCTCAACGGGCAGGTCGGGGTTCTTGTAGGGCATGGTGGCTTCATCGGCCATGGCTATCGCCTTTCTCCATCGAACGTATAGGTCCCTTACCGTTCGGCATTATACCCGCGACGACTCATCGACGTTCCGCGTTCAGCCCGGATATCCAGCCGTTGCGCCACGCATCGGACAGGGACCACGGCTCGCGCCCCGGACGCGGGCCGGAACCGTCGCGCAGCCGGCGCAGCTGGTAGCTCCAGAAGATGTGTCCGGCGCCGGCATCCCACGCCCGCCGCTGCATCACGGCGAGATCGCGATAGATGCGGTCCTCCCGTGACCGCCGCTCCGGCACTCCGGCACGGCCTGCCACGCGCCTCGCCATCGCATTCGCCAGGCTCCACTCCCCTACGACCACCGGCGTATGCCGCGCCGCACGACGGATCCGCCGCTCGCTCCATCGGAGATACGCGCGGTACGCCCGCATCGTATGCACCGGGGAGAACGCGTCGAGTCCGACCAGGTAGATATGCGTGTCCAGCATCACGTTGCGCATCCCCTCGCGCTCGAACCAGTCGCCCCACACACCCAGCCGGAAGCCATCGTGGAACATGATGACGGTTTCCGGCCGCAGCACGCCGCGCAGTCGACGGTACGACTCCCGGTAGAACGCCTTGAGGAAGCGCATCGGCACATGCCCGCTGCCGTGTGCCTCCGCCGCGTCGCGGGCGGCGCCGGTTGAGGACGCGGTGCGGTAGACCAGCCAGCTGACCGGCTCATTGAGCACCTCGATGCCGAACAGCGCCGGATCGTCGCGATACCGTGCAGACAGCCGGGTCAGTACGTCCAACGCGAACCCGACGGCCTTCGGACTGCGGTGCCAACGGCACACACCGGTCAGTCCGCCGTTGTCGTACCCGTTCTGCGAGCCGGGCACGGTATGCAGGTCGATGAGGACCTTGAGTCCGGTGGCGTTGGCCCAGTCGAACGCACGGTCGAGGAACCCGACGCAGCCGGGATGCCCCGGCACGTCGCCGAAGATGAAATACGGCACCGGGACGCGCACCAGGTTGCAGCCGTGTGCGGCGATGGCGCGGAAATCGTCGAGCGTGACGTAGGTCTCGCGATGGCGGCGCAGGAGACGGTCGAGGGCGTCCGACGGCATGGTCCGGTGCATCCAGATCTCGTCGGCTTCGCCGCTGGCGCGGAACAGCCCGGGCGTCATCCAGCGTTCCAGCACGAGCCAGTTGCCCAGATTCACCCCGCGGATCGATTCGTCGAAGCCCAGCGACACCCTGTCACCTCCGTCCCGTGCGATGTCCATCTCCCATCATCGCATACCGGCACCGCTTCGGAACGGCACCCGATCGCACCAACCCACATTAACCGGTGCGCTTACGGACTCTGACACATTCGGCCGTTTCCCGTTCCCAAGCAACCGCGGAATTCCGGGGTTTTCGGGAATGGATCACGGTCACGATGTATCAGAGTCCGTAGAGAATACACCACCGGAAATCGCGGTTGTTTTGAGGCGATCGGATGCATCACAGTCCATACGGAACACAGTAGTGATATATAAAATCATGATTTGACAAATTACGATTTGACAAATTACGATTTTCTGTATGACCTTCATCGGCAGACAAGACGAACTCGACTTCCTGGAATCCTGCTACACCAGCGACAAGGCGCAACTGGTGGTGATGTACGGACGCAGACGAGTCGGGAAAACCGAGCTGCTGGCCCATTTCGCCCAGCGCAAGTCTCATGTGTTCTTCGCCTCCCCGTCGGCGTCAAGGGACGAGCAGCTGGCCGCCTTCTCCAGGCAGATGTTCGCCGCCGGCGCACCGGCCTCACGCTACCTATCGCAATACGCGGATTGGGAATCGGCCCTCAAGGACATCGCCAACCTGCCGACCGCGGAAGGTACGCGCAGGCTCGTCATCATCGACGAATTCCCCTACCTCGTCAAATCCGACAACGCGCTGCCCTCCATCATCCAGAACCTGTGGGATCACACGCTGAAACACGAAAATCTTATGCTGGTGCTTTGCGGCAGCGCCATGAGCTTCATCGAAAAGGAGATCCTCTCCGAACAGTCCCCCCTGTACGGACGCGCGACAGGTATCCTCAAAGTACTCCCCATGCCGTACTGGGACGCCGCCGAATTCTTCCCACGCTACTCCCCTGCGGACAAGGCACTCACCTACGCCGTGCTCGGAGGTGTTCCGCACTATCTGGCCCAGTTCGATCCCGACGCATCCGTCAAGGACAACATCAAACACCACCTGCTGCGCCGGGGAACGGCCTTGTACAGCGAAACCGAGTTCCTCATGCATCAGGAATTCCGGGAACCGGCCACCTACAACACCATCCTGCAGGCCGTGGCTCTGGGCGCCACGCAGCTCAACGACATCGCACAGCGGACCATGCTTCAGCCACAGGCGGTGAGCACCTATCTGAAGAACCTGATCGAAGTGAACATCCTGGAGCGCGAGTTCCCCGTCGACGCTAAACCGGCGGAAACCGCCAAGGCCATGCGCGGCCTGTATCAGATCACCGACAACTACTTCCGATTCTGGTATGCGTTCGTGTTCCCCAATCGCTCCGAATTGGAGATGGGCGACATCGAGGGTACATACCGCTTCGAGATCGAGCCGGCATTGCATGATTTTGCGGCGACCGCGTTCGAACGCATCTGCGCCAACTGGTTGCGGCGTGAAAACATGCGGGGGTCATTGCCGTTCCGCGCGCATCACATCGGCCGCTGGTGGAACGGCAAGACGGAGATCGACGTGGTAGCCACGGACAAGTCACAACGCCGGCTGCTGCTCGGCGAGTGCAAATTCCGCAACAAACCCATCGACATCCCCGTTCTGCGAGCGCTGCAGGACAAAGCCGCGCTATTCAAGGCGGAGGACAGGCATTTCATGCTGTTCGCGCTCAACGGATTCAGCCCCGAACTCACGGCTCTGGCTCAGGCGGATCCCTCCGTCACCCTTGTGGATGTCGCGCAGCTGTACCACATATAACGACGGATACGCATACGGACTCTGACACATTCGGCCGTTTTCCCGTTCCCGGGCAACCGCGGAATGGGGGTGGTGACGTTTTGTTGGACTCCGGTTGTCCTTGTTCTTCGATTATGCCA
>ENA-UOIW01000589-UOIW01000589.1-human-gut-metagenome-genome-assembly--contig:-P58-NODE-589-length-27786-cov-30.236630_pt1 | contig 27786 bp, 21 predicted proteins | sample MGYA00242334_ERZ723881 | MGnify/ENA metagenome assembly ERZ723881 | reverse complement strand
TATTTTTATAATTTTTTCATTTTTTTTATTAAATTTTGTCGTACAAATACAGTAAAATATTGATTATAAATCATATAACTAATCCGGAAAAATATTTGCAACTCGCAATATTTTTTTCCGCTCTCCATGCAGTATTTGCCGCAAACGCGCGTTTATACATAGTGACTCCCTATATTGAAGGGCCGTCGCCGATGGAAGACGGGAATAAATCACTACCTTTGCGCAATGAACAAAGCGGTAGGCATTATACAACATACCGGAAACCGGAACAACGGAACGAAGGCACAACGGCAAAGATATTGCGTCGTGCCGTATGCGGCCGTACCGGTAAGGCATCCTAAAAACATGTTACTGTAATGACTGTATCGTTGATCATCTCCACTTACAATTGGCCCAGAGCCCTCTATCTGTGCCTCGACAGCGTAATGCAGCAGACTGTCATGCCTTCGGAAATCATCATCGCCGACGACGGTTCGGGCATCGCCACACGCGACGTAGTCCGCCACTTCGAAGCGGTTTCGCCCGTACCGGTACGCCATATCTGGCACGAGGACGACGGATTCCGGCTGGCGGAAATCCGCAACAAGGCCATTGCGGCCAGCCGCGGAGAATACGTCATCCAGATCGACGGCGACCTGATCCTGCAACGTCATTTCATTCAGGACCACATGATTTTCGCGCAGCCCGGCTGCTTCGTCACCGGATCGCGCGGCATCATTACCGAGATGCTCACCAATCAGGTGCTGCGGGGCGAGATCACCTCGCTGACCCCGCTGATGAAGGGCGTCCGCAACAGCAACAACGTCGTCCGGATTCCGCTGATGGCCTATCTCTACCGGACGCTGGGTCCCTCCCGCTTCGTCAAGGGGTGCAACATGGCCTTCTGGCGCAGCGACCTGATCCGCGTAAACGGTTACGACGAAGAGTTCCGGGGCTGGGGCGGAGAAGATTCGGAACTGGCAACCCGGCTCAACAACAGCGGCGTGAGACAGCGGTGCATGAAATTCCGCGGCATCGTCTTCCACCTCTACCACGGCAAATGCGACCGCGACCGGCAGTCAGCCAACGAGGAACGCTACAAACAAAGCCTCTTCGAACACCGCACCCGCTGCCGGTGCGGACTCGACCGGCACCTGCCCGCATCGGAGCGGATCGTATATACCAACACCGAGACTGCCGTCCCCGCAGGCGCAGGCAGCTGACCGAATTCCGACAATTTTCAGATTCCATATGCTTGTTTCAGTCATCACCCCCGTCTACAATACAGAGAAATACCTCGATGAATGCATCGGAAGCATTCTCTCGCAGAGCATGACCGATTTCGAGCTGCTGCTCATCGACGACGGATCGACCGACGGTTCGGGCGCAATCTGCGACCGTTACGCTGAAAAGGACAAACGCATCCGCGTATTCCATATCCCCAACGGCGGCGTCAGCGCGGCCCGAAATCTCGGACTGGACAACGCACGGGGCGAATTCGTGGTCTTCGTGGACTCCGACGACCGGGTCACTCCGGACCATCTCCAACAACTCGCCGACAGCAATATCGGAGAGGACGGAGTCGCCTTCACGAACCTGTTCGAAGAGCGTCCCGCAAGCGGCAGGCACCCCAACGGACACACCCGGATTTATGCGATACCGGATTGCCGGGTCACGGGCGGCCGGGATGCCTGCATGCCCGTACTGGCGCAGCTGCTGCGCAGACACTGCCTCGGCTGGACCTGCAACAAAATGTTCTCGCGCGCCACGATCGAACGGCACGGCCTGCGCTTCGACCGCAGCATCCGATACGCCGAAGACGAGATATTCACGGCCCAGTACTGCGCCCATATCACCCACCTCGTCAGCAACAGCAACCCCACATACCATTACCGGTACGTCCCCACGAGTCTGCTGCGCGGAAAGATAGACCCGATGATGCTGATGCGCATACGCCGCTACATCCACGAACAGTACAAGTCGCTGGGCTACTGCGACGAGATACTCTACCTCACGACCCGGACGCAGTTTTCGCGCCTGCGCCGCGAACTGCGCAGGACCAAAGGCTGGAACGCAGAGCTGGCCAACGAGTTGGCGCAGGGCATACTGGACAACTGGAAGTTCTACCGCGCCTACGTCCGTTCGGAATTCCGCAAGGGATTCTACGACACGAAAGCCCTGTGGATCGCCCGGCTGAGCTGCATGATAAACTCCCGGCTATGGGTCAAGCTGGTCATTAAGGGACTGCACATATAACATATACAAACGGCAAACGCCGCATCCTTCGGATGCGGCGTTTCGTTTTTCGCACGCAATCAGCGGCGGAACATCTCCAGCAGCGGGTAATAGCGCATCTGACGGCGAAGCTTCCACTTCCGAATCAGATTCAGGGGCTTGCGCTTCAGTCCCGCATGGCCGCGGGCGATATAGTCGTCGACGGCATCCAGCACGCGCGCCGAACAGCGGCAGTCGCGGTGCGGCTCATGGTGCATCGTATAGGCGCGAATCTCGCGCATCAGCTCTTCGGGCCGGGAGAGCGCCCGCTCCAGCGCCGGACCGACCTTTTCGGGACGGTCCACGTCGATCAGATGGGGGCCGGGATGCGAATTGCGGAAGGTGACGGCGGGTTTGTCGAGGAACATGAACTCCAGAATGATTGACGAACTGTCGCACAACATCGCGTCGGCTCGCTGCAGGAGCGGCATCTTATCGGGTCCCTCGAAAAAGGTCACGTTGTCGTTTTCGGCGGCGATGCGCTTGTATCCGGCGATGATATCGGGATCGGTCAGCTTCGGATGGAAGGTGATGATCCAGTCCCACGGCTTGGTTTTGGCCAGCAGCTCGATCTCCTTCATCAGATGGGGCGCAGAACATACATTGCGCGTAAAGGTCGGCGGATAGAGAATGACGGGCCGGTCGTTGCGGGGCCTGAGCTGCGTTTCGGGTGAAAAATAGGTGTCGGCTTTGGGCCAGCCGGTCTCGTAGACCCGGAAAAACCCGTATTGCCGCTCCAGCTCCTTGAAATAAGGCGTACTGCTGGGACCTTGCGTGCAGTAGATGTCGAACCAGCCGCGCACGGTGAAATGGTCGTCGATCGCCTCGATGCGTTTCTGAATGGCATAACCGTGGAAAAGCGCCACCTTCACGCCCGGAAAGAAATCCGGAATGTAGTTGCCCGGCGCGAAAACCGCGACGGGATTGTAATCGACGGCTTCGCGGATCGTTTTCAGATGCACTTCGCCCTCCTCCAGCGCAACCGGACAATCCGCTTCGATAAACCACGCCGCAGAATCGCCGCGGCGGCGGATTTCATGCTCCAGCGGCCGCAGGATCGAGTAGGCATAAGGCAGGGTAACGAACAAAAGGTACTTTTTAGGTTCCATCGGTCATATGGTTTTTAGATATCCTCAAGCTATGTAATTCTTCACCGCTTCGGCAATCCGCTCGCCGTCGAGAGCCGCCGAGATGATGCCGCCGGCATATCCGGCGCCTTCACCCGCCGGGAAAAGCCCGGCCGTTTCGGGGTGCATCAGCGTCGCAGGATCGCGCGGAATGCGCACGGGCGAAGAGGTCCGCGACTCCACGCCGACCACGACGGCTTCGTTGGTGACGAAGCCGCGCATCCGGCGGCCGAAGGTCGCAAGTCCCTGCCGCAGTCCCTGCGCGATGAATCCGGGCATCCACCGGTCGAGCCGCGAAGGGACGATCCCCGGAATATAGGAAGTTCTGGCAAGCGACGCGCTCGCACGCCCCGCGACGAAATCGGCGACGCGCTGCGCCGGAGCGATCTGACGGTCACCGCCGTGCCGCCGCGCCAGCTCCTCGAACTGCTGCTGGAATTTCAGCCCGGCCAGCTCGCCCCATTCGGCGCGCAGGTGTTCGAAATCCGCCGGCCGCACTTCGGTCACCAGCCCCGAATTGGCATAGGGCGACGTGCGGCCGCTGGGCGACATGCCGTTTACCACCGACTGGGCGGCATCGGTCATGGCGGGGACGATGAATCCGCCGGGGCACATGCAGAACGAATAGACGCCGCGGCCGTTCTCCTGACTCACGAGCGAATAGGCCGCCGCAGGAAGGTATTCGCCGCGGGTTTCGCAATGATACTGGATCGAGTCGATCAGCGCCTGCGGATGTTCGATACGCACACCCATGGCGAAAGCCTTGGCTTCAAGGCGCACGCCTTTCCGGTGCAGCAGTTCGTAAATATCACGGGCCGAATGTCCCGTAGCCAGCACCACGGCCGCACCTTCGACGAGCGTCGCGCCACACCATACGCCCCGCACCCGGCCGCCTTTGATTTCGAGGTCCGTCACCCGGCTGTTGAAAACGAACCCGCCGCCGGCATCGAGGATCGTCTGCCGGATGCGCTGCATGATACGCGGCAGTTTGTCGGTGCCGATATGCGGATGGGCCTCGTAAAGGATTTCGGGCGTCGCGCCGTGGAAGACAAGCGTCTGCAGCGCCTTGTTATAGTCGCCGCGCTTCTTGCTGCGCGTAAAGAGCTTCCCGTCGGAGAAGGTCCCCGCGCCGCCCTCGCCGAAAGCGTAGTTCGAATCGGGATCGACATCGCCGTTGCGGTTGATCTGCGCGATATCGACCTTGCGGGCCGAGACGTCGCGGCCCCGTTCCAGAATTACGGGCCGCAGGCCCAGCTCGATCAGCCGCAAAGCGGCGAAAAGCCCAGCCGGACCCGACCCGACGATCACCACTTCGGTCCTCCCCGCGACCGACGGATAGTCGAAATGCACGGGCGCGGGCCGGGGTTCGCGGTCTGCATAGACCTCCAGCGACAGGTTCACCTTGGGCTGCCGCTGCCGGGCGTCGATCGACCGTTTGACGACCCGCACCAAAGCGATATCCTGCTCCGGCATGCCCAAACGCCGTGCGGCGAGCGACGTGTAATACTTCGCATCGGCAGCCTGCCGGGGTGTCAGGACGAGTGTGATATTCTGCGGCATAATCGGGTAAAATTATCTACAAAAGTAAATAAAAAAGCCTTATAATCCCCGCCCCGGATTGCGATTTGTGAATTTTTATATACCTTTGCACATACCGAGCGGATATGGTGTAATTGGTAGCCACGTCAGACTTAGGATCTGATGCCTTACGGCGTGGGGGTTCGAGTCCCTTTATCCGCACAAAGGAGCCTTTTTCCGAGGCTCCTTTTTTGTTGCCCGTCCGGCGCAAAAAGAGGAAAATCGACTGTATATCATCATTTTGCAAAGGCTTTGACCGATTCCCCGAACCGGAAGCGGAAAGCAAGCCGGAGAAAACCGTTGGGTGGCAAAAAAGTGGGCAGAGCCGATTTGGGCTTCCGAAAACGGGATTGCCACCTTTTTAGCCCGCAATACATTGTTTTGCTGCGCTTTACACCGCAATAAAGTTTCCTTGCAGACGTTTTGTCAATCCTTAAAATGTCACGAGTTATGAGACAGGAAACTTTTACCATCCTTTTCCTGATGCGAAAAGGAAGACCGAAAAAGAACGGCTTGGCGTCGATTTACGCCCGCGTCACCACGGGCAGTCTGCGGCAGGAATTCTATTTCCATTGCGAGGGCAAGCCCGAATTGTGGAACCAGAAAAAGGAACGCATGATGGGCACGAGCCGACTTGCGCAGAAAGTCAATGAAATGCTCGACGAGTTCCGTGTGCAGATTTTGGACATCCGTTCCAAACTGCTGGCCGAAGGCTATGCGGCCAATGCCGCGCAGATCAAACAGCGCTACCTGAACCCGACGTGCAACACGATGATGCTCATTGCGGGCCTTACCGACTATGTGAAACGGCGGCAGGCCGAAGTGGGCGTGCGCATCACGCAGTGCACAGCGGACAAATACGAACGGCTGCTGCGCTACCTCAAACAGTATCTCGCCCAACGCGGCAAAGCCGAGGACATTCCCGTCGAACGGATGAACTACGAGTTTCTGGACGGCTTCAACCTCTTCCTGCAAACCGCCCACCGCTGCCGCCACAACGGGGCGGTCGCCGTGATGGACTGTCTGCGCAACTTTGTCCTCTACTGCCTGCGCAACGAATGGATTACGAAAAATCCGTTCCGCTACTACAAACTCAAAGAGGACGAGGTGCAGGCCAAAGAGCACCTTACGGCGCATGAACTGGAACTGCTGACCCGCAAGGAGCTCGACCGCCGGCTGGCCCGCATCCGCGACGTCTTCGTCTTCTGCTGCCTGACGGGGCTGGCCTTCGCCGACGCCGACCACCTGCGGCGCGAGCACCTCTCGCAGGACGACGAGGGGCGCTGGTGGATTCACAAACCCCGCGAGAAAACCTCCGTGATGAGCCGCATCCCGCTGCTTCCGGCCACGCTCGAAATCCTGCGCCGCTACGAGCACGACGAAGTATGCGTCGCACGATCACGGGTGCTCCCCACGCCGAGCAACCAGAAGATGAACGCCTACATGAAGGAGATCGCGGCCGTGTGCGGCATCGACAAGGTGCTGACCACCCACTGCGCACGCCACACCTTCGCCTGCATGGCCGTCGAGTACGGCATGCCGATCGACGTGCTGGCCAAGATTCTCGGCCACTCGAACACCAACATGACGCGCCACTACGCCAAATTCTCCGAGACGGTCATCGGCCGCGAGATGGAGGCGTTCGGCGAGCGGCTGGCGTCGGCTACTTGATACCTGAAAGGATTCGGCCAAAAGCGCCCCTCGGATGAGGGGCGCCGACGCCTATCGCTGGCTCTCTTCAATCAGAGAGTTGCGCAGCAGATCCAGAAACCGCGTCAGCCGCAACTTGCGGTTGATGACCCCACGGCGGCATTGGATAGGATTGTTGATACGGACGTTGAACATCCACGAGAACAGCTCAACCAACTGTTCCACATTGGCACGGGTACCGTCGATACGCCGTCCCACGCCGGCACTATGCAATGCCGTAATCAGCTCCATGAGGTCCGTCGGCGTGAACGGCTCGGCCAGATAGAGCACCGAGCGGGGTTTTTCGCTCTGCGGCAGCCGATCCATAACCGCGGGATGCTCGATACGCAGATGGACCATCCGCATCTCGAATTCCAGATGTGAGACGGCTCCTTCCCAAAGCGCGACAAGCGCCGCCGGACGCCGTTCCTCGCAGGAGCGCAGCCGCACGAGCCGGTTCCGAGCACGGGACAGGGCGTGCAGCATGTCGAGCGGTGCATACTGTTCCGACGCCACGAGACGCTGCACGCTCCCGACGAAACGCGCATACGAGGCTTTCAAACGTTCAGTATCGCACTGCCCGGAGTTGTTTTCCAGCGATGTGCACAACAATTTCATAAAATGGCTGTTCTCCAAAAAACGCAGATTCTTTGACGGATTCTTCTTATTCTTATGAGTTTTCATTTTTCAAGATTTTTCAGTTTTACGTTTCTGTCTTATAATTCCATATGTGCAGAGTTGCAGGGTGGCCCCCGCGAACGGAAGAAGGTGTCACGACAAAAAACGGCAAGCCCCGAAGTTTCGGACTCCGGGACTCGGTAACGGGCAGGCAAACTCAATCCTGCTTCATATTGCAAGCGATGCTGGAACCGCAGATCGCTCCGTTTCATCGCCGCCGCACTGCTCCATGCGTTGACGACGGCGGAGGATCAGTTCCGGAAAATTGCGCCGGACAAACCCGCTCAGCGAATTGTAATTCAGACCCAGCCGCCGGGCAATGGATTTCAGCTCCTCGTCCGTGGTTTCGTACTGTCGCAGGGCCTCGGCGTATTTCTCCATGCTGCGCCGCGAGACGCTGCGGCCGTTCGGGGCGCGCATCATACCCTGACGGGCATACAATTCCGGCTCGTGTTCCTTCAAATACTGCCGGAAGACCTCCGGATGCAGCCCGAACTCCGCGGCAATCTCCGACGTGGGACGGTTCTCCGCTCGCAGCCGCTCGATGGCCGGAGCGTATTTGGCAGCCGTGGGCTTCTTGTACTGCTTGGTCTGCGAAAGGCTCGCACCCTCCCGGTACTCCGCACCCCGGCGGGCGAAGACATCCTCCCGGTGCCACGTTTGCAGGTAGCTCGTAAATGCGAACGGGTTCAATTCCAGCCGTCGGGCGATCTCTTTAATCGTCATAGCCGTATCCCGGTAGAGCCGCACGGCCTCCCGGTAACGCTCGCGGCTGCCGGGCGTCGGCTCGTGGCGACGTCCACTGCCCGTGACGTGTCCTTTTCTTTTTTGCGTCTTGGCTCGCTCGCGCAACTCGCTGCGCGCCTGCTGCAAATCCTTGTGATAGAAACACACATGCTGACGAAGCCCGGTAAAGGAGACCCCGCAACGCTCGGCGACCTCCGCAACGGTCATCTCCGTCGTGCGTAGCAGTTCCACGGCCCCGGCATACTGCTCACGGCACCACGAACGGACTCCCCGCTGCTGGTTGTCGGCAAGACCCAGCCGCCGACGCTCCGACTCCCGGCGTTCGAGAAGTTCCGGACAGTGCGCACGAAGCTGATTGCTCAAACCCGTGGGGTTCAGTCCGAACAGGTGCGCAATCTGCGACACATTGTATTCGAAATACTTTGCATCGCCGCAGGCTGCAAGCGCATCGCCGTACTTGGCACGCGCAGCCGCAGTCTGACCCCGACGCCCCCGCAGGCGCGTATGCGCGGCAGTCGAAGCCGAAGAAGCCGCCACGCCGTGACGCGACAGCAACAGGTCGCGGCGGTACTTGTACAGATAGCTCCGGAAACCCGCATACGATACACCGCAACGCGCGCAGATTGCACGAACGCTCAACGACGTAGAACCGTACAACTCGACCGCCTCGCGGTACTTCGCCACGGTCCGGGGATCGGCGCCTCCGGTTCCGTCACCCTTTTTATGTGCCTTGGCGGGAAGATCCATTCACAAAGCATTAATCTTGGACAGGACGCACTGCATAACCGCAAGCACGGGGATTGTAATCCCTAACTAAAACGCTGTTCTCCGTCACACACAGACCAAAACCGCGCCCCTGAATATAAGACCCTGCCGACCAACAACCGACGAAAGTACCGATTCCAGTTGCTACACCAGCATAGGTGCGATAGCCCGAAACCGGAAAAAAGATTGTTCCTCCGGATGTATCGTAGCTGCCTTTACCCGTCATCTTATTGCAGTAAAACTCCCATCCGAAATTATTGTCAATATCGGCTGACGAAGTATAGGGCGAATTGTAGTACGTACTCATGAAGCCATTTCCGTATATACCATTACCGTCATACGTGCCCCCCGTAAACGCACGCGAAGCCGGTAAATGATAACCTGCAGGCGAGGGATCGTAAATGGTTTTGACGACGGCATCATCGTTGATCTCAGTCTTGGCGGTATTAGCGCTCCAAAGATTATAATATGTGGGGGAACACCAATCACCTAACTGCTTAGTATAGTGCACATGCGGATTCTGTATGGCTTTCCCGACGGATACCGGCGCCGAGAGCGCCTCAAACGAATAACTATCAGAATAGCAAGGCTTTATTTGAACAGACGCATTGCCTTCCTTTATAACTGTCATTATAGGATCCTTGCGGCCGAACTGGAAATAAGGATTATTGCCAGTAATCCTGATCGCATACGATGTTTGGGAGAGCGTTATGACTTGTGATGCACCGGTTATTGTCTGCGTGAAGCGCACCTTCAGGCTGCGGGCATCATAGATTCTGTTTGCGATGTCGCACCAGCCGATGTTTACAGGCATCATCCTATACTGGACGTTTTGGTAATTGGTTACGGTCTTAATTCCATCGCCGAGTTTATAGTCAGTCACCCAGATATGCCAGCTCCACATGATCTGACCGCTGCTGTTTCTAACAGCGACAATGGCATTCCCCTGTTTGATTGTGGCCTGATTTACGACAAACGTGATATTGTGTTTATCCGAAGAAAGCGCGATACGGGTTACCAGATCTTTTTCGTCCTGCCAGACCAGCACGGCATCTTTCGGTGTACAGTTTGCATTATTGTAGATATAGGGATCGGTGATAGGTGCATCGAGGTGGTTTACGAAGGTCTTCAGCACGTAATTCCCGCTGGCTCGTGAGATGTAAGCCGAAGAATTGGTCGTCCCGTCCTTAATGGCATTGCCGTAGACCAACGGCAGGGAATAGGTGCCGGGAGCATTGATGACATAGCAGTTCGCCGTGTTCATCGGCGTTGTGCCGCCCTTGGTCGAAAGGTCATACGTACCGCTGACGGGAGCTGCCGCCATCAGCATATCATTATGCGGATTGGAAACACGGCTCTTTTGGGCTGCGATCGCAACCGAGAACGTTATCCCCAATGAGTTGCTTCCAGCGCCACTTTCGGTGAAATCCGTAAGCCAGTCGGGGCGGTCGATCACGATGTAGCCCCCGTTGCCGTCCTCCTCGACGAACTCAGCTATCCACGGCACAGCCACGGTTTTCGTGGCGTCGCCGGGCCGGGAAACAGTGGCATAGCTGGTGACCGAGTAAACTTTGCGGCCCCCGGCATAGGTAAAAGCGTCAGGAGCGGTTACCGTGAAGGTCGGGACGACGGAGATGCTCGTCGTAGAGATCCGGTAGGTGACGGTCTTGCCCATCGGCCACTCGGCACCGCCGATCGAAGCCGTCAGCGTCCGCTGCGTCGAAGTCAAATCGTCCATATAGGCGATCTCGATCGAAGCACCGGCCGGAAGTGTCTGCGGCAGCAACATAAAAGTAGCCTTGGCCAAAGTTATTTCCTGATCGGCGGAACCGTCCACATTGACCGAGCACAACTGCGAAAAATTAGCCGTCTTGCCGTAATCGCTCCACGCCGGGGTACCCATCGCCAACGTTGCAGAACCGTAAACGCCCTTGAGCGTGATTTTCGTGATCTTGCCCGCCAGCACGTCGTCGCCCGTGACGAACCGCACGGCGGTAAGCACATGACCGAAAGGCAGCGACGCGGTTGCGGAGGTATTTCCATCCATTGCGGCAGGAGCGGCGACCAGCAGGTCGTTTTGGCTGGCGACGGCTGCCGGAACCGTATACCTGATCGTCGGGGTTCCGGCCTTCGTCTTGTCCGAGAGCACGATGCCGCTCCCGCCATAGGGGGCATAGGCGAAGAACCGGACTTTCCGGCCGCCGGTCGGCCAGAAATAATTCGTCGTCCAGCCGGATGCCTTCGTTACTTCGACATTATACATATAGTCCATCAGGCAAGAAGTTTCGCTCCACGATCCGGTATAGGCCGACGCCAACACGCCGAACGATTCGTAGAAAGTGTCCTCTTCGACGGGCGTGGCACGGGTCTGCGGCACTTCCGCGTCCGACCGGTCCGATTCGATGCCGTCGGTAACCGTCGCATGCAGGAAGAGCGTGTCGGCAGCCGGAAATTCCCCCCCCCTCGCAAAATGAAAATATCCGGGTGCAGGAGCGTCGTGCTGTCCGTTGCGTCCCCGGCAGAGCGGCTCTGCGACGGGGTCTGCCAGCCGTGCGTATCGACGACCTCGAAGCGCAGCATAGGACCCGAAAGGGCGTTGTCCGCCGTCGGGTCTTCCGAGCAGGCGGAGGGCAGAAGCAGGACTGTTGCCGTGGCCGCAGCAAGAAGATTATTGAATGAAAAGATGGAATTTTGCGATTTCATAATAGGTCGTTTGCATGCGTGAAGAACTTATTCCCCGACGAGACGTACCCCGCAGGCGAAGGAGCCGCCGTCTGCGGGGCGTTCCCACAGCCATGTCGGGCTGTCTGGGCATGGTAACCGGCGCATAAAGTGTCAAAAAGTAAGGCTGCCATCCGGACCGCTATAAATCCCGGATACAGCGCACACGGGAGTTAGCAATCTTAGGGTATTTGCCGCCCGTTTCGCCGCTGCCAAAAACCACATACCACGCGTTGCTGCTGTCGGAACTGGACTCGGTAGCCGACCAGTAGCCGGTGCTCATGGCGGAGAGATCGAAGGTACCCAACTCGTTGCGATAGACATATATCAACCGAAGCTCCCGGATCGTAGGCAGCCGCCAGCCGGAAGGACACAGATTGACGGCGTCATCCCACGTTGCCGAAGTATCGACATCGGAAGCGGCCACCTCGAATTTGGCGGCGAAACGGTTATTGGCTGCGTCCAGCTCGTTATGGGAGGGCGTGCTGTCCCAATTAGGATGGATCAGGCTGGACTTTACACCATCCGCACCCTCCCGGCAAACAATGATCTTACCGTCCTGAAGGTAAGGATATTGTTTCTTTTGGGCATGGCCCGCACTGGCAGTCATCAGAAGCGCGGCAAAAAGCCACCCGCGCAGCGAGAGATTCAGTATATTTTTCATTGCTATCATTGATTTCATTATTTTAAGTCGCGTTCGCATCCAAACTCCCCTCCGGACCGCTATATCCCCCTGACACAGCGCACAAAGAGGGTGCTACTTTTAGCGATGTAGGTGTCTGTCGAGACGCCGTCGCTAAAAGACACGTACCACGCATTGCTGCTGTCATACTCAGTAGCCGACCAGTAATAGTTGTCGTAAAAACCGTTACTTGCAACTTCCCACGTATCGCGCATGCAATAGATAATCTCCAGTTCGGCCATGGTCGGCAGCCGCCACCCCGGAGTCTTGGCACATTCGAGCAGGGCATCCTGCCATGACATGAGCATTGTGCTCGCATCGGTCCTGGCATAGACGAACCATCCGGTCAGGTTGTCGGTGTAATCGTAGAAATCGGGCGAAGGGTTCAGCGTCTCGGCTCCGATCGTGATGCGGGCGTCCATTTCGCTTACCCCCTTGATGGTAGCCGTAACGGTATAATGGGTATTGCGCTTGACGTCGTAATTGCTGACGGCGTCCGCACCTAAGTAGATGCGGTATATGTTCCCGGTATATTTATACCCCAAGTCGGTGGTATAATCGCCGACGATCTCTATGTAGGTGGCGTAGTTGCCCTGACCCTCGGCGCCGCCCAGCGCCGTTGCGGCAGTCTTCTGCGTTTGGTCGGTGGCCGAACCTGTGCCGCGCCCGTTCTCAGGCAGGTAACACCACCCGCACTCCTTGGCCGTGGCGGTGAGCGTCTTGTCTTCCGGGGTCAGATCGGCGAATTCGTCGGTAAACCCTACCGAGGTAGCGGGATAACAATCCGCTTCCGATGTCCCGGGGTCGAGCTTGGAAGTGTCACGGAAGGGTTGCAGCGCCGTGGGTGCGTTATAGACCTTGACGCTCGTAAGCGCAAAGTCGCCGGAAATATCGACGGCCAGTTTGAAGGTCACTTTTGCCACGGCACGTTTCATGGCAACGTCTGACACAGAGGCCGAGGGCTTGCCTGTATAACAGCCGCACATGGGCAGCGCATTTCCCGGAGCGAGGCTGGCTTCGTTCGTGACCGCCAAGGTCTTCGATTCCACGTCGGCCGCAGTCGTGACATCGCTATAAAGCGTATTGTCGCCCGTATTGGCGATAAAGTAGAGGCTGCTGTCCGAGGTTTTGATGATCTTCGCCCTGACCTTATAGGAGGTTCCCCAACTGGTCACCGTCGTAATATACTGCGGCGTTTGCAGGAGCGCCGTACCGTCGGCGTTGAACTGAATCACCCACAGGTCCTTTATCCTGTTTTCGTCCACGCCGCCCACAGCGCGCGTATCCATCGCCACCTCGCCCATAGACTCGGGCGAGAGGGTGATCTCCATGGGCTGACCGTCTGTCGGGCCGCCCATCGCCTCTGTCGGCTCCTTGGAGCAACCGCCAAGAAGCAGGGCCGCAGCAAACAGCCATGTGCCCGCCACGTGGCAGGCCCGCATTCCCTTGTTTCCTATTTTTGTCTTTTCCATATCTCGCTTTTTATCTGTTCCATATGTCTGTCTCCGAACCCGGCCCTCTGTGTATGACCGCCGCCGGCGAAAAGGTTAAGGCGCCCCAGCTAAAGGTCCCTGACGCAGCGCACATAGTAGCAGTCGAAGAAGCTTGCGTTGCCCGCGTTGTTGCTGCTGAAGTTTACGTACCACACCGTAGTCCCAGTCGAGCGGGCGGTAGCCGACCAGTAACTTACGGCTGGTAGATTGAGGGCAGTAAGTTTTCCCTGGGCGCTCATATCTGAGATCACCTTCAGCTCTCTTATGGTCGGCAGCCGCCACATACCCTTGTCGCTTTGGTCCGGTTTTTCACTGTATTGAGGGCAGGCCGAGTGACCTTGGGGGTTATAGGAGGCATTCGACAGCCCCGAAGCGCTGTACCAAGTCATGGACGCCTGATTGCCTTCGCTGTTTTTGGCATGGGCCTTGGCCACCATGAACTTCTGACCGCAAGTATTCAAGCCCGAAGTATTAGAACCATAGGCGGGTTCCGCATGGGCTGGAGTCTGCGTCCACGGCGCATGCAGGGAATACCTCTGCGCAAAGCCGTAGCGGTCCTGCATGACGATCGTATTACCGTCGGATACATAGGGATAATGATCGCCAAGGTCGGGGTTGTTGCCATTCTCGGCATCCCATTCGGACAGGGTAATCTCCATGATTTCCGCAAAGGTCACGGTGATCGTATAGGCTTTGCCTTTTTCGAGGGTGCAAGACAACATGCCTTGTAAGGACGGTTTCAACTGCGTACCGTCCACTATGAGATCGATCTGCAGAGATAGCGCCGCACCGTTCAGGGGCAGGACGACCGAAGGAGTCTTCTGGGTAGCTGTCGTTCCACTGACGGCAAAGTCACCGCCCCTAAGTTCGAGGCTCTGCGTTCCGGACGAGGCGGGAGCTATGTCCCCGCCTACCGTCACGCCGCTCTTGGCCGCAGCCAGCCCCTCCACCTTTAAGGACATGATATCCATGCTGGTCGAACTTACGTAGTCCTCTTTGCGAATCACGAAAGTCAACCGGGAGCATTTGCGCTGAAGCTCGTTCAGCGTAATCGCATAAGGGGTAGTTTGGATAGGGATCGTCCCGGTCGTCTTGTCCGAGGCGGCATAGTCCACTCCGTTGGCGATGGCGGTTGCGAGCTTCGTCTTGTCCGCAGCCAGCGGCAAGGCGGGTGATACGGCATAAAAGTCGTAACTGCCGGGGAGGAGCGTCATAGCCCAATCGGGCAGATCGGCGGTCTTGTTGCCGTTGGCGTCTACCATGCACGGTACGAGCTTTGTACCGTTCCAGTAGTAGGCGCATTCGTTCGCGTAGTTTTCCGTTGCAGGGTTCGAGTCACCGCTTTTGTAGGCGATCACCCGCACGGTAGTGCCCGTAGCGAGGGCGGCTTTGGTGGCGGGCAGCATCTTCTCGATACCCTCTATCGAGAAGTCGAGGGCGACCTGCCCCGAAGGACCGTCCATACCCTCTGCCGGCTCCTTGGAGCAACCGCCAAGAAGCAGGACCGCTGCAAACAGCCATGCACCCGCCGCAAGGCGGGCCCGCACTCCCTTGTTCTTTATTCTTGTCATTTCCATATATCCTTTGTTTATCTCTCCTTTGTTGCGTATTCCGTCATTCCTTTCGGCATCCCGTCCGCGTGCGGCCGCCTTCGGCGAAAACACCGGGCAGGGGTGCTAAAGGTCCCTGATACAGCGAACACTGTTGTTGGCGTTCTTGGAGTATTTGGTCCTGCCGCCGGTGTCAAGCCTCATCTCCCACGCATTGTCACTGTCGTCGCCCTCGGTAGCCGCCCAGTAATAGCCGTATCCGATGTCGCTCACGGCCGTAAGGTCGCCTATCTTACTATATATCAGCCCCAGTTCCCTTATGGTAGGCAGGCGCCATGTACCGGCATCATCCGAAGCCTGACTGTATGCTTTGCAGTTGATTTGGGCGTTCTGCCATGTTGTTGATGCCGGGGCTCTTTTCGAAGCGACCTCGAACTTCCGACTGCAGGTATTCAATCCCGAAGCGTTGGAATCCCATGCGTCTTCCGCATGAGCGGGAGTTGCGGTCCACGCCTCGTGGGTAGGATACCGTCTCGGGTCGGCCTCGCCGAGGTCATCCGAGACCACGATCGTATTGCCGTTTATAACTTTCGGATAGGTATTCAACTCTCCAGCCGTCACCCAGTCGGCGATTGTGACGGTAGGATCTACCTCCACGGCTAACGGCGTGAACCTGATATAGAGTTTGACCGCTTCGCCGGCCAGATAGGCCCGGGCGGGTGCAAAAGCTTGTTTGGGACTGTGCGAGTCGGTAGACAACAGGAGCTTCAACTGGTAGTTCTTGCTGCTCTGTGGGGCGATCATCACCGGATCGCCGAATGCGACCGCATTGTCTTTACCCTCGGGTATCTCCGTGAGTATGGCATTGGCCAGGGTGAACGGCGTTTTGCCGCCGTCCGGATAACCAACGGGCGCCGACGCTTCGGTCACACCGGACAGTTTCAGCGTACAAACGTCGTTCTGGTCGAGCAACTGTATGGACTTCAATTGTCCCCACTGTGCCGATACTCCGGGGTCGGCGTAGACATACACCTGCACTTGCGCGAGGGCATGGCCGAACTCAATAACCGGCATAGCCTCCGTCTTGCTGCCTATGCCCAGCGGTGCGGTGAGGATGTCCCGGCTGCCGTCGACAATCCAGCTCACAGTCCCGGCTGCGGCATCGTAATAGCCCTTCCCCGATGCGTCGCCGGCCGCGGTCGCCCCGCCGGGATACCAGCCCGCCATGCGGGTTTTAAGGCCGTTGGTCAGGTAATACTGACTGAGATCGAACGTCAGCGGTTGCTCCCCGCTGCCGCCCGTGCGGATGGCTTTCAAGGCCGCCGTACCGTAGTCGCCCCACACACCTGCGCTGCGCTCGTCCGAGCGCGCGAACCACATATCCATCTCCTGCAAAGGATCGGCAGTCGAGCGCGTGAGTGTTCCCTGCGCGGAAACCGAGACCGGAAGCCCGCTCCGGGGCGTAATCTCCACCCGGCAGCCGTCCGTGCCTTCGTCGGCGGACTCCTTGGAACAACCGCCAAGAAGCAGGGCCGCCGCAAACAGCCATGTGCCTGCCGCGAGGCGGGCCCGCATTCCCTTGTTCCTTATTCCTGTCTTTTTCATATATCTGTATTCATCTCGCTTTTTATCCGTTCCATATATTCGTCTCCGAATCCGGCCCTCTGCGTATGGCCGCCGCCAAAGGGTTAAAGGACCGAAGGGTTAAGGCGACCCGCAGGGCCGCTAAAGGTCCCTGACGCAGCGCGTGAGGTTGTCTTTCATGCTCCAGCCGTTGACATTGTTAGCGAACCCGGTGGAGAAGGACACGCAGAACGCCATGTTTTTGCTTACAGAGTACTCGGTGGCCGAGCAATGCTTCTTAGCGGGTATGACAACGGTAAGCTCGGCTTGCATATCGTAGATCAATATCAGTTCCCTTTGGGTCGGCAGCCGCCACGTACCCTTGTCGCTCTGGTCGGAAGCCTCGCTGTATTGGGCGCAGGCCGAGTAACCGTTGGGGTTGTGGGTGGCATGCGTCGTACCCGAAGCCTCGTACCAGGTAATGGATGTCGCACTGCCACCCTTGCCTTTGGCATCGGCCTTGGCCACCATGAACTTCTGACTGCAAGTATTCAAGCCCGAATCGTTGGCATCCCAGGATTTCTCCGCATGGGAGGGGGTTACGGTCCACGGCTCGTGGGTGGGGTACAGGACGGGGTCGGCTGTGCCATAGGCATCCACTACCACAATGGTATTGCCGTTGATGCCGTAAGGGTAAGTTACAGGCGTTGTCTCCATATCGGTTTCACCTCCGTCTTTCCATTCGGCTACTACCGCAGCCGAGGCCGTAATCTCCTCCCGATGGAAGGTCAGCGTCACCTTGTAGTTCTTCCCGGCCTGTCCGGCATCATCGCCCGAAAGCGTTATCCGGACACCCGGGAAGACAGCTCCCCCGGCTGCGGCCTCCACCGTGAAGGTCTGCCCCGGTTCGAACATCACGGGATCGCCGGCTTGTGCCGCCGTTTCGGTCATCGTCATCGAACCGTCGAAAACCGGAATTTCGCCCGAACCGCCGAATACCGCATCGCCCGTATTCAAATCCAGCACGGCCGTGGTTTTGGCCCCGGTGATTTTCAGTGAGGTGAGCGCATCGCCGGCCGGAAAATCCCGGTCCCTTTTCACGAAGAACCGGACTTGCTTACACTTGTGGGTAAAGGTGAAGGCGGGCTGTGGCTGGGCTCCGGAAGAGGCTTTGCCCAAACCGGTCACCTCTTTGGCCCACATGATGTCCTGCTGTCCGTCGATGGTCCACGTAACGGTCGGGGCGGCGCTTGCCGTTCCTGCCGCATAGCCGCCGGTGCTGACCGGACTGTAAGCGTAGAAGTAGAGTTTCTCCGCACCGGGCGGGTAATATCGGGGAGCCGAGAAGCTCAGGACACCCGCGTTATCGGACCTGACCGCCGCGTTGTCGAAGTAAGCGCCGCTGTAATCCGTGGTCGGGGCCGCAGCGCCCTTGTATGCGGTTACGGCGAACAGGTCCTCCGTACCGTTCGGAAATTTGTCACCCGTGACGGGACCGCTCAGTACACGGCTCATGGAAGAGGCGTCGACGCTCAGGATCGCCGTGGGCACGATGGCCGTCCGCGTGCCGTCCGGAGCAGGTCCTTGCTTCGGAAGATCCGGAGACCCGTCCTTACCGCACGAGGCCAGCAAAGCCAGCATAAGGATGAAAGGTGTGATTTTCGTTTTCATCTTGTCGTAATTTTCATAAACCGTATCACAGAATATCGATATCCGTATCACCGCCATCGGTCCACGGGGTAATGCTTGGCGTGTCCAACAGAATACCGTCGCTGCCGCCCACGGTAAAACGGTAATGGTATTTATACCCGGCCACCCATCCTGCCGCGAGCGATGCCGCGGAAAGCGGAGCCTGCACCACATAGAGGTTCTCCGCCGCGGTTTGGTACCGGTAGCCGATTTCGAGCACGAAATCCTCCGTGACGGGCTGAGGCATCATAAGCAGCATATCGTCCGAAGTCACGAAATCGCACGACTGGCCTGCCGCCAGGGCAACGGACCCCGAACCTTGCAGGGACACCGGCACGGCATAGGGGTTCGTCTCCGTCGAGACGTCGGAGGACGGGGTCCACGTGCCGGCCGCCCCCGAACCGGCCCCCGACCAACTGCCCTTGCGGCTCATGCCGTAAATTTTCAGGCTTTCGATCACGACGCGCTCGGAGGCGTCCAGAGCCGCATCCGCCGTTCCCGTTATCGCAATGCCGCAGAGCAGGTGGCGGAATGCGAGGTTCACCGTACGGACCTCGGCGCCGTTCACCGTAGGCCATTTGGCGCCGGGGACGCAGACATGGGGCTCGGTCGAGGCCGCCAGCAGGTCGACGCCCTGCGTCAGGTCGAACTCGGAAATCTCAAGGTGCATCGCATCGCCCTTGTCGAGATCCTGCACCCCGACAGCGACGGGCGCTCCGTCGATCTCGGCTGGGAAGAAAGCCCGGAAGTTATGGGTGAAGCCCGGTCTCCAATATTGCACCCCCTCGTAGCTCCACCCGTTATCGGCGGTGTGATAGGTAACCGGCATTCGGTCGAAGAGCGTAACGTATTTCGTCTTGTCGCCCGAAGTCGGGTACATGGCGCACCACACGGCGAAAGCCGCGCCGTCCTGCTGCAAGGATTCCTTGTCGTAAAGCGTGGCGCGCGAACTTATCTCCGTCGTTCCGAAGCGCATGGCGGCCGCATCGGTCGTCGGCCCCGAAAGAGCGTTGTTCGCCGCCGGGTCTTCCGAGCAGGCAGAGGGCAGAAGAATGGCCACCGCTGCGACCGCGGCAAGGAAATTATCGAATGAAAATCTTCTCATAACTCAAATCTTAGTTTCGTTTGAATCGGCTTTGCGGAACGCACTCCGTTCCGTTTTCAGCGATCGGGAGGGGACAGAAGATGCTTCCTGCGTCCTCCCCGCACGCACCCGCACATTACGCCTCTCAATGCACGTGGTGTTTCTGCGGTCCAACCCCACCCGATCCGTTTGTTCGGCCGCATGCAGCCGAACGGTTCGCTACATTTCGATATCCTCCGCAGCGTCTATCCAATCGTTTACGGTAACCGTAAACTTGATGGCTCCTCCGAAAATATCCCCGCCCGGATTGTCCGGATCGGTAGGATCGGTGGGTTCGGGTTTTTCAGGATCGACCTTACCGGCGCCGTTGGTGAAATCGAGCGTATAAATGTATTTCTTGCCGGCATCCCACTTCGTACCGATAGCGACAGCTACCCAGTCGTATTCGCCGGCAGCTTCCGCCGGAAAGACACGGTAGCCGTCCTTGGTCGTAATCTGTACCTTCACGGCAAGGTATGCGCCTTCGGCGTCGTTCGTTTTGTCATTTTCCGAATCCCATGCGGTCAACTCCTGCGGCAGAAGCATGGCATTGTCGCCATCCTTGGCCATGATCGAAACGGCCGTTGCGGTCAGCGTCTTTTCGCTTCCTTCGTAAGTCACCGCACAATTGGTCTTGTCCGTTCCCAGCGTCCACGCGGAAGTTCCGAAATCGAACGTACCCTTCGCAACGGGCTTGCCGATGCGCACACCCTGCACCTTGAACACATATCCCTCGTTGGCATTCTTGGCTTTGAGCTCGATCTGGGCGAGTTGGTGTGCGAAAGTCAGCGCTACGCCGCTCGATTCATTGCTCTTGCTGCCGGTGGCAGTGGCGGTGATAAAATCTTTCTGGTCGGCGATAGCTGCTGCGGGCGAGAAATCGACGAGCGTCTTGCTGTCTTTGCTAAGCGTCAAAGTGCCGCCCAGCTCATCTTTCGACGGCGAGTAAGCGACGAACGAGAGTTCGCTGCCGTCGCTGGGCCAGTAATAGGACGGCGTCGAGGTGAAAAAGGAGCCGTCTTTGGTGAACTCCGCATCGGAGAAATAGTTAGCGCCGTTCTTGTCAAACGCCGTAACAAAGAATTTAGCAATGTTGGCCGTCGTCGTTGCCGTGGCACGGGTCTGCATGGCAGCACGGAAATCGATCGCATTGCCGTGGTTCGTGCTCACCGGTTCGTCCTTCGAGCACGATGCCAGAGCAAGAGCGGCTCCGGCAATCAAAAACATGGATTTTTTCATGATGTTAAAAATTAAAATAAAAGGTTATGTTGATTTTTGCTTCCGCCAAGCGGGAAGGATTTTTACATCTCTATATCGACATTTACCGATTGCCAATCGTCGACATCGGGCTGGAAGCCGCCGCCGTTGACGATGGGCTTGGGCAGCGGAAGTCCGTCCAGAACGATATGTACGTCGCGCCGATCCGGCGCGGAGTGAATCTGATCCGTCACGTCGTAGGTGTAATACCATTTGCTCTCGTCGGACAGCACCGCGTAGACGGTCAGCGTGTGGGTCTTCCGCGCCGAGGGGCATCCGAAAGCGAACAGCTCGCCCGTAACGGTGCTCTTGTCGGCCGATACGGCCGCATCGAAAGGGATTGTTGCGCCCGTCTTGCAGGTCGCGTCGCAGCCCACGCCCGGATACAGGCTCTCGGCCATGCTCGACAGCGAACCGCTGATGCCCGACACGTATTTCAGGTTCGCGGCGTTGCGAATCTCGACCGTATAGCGGCAGATCGACATCTCCGGACTGAGCGTCACGGTCGGTGTCCCGGCCGTCGGTCTCAACTCGACGCTCTCCGCGCAATCGCTCCAAAGCATGTCGGGAGGCAAGATCACCCGTTCACTCTCCGTACCGTCGACACGGGGCACGCCGTCGGAGAGCACGCCTAAAACGGAGAGCCCCGACAGCAGATCGGCGGTGCGCGTGGTCACCTCGAAGGTTTCCCGGCACCCCGCATTGCGATAGGTGACGTTTTCCGTGTCGCTGTTCAGGCACAGGGCTTCGTAACCCCCGACCGGAACGCGGATCGTACCGCCCCGGCAGTCGGTGAACTCATAGCGCAGAGCCTCGCCGCCGCCGGCCGGGAACAGGTAGAGCGACATGGATTCGGGAGAGGCGTCCGGAGCGTTGCACCAGTCGAAGACCACCTCCACATCGACCGCATCCGAGTGGTCGTAGCACAGTTCCTTATGTTCGCAGGATGTCGCGGCGGCCAGAACAGCGGCGGCCGCTGCCGCATGGAATATCTTTTTCATCGTTTGCCTCCTTTCCGGTTGAAGTTGCCGCTGCCGATCAGCCATACGAGCGAGACCTCGGCTTTCGTGGGTCCGAACCAATGCCGATGTTTCGTCGCCTGCCATACGTAGTGGTTGTCGACGGGCTTATACTCCCAATACTCGCCGCCCAGATAGCCGACGCCGATACCGAAGTCGAGGTTCAGACGACGGCCGATCGGCAGCGCATAGCCGTATTCGAATCCCACGCCCCAACTCATCTTGTCCCAGAGCGTGCCGCCCGGCTTGCCGCCCAAACAGCCTTTGCCGCCCCGCTCGAAGTCGTAGGTCAGCATTTGGCCGTAAAGGCCGACATGGTGTCCCGTAAGCGGCTTTTCAGCGGCGCGGCGGCCGAAGTATCTGCGTACGTCGAGCTCGCCGCCGTAGATGCGCCAATAGTTATGACGCCGGTCATTCTTCCACCAAGCATACATCCAGCTGCCGCCGAGCGACCACCCGCGGCCTACGTAGAATTCTGCACCGAGGTTGGGCACCAGCGCCGCGTCGTAAAGCAAATTGGTTTTCAAAGACATGTAGAAAGGCGTGCGCTCGGATACCGCAGGCTGTTCGGCGATCTCCGCGGCAGGTTCCTGCGCCGGAACCTGCCCGACGACGGATTCCGGGGCCGGGACGGATTCGCACCCCGGCTCCTCTGCAAGCTCCGGTTCCGGCTGCGGCTCCGGCGCTGGTACCGGCTCCGGTTGCGGTTGCGGTTGCGGGAGAATGCGCCGCTCGATTTCGCAGCTCAGGTGCATGCCGCCGCTCCACAATTGCGGGAAGAAGTGCTCCGCCATATACCACCACGCACGGCCGCCGCGCAACATTCCCAACTGGCGTTTGCGTCCGTCCACCACCTTGCCGTCACGAATCACCCATTCAGGCGTATTGTACAGAACATTCAGCACCTCGTCGCGGTAAGGCATTTCCGAGCTTTCGACCAAGGCCGCCAGTCCGGCCCAGTCGATGCCCTCGGCATGCACGTCGAAAGAAATCCCCGGAAACGAAAACCGCTCCCCGAACCATGCGATGATGTTCTTCGCCCGATTCTCCGACAAACGCACATTCAATTGGGCGGTACCCTCCGGCGAAGCCGTGCCGGCAACACGAATCCTTTTCACACGGACCAGCGTGTCCCGCTGCAAAGATTCGACATGCGCGGCAAAAGCAGCCAAGCGCACCCCGTTGTCCCGATAGGAAGGCTCCAGAAGCGAATACCCCTGCCGGAAATAAACCTTAACGCCGAGGGTATCGGTATGCGGAGACTCCTGAGCCCGAAGAGCCCCGAAGAACAACACCGATATTAAAAACAAGACAGTCTTTTTCATCTGCATCAACTTATTTTACATATGTCGTGTCAATACACTATCATTCGGAAACTTATGACGGTATTGCCGTTATGCGACCTCCGATTTTTCCGCAATGCTCTATTCGCAATAGAGCATCGGCTGTATTTTCAGAAGGGAATACAGTGATTTACAAGCAGATGAATAGCATACAATGTTTCAGAGTATGCCGCAATGCATTTTATATCGGATTTGAAACGGTATCGATCTTATTCAGATATCATTAAGATGCAGGATTCTGAAACATTGCCGGAACAAAAGCCATAAAAAGCGTCATTTATGGATAATAAATTGTTGCGTCACGATTTATTGCATAGTAACGAAAACCTTGTCACCCCGCGTTGCTGCGAAGACGCGGGGGCAGGATTTGTCGGCAGGAGTCTCAAAAACAGTCGCCCGGTGATATTCTCGCAGAACGAGGATTTCGACATCGCGCACCATTCTATCATACAATACTTTAAGCACATAATCTCCCCGCCGCCCGGAGGGGGGGGGATTTTCGTGACTCCGCCGGTTTCGCAGCGCTGCGTATCGACATGAGTTGCGTCCTTTCGCATAAAAGGAAACGACGGAAGCGGTTGCTGAAACAAATCGGCAGGAACATTGCCGGCAGCCTCCCGATTTCGGCGGAAACCTATGCAAACATAAGTATCGGTACGGCAGTATCCCCCTGTGCAACCGTCAGCCGGAAAACAGATCCCGGCCCCCTTCGGACGACAGCGCAAAAGGATTCGCCGCTCGCCGAAAACATGTGCAAGTTATTGCGGATGTGCCGGATATACAAAAAAAGCGGCTGTTTCCTTTCGGAAACATACCGCTCGACACACAGCCGGAGAATCACGGCGAAAGGCCGGTTTTCTCTACCTGTTTTATTGATTGAAATGACTTGGGATGAAACAGAGTATCACAAGGCTATGTAATGCTCTATTGCGAATAGGGAATCGTACGGCAAAGATAGGAATTGGGAAATTATTTTGCAAATTTTCCTCCCTGAAAATGGGCTTCGCCGCAGGTCCGGGACCTACAGCGAAGAGACCGTTTTGTTGACCTGATCGACGACCCGGCGGTCAAACTCTTTCAGATAGATTTGCGTCGTCTTTTCCGACGTGTGCCCCAGTCCCTCACTGATGACCGAAATCGCGGCGCCGGTCTCCTTGGCCAGCGTCGCCCAGCTGTGACGGGCTACATACGCCGTCAGGACGGTGTCGAGACCGCACAACTCCCCGACCCGTTTCAGATTGCGGTTCTCCCGCTCAAGGGCTACACGATAAAGCCGGTACTGCGTCTGTTTGTCCTTCGCATCTTTCAGAACCGGAAAGACCCACTCGGATTCATTGCCATATTTCTCCATCAGACCGGCCAGCTGGGGCGTCACCTCCACATGCAGCCATTGGTTGGTCTTGTGACGGCGATAGCTGATAACGCCCCCGTTGACTGCGCTTTTCTTCAGAAAAACAATGTCTACGAACGGCATGCCCCGGCTGAAGAAACTGAACATGAACAGATCGCGGGCCATATCCAGATGGGGATAGTCCGAAAGGTCTACGTCGGCGATACGGCGCATGGCCTCACGCCCCAAGGCCCGTTTGACGGTATGCTGCGGCTTGGAATGCAGAAAGCGAAACGGATGGTTTACGGACATCGGGTAGCCGTCGAGCACGGCTTGGTTATAGACCGAGCGCAGATTGCGCATATAATAACAGACGGTATTATAGCACACGCCCCGGCGCAGCAGCCACTCCTCGTAATCACGGATGAAAGCGCCGTTCACATCCGAAAGGCCCACTATTCTCAGGCCGATGAACGACGAGACGGACGACCGTGTGTTGCGCAAGGCCGCGACCGAGCCGAATCGGGACAGACGCTCCCGGTAGGCGATCTGCAGGTCCATATAATGCAGCAGGCTCAGACTGTCGTGCTCGACCTTGTAGCGGAAAACCACATCCGCAACGCTGTAAGTCTCGCGGCGCTGCTCCAAGGTCTCGATATGCCGGCCGATACTTTTCCACTGCTGTCTGATTTCGCGGTTCATGCGCCGCACGTCACGCTCCTGCCGTCGTTCCTCGGACACGAAACGCACCTTGCCGTGCTGTTCGTCGAACTCATCCTCATAAAGCTTGAACGGGCTGTAAATAAGTTTTTTCTGCCTTCGGTGGATCAGCTGAAACACCAGCGGATAGGTTCCGTCGCATCGCACACGATCTTTGTTCAGTTTCAATTTTACGCTTGTCATATACTCCATTCTTTTTTCAATACGGCCGCAAAAATACCGTAAATGAGGATTCGGCCGCCCGGACAGCGGACAAATCGCGGCAACGACATGCCATTAGTATTCAATAAATTATACAAACACCAAGCCGAAGACGAACAGCGAACAATCACTCAGGCCAGATATTCGGAATCGGGCACCTCTCCGCAGCCATGTCAATCCGGACTCCGGGATATAAACACCTCCGCTTATTCGAAAACATGAAAAGACATGGAGGACACACGGTTAACAACGTGCATCCTCCATGCAAAAAACAGTATTCCATCATAGCCGACGCTTCCGCCGCCGTCGCTGGATTTTTTGCTGTTCCTCGAAAGCCTGCGCATCGGCCAAGTCCAACAGCGTGTCGACAACTCCTGAGATAGGATTTGCCGTGCGGCTTCGTTGTTCGTGTTTCTGTTCCGCGTGCTGTTCTGCGGTATGCAGTGTTTCTTTTCGGGAGGTCGGGAACAGCTCGTTGAAAACACGGGCCGAGAATTCTTTGCCCAGCACCGACCCGTTGGCGACAATGCCATTGGTGTGGTCGATAAACGTTACGCCGTAGATTCTCCCTGCGGGATTGATCCGGAAAACAGTGTCGACACCGTCCGCCTTGAGCAGTTGCCGGAACTCATCCCGTGTATTGTGTGGGCTCATGGCGTTTTTGACCGTATGACGCAAATGGTCGAGCGCTCCCGGTGCTTTCAGTTTTTCATTTGATTTTGCATAATATGTTTGCAGGGCTTTATAACCTACGTCTTTCCCTATTTTACTCGACTTGAAGGGTGTGCCTGTTCCATAACCGTCGTCGGTCAAGGCACCGTAGACAATACCCGCGTAATTTCTGCCTTCGATCGTTCCCGTACGTTCCTCGACCGAGACGTTGAATAGTTCCAGCAACGTGCGGAACTCCCCGTAGGACGAGCAGTTGTAATTGCGCAGGCACGACCGGACGACGGACGAGATCTGTTGTTTGACGTTTCCCGTCCTATAGTTTACTCTCCGAAGATCGGGGGTGTCCCTCTGTTCCTGACCTTTGACCGCCGGATGGAGGTTGTACTTATGTTCTAAATCGCGGGTAATTTCCGCAGAACGACGGGCTTCGAAAACGTGCGGCAGTTTACGGCCTTTCTCATCGACGCGCAACGATACGATGTGAAGATGCTGCCGGTCAATGTCCTTATGCTTGAAGACGATATAAGGCTGGTTGCCGTAACCCATACGTTCCATGTATTCCTGCGCGATGTCCCGGAGCTGATCGTCGGTCAGTCTATCTTCCGGCGAGGGATTCAGCGAGGCGTGGAAGACCGTATTGGTCGTCCGGCGGTTGGCTTCGAGGTACGGGCGGAAACTCTCCATGCAGGCGTCGACATCCATTCGCCCGTGTTTGTCGAACGGTTCCAACATCCTCTGCCAGAAGAGCACCTCGGCTTCATCCTTATCCACTTTTTCCTTGTTATAGCGCAAGGCTCCGCCGGGCGAGGAGCCCGACCTTATATTCGCAACCATTCCTTAGCTTGTTTGGCAAAGCTCAGAATCTCGATACTCAGGGCTTTCATTTCCCTCGTGCGCTGTTCCAATGCGGCGATCTGATGCGGGATTGCAATGTTGGAGAAGTGCGCATTGACAGCCTTTACAATCTGATTATAGTTGTTGGCGAGTTTCTGAAACTGGAAATAAAAATCGTTCAGACGGGCGACGAACTGCGTCTTCGACGGATCGCGTTTGATGATTATGAATTCCTCACTGAAGAGTCGTTTGACGATAAAACGGCTCCGGTTATGCTCCGATCCGGCTTTGCAGAGCAGCTCGTTGAAGCGGATGTTTTGCTCCTCGTTAAGTCGAAACGAGTATTTATAACTCAGCGTTCGGGGCTTCTTGTCGGTCTTGTCAGTCAGTTTTCGGTTAGTATCCATATATAGCTTAAAAAAGGGGCGCGACTTGGGAGCGGCCCCAGCCTCGCAGAGCGAGGACCTTTGTCGGACAAAACACAGTTTGTCGGACAAAGGTACACCTCGCTCCCATCTGGCGATGGGAAAAATACGCGCCGGAGAATTGCTGCCGAAAGTTTCGGAAGCCCTCCTTGACGAGTCCTGAGGCCGGGTCGGTTCTCGATGCAATATTACAACCGTCTGGAGATGAAAAAAAGCCCGCCGAACGGACTGGGGCGGACCAGAGCGGACATTGGAAGCGAGGCATTTCAGTTGATTGTATCTTGCATCATGAAAGGCAGGTTTTCTTATTCCGTTCATTATTCCGAT
>ENA-UOIW01000584-UOIW01000584.1-human-gut-metagenome-genome-assembly--contig:-P58-NODE-584-length-27860-cov-6.969898_pt1 | contig 27860 bp, 21 predicted proteins | sample MGYA00242334_ERZ723881 | MGnify/ENA metagenome assembly ERZ723881 | reverse complement strand
CTCGTCATACGCCGCCCGATCCTTTCGCATAAAGCGGTCGTACCGACCGGCATTTCTGTCCCAGAAATTCTTGTGTTTTCGCATCGCTATCACTCCCCAGTAGTTAGATGCATCTAACCTATACGTGCACATCTTTCAGTTAGATGTAGCTAACTATCGTGTCTTGGAAAAGCCGCATTGCTGCGGCACCCCTCCCGAAGCTATTCTTGCTTAATTTGGCGTTTTCGGATGATTTTCTTAGAAAATCATTACTCCCCATTTCTGCTCCAAAGTATAGCACCGCCGATGGTTAGTGTCAACTAACCATCGGGTATTCCTCTCATCTTTTCTCTGCCTTCGGAGAGCGTACAAAGCAGCTGCCCTTATTCTTTGATTATAGCATCCCACGGCGTGGTCATTTTTACACCTTTACACCGCTATCGGTCTGACCCAAGCGCGGAAAGCGTTGGATACTTGGAAATGGAACGACCAGTTCCGGCTCTTGATTCCCCACATTTTCTTCCTTGAATATACCAGAAACCCGGTTGCCACATAATGCGCAACCGGGTTTCTCGACAGACTGTGCAAAGAATGAACGTGCTGTCTGCCAATTTTTGGCAGAATGTGTACATAAAGTGTAATATGTCCGCCATATTCCGCGCTGTCGCCGCGTTAAACGCCTTATGCGGCTTGACTTTCCCTATAAAAAGTGGTAGTTTAGAAGCAGTAATTTTACGACTTATCACGCGCTACGGCGTTCATGCCCCGGAGCGGCAGGCGTGCTGCAAAATGCGTGGTCAACAGATGACACAGCTGTTCTTGCAGAGAGGTTCTGGGAGCAGAAAGAGTGATATAGGGAGGAACAGACATGAAAGGTATCGTATTAGCAGGCGGAAGCGGGACGCGGCTGTATCCGCTGACCATGGTCACATCCAAGCAGCTGCTTCCAATTTATGATAAGCCCATGGTGTATTACCCCATCTCCACGCTGATGCTGGCGGGGATACGGGATATTCTCATCATCTCAACGCCGACCGACCTGCCGAACTTCCAGCGTCTGCTGGGAGACGGCAGTCAATTCGGCGTTCATTTTTCGTATAAGGTACAGCCATCGCCGGACGGTTTGGCACAGGCGTTCATTCTGGGTGAGGAGTTCATCGGCGATGATCGTGCTGCCATGATCCTGGGCGACAACATCTTCTACGGCGCGGGGCTTACCACGCAGCTCCGCAAGGCGGTGGAGCAGGAGGACGGTGCGACCGTGTTCGGCTACTACGTCAATGACCCGGAACGGTTCGGCGTGGTGGAACTGGACGACACCGGCAAGGCTATCTCCATTGAGGAAAAGCCCAAAGAGCCCAAGAGCAATTATGCAGTCACCGGCCTGTACTTCTACGACAAAAAGGTGGTGGAACGGGCCAAGGCGTTGAAGCCCTCCGCTCGCGGCGAGCTGGAGATCACCGATTTGAACCGGGTATATCTGGACGAGGGTACGCTGCACGTGGTAACGCTGGGGCGTGGCTACGCCTGGCTGGATACCGGGACGATGGATTCTCTGGCGGAGGCCACGGAGTTCGTGCGGGTGGTGGAATCCCGGGAGGGCATCCAGATCTCCGCCTTGGAGGAGATCGCCTACCGCAACGGCTGGATCAATAAGCAGCAGCTGCTGCTGGCGGCCAATATCTACGGCAAGTCTCCCTATGGCCAGCATTTGAAGAACGTGGCTGAGGGCAAATACATCTATTGAGGACGGGAAAATGGAATTTATCAAGACTGCCATTGACGGCGTATACATCGTAGAGCCGAAGGTGTTCGGCGATCATCGCGGTTTCTTTATGGAGAGCTATTCCAAACGCGTGTTTGAGGAGGCGGGGCTGCACTATGACTTCGTGCAGGACAATCATTCCTCCTCCACGGTGAAGGGCACCCTGCGCGGTATCCACTTCCAGCGGGGCGATAAGGCGCAGGCCAAGCTGGTGCGCTGCGTCCGCGGCGCGGTGCTGGATGTGGCGGTGGACCTGCGGCCAAACAGCCCTACCTACAAAAAGTGGGTGGCGGTGGAGCTGAGTGAGGAGAACAAGCGGCAGCTGCTGATCCCCCGTGGCTTCGGCCATGGCTTCGTGACGCTGACCGATGAGGTGGAGTTCCTCTATAAAGCGGATAACTACTACGCGCCGGAGGCCGACGGCGGTATCCGCTGGAACGACCCAGAGTTAAATATTGACTGGGGCGTGGATGAACCCATCCTGTCACAAAAAGATCAGACTTCCCCGTGGCTGAAGGACGCCATCACCGATTTTTGAGGAGGAAACGACTATGACCATCATCGTCACCGGCGGTGCCGGTTTCATCGGCAGCAACTTCATTTTTTACATGCTGGACAAACACCCGGAGGACCGCATCGTCTGCGTGGACAAGCTGACCTACGCTGGCAACCTGTCCACGCTGGAGAGCGTCATGGACAAGCCCAACTTCCGTTTCGTGAAGGCAGACATCTGTGACCGCAAGGCCATCTACGACTTGTTTGAGGAGGAGCATCCCGACGTGGTGGTGAACTTTGCCGCTGAAAGTCACGTGGATCGCTCCATCGAGAACCCGGAAGTCTTTCTCCAGACCAACATTCTGGGCACACAGGTCATGCTGGACGCCTGCCGTAAGTACGGTATCCAGCGTTACCATCAGGTGTCCACCGATGAGGTGTACGGCGACCTGCCGCTGGATCGTCCCGACCTGTTCTTTACAGAGGAGACACCCATCCACACCTCCAGTCCGTACAGCTCTTCCAAGGCGGGCGCGGATCTGCTGGTGCTGGCGTACCACCGCACCTACGGTCTGCCCGTCACGGTGAGCCGCTGCTCCAACAACTACGGCCCGTATCACTTCCCGGAGAAGCTGATCCCGCTGATGATCGCCAATGCGCTGAATGACAAGCCCCTGCCGGTGTACGGCGAGGGCCTGAACGTCCGCGACTGGCTGTATGTGGAGGATCACTGCAAGGCTATCGACCTCATAATTCACAACGGACGAGTGGGCGAGGTGTACAACATCGGCGGCCACAACGAGATGCGGAACATCGACATCGTGCGGTTGATCTGCCAAAAGCTGGGCAAGCCGGAGAGCCTGATCACCTACGTCACCGACCGCAAGGGCCACGATATGCGCTACGCCATCGACCCCACGAAGATCCACAACGAGCTGGGCTGGCTGCCGGAGACGAAGTTTGCCGATGGCATCGACAAGACCATCGACTGGTATCTGACCCACCGCGACTGGTGGGAGAACATCATCAACGGGGAGTACCAGCACTACTATGAGCGGATGTATGGGAACAGATAAGCCGCTGATCTCTATTCTGATGGCGGTATACGAGCCGCGGATGGACTGGCTGCGACAGCAGCTAATGAGCTTGAACGAACAGACGTATCCCAACCTGCGGCTGTATATCCGTGACGACTGCTCACCTACCGTACCCTATGAACAGATACAGTCCTGCGTGCGGGACTGTATCACGCGCTTTCCTTATGTCATCACGCGCAACGAGAAGAATCTCGGCTCTAACAGGACGTTTGAGCTGCTGACACAGGAAGCAGACGGGGAACTCTTTGCCTACTGCGATCAGGATGACGTGTGGCTTCCGGAGAAGCTGGCGGTGCTGCAGGAGGCCATGGAACGGGAGCGGGCCGTGTTGGTCTGCTCAGATATGTACATCATTGACGGCGATGGAAAACAGGTGGCGGACAGCATCACCAAGGTACGCCGGCATCATGTGTTCCGGAGCGGAACGGACCTGGCAAGGGGACTGCTGACCAGCAACTTTGTCACCGGCTGCACGATGCTGGTTCGATCAGATGCGGCAAAGCGTGCCATCCCGTTCTGCCCATACATGGTACATGATCATTATATTGCCTTGTGCTGCGCGGCGGAGGGCATGGTGTATTCCTCGCCGGAGAGGACCATTCGCTACCGTATCCACGGCGGCAATCAGACCGGGCTGGTCGTGGGGGTCGCGGATAAGGCCAGCTACGGAAAGGAACGGATTGAGCCTATGCTGGCCCGGATGCAGTGGCTGAAGGACAACTTCGTCTGCGGCGCGGAGCTGGAGGCATCCATACGCGACGCGCTCCTTTGGGCGCAGGCGCGGGATCGGAACTGGCATCATCGCGGCGGGAGCGGGACGGTGTGGAAATACCGGAAGTTCAGCCCGCTGTCGTCTATGGGCGAGATATTTTTGAAGTATGCCCCGGATGGCTTGTTTGCCAAAGTCATGCAGTGGGCCAGGAGAAACCGTATATAAGGGGATCGGCATGAGGATACTGGTTACAGGTGCCAGCGGACAACTGGGCTATGATGTAGAACGGGAACTGGAACGGCGCGGGATCGAGCATTTGGGAACGTCGTCCAGGGAACTGGATATTACGGACCGGGAGGCGGTAGAGCGGCTGATGGCGGCCTACCGACCGGACGCGGCTATCCACTGCGCGGCTTACACCAAAGTCGATCTGGCGGAGGATGAGCCGGAGCGGTGCTGGGCGGTCAATGCGGACGGGACTCGGAATATGGCGGCCGCCTGCCGGAAGACCGGCGCGAAGCTGCTGTATATCTCCACGGACTATGTGTTCCCGGGAACGGGTGAGCGATCCTATGAGACGGGCGACCCGACCGGACCGGTGAACACCTACGGCAGAAGCAAGCTGGCGGGCGAGCTGGCGGTGCAGAGTCTTTTGGAGAAGTATTTCATCGTCCGCATTTCCTGGGTGTTCGGGAAAAACGGAAATAATTTTGTGAAAACAATGCTCCGTCTGGCGGAAACCAAAGCGGAGCTAAGCGTGGTTTGCGACCAGATCGGTTCGCCCACCTACACGGCGGACCTTGCGCCGCTGCTGTGCGACATGGTGCAGACGGAGCGATATGGCGTCTATCATGCCACCAACGAGGGGACGTGCGCCTGGTCGGAGTTCGCGGAGGCGATCTTTGAACTGGCGGGCAGGCAGGTGGTGGTACACCCCATTCCCACCAGCGCCTATCCGACAAGGGCGGCGCGGCCGCTGAATTCGCGGATGAGCAAGGAACGCCTGCGTGACAACGGCTTTCAGGAACTGCCGGAGTGGAAAAACGCATTGGCGCGATATTTGAAGGAGATCACCGGGGAAGCATGAACCTACAATCATTGAAGAAAAAGTGCGGGATCGCTTTGGCGCTCTATGTGGTCGCGGCGATGCTGTTCTATTGGATCGGCGGTGACCAGCTGCGGTATCGGGACAGCTTTACCGATATGCTGACGCCCAGTGCGCCGGTGGGTGAGATCACTCGGGATACCGTCGTTACACAGCAGATCCGTGTGAGCGGCCGGCTGATGGAGATAACGTTCCGGGGGGCAACGTATGCGCGCCAGAACCAGGGAACGCTGATCATAGAGCTTTGCTCAGACGGGCAGACGCTGGACAGCCGGCGCGTCGCTATCTCCGGTCTGGCTGACAACGAGAATTTCTCCGTTTCCTTTGCGCCGGGCATCTCTGTGCCGGGCGGCACGGCGGAGGTGCGGATCACTGCACCGCACTGCGAAGAGGGGAATGCCGTCACGCTGTACAGAGGCAATACCATGTCCACCGTCAGAAATCAAGTGGCGATCCAACTGGCGGAGGACGAGCGGGTGAAGGTCAACGGCATCACGCAGGACGGCGCGCTGTGCATGGAAGTACGCAGCCGCGAGGAGCTGTGGTTCGGCGCGCACTACTGGCCGCTGGCCGCGGCAGGACTGGCTGCCCTTGCGGGGTATTGCCTGTATCTGCTCCGCGGATTTCAGAAGGGAAAACGTATGGCCATTCTGAACGTGTTCGCGGCGTTCAGCAAATACGGATATCTTATGAAACAGCTGGTCTCCCGGGACTTCAAGACGAAGTACAAACGTTCCGTCCTCGGCGTTTTGTGGAGTTTTCTGAACCCTCTGCTGACTATGATGGTCCAGTACATCGTTTTTTCCACGCTGTTCAAGTCTGATATTCCCAACTTCGCGGTGTACCTGCTCACCGGCATTGTGTGCTTCAGCTTTTTCAGTGAAGCGACGTCCATGTCCCTGACCTCCATCGTGGGCAACGCATCCCTGATCACGAAGGTTTATGTGCCGAAATACATCTATCCGCTGACGCGGGTGATGTCCTCTACCATCAATTTCGGCCTCTCCCTGCTGCCGCTGCTGGCAGTTCTGCTGATCACACGGACACCGATCCGCCCGGCGATATTGCTGCTTCCCTTCGGCGTGTTCTGCCTGTTTGCGCTGGCGCTGGGCGTTGGAATGCTGCTGGCGGCGGCCATGGTGTTTTTCCGTGACACGCAGTTTCTGTGGGGTGTGGTCAGCATGCTGTGGATGTATGCGACGCCCATCTTCTACCCGGAGAGCATTATTCCGGAGCGGTTCATGCTGATTTATAAGATGAACCCGCTGTATCATATCATCCGGTTCATCCGGACCATTCTCATCAATGGCGTTTCTCCAGAGCCGAAGGCGTATGTCCTGGCGCTGATCGCGTCTGTGGTGCCGCTGATCATCGGGATCACGGTGTTCAAGCGGACGCAGGATCGCTTCGTCCTCAACATCTGATAGGAGTAAGACTCGTGATAATTCGTGCGAATGACATCTCCATGAGGTATCTCATGACCTATGACCGCATTCAGAGCATCAAGGAATACATTGTGCAGATGCTTCGGGGGAAAATTAAATACGAGGAATTTTGGGCGCTGAAAAACGTCAGCTTTGAGGTGGAGCGCGGCGAGGTGGTCGGCATCATCGGCCACAACGGAGCGGGCAAATCCACGCTGCTGAAGGTGATCTCCGGCATTTTGAAGCCCACCGGCGGATCGCTGGAGGTCCACGGAAATGTCGTCCCCATGCTGGAGCTGGGCAGTGGCTTTGACCATGACCTGACCGGCCGGGAAAACATCTTCTTGAACGGATCGATCCTCGGATACAGCGAAAAGTATCTGAAGGAGAAGTACGAACAGATCGTGGAGTTTTCCGAGCTGGGAAAGTTTATCGACGTCCCTATCCGCAACTATTCCTCCGGCATGCTGATGAGGCTGGCGTTCTCCATTGCGACAGTCGTACAGCCGGAGATACTGATCGTAGACGAAATTCTGGCGGTAGGTGATGCCGCCTTTCAGGAAAAAAGCAAGGCCCGGATGCTGGAGCTGATGAGCGGCGGCACAACGGTGCTGTTTGTATCCCACAGTCTGGAACAGATCCGGGAGATGTGCGACCGGGTCATCTGGCTGGAGCATGGCCAGATAAAGGCGATAGGCGCAACAAAAGAAATTTGCGATGCGTATGAGGCATCGCGCTGAGGTGCATATGAGCGAGCTTTACAACGCGGAGTATTACCATAGCGGCTGCGGCCCGATCCCCTACGAGGAGCCGGAGCATTGGGTCAATTTCTTTGGCATGATCGCAGACCGGATCGTGGCAGACATACACCCGAAGACGGTGCTGGATGCCGGCTGCGCCATGGGATATCTGGTAGCGGCACTGCGGGATCGGGGCGTCGAGGCCTACGGCGTCGACATCTCTGCGTATGCCATTTCAAAGGTACGGGAGGATGTCCGGCCCTTTTGCAAGGTAGGCTCTCTGACAGAGCCGCTGCCCGCCGGACTGCCGGACAGGTACGATCTGATCGTGACAATAGAGGTACTGGAGCATCTGTATGCGGAAGATGGCAGGCAGGCGATCCGGAATCTCTGCCAGCTTACGGATAAGGTGCTGTTCACCTCTACTCCCGACGATTTTACCGAGCCTACCCACGTGAATGTACAGCAGCGGGAATATTGGTGCCGGGCTTTCTTTGAAAACGGCTTTATGGATGACATCAATTATCGTCCGACATATTTGACCGCCCATGCGCTGCTGTTCCGGCGCAGTGCAAACATCGAGCGGCAGGTCGAGGATTATGAGCGGAATATCCGGATATCCGAGTGTGCGCGGCAGCAGGAAAGTGCGCGCTGGAACAAGGCGGTAGAGGACAAGGAGCGGCACATCCAGAATATTACGGCGCTGCACGCGGCGGAGAATGCCGAGTGGGCCAACAAGCAAAACGAGTGGCTCCAAGAGAAGCAGCAGCGGGAGGCTGCGGCCGCAGCGGAGATAGCGCAGATGCAGCAGACGCTGCGCAGTAAAGAGGCGGAATGTGAGGCGCGGACAAATGCGCTTCTGACAGAGCTGACCTCCTATAAGGAGCATTGTCACGAGACGGCTGAGCGGTGTGAGACGTTGGAAGCAGATTTAGCGCACCGTGAGACGCAGTATCATGCGGCTTCCGAGCAGTGTAAGGAGCTGGCGGCGGAGCTGGCCCACTACAAGGAGCACTACCAAGCGGCGATCGGCCAGCGTGAGGCGCTGAAGGTACAGCTGGCGGATAGTCAGTATGCCTACAGCGCGATCTCCAACGCGTTTTTCTGGAAAATCACAAAGCCGTTCCGCGTATGCCTCGATGCGTTAAAGCGCATTTGCGGAAAGGTGGCATTCTTCCGCCTGCTGGGCAAGGGGCTTCGGTGTCTGCACCAGAACGGCTGGCGCTATACATGGCGAAAAGTAAAAAACAAGCTGACGCACCGGCAGGAATTTACAGCCCTGGCCAATAAGCCCCTTTTCACCGACGAAGAACTGGAGCACCAGAGAAACACGGTGTTTCCGCGGAGCATCAAGTTCAGCATCGTCGTGCCCCTCTATAACACCCCGGAGAAGTTTCTGCACGAGATGATCCGGTCGGTCATCGATCAGACATACGCAAACTGGGAATTGTGCATGGCGGACGGCAGCGACGCGGCCCATGACAGCGTGGAGAAGATCTGCCGTCAGTATATGCGGAAGGACCCGCGGATCAAGTACCGGAGGCTGGAACAGAATCTGGGCATTTCCGGGAACACAAACGCCTGTCTTGAAATGGCGGCAGGGGACTATATCGGGTTGTTTGACCACGACGATCTACTGCACCCGGCAGCCCTCCATGAGGTGATGCGGGCGATCTGCGAACAGGATGCAGACTTTATTTATACGGATGAAAACACCTTCCACGAAAAACCGGAGGACGCGTTCTGCCCGCACTTCAAGCCGGATTACGCCCCGGATACGCTGAGAAGCTACAATTACATCTGTCATTTTACGGTGTTCTCCAAGGCGCTTTTGGACGAGGTCGGCACATTTCGCGGGGAGTTTGACGGCAGCCAGGATTACGACATGGTTCTGCGGCTGACGGAGAAGGCCGCAAGGATCGTGCATATCCCGGAGATCCTGTACTTCTGGCGTGCGCACAGCGGCTCCGTGGCGGACGGCATCTCCGCGAAGCCGTACACGCTGGATGCTGCGCGAAGAGCCCTGCGTGAGCATCTGGATCGGGTCGGTCTTGTCGGCGAGGTGGAGGATTCATCGATCCCGTCGACATATCGGATCAAATACGCGATCTCCGGCTGCCCCAAGGTGTCTATTGTTATCCCCAATATGGATCACGCCGATACGCTGAGAACGTGCATCTCCTCCATTCTGGAGAAGACCACCTACAAGAACTTTGAAATAGTCATTATTGAGAACAACAGCAAGGGGAAGGAAACCTTCGCCTACTATGACGAGCTGAAAAGCGATCCGCGTATTCAGGTCGTCACCTGGGAAGGAAAGTTCAATTATTCAGCCATCAATAACTTCGGGGTCAGGGAAGCTGCGACAGGGGAGTACATACTGCTGCTGAACAACGACATTGAGGTGATCACGCCGGATTGGCTTCAGGAGATGCTGATGTTTGCCCAGCGGCCCGATGTCGGTGCGGTGGGGGCTATGCTCTATTATCCGGATGATACGATCCAGCACGCCGGTGTTATTCTGGGGATCGGTGGTGTCGCCGGACACGCCCATAAGTATTTTCCGAGAGGTGATTTCGGCTATATGTCTAGAGCGACTATCGCCCAGGACCTTTCGGTGGTGACAGCCGCGTGTATGCTGCTTCCGCGCCATGTCTGGCAGGAAATCGGCGGCCTTGATGAAACCTTTGAGGTAGCATTTAATGATGTCGATATGTGCATGAGGATCCGAAAAGCCGGCTACCTCATCGTGTGGACACCATTTGCAGAGCTGTATCACTATGAATCAAAGAGCAGAGGCGCAGAAGATACGCCGGAGAAACGAAAGCGTTTCGAAGGCGAGGTTCGGCGCTTCCAGGAGCGGTGGGAGCGCGAACTCGCCGAGGGAGATCCCTATTACAATCCAAATCTTACTCTAGTAAGGGAAGATTTTTCAGCAAAACGAGAGAACGAATGAGTGGGAGGAGAAGCATGAGAAAGAAGCTGGCAAATGCCTTTATCCTGGTGGCGGCAATCGTGCTGTGTGTGTTGACAGCCTATGCCGACGACACCTTCTCCTGCGCGGTGACAGACCAGCAGGGGAATGTGATCCATGGCTACCACGATACGCAAAAGGAGCAGTGGTATCTGTTCCTGACGAATCAGGTGGTCATTTCTGATGCAGAGGTACAGCTGCAGGGTGCGGTCGTTTCGGCCGACAAGGGCACGCTGGATCCCCAGACCAATGTGCTGCGCGGTGCCTTTGCGGAGAATGGCGACAGTGTCGTTGTCAGCCTTGCGGATGGTTCGTCGGAAACCATCACGGTGATGCAGTCGAAGCTGCCCAGTCTGTATATTGCGCTGGACGGCGTCACGCTGGACACGGTGCATCAGGACAAAAGTGTGAAATACGCCGGCACGGCGGTCACTCTGACGGATACTGCAAATGAGGAAAATGACCTGCACGTGACGAATGCAACGTTCAAGGGACGCGGTAACACTTCTTGGGCGTACTACCAGAAAAAGGGCTACCAGATCAAATTTGACAAGAAGACCAGCGTCCTCGGCATGGCAAAGGCTAAAAAATGGGTGCTGCTGGCCAACGCATCGGATGACAGCATGATGCGGAACAAGCTTTCCTTCAGCTTGGCCGACCAGCTGGGGATGACATATGCACCGGATTGTGCGTACGTGGATCTCTGGATCAACGGGGAATATCGCGGGACATATCTGGTGTGCGAAAAGGTGGAGCTCGGCACGACCCGCCTGAATTTGAACGATCCCAAGGGCGTTCTTATGGAGCAGGATGAGGCGTATTTTGCAGCCGAGGATATTTGGATCGAGAACCACAGCACAGGCAAGCACTTCGTAGTAAAAGAATCTGTGACAGAGGATGATCCCGCTCTGCTGCAGGAGGCTGTCAAGGACTTTGACGATGCGCTCAACGCATTTATGGAGTACGCAGCGACAACGCCCGATGACGCAATCACCCTGCAATCTCTGTCCCGGTACATCGATGTGGACTCTTTTTTGCAGTACTATCTGGTAAATGAATTTGTATTGAACCGCGAATCCGCCGGGTCCAGCTTCTACTGGTATAAGGACGGAGAGCAGGATGTGCTGCATCTGGGTCCTGTGTGGGATTTCGATACCTGCATGGGAAATGACGTGGAGAATGCGGATAGTCACCAGACTGCCCACATCTACAACCACATCGTTTTTCGCAAGCTGCTGTCTATCCCTGTCGTGCGGGATGAAATGAGCAGACTTCTGCAGGACTATGCAGCGGCGTTCGGCGGCATGGACGATAAGGTCGAGTCACTGTATACCCTGCTGCAGGCTTCTGCGTCCATGAATTATACAAGATGGGATGATCTGAAGGGCGGCTTCGGCGGAAAAGGCACTTATTTTGCAGGAACATATCAGGAAGCAAAAGAGAATCTAAGTACATGGCTCGGAAAGCGTGAGACGGCTTTTACGGCGGAGCGGATCTTGCAATACGTCGATCGGATCAGCGTTTCTGTGGATCTGGACCGCGCAAGGATGGACCTCTCCTTTGCGGGAGCGGATGCCGGCGAGAATCTGTGGTTCGTGGTCTGGAGTGAGGAAAACGGCCGGGATGATCTTGCCTGGTACCCTGCCGCAAAGCAGGCGGACGGCAAATGGCACTGCGCTGTCGACTTGGTGCGGCATCAGTCCACGGGCGTTTACAATGTGCATGTATGGGCCGGTAACGCCGGAAAGCCCACGGCGGCACAGCTGGCTACTCAGGTGTATGTCTCGGCGTTCAACACGGTACGTCCGGCGGCTGCGGCCGAGGTCTCGGCAAACTGCCAGACAATGCAGATCGTTGCCGGAAACATTGAGGGGTATGACAAGGTCTACTTCCCGGTCTGGAGTGCGGTGAACGGTCAGGATGATATCGTCTGGTATCCCGCCGTCAAGCAGGCCGACGGAACGTGGACGTACACCGTGAATCTGGCGAATCACAACTCCACCGGGAACTACCTGATCCACGTATACGGCGCGAAAAACGGCAAAATGGAGATGCTCACCAACACCACGGCGTACGTGGAAAAGCTGGCGGCCCGGGTCACGGCCACAGTCTCCGCGGATTGCCGCACGATGCAGCTCGTTGTAACGAATATCGGTGAATATGAGCAGGTATATCTGCCTACGTGGAGCGCGGTGAACGGTCAGGACGATATCGTCTGGTATCCCGCCGTCAAGCAGGCCGACGGAACGTGGACGTATACGGTGGACCTGTCAAATCATAATTCCACAGGGAATTACATGATCCATGTCTATGGAAAGAGAGATGGCAAACAGGAGCTGATCACCAGCACGACGGCCTATGTGGAAAAACTGCCGCCTCGGGTCACAGCCGAGGTTCCTGCGGACTGCCGCACCATGCGGCTCATCGCGGCGAATATAGACGGCTGCGACCAGGTGTATCTGGCTACATGGAGCGTGACCGATGGTCAGGATGACATTGTCTGGTATCCCGCCGAAAAACAAGCGGACGGAACCTGGGCGTATACGGTGGACCTGCGGAAGCACCACACCGCGGGACAGTACATGATCCACGTCTACGGCCGCAACGAACAGGGCGGCGAGCTGCATCTGCTGACGAACACGACGGCCTATGTAAAGCGCGCGATCCTGCCGGACGATCCCTACGTCACCGTGGAGCTTTCCGCGGACTGCCGCACGATGAAACTCACAGTGCAGAACGCCTCCAAGTACGAGCGGGTCTACCTGCCCGTCTGGAGCGAGATCAACGGACAGGACGACCTGACCTGGTACACGGCCCAGCGGACCGCGGACGGACTTTGGGTGTATACGGTGGATATGACGGCCCATCATTCTGCTGGAACATATTATGTGCACGTATATGGCGAAAAAGGAGGTGAACTGCAGCTGCTTGCCTCTGCTGCGCCAAGCGTGAAGCTGGCCGCCGCATAATGGCGAAGTAATTGACAAAAGCACAGACCTTGTGCAAAAAAACAAAAAACGAGGAAGGGAAAACGATGAAAAAGAAACTGATTTCACTGTTGCTGGTATTTTCATTCCTGTTGAACACCGTTCCCCTGGCATTTGCGGTCGAGGACGGCGCAGGACAGGCAGAAAACACAGAAGTTTCCCAGGTTGACCCGAACGGAGAGGAAGAAGCCGGTAACGGGGGCGACGAGGACGTCGCAGCTCCGGAAGGCACAGGGGAAGAAGCGGACGTTTCCGAGGATGCCAACGAGGCAGAGCCGGGAACGGAGGGGAACGACGGCGAGAACCAGATGAATATCTTGGCGGCGCTCGCCTCTCAGCCCGCCATGCAGAGCGCCGTCACGCTGGGCAGCGCAGCTGCCGCGGCGGGCCTGACGCCGGTCGTACAGACGCACCACGCCATTGCCAATGGTGTGACCTACGACAAGATCGTCATGCGTAACAAGGACAATCATCAGGCCATTGGTTACATGACGGAGATCGACCTGACCAAGAACGTAACGCTCAAGGCCACCTACGACGGCTACTACACGGCCGGAAGCACGGCGGCGGATCGTGTCGGGAATGCTCAGACGATCAGCAAGGGTCAGTGGAGCCTGAAGGAGACCACGCGGCTGGCCGCGGACTACGGCAAGATCGCCGATCCGGCAGGCACGGTCGTCATGGCCACCAACGGCGACTACTTCAACATGGGCACCGGCGAGCCCACGGGTTACTTGATCATGGAGGGCAACGTGATCAAGACCTCCTACGAGCCGTATTTTGCGATCCTGATGGACGGCACCGCGGTCATCCGTGACGCCGGAACCCCGACGGACGATGTAATGGAAGCCGTCTCCGGCCCTCTCTACCTTCTGCGGAACGGTGAGATCCAGGTGGCCAGCGACGGATCGATGAACCCCAGAAACAGTGTGGGTATCCGGGCTGACGGCAGCGTCGTGTTCTTCATGGCGGAGGGCCGTCTGGCGCCCCGTTCCATCGGCATGGATTGCTATGAGGTGGCGGCTATTCTGAAGGATGCCGGCTGCGTGACGGCTCTGTACCTCGATGGCGGCGGCTCCGCGACCTTCGCGGCCCGCGAAGAGGGCGGCGAGCTGAAGATGCTCAACAAGCCCTCCGACGGTCAGGAGAGAACCATCAGCTCCGGTTTCGTCTGCGTCTCCACCGAGTCGCAGGACGGCGTATTTGACCACGCGCTGGTCACCCCCCGCGATGAGCTGTATACGCCCGGCTCTGCCGTGCAGTTCGGTGCCGTGGGCGTAGACCGCAGCGGCGGCGCAGCGGAGCTGCCGGAGGGTCTGGTGTGGAAGCTGGCGGAGGAATCCGCAGCGCTTGGCACGATCGACCCGGCCACCGGCCTGTTTACGGCCAATGCTGACAGCATCGGTGTTGTCACCGTGGCTCTGTGCCAGGGCGACACCGTGGTCGGCACCACCTCTGTGGAGCTGGTGAAGCCGGACACCGTCACCTTTAACTCCGACGAGATCAGTCTGGACTTTGACGAGGAATCCGATCTGGGTCTGGTGGTACGCTACCAGAACAGAGACGTGAACTATAAGGACGGCGATATCCGGTGGACGTTGGCTGACGAGAAGATGGGCTCTTTCACCGGCAACACGTTCCGTGCGGCGGATGGCTATAGCGTAACTGCCTTCATTACCGCCACGTCGGCCTTTGATGAGGCTGTGACCGGCACGATCAAGACGGTTATCGGTATGCTTCCTACCGTTGTGTGGGACTTTGAGGATCATATCAATGAGAATGGTACTACCACTTCGGCGCAGGTCTACTATTGCGGTGAAAATGGCATTTTGAACACCTATAACTACGGCAGAGGTGGAAATGAGTCCATCGAGATCGTCAGTATTGACGATGGAGAACCTGTGCGCTTCGGAGCGAAATCGATGAAGCTGAACTTCGACTTCAGCCAGTGCGGAGCGGTAACTGAGGGAGCATGCATAGGCACTACAGATGACCTGACGGTTCCAGGCGTTCCTACAGGCCTTGGCGTATGGGTCTATGCCCCGGAGGGCGTCGGCATTACGTGGGAGGGCGATGGAACAAATTCCGGCCTTTGGCTGCGGGCTTATGCGCTTAATAAAGACGGAAACAAGGTAGAGCTTGACTACACCTTTGAGCCGAAATCCGTTATCAACCCAGACCATGAGGCGTATGGCCAGCAGCCCGGTATCTACTGGGAGGGATGGAAATACTGCGAGGCCAAGCTGAAAGCGTCGGATGCCCCCTTCAGCCTGATGAAGGGAATGACCTTCCGGCTCATGTTTGTTGCAGGCACTAAGATGGTCGAACCCCGGGTTGGGTCGATCTATCTGGATAATTTCCAGTTTGTGTACGGCACGAATACGGATGATATCGACAACCCGCAGGTGGACTCCATCACCTTTAACAACGAAGAACTGCCAGACGGCGGCACGGTCTACGGCAGTGCCTTCGATCTGCGCGCCTCTTTCAGTGATGCACCCGGTAAATACGCTACCGGCGTGGACGGCAGCACCGTGCGGCTCTATGTGGACGGCGTCAACGTGACAGACAAGGCTGTGTTGGTGGCTGGCGACGGTCACATCGATCTGTATAAGGTGAAGCTCGCCAACGGCACACATTCCGTCACGGTGTCTCTCCGCGACGGTTTCGGCAACGAGACCTCCGAGACCCGCTACTTCACCGTGGCGGACAGCAATGCGGAAAACCCGGTCCGCGTGACCAGTGTGGAGTCCATGGCCGCCGTGGGCGGCTATGTGACCCTGGAGATTCGGGGCACCAACAGCTCCGTCAGCGAGTGCGACACGGTCATCCGTCTGGATCGGCAGTATACCGACTGCACCGTGGCATTCTCCCAGAATTTCAAGGCCGCGGAGGGCTATGACCCCGCGAATTGCTACAACGCAAAGGATCGCACCGTCACCGTCAAGGCTGTGCGCGCCGGTGGCCGTCCCATCAAGGGCGGCAACCTGATCGCCACGGTGCGGGTGCAAGTACCCGCCGGCCTGACGTCCAGCAGCACGTTCCTCTATGAGGTCAAGTCCGGTATGTGCTACAACATGGACAGTGACCTGATGACCTTCTCCGCCCCTGCGGTGACGCTGCCGGTGGGCGCAGCCATCAGCGTGTCCTGTGGTCCGGTGTTGACCGGCCAGAGCGCCGTGTTGACGGTGACCGATCTGGAGGGTAAGCCGGTAGCTAACGCAAAGATCTTCAAGGAGGACAATACGCAGCTGGGAACGACCGGTGAAGACGGTACGCTGACCAGCAATGCCTTCGATGCCGCCGGCGTGATCACCGTCTATGCTCAGGACACCGATGGGCGTCTGTCCATGCGCTATAAGGTCTATACCTACGATCCGGTGGCAGTCGAGAAGACCGCGTTCCTCTTCAACGCCACGGAGAACGGAAGTGCGACGAAGAACGTCACCTGGATGTCCGATCCAACGGTAACGGAGAGACAGTTCCTGCGCTGGCGCGTGCATGGGACTGAGAACTGGACTGCCACCATTCCGGCGACAACGGAGCTGCGCACCTTTGTTACAGGCGGCTACCAGGCGGCGAATGTGAACAGCGTCACACTGGGCGGCCTGGTTGCAGGCACGACCTATGAATATCAGGTGGCCGCCGGTGATAACTGGCCGGAGGCGACGGAGAGCTTCACCGTCGGCACGGCCGGCGCGTCCCAGAAGTTCTTCGTGCTGGGAGACATCCAGGCCGATGATTTGACCAACATCACCCGCATCTTCGAGAAACTGAGAGCCGGCAACTATGACTTTGGCATCCAGACCGGCGACGCTGTGGATAAGCCCACGCAGTTTACCGAGCTGAACGATATGGTCGGACTGCTGAACGCCGCACAGCTGGGCAGTGCCGATGTGGTCCACGTCCTGGGCAACCACGAGTTTGAGGGCGACGGCAATGCCGACATCGCGGGTAGCGTGTTTGCCCTGCCTGCCCACAGCATGGGCAGCTGCTGGTCCACCACCTATGGCGACGTCTATGTGGCTGTTATCAACTACAGCGGTGTCGGCAGCGACATGAAGACAGCGGCGGAGTGGCTGGTGCAGGATGCCCAGAAGAGCGACGCCGCCTGGAAGATCCTCACGGTCCACCAGCCCGCATATTACACCAATGCCAAGGGTGGTAACGCCCCCATGACCCGGTATATCCCGGCGGCGGCGGAGGCAGCCGGCATCGATGTGGTGTTCTCCGGCCATGACCACTCCTTCGCCCGCACCAACCCCCTGAAGGGCGGCGAGATCGACACCGAGGACGGCGTGTACTACTACATTTGCGGCTCCAGCGGCGAGAAGACCTATGGAATCAACAGTCAGGATATCTTCGATTACGAGAAGGTCTTTGCAAAGACGAATGGTAGCTTCAACGCGGTCTATCTGAGCGTGGAAGCGACCCAGTCCAAGATGACGATCAACGTCTATGATGTTCTGGCTGACGGCAGCGAGCAGCTTCTGGACAGTCTGACCCTCAAGTCTCTGACCGGCAGCTGCGCTGAAAAGGGCCATGAGCTGGCGGACGCCGTCTGCAGCAGCGGCAAGCTGGTCTGCAATAACTGCCATGCCGCCGTTGATCCCGTCGAGTGGAACTACACCGGCTGGGCTCGTGACGAAGCCACCGGCCGCAAGATGTACTTCCTGCGCGGCGTCGCGCAGACCGGTTGGTTCTTGGTGGAAGAGGACAACTACTGCTTCGATGAAAACGGCGTGGCCTATGACGGCGAGCAGGTGATCGATGAGGTTCCGTTCGTGTTTGACAACGGTCGGATCGTCAGCGGACATACCGGCTTTATCAAGAAGACCAACGGCAAGACCTACTACTATGACAACGGCAAGATGGCCCTCGGCATCACAGAGATCGGTGACGACACCTACTACTTCGAGCCGGATAAAAACAGCGCAAATTATGGTGCAATGGTCACCGGCTGGCGCTTTATTCCGGGCTTGGGCTATGGCCGGTGCTACTTCTATGAGGACGGCCGTATGTGGCGTCCGATCAAAACGAGTTTGAGCGACGACAGCGGCGTGCTGACGGTCACTCTCACGCCGATGGAGGGCCAGACCTTCGCAAATGGCAGGATCGCCATGTGGAGTCAGCAGGATGGTCAGGATGACCTGAAGTGGTTCCGCGGCGAAAAGCAGGCGGATGAAACCTGGGTCGTTAAGGTTCCCATGTGCATCTATAAGGATCTGTGGAGATACCAGATCCACGCCTATGACGGCTCGAATCTCATCGCTGGTACTTCGATCAACATCGTCCAAACCGCCACCCACAAGTTCACCAACTACGCGACCAGCACGGATAACTGCGTCGGTGCAGAGACAAAAATCGCGTATTGCGACTACGGCTGCGGCACGATGGATGTCATCGGTTGGACCGAGAAGGATCACACCGTCACGGCGGTGCAGGATAACAATGTCCTGACTGTCAAGATGGCCGATGTGGCCAGCCACGGCCATACCAAGGTCAAGTTCGCTGTCTGGAGCATGGAGAACGGACAGGATGACCTGGCCTGGTACAATGCGGAAAAGCAGGCGGACGGGAACTGGGCCTGTAAGGTCGATCTGACAAAGCATCATTCCACCGGCAATTATCAGGTCCATGCCTATGCCAGCACCGGAGATTCTGACACCATGCGCATGGCGGGCCATGTTGTGGCGCAGATCGCCGCGTTCGATGATGTGAAGCCGCCGAAGGTGGTGGCCACCGTCACAGCGGACTACAGCATGATAAAGATCACCGTGCGGAATGCTGAAGAGTATGAGAAGATTTCCGTCCCCGTCTGGAGTGAAGTCAACGGTCAGGATGACATCAAGTGGTATAAGGCTACCAAGCAGGCCGGCGGCAGCTGGACGTGCGATGTGGATCTAGCAGCCCACAATTCCATGGGCCGTTATCAGATCCATGTGTACGGCACGAAGGCTGGGAAGACGGAGCTGATCGCCAATACAACAGCCAGCGTGGCGAAGCTGCCCACAACGAAGAACCCGACGGTGGAAGCGGTTGTCTCTGAGAAGCTCGGCACGATGCAGATCACCGTGAAGAACGCGGGAGCATACGAAAAGGTCATGATCCCCGTCTGGAGCGAGGCCAACGGTCAGGATGATATAGTGTGGTACGCTGCCAAGAAGGGTTCTGACGGGAACTGGACGTATACGGTGGACCTGACAGCCCATAACTCCACGGGGCGCTATCAGATCCACGTATACGGCACGAAGGCAGGAAAGCAGACGTTGATCGCGAATACCACGGCTAATGTGGCGAAGCTGCCTGATACAAAGACTCCGATGGTCAAAGTGGTCGTCTCTGAGAAGCTCGGCACGATGCAGATCACCGTAAAGAACGCAGGAGAGTACGAAAAGATCATGATCCCCGTCTGGAGCGAGGCCAACGGTCAGGATGATTTGGTGTGGTACTCTGCGAAGAAGGGATCTGACGGGAATTGGACGTATACGGTGGACCTGACGGCCCACAATTCCACGGGCCGTTATCAGATTCATGTATACGGTACAAAGGCCGGAAAGCAGGCCTTGATCGCAAGAACCACGGCCAATGTAGCGAAGTTGCCTGATACAAAGACTCCGATGGTCAAAGCGGTCGTCTCTGAGAAACTCGGCACGATGCAGATCACCGTGAAGAACGCGGGAGCATACGAAAAGGTCATGATCCCCGTCTGGAGCGAGGCCAACGGTCAGGATGATCTGGTGTGGTACTCTGCCAAGAAGGGTTCTGACGGGAACTGGACGTACACCGTGAACCTGAAGCAGCACAATTCAGTGGGCGCGTATCAGATTCACGTATACGGGACTAAGAGTGGTACGCAGTCGCTGATTGCCCATACCCGGGTCAATGTAGCGGGAAGCACCAAACAGGTGGGTTGAGTTCACAGGCACCGTGATCAACCGTCTCAGGTACATATAAACCTCAAGCCCGGCAGGTCACTGGCCTGCCGGGCTTGAAAGGTGACTGCTGCACAGAGGCTGGGACATCTTTGCGCAGGGCGTTCATGGAATGAATGAACAGCGATGTCAACAAGAGGAGTGGCAATATGAAGATAACGGCAGGGAAACGACGGATAGATTATGATTTGATTCGCATACTCGCCTGTGCATCTGTCTTGATTTTCCATTTTAATGCTTCTGTGTGCGGGTTTGATACTGTGGGGCAGTTGGTATACCCGAATGAACTCATCCCGAGTGTCTATTTTGGCTGTGTGTCCTTGGGCGATATTGGAAATAATCTGTTCTTCATGCTTTCGGGAGCGGCCTTAATGGGAAGCCGTAAAATTGCAAGTGGAAAAGATTTGACCCACTTTTACTTGAATCGTGCAGAAAAATTGATGCCACCATTCTATATTGCCTGGTTATGGGCGACATGCGCACAGCTGCTGATGAATAAAACGATTTCCGGTGCGCCCATACCGAGCCTGCTCTTGACGTTATTTGGAATGGACGGTTATGGAAGTGCCCGTGGGTGGTTCACCAATAATTTCTATCAGGTCGGTGAGTGGTACTTGGGGTGCGCGATTATTTGCTATCTCCTTTGGCCGTTGGTAATGTATCTGTGGGATTACCTTCCAGCTTGGGTGTTTTTGCCGCTGGTTGCTTTGATGTATGGTATTACTGTCTTTTCAACCGACGGGAATTTAATCACAGTACCGGTCCGATTAACGCAAATGATTGCAGGCGGGTGCTTCGCACGCTATATCAAACAGATGAAGAATATCCCGCTGATAGGCACAACTGTGGCAGTAACGATCGCCGTGATTATGGCGCAGAAATACATACACGCAGTAACGGTTGGTTCTGTGGTATGCTGGATGATATTTCTGCTGATCTCATTGCTTGTTGCGTGCTTCCCTGCCTTTTTCCAGGCGATAAGTTCTGCAATCATATCGGCAGCTACGCTGACATACCCGATCTTTTTGGTACACCACAAATTGATCAGCCTGATGGTGAAGGGCTTTGATTTAGCGCATTTTACATACCGCTATGTGTTGGTACTGTTTGTAATATATTTCGTTCTGGCAGTTCTGATAGCAAAAATGCTGAAACGCACCACTTCAGCTGCGATGAATGTTATAAAACAACGCAGGGCATCGTGCTCAGAGCAGCACTCTGATGGCTGAAGAACCTTTACACAACTTAACATCATCAGCAGGATGGCGATAGGTCCTATCGCCATCCTGCTCAGCTCGTCGAAAAAGTCCAGCAAATGCCGGGCTTTTTCTCATGTGTATGGTATAATAGAACAGCCTGTTCCCCCTTCTTCAGTATCCAATTCACTGGGGAAATGTTTAGTGAGGTCATTGACCGCCCGCAGACGGTCAACGACCTCACTCAATTCATCTTCGGTCAGGGGTGTGTCCCCCCGTAATGATGATAGCTCCGTCCATGCAGGCAATTTGCACCTCTGCGTTCGAGTCGATGCCCGCCTGCTCCAATAGTTGCTGCGGTATGGCAATCTGCTGGGTGGTATCCAATTCAGAAAGAGATACCGATGAAACTGTGAACTCGTGGTATCGGTCTGCGAGACCATCATCGGTGATATACGCCACAAACACTTCCTGCCGGCAGTCAACCCCATTTCGGTCAAGTCATCCGCCGGGATCACAAGGCGTCCGTCATCGCCAATGGTATAAGAGCTTTCGGAAATTTTAATGAGTAAGCGGCATATACAGCTTCGTCATGCTGAGCTCGGACGGCAAAACGGTAAAGCTGTCCACGCCGGGGATGAGCGCCAGCGTCCGTCCGTTGTCCCATTTCATATGAAACTGCCCGGCGTCGTCGATGCAGTCCAGTTTCCCCGTCGTTCCAGCTTCCACCGGTGCGTACGGATCCTGCATGGAGTCCAGCCGGATGCGTGTACCCACAGGGTACTGCTTCCGCAGGAACGCCAGCATCTCCCGATTTACGTTCATACTAAATTCCTCCCATCGTCTGTGTGTAATCTTCCAGCTCACAGGGGTTTTCCTCACCAAGAAAGTCAAACAGGATGTCATCTGCGGCCTTGCGGATAGCGGGATCGTCTGTCAGGACTTCATAGCGAAACCCTGTGGTATCACGGTAGGGCAATTCCTCCCGGATGCAGTCCAGGAAGGCGTCTGCATCGTCATAGAGGATGTCATCGTCTCCCACGAAGGTCACCTTGCCGAAAATGCTTATAGTTATCTCACCTCCGTTCTCTCGCAGTACACCACAAACCGCTGCCGCCCACCGCTGGCGTAGGGGTGGCAGGTCAACAGCGTCAGCAGGTCGCGTCCTTGCTGGATTTTGATCTTGTCCACCTCATGGGGCTTGATGATCTGAATGTCAGCTACGGTATAGGTCAGCGTTTCCCATAGGTTTGTCAGTTTCACGGTATCGCCCGCCTGCAAGCGGTCGATATGCCGGAAGTAGTCCGCGCCGCGCCAGCCCCGGCGTCCGGCGATGACCTGGATCGCACCCTTGTCTGCGGCGTTGCGGTACCTCTCCTTGCCTGTCGGACGGAAAGGCGCTAAAATATGACGATGACGCCGTTTATCCTCGGGCGTTTTGCGCTGCCACATTCACCGTTGAAAAAACTGTAACCTGTCCACCGCTTTTTGCAACTTACTGGGTGAGAGCTCTTAAAGGAGGCCGTCATGGAAGACGAAAGAATCATTGATCTATACTGGCAGCGAAGTCAGGAGGCCATCTCCCGTACCGATGAAAAGTACGGCAGTCTTTGCACGAAAATTTCTCTCAATATCCTATCCAACGCGCAGGACGCGGAAGAATGCGTGTCTGATACATACATGGCCCTATGGAACAGCATTCCCCCACAGCGGCCAACGTGTTTTCAGGCTTTTGCGGCAGCTATTGTCAGAAATCTCAGCCTGATGAAGTTGCGGGAGCAGTACGCCCGGAAACGCGGCGGCGGTGAGTTTGATCTTGTATTGGACGAGCTGAAGGACACCATCGCTTCCGGTGATTCCGTGGAAGCGGAATGCGAGAGGAAGGAGTTTGCTGCGGCGGTCAATCAATTTCTTTGCACACTCTCAGCAGACGACCGAAATATCTTTGTGTGCCGCTACTGGTTCTTTGCTTCCATAGCGGACATTGCCTTGAGGTTCAAGTGTTCACAAAGCAAAGTAAAAACCTCACTTTTCCGAACCAGGCAGAAATTACGGCTACATTTATCTAAGGAGGGATTGCTATGACATCGTTTGACTTTCTGTCCGGGTTCAACAATATTGATCCGAAGTTTATACTGGATGCCATCGACCTGATGCAGACGGTTGAGGCATCTGATGCCGAAAAGGAGATTATGAACATGGAAAACTATACGATTCACAAAAAGAGACCTGTCAGAAGATCGGTACTGGTGGCGGCGGCTGTCATAGCGCTTTTGTGCGCCATGTGCGTGGGGGCCTACGCGGTGAATCTGTTTGGTATCAGAGACGCTGTGATGGGCAGGCAGATCGTTTCCGACAGCTATGTGAACGGTGAATATGCAGGCAAAAAGCTGGCTGACGGAATGACCATCAGCATGCAGGGCTGCATCGGCTCCCCCGAATACGAGGCCTCCCGCGAGTTCAACGCCTTCTCCAGTTCCTACGAAGCAAACGGTTATAACGGAGATGCGCTGCACCAGCCTCTGGGCGACTGGGGCGAAGCCCATCGAGGGGTCTACCTCGGTCTTTACACGGAAACGCTGGTCAACAAGTTCCTTGAGATCAGTGAAAAATATGCTCTCAAGCCGTGGGACGATTTATACGAAGGCTCCGGGTATACAAGCCTTTGTGAGATCATCGGCAGCGATGGCTTTTTGACAATGGAAAACCCGTCACGGAAGAGTATCCCTGGATATCGGGTATGGAACGACGGTTCCTTCTCCCTCGGGGATGATTGGCGTACGGGCGGCGAGGAGGAACGCTTCTGCTTCATTGCCATAAACCGTCGGGTAAAGGGAAGCATGAGCATCGACTGCCTTTCTCTGGATGATGCCCATGAATACCATGAATGGTCGTATACCACCGCGCGTGGCGAGACAGTGTCTGTTTACTCCGGCAACCATCAGTTCATTGTCCTTTACAACGGCGAGAACGCATTTATCAGCCTGGTTTCTCAGCCGGGTGACTCTCTCGGCGATGACGAGATCAAAGCATATGTGGAAAGCGTTGATCTCTCTGCGCTGGATAAAATCGGTCATATCAACCTGCCGGCATAAGCCCGCCCCGATTGCGACAAACTGCTGGACAACCACCAAGGGAGGGACGGAAGTCCCTCCCTTGGTGGTTACTGGTCTTAGGTGGATCACAGCTTGGTTTTTGGATGTCGGTCAGGCTGCCGGTATTCTTACCCGTGGAGTTCTTGTCCTCGCGCACGGTCTTATCCAGTGTAGGGTTACCGGTCTGGTTCTTGGGGTAGACGGTGACATCGTAGTTCCATGCCGTGCCGTCGATGGTGGTCATGGGCAGGGACACGAAGAAGGGGTTGCAGGTGGAGGTCACGTTTTCAGGGACACAAGTCTCCACGACGAGATACAGCCCCTGCTCCATGTCGGATGCAGAGGTGTGGCCGGCGACATCCGCTTCGGCCATAACCACGCCGCCGCTCCTGACGGCGGCCTCCAGCGCGTTCTTGACAGTGGTGGCATTGGCCGCAAGAGCCGCAGCCAGCTTGTTGTTGAGCATATCGCTGGTGAAATAGTTGACGCCGTTGTCGGTCTTGTGAGCGTCTGTGGCAGTCAGGCCGATGGCAGACAGCACGGCGGAGCTGCGGTCGGAACTGTCGAATCCATACAGCACACCCACCTGACGCTGGCTCTCCACCAATTCATTGTTCATGGCGATGTCGGCCACGCGGAGGTATGTGAACTCTACGCCCTGAATGGCGTACTTGCTCAGCTTGTCGATAACCGTGTCGTCATGCAGGCCGGTGGAAACGTAGGATTCTGAATCCCATGCGCTGTCTTTGCTGGCTGTGGTGATGTCGTACTTGTAGATGCTCAGGGATGCTTTCTTACCGGGGTCGATGGTAGGTTCTGCGAACGCTGTGGTGATGAGGCCCAGAGCCATAACAACGGCCATGAGCATGGCCAGTACGCGACGGATCTTTTTCATTCGGTTGTCTCCTTTTTGATGTTAGATTTTTTGCAAAAATAAACACCCACGCAAAGCATGAGTGCTGCAAGCAGAATATAGGTTGTAAATCCCGTGCCGCCCGTGAAGGGCAGGACGAATCCCGCATTGTTACAGGCGGTGATGGTAACATCTCGGTTGCTGCTGTCCAGCGTTCCCATGAACAGTGGCTCGGTCAGCAGCGTGTACCCTGCGGGAGATTTGGTTTCCGTCACACGGTACTGCACACCGGTTTTAAGATTCTCCCACTTGGCGACGCCTGTACTGTCGGTGGTAATTTTACCCCTCTCCGTCCACGGCTTACCGTCTGTGGAAGTCTCCAGCAACAGATCCACACCAGCAAGCGGACTGCCCGTCACATCTACCTTACGGACGGTGATGCTGCCTTTCGCCTCCATGGCTTTGATTTTAATGTACGCCTTCACGGGGTCGCGCCCCACGCCGGTATAACCAGCCATCGCCTGGTACCGTCCCGTCCGGTCGTACCAGCAGATCACCGCTCGATCCGGATCGATCTCATAGGCACTGCCGGTGGCCGAGTAGGTTTTCTCGGTGTTGAGATTCTTGGCCGCCGCTGCCGTGGCCGTGATAGTCAGGGTGTTGCCCTTCCGTGTGAAGGTGATGCCGCCCCCGCTGTTGGCGGCGAAATTGTAGTCACCCAGCACCTCATTGTCATCCGTGACCGTAGCTGTATAGCTGCCCGCTGCGTTCCTCCTCAGCTCGATGGTGTCGCACCAGCGCGGTGCGTACTCTGCAAAGCTGGGGATCATCGCGGCGTTCTGCATCGCGGAGACGATCTCGTCATACCACAGTTCGAAGGTCGGGTAGCGGCTCGTGTCCACGCAGCCATAAAATGGGCTGTATCCCCAATCATCGTAGGTATAGGCGTTGCGGTATTCGCAGATCAGCTCCCAGATGATGGCCTGCGTGGCCGCCCATTTCTCCGCGTTGATGATGGCACCGCTGTTCCGGTCGCCGGACGCCGTGCCATAGTCGGCACTGGGATAGCCCAGGGACATTGCCAGCGCGATGCCGCTCTGCACAGAGGCGGGCAGGTTATACCATCTGGCACTGGATCCCTCCTTGTAGGTGCCGCTGTCATCGGAATGAACGCCCGGTTCGATGCAGTAAGCCACCGCGCCATCCGCATATTTCATGTGGTAGAGAGCGCTGCCGCTGCCGAGGCCGCTGGTAGCCGAGATGGTCAGATTTGTAATGGACGGCGTTGTGCTTTGGCTATAATCATACTGGCGAAATGTGATCTCGTCAGAATAGACGTAGACCCTGTACTTGACCGTCACGCTGGCAGCATAGGCGGTCACCGCCAACGCCGCGAGCATGGCCAGTGTCAATACAAGGCCCAGCAACATTTTTTTGTGTTTCATGGCTCCTCCTGTTTGGATATAAGATGACCCCCTCCGTGTTGGAGGGGGTCTTGTATGAAGTTACCTCTTAGCCATCGTACAGGACATAGATCAGCAGGCTTGCGCCGTCCTCTACGATGCAGACGTTGCAATGGAAGCCCGCGTCGGCCAGCGTATCCACACCTGCCTGCATCATGAGCTGCCGGAAGGTGTAGTCCACCATGTCCCGCGCCTTGGCCTCCAGCACTTCCTGCGAGGCGTCCGCTGCCACCGATGCAGGGAAGCGGTAGCGCTGTTGTCCAGCGCCAGACTGCCGTCTGTGATGACGCCGTACTGCGTTACCGCGTAGGCATTGGCGGCGCTAACAGCCGCCCAGCGGTCTGCCGGTTCGGGTTTCGGCTCAGGTGCAGGGACAGGTTCGGGCGTAGGAGCAGGTTTTTCCTCCTGTTTCTCCTCTGCCGGGGTAGGCACCGGTGTGGGTGCGGGAGCAGGTTTATCCTCCGGCGCAGACGCGGGTGTCGCCGCCTGTTCAGGGGTAGTGGGCGGTGCCGTTTCGGCGGGTGCGGACGGTGCTTCCTCTGTCTTGCCAGAAGGTGCCTCGGCGCTATTGGCAAGTTTCGGAGTATCCTCGCCGCCTGCGGGCTCGGCCTCCTCAGTATTCTCTTCAGCGAGAAGGCTGTCGACATCTTCCTGCGTCTTGTCCTCCACGGGCGCGATGGTCTGTGCTGCGCTCTGCACCGCCGCCACTGGCAGTATCGTCGATGTGGAGTTGCTCCCCGTCTGCCCACAGGCCGTGAGCAGCAGGAGCATCCCCATCATCAGGGTCATGATCTTCTTTCTCATGTGCGTTTCTCCTTTCTATGTTTTTGGTAGCACAAACAACTACCACACAACCATCCGTAAGTCAACGGAAAGATTTAGAATGGTCTGACAGTGCGGGAGGCCCTCTGGCACAAGCCGTTCCCATGCTCATATCATGCCCCCTATTTCCATGTGAGGCACTTCCTTCTGTGCCATGTTCTGCCGCTGGACATCCAGATCATAGGCCGTACAGTAGCAGTTATAATCTCCGGGGGACG
>ENA-UOIW01000574-UOIW01000574.1-human-gut-metagenome-genome-assembly--contig:-P58-NODE-574-length-28242-cov-12.777593_pt1 | contig 28242 bp, 19 predicted proteins | sample MGYA00242334_ERZ723881 | MGnify/ENA metagenome assembly ERZ723881 | reverse complement strand
CTTTAAATATGGCGGTGAGGCGGGGATTGACTCGCTTCGCTCGCCCTGCGGGCAGTCTGTTCGCTGCGCTCTCAGTCTGTCCAACTGGCTGCGCCAGTAGTCGAACCCCGGTCCGGGCTTCTCATCCCCACCAGGCTGTGCAACATGCGAAAAAAAAGCCCGTACTTGCGTACGAGCTCTTCTTAAAATATGGCGGTGAGGCGGGGATTCGAACCCCGGATACGTTGCCGTATACACACTTTCCAGGCGTGCTCCTTCAGCCACTCGGACACCTCACCATATTGTATTGCTGCCTGACCGCTTGGGGGGCAACGGGGCGCTACTATAGGGAGTTGCGCTAAAACGGTCAAGCAGAATTTACGTGTTAACTCTCGTTTGGTTACGCAATATACATATTCCTCCGCCCAGGCAGGCGCGGAGGATAGGATTAGCGCTGAGAGTCCAGTTTTTCGCCGTTGGTCACGACTTCCTGGGCTTTACTGTAGCTCTCGATCAGCAACTGGTAAGCCGGGAAGACTTTGGTATACACTTCCGCCCATTCGGCGGCGTCTTCACGGTTCCATGTGCCCTGAATTTCAGACGCGACGGCGGCGGTATCCATCGGCACGACGCCAGCCTGAACAACGCGAGCCAGGGTGATTTCCTGCGCCATTTTGCTGTAAGTACCGGAAGCGTCGATCACTGCGAAGACCTTATAGCCTTCTGCAACCGCGCTGATAGCCGGGAAAGCCATGCACACGCTGGTAATCGTACCGGCGATAATTAGCGTCTTGCGACCTGTTGCTTTTACCGCTTTCACGAAGTCTTCGTTATCCCAGGCGTTGATTTCGCCTTTACGCGCCACGTATTGGGCATGTGGCGCATTAGCGTGGATCTCCGGGATCAGCGGGCCGTTAGGTCCCTGCGGTACGGATGCCGTGGTAATCACCGGTATCTTCGCCAGGGTCGCCATTTTAGCCAGCGCGGCGGCACGCGCACGCAGTTCTGGCATTGGCATGTCGCCGACGGTCTGGAACAACCCGCTCTGATGATCGATAAGCAGCATGACGGAATCATTTACATCGATGACCGGACGTGAACCATTAAAGTTTGCAGGACTGGACATATTCTTCTCCTTCGATTCAGATTTGGCCAAAGCGGCCGGAGTTAAAATCGCGTACGGCTTCAGCGATTTCTTGTTTCGTGTTCATTACAAACGGACCGTAACCTACAATCGGCTCGTTCAACGGTTCTCCAGAAAGCAGCAGCACGCTGGCGTCGCTGGAGGCTTCAATATGCAGCGTTTTCCCTTGCTGGCTCAGCACCACCAGTTGCGCTTCGCTGGCAGACGTAGTGCCGTTTACGGTGATATTCCCTTTCAATACCACCAGCGCAGTGCTCCATCCTTCCGGCTGGGACAACGTGAGCTGATGATTACGTTGTAAACGCATATCCCAAACGTTCAGCGGCGAGAAGGTATGTGCCGGGCCTTTTGTATCCTGATAGCTGCCCGCAATCACCCGAACGCTTCCTGCTTCATCAGGCAGGGCGACAGAGGGGATCACATCGCTGCTGATGCCCTGGTAACCCGGAACGGCCATTTTGTCTTTTGCTGGCAGATTGACCCACAGCTGTACCATTTCCAGTTCGCCGCCCTGACGGGTAAATTCTGGTGAATGGAACTCTTCGTGTAATATCCCTGCACCCGCAGTCATCCACTGCACGTCGCCGGGGCCGATAATGCCGCCGCGACCGGTTGAATCACGGTGTTCAACTTCGCCGCTGTAAACGATGGTCACCGTCTCAAAACCACGGTGAGGGTGCTCGCCTACGCCGCGTTTTTCGTTACCCGGCGTAAACGTATGTGGACCGGCGTAATCCAGCAGCAGGAACGGACTTAGTTGCTCAGCATGAGACTGGTAAGAAAACATCGAGCGAACCGGAAATCCATCGCCAACCCAGTGCGGGCGAGGTGCGGTGTAGACGCCTGTTACGTGTTTCATTTGTGTCTCCTCAGTGGCGTTATCTTGATGTGAATAAGCTTATATTCATGACAGCGAGCTGAGTAGTAGCTAAAATAGTTCTCACTGTCTCATAAATAGGACAATTAGATGACGAAGCCAGATCTCAATGATTTTGCATGGTTTGTGCATGTTGTAGAGGAAGGAGGATTCGCGGCGGCGGGTCGGGCGCTTGATGAACCGAAATCAAAACTAAGCCGACGGATAGCGCAACTGGAAGAGAGGCTGGGAGTTCGACTGATTCAGCGAACCACCCGCCAGTTTAACGTGACGGAAGTGGGGCAAACCTTTTACGAACACTGTAAGGCGATGCTGGTTGAAGCGCAGGCGGCGCAGGATGCCATTGCCGCGTTACAGGTTGAACCGCGTGGCGTGGTGAAGTTGACGTGCCCGGTCACGTTGCTGCATGTGCATATCGGGCCAATGCTTGCTCGTTTTATGGCGCGTTATCCTGACGTATCAGTACAACTGGAGGCGACAAATCGTCGTGTTGACGTTGTTGGAGAAGGTCTGGACGTGGCGATTCGCGTCAGGCCCAGACCATTTGAGGATAGCGACCTGGTGATGCGCGTGCTGGCGGACAGGGGGCATCGTTTGTATGCCAGCCCGCAGTTAATCGAGCAAATGGGGGCGCTACACTCTCCGGCGGAGCTGACACGCTGGCCTGGTTTGAGTCTCGCCTCGGGCAAACATGTACATCGTTGGGAGTTATTTGGCCCGCAGGGCGCGCGGGCAGAAGTGCATTTCACGCCGCGAATGATTACCACGGATATGCTGGCGCTACGTGAAGCCGCAGTTGCCGGTGTGGGGGTAGTGCAGCTTCCGCAACTGATGGTAAAAGATCAATTAGCCGCGGGTGAACTGGTGGCGTTGCTCGACGGTTGGGAACCGAAGCGAGAAATTATTCACGCAGTCTTTCCATCACGCAGGGGATTATTGCCTTCAGTGCGCGCTTTAGTAGATTTCTTAACGGAAGAATATGCGCGGATGATTGAGGATTAAATACATATCCTCAGCCCACAAAAAAGGCCGGTTAAACCGACCTTTTATTATCTGGACGCCATTCGGGCGTTAAAAACAATCAGCGACTACGGAAGACAATGCGGCCTTTGCTCAGGTCGTACGGGGTCAGCTCAACAGTCACTTTGTCGCCCGTCAGGATGCGGATATAGTTTTTGCGCATTTTACCGGAGATGTGTGCAGTAACCACGTGACCGTTTTCTAACTCTACGCGGAACATGGTATTAGGTAACGTATCGAGAACGGTACCCTGCATTTCAATATTGTCTTCTTTGGCCATCTAATCCTCTGGGGTATCACTACCGTAATTTGAACCGGCAAGATAATGCCGAAGTTCTTTTAATAAGTAAAGATTTGTGCGTTTAAAACACAGCAAATCGGGTTTGGCGCATTACTCTAACCACACACGGCAAAGCCGCACTTAAAGCGCAACGTGTAAGGGAACGAGGAGATAAACGATAGGCGTTGCCTGACGCGAACTGTTCCTTAACGGCGGCGGGGTAATGGGCTAAACCAACTCTGCGCGACAATTATAACACCCCGACAAAAAATGTGCCGAAAACATTCACCCCTGAGGCGAAAATAACGTCCTGGGAACCCAGAAATGGCTCGGTAGCCGCTGCTGGCGCAGTCTGCTCAGGTGTTCAAGGTACTCCCGACGAGGGGTTTCGACGGCGCCCAGCGAAGCTGTGTGGCTATTTAATACCTGGCAGTCGATTAATTTTCCGCCCTGACGGATAAATTCAGCGCAAAAAACAAGCAGTGCGGTTTTGGACGCATTTTCCTGACGGCTGAACATTGATTCGCCACAAAATAGTGTACCTTGCGCCACGCCATACATACCGCCCACTAATTCATTTTGTCGCCACACTTCAATGGAGTGCGCATGGCCCAGTTCGTGCAGGCGATGGTAGGCGTCCACTACATCATGCGTTATCCAGGTGCCTTCTTCCCGGTCGTTCGCGCAGCCTTCAATCACCTGACCGAACGCGTAATTGAGCGTCACGCGATAAGGCGAGTTTTTATGAAAGCGTTTCATGCTGCGGCTGAGATGAAATTTCTCGGGCCAAAGAATGGCGCGTGGATCGGGCGACCACCAAAGGATGGGGTCGCCAGGCGAAAACCACGGGAAAATTCCGCGCTGATAGGCCATTAACAGTCGGGCTGGGCTGAGATCGCCGCCAAGCGCCAACAAACCGTTAGGCTCGCGTAAAGCGCCTTCCGGTGAAGGAAAGGCTATAGAATGGCGGGACAATTGCACCAGGCGCATGACAGCGAAACTCCACTACGCGAGTTTGATCGTTCAATAATAGCTTACAGACGTTGCTTAAACTGGTAATAACGCCCCTGCCGGGCTAACAAATCTGCGTGATTACCTTGCTCAATAATGTGTCCGTTGTCCATCACTATTATTTGATCAAAACGTGACAAGCCGCGCAGACGATGTGTCACCATCAGTACGGTTTTATCACGCATGGCATCGCCAATTAATTCAAGCATTTGGCTTTCTGTTGTTGCATCAAGCCCTTCGGTCGGTTCGTCCAGCAGCATCAGTGGGGCATCGTGCAATAAGGCACGAGCGATAGCCAGACGACGAAGTTCGCCACCAGAAAGCTGTCGACCCCCTTCGCCTAACCAGGCGTTGAGTCCATCACCCTCAAGCAGTTTGTCCAGACCGACGCGGCACAGCATCGCAGATAATGTGTCATCACTGGCGTGCGGTGCCGCCAGCAGAAGATTGTCGCGAAGCGTCGCGCTGAACAGGTGCACGCGCTGTGGCACGACGCTGATGCTCTGGCGCAGCGTGGTTTCACTGAGGGCTGAAATCGGCTGCTCATTAATCAGAATTTCACCGTGCTGTGGATCCCATGCGCGGGTGAGCAATTGCAGTAACGTTGACTTACCGCATCCGGTGCGACCGAGAATCGCAATATGCTCACCGGGCTGAGCCTGCAGGGAAAGGGTGTCGAGCGCTTTTTGTGCTTGTCCCGGATAACTGAATGATACATCGCGTAGTGTGAGAGTGACGTGCTCAGAAACCGGGGAACCGGCATCCGGGAAGGTGACTTCTGGCTGCTGTTCAGTCAGTTCGGTGATGCGCAGCGCAGAGGCAATAATCTGTCCGAGATGCTGAAACGCGCCGGTGACGGGTGCTAATGCTTCAAATGCGGCCAGCGCACAGAAGACAAACAGCGCGATCAGCGCACCAGGCTGGGTATTGCCACCTACGCCACCTGAGGCCATCCATAACATCACAACCACTGCCAGTGCGCCGACTAACAGCATGACCGCCTGTGATAGCGCCGTTAATTCAGACTGACGTCGTTGGGCTTCATGCCACTGCAACTCAGTGGCTTCCATTTGCGCGCGGTAACGTTCACTGGCACCAAAGATGGTCAGTTCAGCCTGGCCCTGCAGCCAGGATGTTAGCTGCTGACGATACTGCCCACGTAAATGCGTCAAGCTTTGCCCGGTGCTTTTACCTGCCTGATAAAAGAGTGGGGGCAAGATAAATAAGGTCAGCAGCATAATACCGCCGAGAGTAATAGCTAGCGTGAAATCGAGAACGCTTAGCCCCAGCGTGACCACCATGATGACGACAAAAGCGCCTACAAGCGGGGAGAGCACGCGTAAATAGAGATGATCGAGCGTGTCGACATCCGCCACCACGCGATTAAGCAATTCACCTTGTCCATAACGGGACAGGCCAGCAGGAGAGAGCGGCAGCAGTTTGCTGAAGGTATATATACGCAAATGTTGCAGCACGCGGAACGTCGCGTCGTGGCTGACCAGTCGCTCGAAATAGCGGCCCGCGGTGCGGGTGATTGCCGCACCGCGTACCCCGGCGGCAGGGAGCATATAGTTAAAACTGTAAATCCCGGTGACACCCACCACAGCAGAAGCCGACAGGAACCAACCGGAAAGCGTCAGTAAACCAATACTTGCCAACAGTGTGACGATCGCCAGAACGATCCCCAAGGTTAACATCCATTTGTGACGTTTATACAGCGTCAGATAAGGTAGCAAAGCGCGCATTTAGATGTCCTCCTGACGATGAGCCAGTAATGTCGTAAACGCCCCGTTGGCTGCGCTAAGTTCGGCATAAGTGCCTTGTTCAACGATCTGTCCGTCCTGCATCACCCAGATAGCGTCCCAGTCGGCAAGGTCTTCAAGTTGGTGTGTCACCATCAGCGTAGTCTGGCGGCGTGACGCTGCGTTCAACGCTTGCATCACGCGTTGTTCGCTGTGTGCATCCAGGCTGGCGGCGGGTTCATCAAGCAGCAGCAACTGACACGGGTTGAGTAAGGCGCGAGCCACGGCAACGCGCTGCGCTTGTCCGACAGAAAGTCGAGCCGCCTGATCGCCTACTGGTGTATCTACACCCTGCGGTAGTAGCGGTAAAAACTCACTGACCCAGGCGCTGTCGAGTGCGGCCTGCAGCTGTTCTTCGCTGGCATCGGGGCGAGCGAGCAGCACGTTATCGCGTAACGTGGCGGCAGGGAGTTGCGGATTTTGTCCAACCCAGGACAGCTGTTTGCGCCAGCAATCAGGCGACAGGTCACGTAGTTCAAAGCCGTTAATTCGCAGCGATCCCTGATAAGAGAGAAATCCGGACAGGACATTGAGCAACGAACTTTTTCCGGAGCCGCTGCGGCCAACCAGCACCGCGCGTTGACCGGCTGGCAGGGTAAAGTTGAGCGGGCCTGCAAGCACTTTACCTTCCGGCGAGGTGATGACCAGATCTCGTGCTTCGATTGACACGGCGTCTTTTGTCGCCAGCTCAATATCGCCACGCTCAGGATGTGCAAGCGGGGTTTCCATGAAGGTTTTCAGACTGTCTGCTGCACCAACGGCTTGTGCTTTGGCGTGATAAAACGTGCCCAGATCGCGCAGGGGCTGGAAAAATTCCGGCGCCAGAATGAGCGCGAGGAAGCCGGCAGCCAATGTGACACCTGTGCCGTAGTGTCCAAAATCGAGTTCGCCAAGGTAGGAAAAACCGAAGTAAACCGCGACCAGTGCGATGGACAGGGAGGTAAAGAACTCAAGGACACCGGATGACAGGAAAGCCAGGCGCAGGACTTCCATAGTGCGCTGGCGGAAATCCTGTGACGCAGCGCGGATGCTTTCCGTTTCGGCTTCACCGCGACCAAAGATTCTTAGCGTCTCCATGCCCCGCAGGCGGTCGAGGAAATGGCCGCTGAGGCGAGCAAGAGCCTGAAAATTGCGGCGGTTAGCGTCGGCAGCACCCATACCAACCATCGCCATAAACAACGGGATCAGCGGGGCAGTTCCAAGCAGAATAAGGGCGGCCACCCAGTTTGACGGGAATACCGCCGCCACGATCAATAAGGGGACGCATACGGCCAACGCCATTTGCGGCAGATAACGTGCATAGTAATCATGCATATCGTCAATCTGCTCCAGGATCAACGTGGCCCAACTCCCGGCCGGTTTGCCTTGTATCCAGGCCGGACCTGCCTGTTGCAGACGGTCAAGCACCTGGCGGCGAATTTCAAAGCGAATATGCTGCCCTGCGTGAAACCCGACCCGTTCGCGTAACCAGACGACCCATGCCCGCAGGATGAAAATCAATACCAGCACGATGAAAGGAAGCAGAAGCGCCTCTCGGGGAATATTGGCCATGATCATATGGTCCAGAATTCGGGCCATGAGCCAGGCCTGAGCGACAATTAACAGGCCGCTCACGAACCCCAACAGGCGCGAAATGTTCAGCCATCGTTGGGAAATTACACTTTGCTGTTTTAACCAGCGGGTCAGCTCTTTTTGACGGGTTTTATTCATTGCACGCTTAGCAGGTGAGTTATTGGAATTTTTGGGCAGGGCAATGTTACAACGAGGCAAAAATAAAGGCGACTTATAGTCGCCTTTTTTACTTTTGTTACTGATTTGTAAAACTTATTTGCAAGCGTCCGCCAGACCGTCGAGATAACGTTCTGCATCAAGCGCGGCCATACAGCCCGTGCCCGCAGAGGTAATCGCCTGGCGATAAATATGGTCCATCACGTCACCGGCTGCGAAGACACCCGGAATGCTGGTTTGAGTGGCATTGCCGTGAATACCGGACTGAACTTTGATGTAGCCGTTTTCCAGTTCAAGCTGACCGTCGAAAATAGCGGTATTCGGGCTGTGACCGATAGCGACAAATAACCCGGCAACGTCCAGTGATTCCACGTTGTCAGTGTTTTGCGTATCGCGCAGACGCAGTCCGGTTACGCCCATTTGATCGCCGGTCACTTCTTCCAGCGTGCGGTGGGTGTGAAGCACGATGTTGCCGTTTTCAACTTTATCCATCAAACGTTTGATGAGAATTTTCTCCGCGCGGAAGCTGTCGCGACGGTGAATCAAATGCACTTCAGATGCGATATTCGCCAGATATAGCGCTTCTTCAACAGCGGTGTTGCCGCCGCCGATCACCGCAACTTTTTGGTTACGGTAGAAGAAACCGTCGCAGGTCGCGCAGGCGGAAACGCCACGGCCTTTGAATGCTTCTTCTGAAGGCAGACCCAGGTAACGTGCTGAAGCGCCGGTGGCGATGATCAGTGCGTCACAGGTGTATTCACCGCTGTCGCCGGTCAGACGGAAAGGACGGTTTTGCAGATCAACTTTGCTGATGTGATCAAAAATGATTTCAGTGTCAAATTTGGACGCATGTTCGTGCATACGCTCCATCAGCAGCGGGCCAGTAAGATCGTGCGGATCGCCAGGCCAGTTTTCCACTTCTGTTGTTGTGGTCAACTGACCACCTTTTTCCATACCGGTAATCAGTACCGGTTGCAGGTTCGCGCGTGCAGCGTAGACCGCAGCGGTATATCCCGCAGGGCCAGAGCCCAGAATAAGAAGTTTACTGTGTTTGGTTGCGCCCATGAGATCCCCATAGTTGTTGGCAGGCAATGAGCAGGATTGTAGGGAATTTACAGACGTAAAAAAAGAGTATGGCGATTTTGTTAACAATATGTGTAATAGCAGAAACCGATGAACGGGGTGATCAGCCGTAATACTATAACGATTTCTACTTAAAATCGGTCAGTTATAAGGTGATAAAATGACGATTTTCCATCACTGCGAATGAATAACTGGCATGTTGTACTAAAAATCGATGTTTTGCTTTGACAATCCCCTGCTGTTTTGCGAAAACATTCAAGGAAGAAAAAAACTGTGTCATGTATGTGCTGCATAATCATGCATGTAGATACCATGTTTACCGTGTTAGCGAAATCTACGCATGGTGTGGACAGATGCCATTCGTGATGTCGATAGCCGCCGACAGGCAACGGTCTTCTCACCATAAACCCAGACATTGCGAACCGAAAATCCCTCTGGGTTGCGGTTTATTTTGATGGGTAGCGACTCTGAACAGTGATGTTGGTAGAGTCAGGCAGGAGTAGGGAAGGAATACAGAGAGACAATAATAATGGTAGATAGTAAGAAGCGCCCTGGCAAAGATCTCGACCGTATCGATCGTAACATTCTTAATGAGCTGCAAAAGGATGGGCGTATTTCTAACGTCGAGCTTTCTAAACGTGTGGGACTTTCACCAACGCCCTGCCTTGAGCGTGTGCGTCGGTTGGAAAGGCAGGGTTTTATTCAGGGCTATACAGCGCTGTTAAACCCGCATTATCTGGATGCATCACTTCTGGTTTTTGTTGAGATTACTCTGAATCGTGGCGCCCCGGATGTGTTTGAACAATTCAACTCTGCAGTACAAAAACTTGAAGAAATTCAAGAGTGTCATCTGGTTTCCGGTGATTTCGACTATTTGCTGAAAACACGCGTACCGGATATGTCGGCATACCGTAAGCTGTTGGGGGAAACCCTGCTGCGTCTGCCTGGCGTGAATGACACACGTACTTATGTAGTCATGGAAGAAGTCAAACAGAGCAATCGTCTGGTAATTAAGACGCGCTAACACGGAACAGGTGCAAAATCGACGCAGTTTGATTACACTCCTGTTAATCCATACAGCAACAGTGCCGGGGTAACCCGGTGCTGTTGTCCGTTTTAGCATCGGGCAGGAAAAGCCTGAAACCTGGAGAGCCGTTTTTGAGCCAGGAATACACTGAAGACAAAGACGTCACATTGACGAAGTTAAGCAGCGGGCGCCGACTTCTGGAAGCGCTACTGATCCTTATTGCCCTTTTTGCCGTCTGGTTGATGGCTGCCTTACTCAGCTTTAACCCTTCGGATCCCAGTTGGTCACAAACCGCATGGCATGAACCTATCCATAATCTGGGGGGGATACCCGGAGCATGGTTGGCGGACACGCTGTTCTTTATTTTTGGCGTCATGGCCTACACCATTCCCGTCATCATTGTTGGCGGCTGTTGGTTTGCCTGGCGACACCAGGCCAGCGACGAATACGTCGATTATTTTGCCGTCTCGCTGCGCATTATTGGCGTTCTGGCGCTGATTCTCACTTCCTGCGGGCTGGCCGCAATTAACGCCGATGACATCTGGTATTTCGCCTCTGGCGGCGTGATCGGCAGTCTGCTCAGCACTACGCTACAACCCTTACTGCACAGCAGCGGCGGCACGCTGACGTTGTTGTGCATTTGGGCGGCGGGATTAACGCTTTTCACCGGTTGGTCATGGGTGAGCATTGCGGAAAAACTGGGCGGCTGGTTACTCAATATCCTGACGTTTGCCAGCAACCGTACCCGCCGCGACGATACCTGGGTCGATGACGAAGAATATGAAGATGAAGAAGAGTCTGTCGATGCCGCTGATGGCAAACCCCATGAATCGCGTCGGGCTCGTATTCTGCGCGGTGCGTTAGCGCGCCGTAAGCGTCTGGCAGAGAAATTTACCAACCCGCTTGGTCGTCATACCGATGCGGCGCTGTTCTCCGGCAAACGCATGGATGATGAAGACGAAATTGAATACAGCGCCCGTGGCGTGGTTGCCGATCCTAACGATGTGCTGTTTTCCGGCAATCGCGCGACGCTGCCTGAATATGACGAGCTTGACCCACTGCTTAACGGCCACTCGGTGACCGAGCCTGTGGCTGCAGCAGCTGCAGCTACAACGGCCGCTCAGGCCTGGAGCGCGCCGGTAGATCCGTTGCTGCAAACCTCGCCCGTGACCAACACTGTTATGGAGCAACCGGCCCCAGCCGTAGCCTGGCAATCCGCACCAAGCCCGCAAACCGGTGATGCCGCGATTGCACCAACGCCTGAAGGTTATCCGCAACCAGCCCAGTACGCGCAACCTCCGGTGCAGCAGCCGTATGAGCCATGGCAACAGCCGGTTGTGGAGGAGAGTCCGCAGCCGCAATATTACGCACCGCAGCCGGAACCTGTTTATGCGCAGCCAGTCGCACCGCAGCCGGAACCTGTTTATCAGCCAGAGCCTGTGCTGCAGCCTGTCTATCAACAGGATCCGACCTCTCAACAGAACGCCACATTCCAGCAGCCTGCTTATCAGCCGGAGCCTGCGCCGCAACCTGTTTATCAGCAGGAATCAATCCCTCAACAGAGCACTACGTTCCAGCAGCCTGTGGTTGAACAACCGCTTGTGGTGGAACCTGAGCCCGTGGTTGAAGAAGTTAAACCGACTCGTCCGCCGCTCTATTACTTTGAAGAAGTCGAAGAGAAACGTGCGCGTGAGCGTGAGCAACTGGCCGCATGGTATCAGCCGATTCCAGAACCTGCTCAGGAGCCTGAGCGTATTAAACCGTCTACGCCATCTATGCCGACGACTGCATCCATACCGCCCGTTGAGTCTGTTGCTGCTGTTGCACCGCTGGCTGCCGGTGTAAAAAGCGCCGCTTTAGGGGCGGGTGCAGCAGTTGCACCTGTCTTTAGCCTTGCGGGCAGCGGTGCGCCGCGTCCGCAGGTGAAAGAGGGGATTGGCCCGCAGTTACCGCGCCCAAATCGTGTGCGCGTGCCTACTCGCCGGGAATTGGCGTCGTATGGCATCAAACTGCCGTCACAGCGTATGGCTGAAGAGAAAGCGCGCGAAGAGCAGCTTGATACAGATGCGTACAATGACGATGAAATGGATGCAATGCAGCAGGACGAGCTGGCACGCCAGTTCGCTCAGTCGCAGCAGCATCGTTATGGCGAAGAGTATCAGGACGATACCCACCAGACTGATGACGAAGATTCAGCCGCAGAAGCGGAACTGGCTCGCCAGTTTGCTTCTTCTCAGCAGCAGCGCTATTCCGGTGAACAGCCTGCCGGAGCGAATCCGTTCTCGCTCGATGACTTTGAATTTTCGCCAATGAAAACGCTGGTAGATGAGGGGCCGCATGAGCCACTGTTTACGCCTGGCGTGATGCCGGAGCCTGCGCCGCAGTACCAGGAACCAGTTGCACCGCAGCAGCATTATCAGCAACCGGCGCAACCTGTTGCACCGCAGCAGCATTATCAGCAACCGGCGCAGCCTGTCGCACCGCAGCAGCATTATCAGCAGCCGGCGCAGCCTGTTGCACCGCAGCAGCATTATCAGCAGCCAGCGCAGCCTGTTACACCGCCGCCGCAGGATAGTCTGATCCATCCGCTGCTGATGCGTAATGGCGACAGCCGTCCGGCGCACCGTCCAAGCACGCCGCTGCCATCGTTAGATCTGCTTACACCGCCGCCGAGCGAGGTTGAGCCGATAGATACGTTCGCGCTGGAGCAAATGGCACGTCTGGTGGAAGCGCGTCTGGCGGATTTCCGCATTAAAGCCGATGTGGTGAACTACTCTCCAGGCCCGGTGATTACCCGCTTTGAGCTTAATCTGGCTCCTGGGGTTAAAGCGGCGCGTATTTCCAATCTGTCGCGAGATCTGGCGCGTTCATTGTCGACCGCAGCGGTACGTGTGGTCGAGGTTATTCCAGGCAAACCGTATGTCGGACTGGAGTTACCGAATAAAAAACGTCAAACCGTTTATCTGCGTGAAGTACTGGATAACGCTAAATTCCGTGATAACTCATCTCCGCTGACTGTGGTGCTGGGTAAAGATATTGCGGGCGAACCGGTGGTGGCCGATCTGGCAAAAATGCCGCACCTGCTGGTAGCAGGGACAACCGGATCCGGTAAGTCTGTTGGGGTGAACGCCATGATCCTCAGCATGCTGTATAAGGCGCAGCCGGAAGACGTTCGCTTTATCATGATTGACCCGAAAATGCTGGAACTGTCGGTTTATGAAGGCATTCCGCATCTGCTGACCGAAGTCGTGACCGATATGAAAGATGCTGCTAACGCCTTGCGCTGGAGCGTCAATGAAATGGAACGTCGCTACAAGCTGATGTCGGCGCTTGGCGTGCGTAACCTTGCCGGTTATAACGAGAAAATCGCTGAAGCCGCCCGCATGGGGCGTCCGATTCCGGACCCGTACTGGAAGCCGGGTGACAGTATGGATGTTCAGCATCCGGTGCTGGAAAAACTACCGTATATTGTTGTGCTGGTGGATGAATTCGCCGACCTGATGATGACGGTTGGCAAAAAGGTGGAAGAACTGATTGCTCGTCTGGCGCAAAAAGCGCGTGCGGCGGGGATCCACCTGGTGCTGGCAACCCAGCGACCGTCGGTTGACGTTATCACCGGACTGATTAAAGCGAACATTCCAACGCGTATCGCCTTTACCGTGTCCAGTAAAATTGACTCGCGTACCATCCTTGACCAGGGCGGAGCGGAATCGCTGTTAGGTATGGGTGACATGCTCTATTCCGCACCGAACTCGACGATCCCTGTGCGTGTTCACGGCGCCTTTGTTCGTGATGAAGAAGTTCACGCGGTGGTTCAGGACTGGAAGGCGCGCGGTCGTCCGCAATACGTCGACGGCATTACCTCTGACAGCGAAAGCGAAGGTGGCGGTGGCGGCTTTGATGGTGGCGAAGAGTTGGATCCGCTGTTCGATCAGGCGGTAAACTTTGTGACCCAGAAACGCAAAGCCTCAATCTCCGGCGTCCAGCGTCAGTTCCGTATCGGTTACAACCGAGCGGCGCGCATCATCGAGCAGATGGAAGCGCAGGGTATTGTCAGCGAACAAGGGCATAATGGTAATCGTGAAGTGCTGGCTCCGCCGCCCTTCGAATGATTGCAAAGTTAAGTAATTCAGTATTTTCTACTTTCCTCATGCTGATTTTTGGCCTGAAATGGATAGCAGAGGGATCTCCCCGTTGGGAGTGACGTATTTTGAGGAATAACGATGAAAAGAATCGCAATCACCTGTGCATTACTGTCGAGCTTTGTGGTGAGCAGTGTCTGGGCTGACGCTGCCAGCGACCTGAAAAGCCGTCTGGATAAAGTCAGTAGCTTCCATGCCAGCTTTACTCAGAAGGTCACGGACGGCAGCGGCGCAGCGGTGCAGGAAGGTCAGGGTGATTTATGGGTTAAACGTCCTAATCTGTTTAACTGGCATATGACCCAGCCTGATGAGAGCATCCTGGTTTCCGATGGGAAAACGCTGTGGTTCTTTAACCCGTTTGTTGAACAGGCGACCGCGACCTGGCTGAAAGACGCCACTGGCAATACGCCGTTCATGCTGATCGCGCGTAACCAGGCCAGTGACTGGCAGCAGTACAACATTAAGCAAAACGGCGATGATTTCGTGCTGACGCCAAAAACCAGCAGCGGTAACCTGAAGCAGTTTACGATCAATGTTGGGCGTGACGGGACGATCCATCAGTTTAGCGCCGTTGAGCAAGACGATCAGCGCAGCAGCTATCAGCTGAAATCTCAGCAGAATGGTGCGATTGAACCTTCCAAATTCACCTTTACCCCGCCGCAAGGTGTAACGGTTGACGATCAACGTAAGTAGAGGCGTGTGAGTGAGCAATCTGTCGCTCGACTTTTCTGATAATACCTTTCAGCCACTGGCCGCGCGTATGCGGCCAGAAAATCTAGCGCAGTATATCGGCCAGCAGCATTTGTTGGCTGCGGGTAAACCCTTGCCGCGCGCTATCGAGGCCGGGCACCTGCACTCCATGATTTTATGGGGGCCACCGGGGACGGGGAAAACCACCCTTGCCGAAGTCATTGCCCGTTACGCTAACGCCGATGTCGAACGCATTTCGGCGGTTACGTCTGGTGTAAAAGAGATTCGTGAAGCGATTGAGCGTGCGCGTCAGAACCGTAACGCTGGTCGGCGTACGATCCTGTTTGTCGACGAAGTTCACCGTTTTAATAAAAGCCAGCAGGATGCGTTTTTACCGCATATTGAAGACGGTACCATCACGTTTATTGGCGCCACCACTGAAAACCCCTCGTTTGAACTGAACTCGGCGCTGCTGTCACGCGCACGCGTTTACTTACTGAAATCGTTAACCACCGACGATATTGAACAGGTGCTGGACCAGGCGATGTCAGATAAAGCGCGGGGTTACGGCGGCCAGGATATCGTACTGCCGCCAGAGACGCGTCGGGCTATTGCCGAACTGGTTAATGGTGACGCGCGCCGGGCGCTGAATACGCTGGAAATGATGGCCGATATGGCCGAAGTTGATGATTCTGGCAAGCGCGTATTGAAACCAGAATTGCTCACTGAAATTGCCGGTGAGCGTAGCGCACGCTTCGATAATAAAGGCGATCGCTTTTACGATCTCATCTCCGCATTACATAAATCGGTTCGCGGCAGTGCACCGGATGCAGCGCTTTATTGGTATGCGCGCATCATTAGTGCAGGCGGTGACCCGCTGTATGTTGCTCGTCGCTGTCTGGCAATTGCCTCTGAAGATGTGGGCAATGCCGATCCACGCGCCATGCAGGTGGCAATTTCCGCATGGGACTGCTTTACCCGCGTGGGACCAGCGGAAGGTGAACGTGCGATTGCTCAGGCGATTGTTTATCTGGCCTGCGCGCCGAAAAGCAATGCAGTTTACACCGCCTTCAAAACCGCGCTGGCTGATGCACGTGAACGTCCGGATTACGACGTGCCGGTTCACCTGCGCAATGCGCCGACGAAGCTGATGAAGGAGATGGGCTACGGTCAGGAATATCGTTACGCCCATGATGAGCCAAATGCCTATGCCGCCGGAGAAGAGTACTTCCCGCAGGAAATGGCACAAACGCGCTATTATCACCCCACAAACAGAGGTCTTGAAGGCAAGATTGGCGAAAAGCTCGCCTGGCTCGCCGGACAGGATCAAAATAGCCCTATAAAACGCTACCGTTAGTGTTATCGTTGCGGTAATGTTGTCTCTGTATCCCTGTGACCGCAGGCTGTGGTCACTTTCTCCTATTTTAATTCGATAAGCACAGGATAAGCATGCTCGATCCCAATCTGCTGCGTAATGAGCCAGACGCAGTCGCAGAAAAACTGGCAAGCCGGGGCTTTAAGCTGGATGTAGATAAGCTGCGCGCTCTTGAAGAGCGTCGTAAAGTTCTGCAGGTACAAACTGAAAACCTGCAGGCAGAGCGTAACTCTCGATCGAAATCCATCGGCCAGGCAAAAGCGCGCGGGGAAGATATCGAGTCTTTACGTCTGGAAGTGAACAAACTGGGCGAAGAGCTGGATGCCGCGAAAGCTGAACTTGATACCTTACAGGCCGAGATCCGCGATATTGCGCTGACCATTCCTAACCTTCCAGCGGACGAAGTTCCGGTGGGTAAAGATGAAAATGACAACGTCGAAGTCAGCCGCTGGGGTACACCACGTGAGTTTGATTTCGAAGTGCGCGATCACGTTACTCTGGGTGAAATGCACACGGGTCTTGATTTCGCCGCAGCGGTTAAGCTGACTGGCTCTCGTTTCGTTGTTATGAAAGGCCAGATCGCGCGCATGCACCGTGCGCTGTCTCAGTTCATGCTGGATCTGCATACCGAACAGCATGGTTACAGCGAAAACTACGTTCCGTATCTGGTTAACCATGACACGCTGTACGGAACAGGCCAACTGCCGAAATTTGCTGGCGATCTGTTCCACACCCGTCCGCTGGATGAAGAAGCTGACAGCAGCAACTATGCGCTGATCCCAACGGCAGAAGTGCCGCTGACCAACCTGGTACGTGACGAAATCATCGACGAAGATGCGCTGCCGATCAAAATGACTGCGCATACGCCGTGCTTCCGTTCTGAAGCAGGTTCTTACGGTCGTGATACCCGTGGTCTGATCCGTATGCACCAGTTCGATAAAGTTGAGATGGTGCAGATCGTTCGCCCGGAAGATTCGATGGATGCGCTGGAAGAGATGACCGGTCATGCTGAGAAGGTCCTGCAACTGTTGGGTCTGCCGTATCGCAAGATCATCCTGTGCACTGGCGACATGGGCTTCGGCGCATGCAAAACCTACGATCTGGAAGTGTGGATCCCGGCGCAGAACACCTATCGTGAAATCTCCTCTTGCTCCAACGTGTGGGATTTCCAGGCTCGTCGTATGCAGGCGCGTTGCCGCAGTAAATCCGACAAAAAGACCCGTTTAGTACATACGCTGAATGGTTCTGGTCTGGCGGTAGGACGTACGCTGGTTGCGGTAATGGAAAACTATCAGCAGGCTGATGGCCGCATTCAGGTTCCGGAAGTGTTGCGCCCGTACATGAATGGCCTGGAATTCATCGGCTAAGCTACCTTTCCCTGCTAAAAAAGCGCCTCCGGGCGCTTTTTTTATGCCTGTTTGACGCTGGACAATAACATCTACCTCCATAGGAGTAATACTGCCTTCAAATGAAAGTCAGTATTTATCTCTGTCTTTTCGCAAATTCAGTATCTACCAGTCTTTATATCGATAGTAACGTTATATAAAAATCTATACAACGGATATTTGCCTTTTGTTTATTGTGAGCAGCAGAGTGAGCCACTATGAAAACTAAGATCCCCGATGCCATGCTGGCAGCTGAGGTTAGTCGCCGAGGTTTGGTGAAAACGACGGCGATAGGCGGACTGGCGGTGGCCAGTAGCGCGTTTACCCTGCCATTTACCCGTATTGCAAATGCTGCAGAAGCCCTTAATCCAACACAGGCCAGTGAGAAAGTCATCTGGAGCGCGTGTACGGTGAACTGTGGTAGCCGCTGTCCTCTGCGTATGCACGTGGTAGATGGTGAAATAAAGTATGTTGAAACCGACAACACCGGTGATGACAACTACGACGGTTTGCATCAGGTACGCGCCTGTCTGCGAGGTCGCTCCATGCGTCGTCGCGTCTATAATCCCGATCGTCTGAAATACCCGATGAAACGCGTCGGCAAGCGTGGCGAAGGTAAATTTGAGCGTATCAGCTGGGATGAAGCCTACGATATCATTGCCAGCAATATGCAGCGTCTTATCAAAGACTACGGCAACGAGTCTATCTACCTGAACTACGGCACAGGTACGCTGGGCGGCACCCTGACACGCTCCTGGCCACCGGGCAAAACGCTGGTAGCACGATTGATGAACTGCTGTGGTGGCTACCTGAATCACTACGGTGACTACTCTTCAGCGCAAATCGCTGCCGGGTTGAACTACACCTACGGCGGCTGGGCAGACGGTAACAGCCCGTCAGACATTGAAAACAGCAAGCTGGTGGTTCTGTTCGGGAATAACCCAGGTGAAACCCGTATGAGCGGGGGTGGGGTAACCTATTACCTTGAACAGGCGCGACAGAAATCCAATGCCCGCATGATCATTATCGATCCTCGCTACACGGATACTGGCGCGGGTCGTGAAGATGAGTGGATCCCCATCCGTCCTGGTACGGATGCCGCGCTGGTAAATGGGCTGGCCTATGTTCTGATCACCGAAAACATGGTTGATCAACCGTTCCTTGACAAATATTGCGTAGGTTACGACGAGAAAACCTTACCGGCTGATGCACCGAAAAACGGTCACTATAAGGCGTATATTCTTGGGCAGGGCAAAGACGGTATTGCCAAGACCCCGGAATGGGCTGCGCAAATTACCGGTATTCCTGCTGAACGAATCGTCAAACTGGCACGTGAAATCGGTAGCGCTAAACCGGCATACATCAGCCAGGGGTGGGGACCGCAGCGTCATGCTAATGGTGAAATAGCGACCCGCGCCATTTCTATGCTGGCTATTCTGACCGGTAACGTTGGGATTAACGGCGGCAACAGTGGGGCGCGTGAGGGCTCATACAGTTTGCCGTTTGAACGTATGCCTACGCTGGAAAACCCTGTAGAAACCAGTATCTCGATGTTTATGTGGACGGACGCCATTGAGCGAGGTCCGGAGATGACGGCGCTGCGTGACGGTGTTCGTGGTAAAGATAAACTCGATGTTCCGATTAAGATGATCTGGAACTATGCGGGTAACTGCCTGATTAACCAGCACTCCGACATCAACCGTACACACGAAATCCTACAGGATGATAAGAAGTGCGAGATGATCGTTGTCATCGACTGCCATATGACCTCCTCGGCGAAATACGCGGATATTTTGCTGCCGGACTGTACTGCTTCGGAGCAGATGGACTTCGCACTGGATGCCTCCTGCGGGAATATGTCGTATGTGATTTTCACCGATCAGGCGATCAAACCACGCTTCGAATGCAAGACTATCTACCAGATGACCAGCGAGCTTGCGAAACGCCTTGGCGTTGAGCAGCAGTTTACAGAAGGTCGCACTCAGGAAGAGTGGATGCGTCATCTGTACGAGCAGTCGCGCAAAGCGATTCCTGAACTGCCAACGTTTGAAGAATTCCGCAAGCAGGGGATCTTTAAACAGCGCGACCCACAAGGGCATCACGTGGCGTACAAGGCGTTCCGTGAGGATCCTGACGCCAATCCGCTGACTACTCCGTCAGGTAAGATCGAAATTTATTCGCAGCAACTTGCCGAGATCGCGGCGACCTGGGAACTGCCGGAAGGTGATGTGATTGATCCACTGCCGATTTATACCCCAGGATTTGAAAGCATAAACGATCCTCTGGTGGAGAAATTCCCTCTGCAACTGACCGGTTTCCATTACAAGTCTCGTGTCCACTCGACCTATGGCAACGTGGATGTTCTGAAAGCATCCTGCCGTCAGGAAATGTGGATCAACCCGATGGATGCGCAGAGACGCGGCATTAACAACGGCGACAAGGTGCGCATCTTTAACGATCGTGGTGAAGTGCACATCGAGGCGAAAGTAACGCCGCGTATGATGCCTGGCGTGGTGGCACTAGGCGAAGGGGCGTGGTATGACCCGGACGCAAAACGCGTGGACCAAGGCGGTTGTATTAACGTCCTGACGACCCAGCGTCCGTCTCCTCTCGCGAAGGGGAACCCATCACACACGAACCTTGTTCAGGTTGAAAAGGTGTAAGGAGTAACCGATGACAACCCAGTATGGATTTTTTATTGATTCCAGCCGTTGCACCGGTTGCAAAACCTGCGAACTGGCCTGCAAAGATTTTAAAAATTTAACCCCGGAGGTCAGCTTCCGCCGCATTTATGAGTATGCAGGCGGTGACTGGCAGGAGGGTAACGGCGTCTGGCATCAGAATGTCTTTGCCTATTACCTCTCCATTGCGTGTAACCACTGCGAAGACCCAGCCTGTACCAAGGTGTGTCCGAGTGGCGCCATGCACAAACGTGAAGATGGCTTTGTCGTTGTCGATGAGGACGTGTGCATTGGCTGTCGGTATTGCCACATGGCCTGTCCTTACGGCGCGCCGCAGTACAATGCTGAAAAAGGGCATATGACTAAATGCGATGGCTGCCATGAGCGCGTCGCTGAAGGTAAAAAACCTATCTGCGTCGAGTCCTGCCCACTGCGTGCGCTGGATTTTGGTCCGATTGAAGAGCTGCGCAAAAAGCATGGCACCCTGGCTGCGGTTGCGCCACTACCGGGCGCGCACTTTACCAAACCGAGTATTGTCATCAAACCTAACGCCAATAGCCGCCCGACCGGGGATACCACAGGTTATCTGGCCAATCCGAAGGAGGTGTAAGATGGGAAGTGGATGGCATGAATGGCCGCTGATGATCTTCACGGTCTTCGGACAGTGTGTGGTTGGTGGCTTTATCGTTCTGGCGCTGGCGTTGATGAAAGGTGACTTACGTCCAGAATCGCAGCAGCGCGTGATTGCCTGCATGTTTGGATTGTGGGTATTAATGGGCATTGGCTTCATTGCTTCTATGCTCCACCTGGGCTCGCCGATGCGCGCCTTTAACTCGCTCAATCGCGTTGGGTCTTCGGCGTTGAGTAACGAAATTGCCAGCGGTTCAATCTTCTTTGCCGTTGGTGGTATCGGCTGGCTGCTGGCCACGTTGAAAAAAATGTCGCCCGCATTACGCAATCTGTGGTTAGTTGTCACCATGGTGCTGGGTGTGGTTTTTGTCTGGATGATGGTACGCGTTTATAACACCATTGATACTGTGCCGACCTGGTACAGCGTCTGGACTCCGCTGGGCTTCTTCCTGACGATGTTTATGGGCGGTCCGCTGCTGGGGTATCTGTTACTGAGAATTGCTGGCGTGGATGGTTGGGCGATGCGCCTGCTGCCGGCAATTTCAGTGCTTGCTCTGGTCGTAAGCGCCATCATGTCTGTCATGCAGGGGGCTGAACTGGCGACGATCCACAGTTCGATTCAACAGGCTTCTGCACTGGTTCCGGATTACGGCTCGCTGATGGCGTGGCGGATTGTGGCGCTGGCATTAGCGTTGTGCTGCTGGATTGTACCGCAAGTGAAGGGTTACCAGCCTGCCGTTCCGCTGCTTTCCGTGGCGTTTATTTTGCTGTTAGTCGGCGAGCTGATTGGTCGTGGCGTGTTCTACGGGCTGCATATGACAGTCGGTATGGCGGTGGCGAGTTAATCCAAACTATGCCGGATGGTAGCTTGCGTCTTATCAGGCCTACAGATCCGTAGGCCTTAAAGCTGCGCGTCATCAGGCAATATGTCAGGCCAGGGTTTTCGCCCTGGTTTTACTTCTGCTTAGTTAACGTGTCGTAGCTGGTCATCAGATTGCGGTAGTCCGGAATGTGATTCGAGAACAGCGTTGCCAGACCTTCGATATCGTTGCGCCAGTCGCGGTGCAGCTCGCACGCTACTCCGAACCATGTCATCAACTGAGCGCCTGCTTGAGACATCCGATCCCAAGCTGAATGACGGGTAATTTCATTAAATGTGCCTGAAGCATCGGTTACCACAAAGACGTCAAAGCCTTCTTCAATAGCTGAGAGCGCAGGGAAGGCGACGCAAACTTCCGTCACGACACCGGCGATAATCAGCTGCTTTTTGCCGGTCGCTTTCACTGCCTTCACGAAATCTTCGTTATCCCATGCGTTAATGTTTCCTGGGCGAGCAATATAGGGCGCATCGGGAAATTGCGCTTTCAGTTCCGGTACCAGCGGCCCGTTTGGTCCTGTCTCAAAACTGGTTGTCAGAATGGTTGGGAGGTTGAAGTATTTTGCTAAGTCACCCAGGGCTAGCACGTTGTTTTTAAATTTATCGGGATCGATATCCCGAACCAGAGAGAGCAGGCCTGCCTGATGGTCGACCAGCAGTACTGCCGCATTATCTTTATCAAGTCTTACGTAAGGTTTAGTCATGATATTTCTCCTGTTCAGCTCAGTGGGGGAAATTTGATGAGTTTAAGTCTACGAAAAGAACGATATCTGGAGTAGATGCCTAAATAAGAACTCACTGTTCTATTTTGAAGACAATGCAGCTCAGCATCCCGCATTGAGTTTAGTAAGAAATAAAAGTAAGGGTAATCCATGAAATTTTTCGACTGAACGTAACGCGAGATTTTTGTTTTAGATCAATAAAAACAAGCAGATGTGATTTTGTATTTTTTATCTATTCACATTAAGAATCAGTAATGCAAATCGATCGACCAGAAAGCGCCTCAGCCCTCTGATTACGCCGATTGACAATGTTTTTAGCAGTGGCATGATGCGCATGAAATTTGAACTTCCTCACGGTTTTTATTCATGTCCACCTATACCCGTCCCGTCATGCTATTGCTGTGCGGGCTACTTCTGTTGACCCTGGCGATCGCCGTGTTAAACACGCTCGTCCCGCTTTGGCTCGCCCATGAAAATCTGCCCACCTGGCAGGTAGGCGTGGTGAGCTCGTCCTACTTTACCGGTAATCTGGTAGGGACGTTGTTGACAGGGTATTTAATAAAACACCTTGGTTTTAACCGCAGCTATTATATCGCCTCGCTTATTTTTGCCGCGGGCTGTGTCGGGCTGGGGATTATGGTGGGATTCTGGAGCTGGATGACCTGGCGTTTTATCGCTGGTGTTGGCTGCGCCATGATTTGGGTGGTGGTGGAAAGCGCGCTGATGTGCAGCGGGACTTCGCGTAATCGCGGACGTTTGCTTGCCGCCTATATGATGATCTATTACGTGGGGACGTTTTTAGGCCAACTGCTGGTGAGTAAAGTATCCACGGAATTGATGAACGTCCTGCCGTGGGTGACGGGTACTATCCTGGCGGGTGTTTTGCCACTGCTGTTTACGCGCATTGCCAATCAGCAGGGTGATGAGCAGCAGTCTACGCCTATTGTTTCCATGCTGAAACTCCGCCAGGCGCGTCTGGGCGTGAATGGCTGTATTATTTCCGGGATTGTGCTGGGGTCTTTGTATGGCCTGATGCCGCTGTATCTCAATCATCAGGGGGTGAGTAACGCCAGCATTGGTTTCTGGATGGCGGTCCTGGTAAGTGCAGGTATTCTGGGGCAATGGCCGATTGGCCGTCTGGCGGACAAGCTGGGACGTCTGTTGGTTTTACGCGTCCAGGTCTTCGTGGTGATCGTCGGGAGTATCGCCATGCTGAATCAGGCGGCGATGGCGCCCGCGTTGTTTATGTTGGGTGCGGCAGGCTTTACCCTCTACCCGGTCGCGATGGCCTGGGCCTGTGAAAAGGTGGAGCATCATCAGCTGGTCGCCATGAATCAGGCATTGTTATTGAGCTATACCGTGGGCAGTCTGCTGGGTCCTTCATTTACAGCGATGCTGATGCAGAATTATTCAGATAGCTTGCTGTTTATCATGATCGCCAGCGTATCGTTTATTTATTTACTGATGCTGTTGCGTAAAACGGGCCATACACCCAATTCTATTGCGCACATTTGACCTGATTTAACAGAATATGAACAGGTTCCCATACATACTGTTTATGTATGCTTTATGGGAACCTGCATTATTTAATCACACACTTCTTTCCTGAAAATAAAGTGTGCAGAAGGTTATAGTTTTACATCCTGCCGTTTCCGCTCGCTCATTTTACCGCGCATAATCCCACGCCTCATTTATTTATAATCATAAAGCTTCCACGAAGGATTGCGTATGGCTGGTGTGCAGGAAAAACAATTGCGATGGTACAACATTGCATTGATGTCTTTTATTACCGTTTGGGGTTTTGGCAACGTCGTTAACAACTATGCCAATCAGGGATTAGTTGTTGTCTCCTCTTGGATCTTTATTTTCGCGCTCTATTTTATACCTTATGCGTTGATCGTCGGGCAGCTTGGCTCAACTTTTAAAGAGGGTAAAGGCGGCGTCAGTACCTGGATTAAACATACCATGGGGCCAGGGCTGGCCTATCTTGCTGCATGGACCTATTGGGTTGTGCATATTCCTTATCTGGCGCAAAAACCGCAGGCTATTCTGATTGCGCTGGGATGGGCGCTGAAGGGCGATGGTTCGTTGATTAAAGAGTACACCGTCGTGGCGTTGCAGGGGCTGACACTGGCGCTGTTTGTCTTTTTCATGTGGGTTGCGTCCCGTGGCATGAAATCGCTGAAAATTGTTGGGTCAGTTGCAGGCATCGCGATGTTTGTGATGTCCATTTTGTATGTCGTGATGGCGGTAACTGCGCCTGCAATTACGGATGTGCAGATAGCGACAACTAATATCACCTGGGAATCGTTTATCCCGCACATTGATTTTACCTACATTACCACGATCTCCATGCTGGTCTTTGCCGTGGGCGGCGCGGAGAAAATTTCGCCATACGTTAATCAGACACGTAATCCGGGCAAAGAATTTCCGAAAGGGATGCTCGTTCTGGCTGTTATGGTGGCGGTATGTGCGATTCTCGGGTCGCTGGCTATGGGAATGATGTTTGACTCCCGGCATATTCCAGATGATCTGATGACGAATGGTCAATATTACGCCTTCCAGAAACTGGGTGAGTATTATGGTATGGGTAATTCGCTGATGGTTATTTACGCGATTGCCAATACGCTGGGACAGATTGCGGCATTGGTATTTTCTATTGATGCACCGCTTAAAGTTCTGCTGGGTGATGCTGATCGTAAATATATTCCCGAGAGCCTGTGTAAAACCAACGCTTCCGGTACGCCGGTAAATGGTTATATTCTGACGCTGGTGCTGGTGGCGATTCTGATTATGTTGCCAACACTGGGAATTGGCGACATGAACAATCTGTATAAATGGCTATTGAATCTTAACTCTGTCGTGATGCCATTGCGTTATTTATGGGTGTTTGTGGCATTCATTGCCGTTATTCGTCTGGCGCAAAAATATAAATCAGAATATGTCTTTATTCGCAACCGATCGCTTGCGATGACCGTGGGGATCTGGTGCTTTGCCTTTACCGCATTTGCCTGTCTGACCGGGATTTTCCCGAAAATGGAAGCCTTCACCCCTGAGTGGACATTCCAGCTCACGCTGAATATTGTGACGCCATTTGTGCTGGTTGGACTGGGATTGATTTTCCCGTTACTGGCGAGAAGAGGGCGTTAAGGCAGAGTCAGGTGGGTAACGTATCTGTTACCCACCATAAAACTCAATACATCACTTTATGTCCATATTGCTCGAGAATACCCTTCACGCGCTCCATGGTCTCTTTCTTCGGCGGTTTGACGCCATCCAGTTTGTACTCTTCGCCCATTGCCACCCATTTGTGTTTGCCTAGCTCGTGGTAAGGCAGCAGCTCGATTTTTTCAACGTTGCCCATATCGCGGGTAAATTCGCCAAGGCGGTGTGCGGAGTCGTCATCGTCAGACCAGCCAGGTACGACAACATAGCGGATCCACACTTTGATGTCTTTGTTGGACAGGTAACGCGCGAACTCGAGTGTACGATGGTTAGACACACCCACCAGATTCTGATGGATTTCATCGTTCATTTGTTTGAGATCGAGCATGACCAGGTCGGTGACTTCCAGCAACTCATCGATCACCGGATCGTAGCGGCGAACAAAACCGTTAGTATCCAGACAAGTATGAATACCTTCTTTTTTACAGGCCCGGAACCAGTCACGTACGAATTCAGCTTGCAAGATAGCTTCGCCGCCAGACGCTGTCACGCCGCCTCCGGAGGCGTTCATAAAGTGGCGGTAGGTCACCACCTCTTTCATTAATTCGTCAACGGTAACTTCTTTACCGCCGTGCGTATCCCACGTGTCGCGGTTATGGCAATACAGGCAGCGCATCAGGCAGCCCTGAAAGAAGGTAATAAAACGGATGCCCGGGCCATCAACAGTGCCACAGGATTCAAAGGAGTGAATGCGACCAATAACTGACATTGCGGTGTTTCTCCAGGTGTGGCCCATCCGGGGCCAGTGTTAGTGCACAGTTATTAACTGTGTCGAGTCTGTTTTGGCTGCTATCCATAAGTATAGATGGCTGACAAAGCAGGCTATTAAAAAGGCCCCACTTACGTGGAGCCTTTATTGTACGCTTTTTAAAGTACGATTTCAGTCAAAACCAATTACATGGTCTGAGTGAAGGTACGAGTGATAACGTCCTGCTGCTGTTCTTTAGTCAGGGAGTTAAAACGTACTGCGTAGCCAGAAACGCGGATGGTCAGCTGCGGATATTTTTCCGGATGTTCCATCGCATCCAGCAGCATTTCACGGTTCATGACGTTCACGTTCAGGTGCTGACCACCTTCGATGGACGCTTCGTGGTGGAAGTAACCATCCATCAGGCCTGCCAGGTTGGTCTTACGAACTTCGTCGTCTTTACCCAGAGCGTTCGGAACGATAGAGAAGGTGTAAGAGATACCATCTTTAGCGTAAGCAAACGGCAGTTTAGCAACGGAGGTCAGAGAGGCAACAGCACCTTTCTGGTCACGGCCGTGCATCGGGTTAGCACCCGGTCCGAACGGCGCGCCAGCACGACGACCATCTGGGGTGTTACCAGTTTTCTTACCATAAACCACGTTAGAGGTGATGGTCAGAACAGACTGAGTCGGGATAGCGTTACGATAAGTAGTCAGTTTCTGAATTTTCTTCATGAAACGTTCTACCAGGTCAACCGCCATGTCATCAACGCGAGAGTCGTTGTTACCAAACTGCGGGTATTCGCCTTCGATTTCGAAGTCGATAGCCAGACCGTCTTCGTCACGAATCGGTTTAACTTTCGCATATTTGATAGCAGACAGGGAGTCAGCAGCAACGGACAGACCAGCGATACCACACGCCATGGTGCGGATAACGTCACGGTCGTGCAGCGCCATCAGAGAGGCTTCGTAGCTGTACTTGTCGTGCATGTAGTGGATAACGTTCAGTGCAGTGACGTACTGTTTAGCCAGCCAATCCATGAAGTGATCCATGCGGTCCATAACTTCGTCGAAGTTCAGAACGTCGCCTTTGATCGGTTCAGATTTAGGACCAACCTGCATTTTCAGTTTTTCATCAACGCCACCGTTGATTGCGTACAGCATGGTTTTCGCCAGGTTTGCACGCGCACCGAAGAACTGCATTTGTTTACCAACAACCATCGGGCTTACGCAGCAAGCGATAGCGTAGTCGTCGTTGTTGAAGTCCGGACGCATCAGGTCATCGTTCTCGTACTGCAGAGAAGAGGTGTCGATGGACACTTTAGCGGCGAATTTCTTGAAGTTCAGAGGCAGTTTTTCAGACCACAGAACGGTGATGTTCGGCTCCGGAGAAGGACCCATGGTGTACAGGGTGTTCAGGAAGCGGAAGCTGTTTTTGGTAACCAGAGTACGGCCATCAACGCCCATACCACCGATAGATTCAGTTGCCCAAATCGGGTCACCGGAGAACAGTTCATCATATTCAGGAGTACGCAGGAAGCGAACCATACGCAGTTTCATGACCAGGTGGTCGATCATTTCCTGTGCGTCTTGCTCGGTGATTTTGCCTGCTTTCAGGTCACGTTCGATGTAAGCATCCAGGAAGGTGGATACGCGACCGAAGGACATTGCTGCACCGTTCTGAGATTTAACAGCGGCCAGGTAGCCGAAGTAAGTCCACTGGATAGCTTCCTGAGCATTGGTAGCCGGACCAGAGATATCGCAGCCATATTTAGCGGCCATTTCTTTGATCTGACCCAGAGCGCGGTGCTGTTCAGCAATCTCTTCACGCAGACGGATAGTTGCTTCCAGGTTTACGCCGTTTTCCAGATCGGACT
>ENA-UOIW01000570-UOIW01000570.1-human-gut-metagenome-genome-assembly--contig:-P58-NODE-570-length-28358-cov-8.467194_pt1 | contig 28358 bp, 21 predicted proteins | sample MGYA00242334_ERZ723881 | MGnify/ENA metagenome assembly ERZ723881 | reverse complement strand
ACTGTTTTAACATTAACAGGATTTCGAGGTGTCCTGAATTACCGATCCACTACAGGTATCGAAAAGTTTAGCCTGCAGATTTCTGACTTCTGATAGCCGTTTATTGCCAGAGAATTGCTGCGTCAGCGTAGTATTAAAGCGGATCACATCCAGGTCATCGCGTTCTGCTAACAGACGATCTTCGATACTTTTTGCAGAAATATACTGGGCATTCAACGCGCTGAAACGCATTTCAAGCTGCATTTTATCCAACCGGACGAGGACCTGATTTTTCTTCACGAAGTCGCCTTCTTTGATAAAGATATCGGTTACCCGACCGCCGCTCAGATGCTGAATGGTTTTGCGGTTACTCGATACGGTTACCGTACCATCGGCGACCACGCCCGCATCTAACGGAGCTTGCACTGCCCAGAGGATAAAACTACCGACACCAAGCACAATGACGATCACGCCCCGGATAATCGGTGACCAGATATTGGTATCTACGCCAGCAGAGGCCGTGTTGTGGGGATTCTTTTTCATCATCAAGCCTCACGTTGCTGTTCAGTCGTGGATGGAGAAGGCGTAGCCACCGGTTTCAGTACGTTGGCCTGACGCAAATGGGCAAAAACCTGATCGCGGGTACCAAACTCCTGTATAACGCCATCGTTAAGCAGCAAAACCTTATTGACCACGCCGAGCAGCGTCGGGCGGTGTGAGATAATGACTGTGGTTTGTCCCTGGGTACGCAGAGCATTGATGGCTTTAACGAGTGCAAATTCGCCCGCGTCGTCAAGATTGGCATTCGGTTCATCAAGCACGATAAACGCAGGATTGTTATACACGGCGCGCGCCAGCCCGATGCGCTGCCGCTGCCCACCGGAGAGCTGGTATCCACCTGCGCCCAGCAGAGTGTCATAACCTTGCGGCAAGCGCAGGATCATCTCATGAACGCCTGCCAGTAATGCGGCGGCAACGATAAGCTCACTGTCATTCTGCGCGAAGCGGGCAATGTTTTGTGCGATGGTACCGTCAAACAGTTCCACATCCTGCGGCAGATAGCCAATAGACGGGCCCAGCAGCGCTTTATCCCACTGGCATATATCTGCGCCATCTAATCTGACTTTCCCTGATAACGGTTTCCAGACACCAACCAGAACCTTTGCCAGCGAGGTTTTTCCTGAGGCTGAAGGGCCGATAATCCCCAGCACTTCACCTTGCTCCAGCTGGAATGAGATATTACGCAGTAGCGGAGAAGGCTGGCCGGGGGCTGCAGCGAAGACGCTTTCGACGCTGATGTTGCCATTCGGACGCGGCAGGGTCAGTACCTCTTTCGGCGCCGGATACTCCTTCAGCAAGGTTGAGAGCTGATGCCACGCGCTACGAAACTGCACGAACTGCTTCCAGCTGCCAATGACTTGTTCTACCGGGTTGAGGACGCGGCCAAGAATGATCGAGGCGGCAATCATCAAGCCCGGGGTAATATGGCCGCCGATCACCAGTAAAGCCCCGGCGCCCAGCGCAATCGACTGCAGCAATACCCGCACAAAGCGGCTGAGACTGCTTAACCCGGCCGTTTTGTCGGCAATCTGTGTTTGTAGCGCCAGCACTTTGTTATGTTGCTCCTGCCAGTTGGACTTCAGGGTCGAAAGCATCCCCATCGCTTCAATGGCATCGGCGTTTTGCAGCTGTTTATTCAGTTTACTGGCATTGTTAATGGTTAAGGCGTGCGCTTGTTGAATCGGGCGCTTGGTAGAGATTTCAGATACCAGCGTCAGAATAAATAATAACGTTATTCCGCCGAGAGAAAGATATCCCAGCAGGGGATGGACCAAAAAGGCGATGAAAAGATATATCGGCGTCCAGGGAATATCCAGTAAGGCGAACAGACTATTCCCGGAAAGAAACTGACGGATCTGATCCAGTTCGGCTAAAGATTGCGCCGGGTTGTTATCACCGGTAGCCATCTTTCTTTTAAAGGCTGAGTTAAAGACCAACTGACTTAGCTTTATATCCAGCCTGTTGCCAAGCCTGACCATAACCTGCGCGCGGGCAGATTCAATCATGGCAATAACGATGTACAAGCCGACAATCAATAAGGTTAACATTAACAGCGTGGTGGTATTTTTACTGACCAGCACACGATCGTAAACCTGTAGCATATAAATTGCCGGCGCCAGCATAAGCATATTAATCACACAACTAAAAAACAGCAGCATCAGAAAAGTGGGTTTCGTTCCCTTTAATGCATCATTCAGTTCTGTTGGCGTATGCTGGCGCGACATAGTCTTCTCCTTATACGATCAATGAACTATTGCCATTGTTGCTGGCAAGGGTAGTGGGCATTTCCAGATAAAAGTCACCAATATTCACGGTGGTCGAATTGACGCCCACCAATGTGATGGTGTCTGTACCGATAGTCACAATGGTGTTGCCATTGTTTCCGGTGATAGACACGTTGCTGGCAAAATTACCCGCATTGATACCTAACAAGACGAGATCAAGGAAGTCCTGCCCGCCGTTGGGGTTACTGTCAAAACCGGTAATTCGGTCCTGCCCAAAGTTGGCCCCAAAGGCGAAGATGTCGCTCCCGGTACCACCGTCCAGAATGTCGTTACCTTCCTGACCATTGAGAATATCGTCTCCACTACCGCCGGAGAGGGTATCCGCGCCCGCACCGCCAATCATGACGTCGTTGCCAACACCACCTTGCAGGTTATCAACGCCATCTCCGCCATCGAGGAAGTCATTCCCGATACCACCAAACAACTGGTCGTTACCGCCCATACCAAACAGATAGTCGTTACCAGAACCGCCCGTAATGGTATTTGCAATGGCATTACCGGTACCAATAAAACTGCCGTTGCCGGTAAATACCAGTTCTTCCACGTTATCGGTGAGGTCGTAGCTGCTGAGGCTGGTTCGGACAACGTCCGTGCCGCCATTCACACCTTCGATAACCACATCACCGAAATCATCAACGATGTAGGTATCATCGCCCGCGCCGCCGGTCATACTGTCGGCACCAAGCCCGCCATCAAGCGTGTCGTTACCGGCATCACCTTGCAGAATATCTTGTCCCGCCTGACCAGAGAGGTTGTCGTTTCCAGCACCGCCGATGAGCAGATCGTCACCTGCACCGCCAAGTAAGGTGTCATTACCGCCTTCACCGCGCAGGATATCGCTCCAGGCAGTACCGACGAGGGTGTTAGCCCCGTTGGTACCAACAATCAGATCGCCTACAGGCTGGGTGGTGGTCGACGTCAGGACAACAGGGGGGTTGCCTTCATCGTCGACGACGGTAACGACCACCTGCAACGTTCTGCCGACCATAGCCTGGCCCGGCGTATAGGTAGCGGATGTCGCACCGTTAATGTTGACGAATCCGGTTGGCGAACTCATTCTCCATTGATAAGTGAAATTACCGCCGCTCAGACCATCAGCGTCAGAAATGCCTGAAACCACCGCTGTCAGCGTCAGGCTTTCAGTTGGGGTGAGGTCGTTAATTACTGGCACACCGGTCGTGGCCTGATTGCGCGGGAGGATTGCCTGAGTTTGTGCCGACGCCAGGGTTTCAGCGTCACCCATGCGGTCGTTAAAACTGGCGACCACACGCAACGGTGCGCCCTGAATAGCGCCAGGCACTCTGAACTCAACGCCTGTTGCCTGATCTCGCCATTGGCCGTTGACGAATGCCTGCCAGGTCATAGTGATGGCCACATCCGCCGCCAGCCCGTTACCATCCAGCAAGTTCGCCACGTTGACGCGCAGCAGGTCACCCACCGAAGGATTAGGATTGCTGATGGTCAGATCGCCCGTCGCTTGTTGCCCCGTCACCCACAGCTGCTTCCCATCGCCAAACTCCAGTTTTTCGATGTTCAACAGACGATCGATGCCATCATTGAGGTTCAGCGCGGCATCCGGCGTAGCGTGATCGACGCGCAGGCTACCGTCCGCCATACGGGTAAAGACATAGTTGCTGCTGACATCACGGTACACCGCGACGTCAGTTTCCGTGCCGTTACCTTCATGCAGAATTTCGCGCACAATCGACAGTTGATTCGGTTTCAGCGTGCCGGCCAGCATGTACGATTTCAGTTCGGCCATACCTTCGGCGCTGGTGAGTCCCGCCATACCCGTAACGGCAATACGAACGTTGAGCCACGCATCACCATCAATGATATCGTTACCAGCTTTACCCATGATGCGGTCGCTACCACCACCACCGAGTAAAATATCGCTACCATCATCAGGGTTCAGTAGCATCGCGTCCGGATTTGTAGAACGCTCTACGCCGAGAATAGCCTGTAGACCGTTGATCCGGTCCGCACCTTCCTGGGTCAGGTTGTTAGAGAGGGGAACGCCCTGAACAGGCGCAGTACCTATCGGCTGTTCTGTTCCGATCAGGATATCGTCGTGTTTCCAGCCCGACAGCCCTTCAACAAGATCAAAACGGTCGCGTAGAATAAACTCCTGCTGGTTGACGAAAATAGGGATCCCAAGGTCAGAGTTAGCGCCATTTGGGTCGCCTTTATGGATAGCCCAGTCGAAACCGGCCATGCCATTATTGCGCTGGATCCCCGCGCCCTGAACCATGATGTCGTCACCGGCTTCGCCATCGTAGTCGGTGTCGTTACCCTGACCGTTGAGGACATCGTGACCGATAATGGTACTGTTGAAGAACAACTCAGAGTTGTCACCCGCCAGCGTGTCAAACCCGTCGCCGCCTTCCAGCCAGTCATCGCCTTCGTTGCCCATCAGGAAATCACCACCCGAGCCGCCAAGCGCAAAGTCGTTATCCTGACCCGAGAAGACCTCCTGCGCATCTTCGCCGACCACCACGAAGTCGCTGCCGCTGCCACCAAAGACCAGATCGTTTCCGTTACCGGAAAAGATAACGTCATGTCCGGCATCGCCATGCAGGAAGTCCGCATCACCAACAGGCGTTCCGGTATCGGTAATAATGTCATCACCGTCACCGCCATGGACCACATCTGCTTCGTCACCGCCGTCCAGTCGGTCATCTCCGCCATCGCCCCACAGGCTGTCGATCCCTTTACCGCCGATTAACGTATCGTTGCCTGCCGTCCCACCAAGCACCACATGCCCATCGCCGGTATATTTCAGATACCCACCATCGGCAAAACTATCGCCGTCAACATCCACCCCTGGGTCGCGACGCACCAACAACGGCGAGAGCAGATCTTTCAGCGGATTACCCCATTTCGGATCGATTTCCGTTTGCAGCACGCGGTTCACTTCAAAAATATGGTCCGGTGTCTGGAACAGATTAGCGGGCAGGTGGGAGGAACCCTCATCACCAAGATCGCTGTTACGCATTACCAGCGCGGAAAACGAGTTGGCCTCCAGTTCATTGAGTAAGTTCAGCCCCTGAACGCGGCTCAGATAGTAGAAGCGATCACCGTCCTGAAGCATTTCCATTTGTGTTTCAAAGACGAAGTTGAAGGTTGAGCCGAGCATGCCGCCAAATTCATTTTTGCGCTCAGCCAGCCCGCCAATCCAGAAATCGACCATATTCAGACCGGTCTCTTTGGTTGCCCACGTTCCGGTACTGTTAAAGAAATCCATCGCATCCGCAGGCGGGGAATTGTTAGCATCACCAAATAACAGGAAGTTAACCGCTGCGCGCTTACCTTCAAGGCTGGTAGCGTTAAGGATCAGTTCGTGCTGGCCATAGGCGGCCATAAAGTTAATGATTGAAGCGGGATTTTTCAGGTAGGTAGTGAAGTCAGCCCAGCTGGTATAAGGCTTTAGTTGGCTATCGCCGCTTAAAGCAAAAAACTGCTCGCGGGCCTGGTTCAGCGTCGGCATTGCGGTGTCACGGCCACGGGCTATATTAAGCGCGCCTAAATCGAGGGGCAGGCCGATGAGATTATTACGCAGAGCATCGGTAATAAATTCATCAATTTCGTTACCCACCTGACGCGTCATACCACGCACGATTGCGCCGATAGCCTGATCGTCCGTGACGGTGGCCCCGTTGATTTGATTAAATGCTACCGGATTCAGGAATGCTGAAATCAGGTCAATATCACCGCTTTGCATATCAATGTCGGTACGCGCCACGGTTTCTGTCAGCATTGAATGCCCAAAACGGTAAACAACATGCGCAAACTCTGCAAAGATCAGCGGGTTAATATCCGCCGTGTTGGAGAAGACAAACGGATCGACGGCAGGTTGTACGGTACGGGCAAACTCCTCGAATACGAGGTGCTGATATTGCATTTCCGTGGAGAAGCGGCCTGCCTGGAATAAGTACTCACCGTTCCATACCAGAGTATTGGTATCGGCAGGTAATTCCGTGATTTGGTGGTTGGGCATCAACCACTGATTAATGAGGTCGATATCGCCGGTTTCCAGCAGAGTGGTTTTATACTGCTCAACCAGGCGGTTATGCTCGCTGTGAAAAACGGCGTGCACCGCAGTTAAACCTATATTTTCGTTCCCGCGCCCGTCACCGGTGATAAAGTGGCGATCGAGCAGTTCGTTATCATAGGTTCCTGCCGGTTGCGGTCCTTCTCCGCCGATGGCGCTGTCATCATCTGCCAGCAGACCAGCTTTTGGCACGGCAGTATGAGCGATGTCATCCAGAAACGCATGACCGGTGCGGAACGTCTCCGCGGGTAACAGGCCTCCGTTGGCTTCAACCAGCCCCCCGGTGGTAACAATCTGTACCTTTCCGTTTTCACTTAAAATCAAATTACCGTAGCGATCCGTTGCCAGCAGGGGAACATTAAACACGTCCTGATCGGTAAGTTTAATGCCAAGCAGGGTTTCAGCCTGGTTTTTAACGTCGGCCCAGGTCGCCAGTCCACCGTTCGCACCACCCAATAAATTCCCGGTAGGCTCAGGTTTCCCATCAATAATGACGTATTCGCGGATGAAAATTTGATGTGAAGGATGGGAGGTGTAGGTTTGGTTTTGGTCGATGAAGGGGGTCGTCAGGTTTACTGTCTCTCGATTTTCATCCACCGTTGCCCGGGTTAATAACATAAAGTTTGTCGACGACCCTTCAACATATAAAGGGTCATCGGGCTGGAGCGGAATGAAAACGATACCGTTGCCTCCTTTCGGAATCAGATCCAGACCATGGTCGAAAAACTGGCCAAAGAAGGTCATCCAGCCGTTAAAAGCAGGGGAGAGACCGATATCGGGAGACTGATTGGGAATGGATAAGCTGCCATCCCCAGTAACAGTCCCGCCGCCGGGCGCATCTTTTAATGCGTTAAAAGCCTCCAGCGCGGCCGGGTTTGAGGCCGTCTGGTCTGAAATTAAATTGCTAATTATTCGTGGGTCGGCATCAATGACCGTACCGCCAATCTGGATATAGCTGGTCATTTGATCCGCATCCTGCCAGTTTAATGCGGTTAATCTCGGCATTGTCTGATCGGCAGAGCCGTATAATTCCTGACCTGGTAAAAGGTTATTCCATGAACCATCTACCGTGCGAAGTCCATAGGGCAAGAGTGGGCTGGAGACTAATTCCCGAAGCATTTCAGCATTAACGCTCCCGTCTGGGTTAGTTGCCGCTTCGGATATTTTGATCTGCTTAAGAATAAAAGCAAGATCGTGCAGGGTGACAGTAAAGTCATATTGTGAGGCCATAAGTCATTACCCCTATCTTTACTTGTATTAGCTATCATCATTCGTTCTCATGTTTATAAAAAACATGTGAGAATGAGTCGTATTTAGTGCTTAATTGTTATTGCTTGTACAACTCCATTTAATAAAATACTCAGATTATCAATGACGTATTTAGCGTCATCTTCGTGGATATTCACATCGCGAAATAATGTGTTCGCAGGTTTAAAAGTTTGCTATTTGTGTGCAAGAGACACACTTGCTCTCTTGAATTATCAGGCATATTCAAGGTCTGCTGCGTCGCAAGTTTGAGCGTAGTAAGGGTTAGATGTGTTGTTTTTTTCTCACATTACATTTCTGTGATGATCATAACTATGGTTTTTCCTTTGCCGACTTCACTCATACTTTTCTATGAATAAGATTGTATTTTCATTTCTTTACATTAGGGGGTGGCAATTTATTTTTACACCGAAGACAACGCTGAGTAGACTGCATTGACGCTTCAATTTATGAGGAAAATATAACGTTATCTCGGTTAAACATTCCTCTCATCTTAAAATTATGTGCTACTTTGCCAGGTTGAATTAACCCGGGCAAGTTATGTTAACACCAGTACGAACACGGGTAATAACGAAGGTTAACTTTAAGACTAAACGGTCAAAAGGTTGGCTATGGCTGCATTAACCTGTGATGAATATGGTCTTTATCGTGTTTAATTCGGGTTAAGAAAATTTTTCTTAGGGAAATTACGCCTGTAGATAAAATTTAATATAAACAATGATTTACATCAAAAGCATCGAGATTTAGATCTTATTTAAGACCGACCTAATATGATTTGAGAAAACAAAGGTTTTAATCTCTGGGATTATTCTTAAACTAGCAGTCATCGTAGGGTTAATCCTACGGAGTCATAAGACATTACTGGCGTCGCTGTATCCCTCAATAAATACTCCGCTCTCAGCGGAGAGGGACTATTGAATTATTTATTACGATACCGATGTATTTATTAATTAAGGACAGACAATATGAAAATCAATAATCCTCATACCAGTTACATATTTGCAGCTGGTGGCCTTGCGTTATTGTTAGCGCAGATAGCGTATGCTGATTCAGCAAATACCATCACCTTTAAAGGCGAAGTGACCGAACAAACTTGCGAGGTCACGGTTAACGGTGTAAATGCACGGCCGGTAGTATTACTGCCGTCGGTTGCGAAAAGCGATCTCGCAGCAGCAGCATCTTCAGCAGGCCTGACAACATTCACCCTCGGCGTTACTGGTTGTACTGTTGATTCTAATGCGTTGGATATTAAAACCGTCTTCGTTGCAAATAATATGACCGAGCGTGGAAACCTGGCTAATACTGGTACAGCGCAAAATGTTGAATTACAACTGCTGACCGATAGCGCGGGCACTACGCCGATTGATTTGCGTACTGGAACTCCAGTTGCAGGAATCACCGTTGCGGCCGGAAATACGTCCGGTGGGCACGACTTTGCCGTGCAGTATTTTAGCCCGAACGGTGGAGCAACCGCCGGGACAGTTGTCGGCACTGTGCAATACGCCATTTCCTATTTGTAAGCGAGCTCTGCGTGATGAAAGGATTGGCTATTGGTTTAGTTGGAATGATGATGTGCTTCTGCGTGCAGGCAAGCATAGTGATGACCGGCAACCGGATAATCTATCCGGCAGACAGCCGGGAAGTCAGTGTGCAATTAACTAATCGCGGCGACGTCCCTGGTGTCGTTCAGGTTTGGCTTGATGATGGCGATGCACAATCCGTACCACAAACTGCGGCCGCTCCTTTTGTCACCACTCCACCGGTCTTTCGGATGGCGGCCCACGCGGGGCAAACTGTGCGGCTGCGTTACATCGGCAAACCCGTTGCACAGGACAGGGAATCGCTATGGTGGTTTAACTTCATTCAGATCCCACCCATAAATAAGGATGCGCAAAACGATAACCAGCTTCTGGTGCTGGTACGTAGTCGCGTAAAAGTATTGGTAAGACCCAAAGGGCTGGTGGGTTCGCCGCTGGAGATGGCGAACACCAGCCGGATCTGGCTGCAGAATGGCAAGCTGCATTTACGCAATAACAGTGGTTTCTATCTTGCGCTCTCGTCACTTGACGTCAGCGGTGCGGGAAAAAAACAGCGCATTCAGAGCGAAACGATCGCACCGTGGGCGACAATGTCGTGGCCTGCAAAAATTTCGCAATTGAACGACGCGCAAATGCGCTGGATTAACGATCAGGGAGCCTCATTAAGCGGGCGCGTGGCATTGGAGAAACAGGACAATGTCCGAAACTAATCCACGCTGGTGGTGGCTTTTTTTGCCAGCTGCGATGCCTGTTTTTGCCAGCAATTACACCTTTGACGAAACATTGTTGCTTGGGAGTGGTTACGAAAAAAGCCTGGCAATGCTCAACGATCCGGATGCGGTGGTCGCGGGACGTTATAGCGTCGATATCTGGCTCAATGGACGGTATGTAGGGAGGGATGATGTGTTGTTTCGCCAGAATACAGCAGGGCGTACCGAACCCTGTCTTCCGGCGAAATTCTGGGATGAACAGGGCGTAACAGCAGCGTCGGAACAAGCGCAGGATTGCTTCGCCCCTGAAGCTCGGATCAGCGGTGGACGCTGGGATTTTGACCAGAGCTTATTGCGTCTGAATCTCAGCGTTCCTCAGGCGGCATTAAAACGTACCCCCATGGATTATGTACCGCCGTCGCAGTGGCAAAGCGGCGAGAGCGTGTTGTTCAGTAACTACAATCTGCACGCCTATCACAATAAAAATAACGGTCAGCAAAGTGATTATGGTTGGCTGGGACTGAGCAGCGGCTTCAACATGGGGAGTTGGCAATTTCGCCAACAGTCGTCTGCCAACTGGCGGCGCGATGGCGATCGTGAAAGCCAACGTTGGGATGCGCTGCAAACCTGGCTTCAACACCCTGTCGCATCTCTGGAAAGTTTACTGACGGTAGGCGAAAGCTACACCTCGGGAAATCTGCTTGGCAGCATGGCGTTTACAGGTGTCAAACTGGAAACCGATCAACGAATGTGGCCACAGTCGCGACGCGGCTACGCCCCAGAAATTCGTGGTACGGCATCTACACCTTCACGCGTTGTGGTTAAGCAGAATGGTCGAACGCTTTACGAAACCAGCGTACCACAAGGCCCTTTTGTACTCGATGATTTGCCGAATACAGCCTGGGACGGTGATTTACAAGTTGAAATCACCGGCGCCGATAACAAAAAGAGTAGCTATACCGTGCCATATGCCAGCGTACCTTTATCACTGCGTCCCGGCGTCTGGCGCTACGGTCTGGTGGCAGGTAAGACCCGGGATTACAGCGCGGCCGATGGTCTGTTTACCGATTTCACGCTGGAGCGCGGGATGACGAATCTCCTGACCGCTAATGGCGCTTTGCGGATCGGCGACGACTATCAGGCACTGCTGATGGGAGGCGTTCTGGCAACGTCGATGGGCGCTTTTAGTGTCGATGTTACCGGTTCGCGGGCCCGGATTGCTTCTCAAACCATGAGTGGCTGGCGGCTGCAAACCAACTGGAGCAAAACGTTCACCCCGACAGGAACTCACGTCGCGCTGGCGGGTTATCGCTATTCCACAGAAGGGTATCGTGACTACGGTGACGTTCTGGGTGAGCGAAGCGTCAGCGGAAGCAATACGCAATGGCGCTCGGATACGCTGCGTCAAAAAAACCAGTTTACCGTTACTGTGAACCAAACGTTGAGCAGCTACGGAAACCTATGGCTGTCGGGATCAATGATGGATTACTACAGTGACCGTGGCAGCAGCACTCAGTTGCAGGCTGGGTATAACACCACCTTTGGACGAATGACGTTAGGTATGTCATTCAGCCGACAGGACACCTGGTGGCGTAACGGCGACCGTTCACAAGTGCAAAAAGAAAACATGGCAACGCTTACCGTCTCAATGCCTTTGGGTATAGGCGAACGTGAGCATACGCTGGCGCTGTCGGCGAGTCAGGCTCAACAGGCTGGGCGCAATGCGCAGTTGGCATTGTCTGGTGCGCTTGATCAGGATGAAACCCTTAATTACGCGCTGTCTACTGGCTGGCAACAGGGGCAAGGTGAGTCAAACAGCGTGACCGACTGGGGTGGTTCACTGCAAAAAAATACGGCTTTCGGCACGCTAAACGGCAGCGTTTCACAGTCACAAAACTATCAGCAATGGTCTGCAGGGGTACGCGGGGCGCTTGTTGTACATCGCCATGGCATTGTTGCCGGCCCGTGGGTTGGCGACACATTTGCCCTGGTGGAAGCGCCAGGCGCTGCGGGAGCCAGAGTCGGGGGCGGACAGGGTGCAACCGTCAACAGCGGGGGTTATGCGCTGGTCCCCTCATTGACACCTTATCGCTTTAACAACGTGACTCTCGACGGTAGCGGAATGAACACCAACGCAGAGCTTCAGGAGAGTCAACGGCGCATTGCGCCAATGGCGGGGGCCGCAGTAAAACTGCGTTTTGCAACGCTCTCTGGCTATCCGTTACTCATCACTGTGAAGAGTGACGTGACGTTACCGATGGGGGCGGCAGTGACCGACGGTCGAGGTCGTGTAGTCGGGATGGTTGCCCAGGCGAACCAGGTATATGCCCGCGTTGAAGACGAAGAGGGACTATTGATGCTGGAAAGCAGTGATTGTTCGTTGCCGTGGAAACTTAACCAACAACAACGTTCAGAACCGTTAATTGCATTAACGGTCGCTTGCGTAACAAAAGGGCGCTCATGAGACTATTTTTTCTGGTGCTGGCGCTGTTTTCTTGTCAGATACAGGCCGCATGTGAATACATTATTTATCCATATAAATCAGGAAGTAGTGGCGCACAAGGCACGCACAGGCTTAGTGCAAGTACGGACGGCATTGCCAATGACTGGCGCTCCGGCGGCGGCAACGATGCCTGGAACGGGCTATTGCCGGGATTGAGTAAGTCTGTCGATATCACCAGTAATAGCAGTTTTCAGCCGGCAGGGACGATCCTGACCTCCAGCGGCGGGATCCCTTTTACCACTTATGCCCATAAAGGCGGCGGTTACGATCCTGAGCAGGTATTTTTCCGTTGTACACCGGACACAGCCGGGCAACTCTATGAAGCCTGGTCAACTAACGGCGATGACACCGTGGCTGGCTGGTATGAAGCAACGGATGTACCTGGCGCGTATCTGACCATCATGAAAAACGTCGCATTACGCTTGACGCACGATGCGACAGGCAGCGTCTTTACCGACAGCTGGCAGCAACGCCCACTGGAAAACCTGGATCTTGATACCAATGGCAACTTCCTGATTAAGGCCAAGAACTTCTCGACGATAAGTGCCGAGTTGATTAAAACTCTGGATACACGCTACTACGCCAACCAGGCGCAGTCTGCTACTTACAATAGTTATGTGAATCCCAATGCTTACGTGGTTTTTCGTGGGCCCGGTACAACTTCGTGGGGTATCAAGATAGGTCAGCCGCACCGTGGAGGAAACTGGGCTGGCTGGGCGAATGACTGGCCGTCAGTGATTAGCCTGTACAATAACGGGATCTTCGTCAAGCGTGCAGCAATGTGTCAGGTTACCGATTATACGCCCGTTGTGCATCTGCCGCCAATTTCCGTGGCCCAGCTCAAGCAGGGGGAGTATTCATCAGCGCCCTTCCAGATAGGATTTGCCTGCGAATCAACGGTGGTTTCCGGTGTGGCGACCGGGAAGAGCAATGTCGCAATGGGGCTGCTTGCACCGGAAAGCAGCGTCAACAGCGCCTGGGGTTTTAATTTGATTACTGGTAAAACCGTAACCTGGCTATTAGATACGCAATATGGCGCTCCCGGGCGGGCTCGCGGCGTTGGCGTGCGTGTTTACCGTGCGGGTAGTCCGGTGAATTTTATGGCGGTGTCAACTGTCGGCAGCGGTAGCGAAGGCGGCTGGATGCCAGTCATTGGTAGCAATACGCAGCAAAATGGCAGCCAGGATGGCATCAATTACTACAGCGAAAGCTTCGAAGCTCGTCTGGCAAGTTTTGGTGCAGATACGTTAACGGCGGGGGGCTACCAGTCACATGTACAAGTTTTATTGCGTATTCAGTAGCCTCTGGATGTTGGCATTTGGCGTGCAAGCAGCGGTTAACATCAGTACTACTCGGGTCATCTTCAACCACGGAGAGACTCAACGCTCGGTGATGTTAGTCAACGACGGTAATTATCCCGTGGTGGTTCAAAGTTGGGTAGATGACGGCACGCCAGAGAAAGGGCCATCTCAGGCCAGTTCGCCTTTTATCGTGCTTCCCCCGGTGCTAAAAATTCTCCCCGGTGAACAACGCGAGATAAAGGTGATGACGACTGGGGCGGGGCTTGCCAACGATTATGAGTCGTTATTCTGGCTCAACGTGTACCAGGTTCCAGCGGAGTTGAAAAATAGCCCAACTGGTGAAAAAGTGCGCTTAACGTTAAGAAATCAGCTAAAAGTCCTATGGAGACCGAAAAACACAGGCGTGTTGACTGAAAAAAGCATCAATCTTCTGAGTTTTCACCATGAAAACGGGGGGATTTACGCTGTTAATCAGAGTTCCTGGAACATATCTCTGGCTAATGTAGATTCAGGAGACTATTCCATAACTGGAATAGTGGTTTCACCGCGTTCCCGGCAGGTAATTTTTAAGTCAGCACCTCCTGAAATGCTGAATAATAAGATAAACTTTACTGTGATTAACGATGAAGGAAATCGTTGGGGATTTTCAACTGTCGTAAATTAACGCTGGCAGTGCTCGCTCTAGCTAAATTGACAAAAATCCATATTCAGGGAACATAATGGCACACGTGTTTTTGCTTAACAGTACCGTTGTATTCTGGCCAGAGCGGAACGTACTCTACGCGAAATCAGATGAGACCAAACGTATAACATTAAGCAATCCGGCAACCCGTTGTTTACTATTATTAATTCAACAACAGGGGCAGGTTATTGAACGTGATTATTTCTTTGAGCATGTCTGGTATATTAACGGTGCGCAGGTCACCAATAATACGTTCTATCAGAATATTTCCTTGCTGCGTCGCGCGTTTAAAGAACTTGGCCTGAATGAAGAACTTATCGTAACCGTACCGAAAGTCGGGATCCGCCTGGAGCCACAACTGGAAGTGCTGGAACAGAAGATTGAAGAACCGCTTAGCGATCTCTCTGTCACGCCATCGGTAACGCCGGTAAATACAGTGACAAAATCACTGCGTATGCGCTCACTGTGCTGGATTCTGGCGGGTGTTGTGTGCTGCGTTATAGCCGCAATAGTGACCTGGGAGGCACAGTTTGATCCCAAACTCAGTCGTTATGTGTCTTTAGGCGTAGGGGAGGGATGCCACTGGTACGTCAATCAGGATGTGCTTAAATTTGATCAGCACCAGCAGTTTATCAAAACAAATACGCTGGATTGTCAAAGTTATCCCTGGGTTTATCTCACGCTGTATCCTAATTTCCCGCGGATCTCCGCATTAACTTGTCGAAAGCAATTTAGCCGATGGCAGGATAATGATTGTGTGACCCATTATTATTTCGCGGAGTCCAGACATGTGGGGACGTAATATAAAATGGTGTGTTGGCATCATCTTAGCAGTAGCGTTAACAATTGCAGTCACGATGACGTTACAAAACTGGCAGCGGTCACATTTTGATTGCTCCGGAGAATTAGTAATGGAGTATCCAGATATTCGTGGTGATATTTCAGTCAGATACGTTTTTAATGGCAGCAATGGGGTGGCTATTTTACGCGGAAAAATCACTGATAATAACGGTGAAAAGCTGGCGGTAAATCAAAATGTCTGGTTTACCTTTACCCGCAAGGATGATGATTACTTTATGGAATCCGGAAATGTCGCTTCAAGTTCCGGTGGCACTAACATTCATCCATTGTTAGCGAGAACGTTGCCAGATTTTTTCCTTAAACCCAAAGAACCATTTTATTTCAGCATATTGCGACTCAATAGCAGTACATGGCAGTTCTATACCAGCCGTTCGCCGTCGGTGTTTTGTCAGCGTTAAACCGTTGAGATTGCACTCTGTATAGCGTTTGCATCCAGAGTGCTTGTGCTCAAAGCATTTCAACTGCAGGAGCGAACTTTGTTGCTCAGACCTTCATGATTGGTTATTCGACAGAGAAATCAGAAGGGGCGAAGACTGAACAGGTCCATGGGGTTAGAAGCCTAATACAGTTCAAATTCAATTTAACTTATGTTGTGTAGAAATTTAGTTCATAAGAATCATGGTTTGTATCGATTTGATTTATACTAATATTTTTACATGTAAAGGTGAGTTCACTTATGGGGGACTTCATGAACCAACATAAGATCTGCTTTTCATAAGCATTTCCTGACAACCTGCTTTACAAACCATTGCCCTTCGCAATAGCATATACAGCCCTACCAATTATAGGTGGTATGTTATTGTTTAATTGAAGAATTTATGATTTCCAGTAACATTTAGATTCATTAATATCTAATCAGAGCTGATGACTTTGGGGGCGGTAGCGTCGGCCAGGCTGATTACCCGTGGCGATACAGTTGATACGCTGAAAAAGAGAATAAATATGACAAAAATAAATTTACCAAAACCTAATGTGTATGAATTATACGTCAAACCAAATGGAAATATGTCCACTTTTACTATAACGAGTAATGCTGGAACAAATAAATTCGAACAGGAGGATATAGCTCGCGGTGCTAAAATTTATATGCTGGTGTCTAAAGATATTGGTGGAACGGTAAGTTATGTAGGGCAAACTGTTACTTCAATGCAAAAGCGGCTTTATCAAGGTATATTATATCAAAGCTATCGTTGGTCAAAACAGACAAATCATTATGATCTTTTTGTCTGGAACTTTAGCAATCTTATTGGTCAATGTTCATCATACTCATTGGATTCAATAGAAGCGGAATTAGCCTTAGCTACTCGAGTAAATCAAGGAGAATGGCCCATATTTCAAACCAGTATAAAGTTTCGGTGGTTTGCTTTATCGAGTTTTGGTTCTTCTGCGCAAGCAATAGCACCACTAATGATTGAACAACTTTATGATCATTTACTTGCTAGAGGGAATATAAGTGATAATGACATTCAATTATTGAAAGAGCAAAAATCGCGTGCGAAGTATTTACTGGAAGCCATCATGATAGGCTCACAGCAACCGCTTACCATATCTGGCCTGCTCCCCGTTGATTAATACACAGCTATTTTCCGACGAACAGATCATCAATCTTCTCCGCGAGGACGAAGCTGGGGTTTCTGCCCGGGAATGGACTGACCCCACATCGGTAGACAAATTCTGTCCTCACGACGAGGCCTGTTCAAAGGCCTCCGGACTGACGCCGCCGAGATGGCTGTGAAGTCGGGCCCGGTTGTAGAACACTTCAATGTAATCGAAGATATCGGCCCAGGCCAGATCCCGGGTTTTGTATATTCTTTTCCTGATGCGTTCTTTTTTCAGTGAACTGAAGAACGATTCGGTCACCGCATTATCCCAGCAGTTGCCACGCCGGCTCGTACTCGGGACCAGATTATTGGCCCGGACGATGGTAAACTGCCGCTGCACGCGATTCGGGATAACAGCAGAAGGCCTGCCAGCGATGCGGCGTGGTGCTTTATAGCCAAGCACCGCTTTGATCCGGTTCAGTTGCATAATGCGGCCTACACGATTTTTACCGCAGAGTTCCCCGATTTCGTTCAGATCGCCATGAACCTGCGTGTAACAGTATACGTCTCCGCTCAGTGAATAGGAGTCGCGTATAAGCATCAGCAGACGCTGGTTATCTTTATCACGCGCCGAGACTGGGTTGTGCAGTCACGCATAGAACCCGGCCCGGGCGACATTCAGTACCCGACACATCGTCATCACACCCCATACAGTGCGGTGTTCATTGATAAAGCGGTACTAATGCTCTCTGGATCATCGTTGGTTTCTTTGTCATCGGTATTGCGGGTTACGCCATCGGTTTCCTCGGGGTTTAATTCCATGGCCATGCTGAAATGCTCAGCATGGCTCTCTTCAGGAGCCGCAATTGATTGTTGAGCACCGGTTTTTTTATCGATGGCAAGAGGATTTGCTCTACAGTTTTAATGTATGATACATATTATTCAGTTAATATGTTACATCAGGTGCTTATGGATACTGGGCAATATATCAAAGAGAATTTTCGCTTCAGTGAGGATTCAACTACGTCAATGTATTCTCAACTGGCGTCGTTTGTCAGACATCAAATCAAGCTTGGTGTGTTCAAGACCAATGACAGAATGGTGACTGAAAACGAACTTTGCGACATTCTGAAAATAAGCAGAACGACGGTCAGGCTGGCAATGAATGAATTGCTGGAGGAAGGCCTGCTTGTTCGCCAACGAGGGAAAGGGTCTTTTATTGCTGACAGAAAGATTAATCGCAAGCTGAATACACTCTATAACTTTACTGACAGTATGCGAGAGCAGGGTATTACGCCGCGATCTGAAGTTCTGCTGGCAAGCGTGATCGATGCTGATGATATGGTCGCGAACAAACTTGGACTGCCATCAACTCAACGCCGTATTTTCATGCTGAAACGTGTTCGTTACGGGGACGAAACCCCACTTCTTCTGGAAACAACGTGTATTCCCTATAACCTCTGTCAGGGAATTGAACAGTATAATTTTGAAACGAATTCTCTCTACGATATCCTGAAAAATCAGTTTGGTATGGATATTGTTCATGCAACAGAGAATATTGAAGCCATCATCATCAGTAAAGCATCAGCGCAGTACCTTCAGTGTGATAACAAAGTAATGGCCGGTTACAGGATTGAGCGAGTGTCATATCTGGATACTGGCTATGTGTTCGAATATACCACGTCAATAACTCGCGCGGACAAGTGTACATTCCGTATTGATCTCTTCAATGAGAACGCACATTCCCTCAAACCGCGTATCGGTTTCTCCCGCCAACTCCAGCGATAGGGCCTTACAGGCCCTTTTCTCCTGTTACGTAATACCAGTTCCTCATCAACACATTTTTATGTGCAAAAACTCAAAAAGTTTGAGTTTGATCAAACATTGACATCGCTGTTTCATTGCATAGTATGTATCATACAAATGAGACAAACATGAACCAAAGGAACATACGATGAAACCGACCAAAAAAGCTGCACAAATGACTCCCGCTGAGCTGGGACAGTACATTGATCAGTCTGTACTTAAACCTGAGTTCACTGTTGAAGAAGTACGCAAATACATTCAGGAAGGCATTGATTACAAATGCAAAACTGTATGTATCAACCCTGCATATATCGATATTGCACGTGAGATGTGTAAAGGTACTGGCACCGGGATTTGCGTTGTATGTGATTTCCCATTCGGTGTTTCTTCCACCGAATCGAAAGCACGCCAGGCAGAAGTAATCTGTAACAAGGGTGACGTGGAAGATCTGGATATCGTCGCTAACTACGGTTTCATCCGTAGCGGGATGTGGGATGAGTTTGAAGCAGATCTCCGCGCCGTTACTGTTGTTGCACATCGTTATGGATCACTGGTTAAAGTCATTTTTGAAACCGATGCCCTGACGACTGAGCAGGTTGCGCTCGCAACTGAATATGCCTGCCGTGCCGGTGTGGACTTCGTAAAAACATCAACCGGATTCTTTACTGGTGGGGAAAGCAAAGGTGCAACACCTGAGATTATTCAGGTCATGATCGATGCAGCCAAAGGGCGCTGCAAAGTAAAAGGTTCTGGTTGCATTCGTACCCGCGAGCACTTCCTCCAGTTGATCGACATGGGTATCGACCGCATGGGGATTGGATATCGATCCACGCCAGTTGTACTGGGCCTGGATGTTCAGACCGGTAGTGCTGATACAAAAAGTTCTTATTGATCAGCAATCCAGGGCGAGTTCAAAACTTGCCCTGTCCACCAAATTTTGATTTGCGGAGCATGGCATGAGCCAGCTAAATGAACTCAAAAAACTGACGATCGTTGTGGCCGACAGTGGTGATATAGACTCAATTAGGATCTATTCCCCACAAGATGCAACCACCAATCCTTCACTGATTTTAAAGGCCGCCCCTCTTCCACAGTACAAGCATCTCACTGAAGACGCGATTCGGTATGCGAATGAGCAGGGAGGAGAAAAATCAACCCGGGTTTTAAATGCCTGCGATGCTCTGGCGGTCAATATTGGTGCTGAAATTCTTAAGTATGTCCCAGGCCGTATCTCGACGGAAGTGGATGCCAGATTGTCATTTGACCGGGGACTCTGTGTGGCCAAGGCCCGGAAGCTAATTCAAATGTACGCTGAGAAAGGAATTGATAAATCCCGTGTGCTGATCAAACTGGCTTCAACATGGGAAGGTATCCGTGCCGCTGAAGAACTCGAACGTGAAAATATCAACTGTAATCTGACGTTGCTGTTTTCGTTTGCACAGGCGCGGGCATGTGCAGATGCTGGCGTGTACCTTATTTCGCCTTTCGTTGGTCGTATTTACGACTGGTATCAGAAAAATACTCCAGCCGCCGAATATGTCCCTGAACAGGATCCGGGCGTGGTGTCCGTCAGAAATATTTATGAATTCTACAAGAAATTCGGATATGAAACGGTTGTGATGGGGGCTAGTTTCCGTCGTAAAGAGCAGATCATTGCACTTGCCGGATGTGATCGACTGACCATTGCGCCGCAGTTCCTAGATGAACTTGAAAAAACCCAGGGGGCCCTGGTACGGCAACTGTCGCCTTCGGTAGAAAAAGAGTATCGCCTGTTACCACTAACCGAAGCTGAATTCCGCTGGTTACATAATGAAGATCCGATGGCGACCGAAAAACTGGCTGAAGGTATTCGGTTATTTGCCCGCGATCAGGAAAAACTCGAAACCATGATCGCCGACCTCCTGTAGCAGTTCTTAATCAAAAACCATGGCTCCATAGCCATGGTTTATCCCGCATTGCGAGCAAATCATGAATACACGAAGACATCTGGCTAACGCACTCCGCTTCCTCAGCATTGATGCTGTTCAAAAGGCTAATTCAGGCCATCCCGGTGCACCTATGGGTATGGCGGATATTGCGGAAGTGCTCTGGCGTGAGTACCTGAACCACAATCCACATAACCCGGATTGGGTAAACCGTGACCGTTTTGTTTTATCTAACGGGCATGGCTCAATGCTTATCTATAGTCTGTTACATCTGACAGGTTACGATCTGCCTATAGATGAGCTGAAGCGCTTCCGGCAGTTACATTCCAAAACCCCTGGACACCCAGAAATTGGGTATACGCCGGGTGTTGAAACTACCACGGGTCCGCTAGGGCAGGGAATTGCGAATGCTGTTGGAATGGCTCTGGCTGAACGAACCTTAGCTGCACAGTTTAACCGCCCGGGTCATGACATTGTGGATCACTGGACATATGTCTTCATGGGCGACGGGTGCATGATGGAGGGCATTTCTCATGAAGTCTGCTCTCTGGCCGGTACCCTGCGCCTGGGTAAACTGGTTGCCTTCTATGATGATAATGGAATATCGATTGATGGTGAGGTAGATGGCTGGTTTACCGATGACACAGCGAAACGATTTGAAGCATATGGCTGGCATGTAATACGTGATGTGGATGGCCACAATGCGTATTCAATTAAACGGGCAATTGAAGAAGCCCGCACTGTCACTGGCAGACCATCTTTACTAATTTGTAAGACAGTCATTGGATTTGGGTCTCCTAATAAATCGGGCTCCCATGATTCCCATGGCGCTCCGCTGGGACAAGCTGAAGTTGCTGCAACGCGTGAGTCACTGGGCTGGAATCATGCACCATTTGAGATCCCCCAGGATATCTATGAGAAGTGGGATGCCAGCCATACCGGCCAGATTAGAGAAAGCTCCTGGAACCAGAAATTTGCAGAATACGTGAAGTCATACCCCCATGAAGCTGTTGAGTTTTTGCGCAGGATGAAAGGTGAACTTCCGGAGGATTTTTCTTCGAGGGCAATGAAATTCATCGTGTCGCTACAGGCCCAGCCAGCAGACATTGCCAGCCGAAAAGCTTCCCAGAATGTGATCGAAACATTCGGGGCCTGGCTACCGGAATTCCTGGGAGGAACTGCAGATTTAGCGCCCTCCAACCTGACACAGTGGTCCGGTTCATTGAGTGTCGCTGATGACACCTCAGGAAACTATATTCACTATGGTGTTCGTGAATTTGGTATGACGGCCATTGCAAATGGTGTTGCGTTACATGGCGGTTTCCTTCCTTATACCGCCACCTTCCTGATGTTCATGGAATATGCACGTAATGCCGTGCGCATGGCTGCACTCATGAAACAACGTCAGGTGTTGGTATATACACATGATTCCATTGGTCTTGGGGAAGACGGTCCTACACATCAACCGGTAGAGCAAATAGCCTCTTTAAGATTGACTCCGGGGGTGAGTACATGGCGCCCTTGCGATCAGGTCGAAACAGCAGTCGCCTGGAAGTATGCAGTTGAAAGAAATAACGGGCCGACAGCGTTGATTCTTTCCAGGCAAAATCTTGTCCAGCAGAGCCGTTCTGTCATACAGCTGGCAGATATTGCTCGTGGTGGGTACGTCCTTAAAGACAGTCGTAACCCTCCGGCTATCATTATCATTGCCACCGGTTCAGAAGTTGAACTTGCCGTCAGCGCGTGGGAAAAACTCGATGCGGAAGGTATTGCAGTCCGGGTTGTTTCCATGCCTGCTCCGGATGTTTTTGATCGCCAGGATGTACAGTATAGAGAATCCGTATTACCGTAATCCGTTACCGCCAGGATGGCAGTAGAGGCTGGGATAACCGATTACTGGTACAAATATGTTGGTCTTGATGGTGTGATCATCGGAATGTGCTCATTTGGTGAGTCCGCCCCGGCTGATAAGCTCTTTGAACTCTTCGGCATAACTTCTGATCAGGTTTACAAACAGGCGAAAGAAATGCTGAAAGCAACGACACATTAATAATTTAGACACTGCGACAGGACCTTGGAATACAGGGCCCTGTAATTTCTGACACTCCGAAGAAATCATGTCACAACGCGATTAAATGCACCGTAAAATAAATGAATACAAAAAGGAGATGGAATGAATTTATCATGCGAAGCAATTCGCGATCTCAATGTTCTGGCTGACTGGTTGTCAGTAGACGATTTTTCCGGTCGGGAGGAGGCCCTGCATGACATATTAATTCTCGCCGGGCATGCCATTATCCCAAATATTTACGGAGCCTTATACTTTGCCAGTCAGGCTAATATTCCAGTCCTGTTTAGTGGTGGTATTGGTCATTCAACACCCTTGTTGAAAAAGGCAATACAAGAGTCTTCACTGGTTAATGCCAATGACGTTGACGGGAAAAGTGAAGCGGAACTCCTGTCAATGATTGCTACCCGAGTATTCCATATTTCAGAAGAAAAAATACTGATTGAGGATCAATCCACAAACTGTGGACAAAATGCTGATTTTAGTCGTGATTTACTGCTGAAAGGCAGACATGAGGTTTCCTCTGCGATCCTTGTCCAGGATCCTCTGATGCAAAGAAGAACATTTGAGTCTTTCTCCTTCAGCTGGAAGCAAAAAGATATTCATTGTCAGTTTACCAACTGGCCAGTATTTAAACCTCGGTTGCTGATGACCCGCACTGGCCTGCACATTACCGGAGGTCAACTACCTGGTCTTTGGAACTCTGAGCGGTACATATCGATGATCCTTGGAGAAGTGAAAAGATTACGTGATGATGTAACCGGTTATGGACCAAAAGGAGCAGGCTTTATCGACCATGTTGATATGCCCACACAAGTCGTGGCGGCATGGTATCGATTAATGGCTGAACCTGCTATGGCGGGGTTAGTGCGTTAATACTGATATTGTCAAGAAAGAAGATCTGCTGTCAGAGCAGATCTCTCTTGCGTATCTGCAATAGCAAATAAGATACAAATTTCCAGGCTGTGTGTTCTGGTGCAAAAGACTCGGATAGCCTTGGTCACTTTACCGTACAGGGTACCAAGGGGTACGTCAGAATTTCCGGATCACCTAATATTTGCCGTTCAGCTGAGTTCTGCTCAGAGGGGCAGTATCTGCATTTTGAGGACAAGACTGAGAAGAGTCATATGGTATATGAGCTGGCAGTTTTTCACGATATGGTAACAACAAACAATATCCAGAAATGCAATAGATTTCTGGATACTGCTTTTCTGGTATCTCACACTTTAGAAAAAGCACGTGAATACGCCCAACTTCCCTTCCCGGTAGTTTAAACGTATCGATGAGAATTAAGTCCTTTTACTGGCAGGGGAGATTAAGTTGATAAAAAAAGCCAAGGCAGCAGAGATGACTCAGCAGGCTCTTGTCAGGTATATTCAGTACAGCATTCTGAAACCTTTTTTCACGTCAAAACAGGTTGCTGAGTACATTCGTGAGGCTGTTTTTTATGATTATGGCTCTGTCTGTATAAATCCAGCCTATACCAGTATTGCCGGAGATCTATGCTCTGGTACCCAAGTTAAAGTTTGCGTTGTGTGCGACTTCCCTTTTGGTCTCTCAACAATCGATAGTCGCCTTGAACAGGCTCATCATATTGCCAGTTTCCCGTCAGTCGACTCCATCGATATTATTTCAAGATATGCGCTTGTAAAAGGAGGGCGATATAAGGAGTTTGCCCTTGATTTAGCTTCAATGGCAGAGGTCATCCATTGCGAGGGTAAAACGGTCAATGTAATCCTTGAAACGGATGCATTAACCGAGTCAGAGACGCTTGCTGCGATGTCGATTGCTTTGGCTGTTGGGGCCGATACGATCAAGACGTCATCAGGCTTCTTTGCTCCATCCAGTGAGGGGGCCAGCATTCGCCTTATTAGTAAGATGGCCAGAGAATCAGGCTGCGTCTCTAAAATTATCCCGACCGGTAAAATCCGAACTCAGGAACACTTCTTTAGCCTTGTCGACCTGGGTGTTCAGCAGATTGGTGTTGGGTACTTATCTGCGCCTGTAGTGCTTGGGCTGCCTATTACAAGTTCGATGTCATTCTTTTTTAATGAAATTCTTAAATGACTCCGAGGTGTCTGTTAAACACGTGGCGATTCACACAGCGTGGGCCCGGCAATGACATGTTCGACAGAATCATGAGTGTTTCATGATACACACTAGACCCGGCCCCAGGGCCGGGTGTTTTATTTTCCTCACTACAACCGTCGCTACACCGTCCCCCACGAATAGGAAAACCGGTACTGAAAAAATTCTAGATCGGTGGCCAGTTTTAGTTGACCACTTCGATCCCAGCAGTTTCCACGCCGACTCATACTCTGTCTGTCCGATACCGCCGCAGTGACTGCCGGAACTGTCTGCTTGTCTATAAATGCTAAAGTAACAGTCGGTTAGCTTCCTTCATGGACCGGTCATGCCGAGTTGTTAAATATGGCTGTTTGCGATAAGCTTTAAATACTCTTTAGCGTTGGACGGTAACGTCTAGTCGGGTGATTAGCCAGACTCTAACTTATTGAACGTATTAAGGGTTGCGAAAGTGTCGCAACCCGAGATCGTTCCTCTCTCGGGTTGCGACACTTTCGCTTCCTCTAGTAAAGAGTGAAGCCCGGCGCAAACGCGCCGGGCCATTTTCAGGTACTGTTATGTCTGTTATTCGTGGATTAGCTTCGGTTTTACGTCAAAGTGACTCTGATATCAGCACCTTTCTTGCGACCGCCCCGAGAAAGTACAAAGTTTACAAAATCCCTAAGCGTACGACGGGATTTAGAGTCATTGCTCAGCCTACAAAAGGGCTAAAAGATATCCAACGAGCCTTTGTTCAGCTCTATAGCTTCCCTGTTCATGATGCTTCAATGGCCTATATGAAAGGGAAGGGAATTCGTGATAATGCTGCAGCACATGCTGGCAACCAGTATCTCCTGAAGGCGGATCTGGAGGATTTTTTTAACTCAATTACACCGGCAATTTTTTGGCGGTGCATTGAAATGTCATCTGTGCAGACACCTCAATTTGAACCTCTGGATAAGATTTTTATTGAAAAGATCCTTTTCTGGCAACCGATAAAGCGTCGCAAAACCAAATTGATATTGAGTGTTGGTGCGCCTTCTTCACCCGTCATATCCAATTTCTGTATGTATGAGTTCGATAATCGAATTCATACAGCCTGCAAGAAGGTGGAGATAACATACACACGCTATGCAGACGATCTCACGTTCTCGTCTAATATCCCTGATGTACTGAAAGCAGTTCCTTCAACACTTGAGGCGTTACTGAAGAATTTATTCGGAAGCGCGCTCAGACTTAATCACAGCAAAACGGTTTTCTCATCAAAAGCACATAACCGGCATGTGACTGGTGTAACAATAAATAATGAAGAGACACTGTCACTAGGACGCGATAGAAAAAGATTTATCAAGCATCTGATTAACCAGTATAAGTATGGGCTCCTTGATAATGAGGATAAAGCTTATCTGACCGGGCTGTTAGCATTTGCCAACCATATTGAGCCCGGGTTCATCACACGGATGAACGAAAAATACTCATTAGAACTCATGGAGCGCCTGAGAGGACAGAGATGACCAAACAATACGAAAGAAAAGCAAAGGGTGGAAATTTACTGTCAGCGTTCGAACTTTACCAACGTAATACTGATAATATGCCTGGTCTGGGTGAAATGTTGGTGGATGAGTGGTTCGAAACCTGTAGGGATTACATTCAGGATGGACACGTTGATGAGTCAGGAACGTTTCGTCCAGATAATGCGTTCTATCTTCGCCGCCTGACGCTAAAGGACTTTCGCCGTTTCTCTCTTCTTGAAATCAAATTCGAAGAAGATCTGACAGTCATTATTGGCAACAATGGTAAAGGTAAGACAAGCATCTTATATGCGATCGCAAAAACGCTGAGTTGGTTCGTCGCGAACATCCTGAAGGAAGGCGGTAGTGGACAAAGGTTAAGCGAACTGACTGACATAAAAAATGACGCTGAAAACAGGTATGCCGATGTCAGCAGCACTTTCTTCTTTGGCAAAGGACTTAAGAGTGTGCCGATCAGATTGTCACGCTCAGCCCTTGGTACAGCAGAAAGGCGGGACAGCGAGGTTAAGCCTGCAAGGGATTTAGCTGATATATGGCGAGTCATCAATGAGGCGAAGACGATCAACTTGCCGACGTTTGCTCTTTACAACGTTGAGCGATCGCAACCCTTTAACCGCAACACAAAAGATAATGCCGGACGCAGAGAAGAGCGTTTTGATGCCTATAGTCAAGCGCTCGGTGGCGCAGGTCGTTTCGATCATTTCGTTGAGTGGTACATTTACCTGCATAAGCGTACCATATCAGATATCTCAAGTTCAATTAAAGAACTTGAACAACAGGTTAATGACTTACAGCGTTCCGTTGATGGCGGTATGGTTTCGGTAAAATCACTTCTGGAACAGATGAAGTTAAAGCTTAGTGAAGCTTCAGAAAGAAACGATGCTGCGGTTTCCTCGAAAATGGTAACTGAATCTGTTCAAAAAAGTATTGTAGAGAAATCAATCTGCTCGGTTGTACCTAGTATCAGCAAGATATGGGTTGAAATGACAACGGGTTCTGATTTAGTCAAAGTTACCAATGATGGGCATGATGTTACTATTGACCAATTGTCTGACGGGCAGCGTGTATTTCTGTCGTTGGTGGCTGATCTTGCGCGAAGAATGGTCATGCTTAATCCCCTACTGGAAAATCCATTAGAGGGACGTGGCATTGTTTTAATTGATGAAATAGAACTTCACCTTCATCCTAAGTGGCAGCAGGAAGTTATCCTGAACCTGCGCAGTGTATTCCCTAACATTCAATTTATTATTACAACGCACAGTCCCATTGTTCTTTCTACTATTGAGAAACGCTGTATTCGTGAGTTTGATCCCAACGATGATGGCAACCAATCATTCCTTGATTCTCCCGATATGCAAACAAAGGGAAGTGAGAATGCTCAAATTCTTGAGCAGGTAATGAACGTACATCCTACACCGCCTGGTATTGCGGAATCTCATTGGTTAGGTGACTTTGAACTATTGCTTTTAGATAATTCGGGAGAACTTGATAACCAGTCTCAAGAGCTTTACGACAAAATAAAGACGCACTTTGGCATCGATAGTGCTGAGCTGAAGAAAGCAGACAGCCTTATTCGCATTAATAAAATGAAGAATAAAATAAACAAGATAAGGGCCGAGAAGGAAAAATAGGAATGAAAGAGTTAGCTCGGCTGGAAAGTCCGGAGATTCTGGACCAGTATACAGCCGGTCAAAATGACTGGATGGAGATTGATCAGTCTGCGGTATGGCCGAAATTAACTGAAATGCAGGGTGAGTTTTGTGCTTATTGTGAGTGCCGGTTGAATAGACGTCATATTGAGCATTTTAGACCAAGGGGAAAATTTCCTGCTCTGACGTTTATCTGGAGTAACCTGTTTGGTTCTTGTGGCGATTCCAAAAAAAGTGGCGGGTGGTCACGTTGCGGTATATATAAGGACAATGGTGCTGGCGCCTACAATGCTGATGATCTAATAAAACCTGATGAAGAAAACCCTGACGACTACCTGCTATTTCTCACTACCGGAGAGGTTGTACCAGCTATCGGACTCACGGGGAGAGCGCTTAAAAAAGCGCAAGAAACTATCCGTGTTTTTAACCTGAACGGTGACATAAAGTTGCTTGGTAGTCGCAGAACTGCAGTGCAAGCAATCATGCCTAATGTCGAATATTTGTATTCTCTGCTCGAAGAGTTTGAAGAAGGTGACT
>ENA-UOIW01000567-UOIW01000567.1-human-gut-metagenome-genome-assembly--contig:-P58-NODE-567-length-28424-cov-10.438154_pt1 | contig 28424 bp, 25 predicted proteins | sample MGYA00242334_ERZ723881 | MGnify/ENA metagenome assembly ERZ723881 | reverse complement strand
GGCGATGCATGCCCGAACCGCGCCTTTCTGGTCTTTCGATACCGGCTTTCGTGCAACGCTGTCGGCTGCGGCCGGCAGCGGAACGGCGACGGAGGGCCGGCGACGGCTTGATGTCAGCGGATGCGGTAACGATGCCCCCGCTGCGTGATGAAGAATCCCATGCGCCGCATCTTGCGCGTCAATGAGTAGAGCGTGCCGTCCATGATGTCACGCTGCTCGAAGATGCCCGTGCCGCAGACCTTCTCCAGCAGCTCGTCGAAGCTGAGGAATTCGCCGTTCGCCCGGATCAGCGTCTCCAGTGTCGTGTATTCGCGCGCAGACAGCGCCAGCGGCTGCTTGCCGCTGCGATAGAACGCCTGCCGATTGCGCGTGTCGAGCATGAGGTCGCCGTGGATGAGCGTGGTCTCGTCCGCGGCTCCGCCGGATTCCAGCGCGCGCACGTAAGACAGCAGTTCGACGTCCGAGAACGGCTTGACGATCGTTTCATCCGCGTGAATGGGCGGGACGCTGGAAGCGCCGTCCAGAGACGATGGGGGCGCGGCCGGCCGGGCGGCCTGCCCGTCAGCCTTGGCCCGGCCTGTTTTGCGGATCGTCGGCAACGGGGTCTGCCGTCTGACCTGCGGCGTGTCGTCCGGGTTCGCCTTCGGCGTGCGCGGGGGAGTGGAAAGCAGCAGCGTGCGCGGCCGCACGGTCTTGCCGGTGCCGTCGCCGGCCTTGCCGTCCATGAGCCGGGACAGGCTCCGTCTGGTCTCATCCAACAGATCATGCGCGGACAGGTCGTCGATGATGACCAGATCCATTGGTGTGCCGTGCGGCCATGCGCCGGCGAGCGAATCGACATCCGACGCGGCAGACACCGTGTGCCGGGCGGATTCCAGCGTGCCTTTCACCGCGGAAGCCAACGCCGGATCGCTGGTCACGAAAAGAATGTCCATTGCGCCTCCTGCCTGTGTAGCTACTCCCCACTGTAGCCCGTCGCCGTGTGTTCGGGTGACCGGTCGTCACAATATGGGGCGCCGGGGGCCGAGGAGGACACCCGCCCGGGCCCCGGCCGGCCCTCGCCGCGTTTCCCGTGCTTCCCTTTTCTGCGGTTCTCTTCTCCTTCCTGAGGATGAATGCCGCCCGTCGTGGCCGAAGCGCTCGCCGTCCATATCGGTCTCATGGCGGATGGCCCGGCGGCCTGCGACTCGGCTACAGTGAAACCAACAGGGGAGGAGCAGACGATATGGGATTCTTCGAGAGCTTTTCGGCGCCGTTCATGATGTCGGTGGCGTTATGGCCGCTGGTGTCGTTCATCGTGACCGTGCCCGTGCTGGCCATGCTGTACCACCGGGACAACCGGCTCGGCTTCGGTGCGGCGCTGTCGGCGTACGCGACGGTGCTGTATCTGATCGGCCTGCTGTGCTTCACGCTGTATCCGATGCCGGACGATCCCGCAGCGTACTGCGCCACCCACCATCTGCATCCGCAGCTCAATCCGCTGCAGTTCATCGGTGATATCCGCGCCGACGGGCTGACGGCGATCCTGCAGATCGTGATGAACGTGGTGTTCTTCGTCCCTCTCGGCTTCATCATGAAACGGGTGTTCCGCTGGAAATTCGCGGTCGCCCTGCCGGTCGGCTTTCTCGCGTCGCTGCTTGTCGAGACGATGCAGCTGACGGGGGTGATGGGTGTGTTTCCTTGCTCGTATCGTCTGTTTGACGTGGACGATCTGATATGGAACACGTCGGGCGCCGTGATCGGATACGGTTGCGCCATGCTGTTCGACCGGCTGTTTCCGCCGCGGCGCACGGATATGCAGACGGTCACCCGGCCGGGGTTCGTGCGTCGTTTCGTGGCATTCCTCATCGACATGGGACTGGTCGTGGTGTGCGCGACCCCTGTGGGCGTCGCCGCGATGGTGCTGGTCACGATGGTTTCGGGCCGTCCTGGCGCCGACGTGCAGCGGATGCGGCTGCTCGGCCCGCTCGGGTTCGGGGACATCGCGATGCTGGTCATGCTGGTGCTGTTCGAATGGGTGATTCCGTGGTTCAGACAAGGCCGCACTCTCGGCGGCAGCTACACGCATATGACCTGCGAGACCACGCCGAGGAGCGGCGCTCGCCGCGTGGCGTTCTATGCGGCGCGGTTCGCCGCGATATGCTGCGTGGTGTTCTGCGGGCGCGTGCCGTGGGCGGGCGCGGTGATATTGGTCATGGGCGTGTTCTGGCTGGTCCGCAGACAGATGCCGTACGACTTGATTTGACGTCGCTCGCCGCGTCGTCGGTCCAGCTTTCCGGGACAATGGAATCATGAGCAACAACATACTTGTCATCACCAGCAACCCCGAAAAGGACAGCATGACGGATGCCGTGGGTGCGGCATTCGCGGCGGGCGCCGTCGAGCGCGGCGCGTCGGCGGACGTGCTGGACCTGTACGATGAAGGATTCAATCCCGTGTATTCTGCGGCCGACCGGGCCCATTATCTCGGCCATGCCCCGATGCCCGAGGACGTCGTGCTGATCCAGCGCCGGCTCGCGCAGGCGGATGTAATCGCCCTGGTGTTCCCGATCTACTGGTATACGATGCCGGCGATGGTCAAGGGACTGTTCGACCGCGTGATCTGCCGCGGGTTCGCCTATCATCCGGACGGCACCCCCGGCGCGCTCGCGGACAAGACGGTGCGGGTCATCATGCTGACCGGCGGCTCGCGGCAATGGTATGAGTCCGACGGCATCGGCGAGTCGTTGGACAATCAGATCTGCCGGCAGACCTTCGCCAAGTACTGCGGGGTGAAGGACGTCGAGCTGGTGTACGTCGACAACCTGTCCATGGGCGACGATTCGTCCGACAAGCGTAAGGCCGCCGCGGCCCAACTCGAAGGCATCCGTCAACTGGGCGCCAGCCTGGCGTGACGCCCATAAGCCATCACCGCCGAACGAGCCGGCGGCCGATATATGGTGCCGCTCGACCCGCGGTGGCTCTCACACGCGCATGTTCGGGAAATGCAGGCGCATGAAGTCGTCATCGAAAGCCGCCCGATATGCTGCGCGAACCAGTTGTCGAACACCGCGCCGTTGGCGCGCTGCCCGTACAGGAAGATCGCGGGCGGCGTGACCACGGAGTCGATGAGAATCCACGCCAGCAGTATGGTCGCGAGCCGCGTGTGCCACGTGTCGTCGATGAGATGCACGAGCCACAGGACGAGCGGCAGGATGAAACGGACGATCAGATAGCACAACAGCCCCCAGAACAGCATGAACGGGACGGTGGTGCGCCCGCCGATGTTCAGCGGCTCGTTCGCATAGTTCCATGACCGGCTGCCCAGCAGATACTGTTGGATCAGACTCATCGCGAACTCCAGCATGCCGCCGGCGAGACCGCCGACCAGCACGACCTTCCACCCCAGGTCGATACGGCGCAGCGCGATGACGATGGCCAACGCGGAGACCGTACACGTAGTTGAAGGGGGTGAGGATCGATCCGTTGCGGTACTCGAACATGCCTTTGGCCTGGTATGCCCAGATGGTCTTGTGCACGGTGCCGATCAGGCCTGCGAGCGCGTAGACGAACACACAATCCGCCCAGTCGCGAGGGCGGGGCTACCTGCCCAAGAGATTCGCGTCCATCGACCGCAAGACCGGCAAGCCGAAGACGGCGAACATCGTGCTCGCCATCGCGGCCGAGCTCGTCATCATAGGATTGCAGGTGCTGCCGTTCTCCCCGGCCGCGCTCAAATCCGCATCATGGGTGATCGTGGTGGTGTGGATCGTGCTGGGACTGGCGTTGCGCCTGATGAGCCTGCGCTCTCGGCGCGAGTGGCGCATCGCCGTCGCCGCCCGCAAGCCGCAGGTAATCGCGGTCGTGGGATTTGCGTCGGGGTACGAACCGGCTGATGACGGAAACGCCCTTGCCGCGGTTCTTCACATAGATGAACCCGATGACGGAGAACACGACCGCGCCGATGAAATTGACGATGAGATCCTCCATCGTGTCGATCAGGCCGATGTCAAGATAGCCGCCAAGGCCGAGGTCGCGCCCATTGACCGACACCTGCGTGATGTCGTTGATATGAATGGCGTGATTGGCGTGGGCCGGATCGAGCATCACTGAGCTGATCGAATGCACGACGGCGTCCTTCTGCATGTCGAATCCGAACATCATGTCCATCGAGAATTCGAAGAACTCCCAGACCACGCCGATCGTCATCGAGAAGCAGAATGACACAATCGCCAGGTACAGCGGCGACAGCTCGAACTTCACACGGTCCGAACGGTTGAGCAGGTCGACCAGCGAAAAGCCGATGGCGGCCGCGAGGAAGCCGTTCATCGTGTGCAGCACCGTGTCCCAGAACGGGAAGATCTCATAGAACGAGCTGATCTCGCCCAGGATCTCGGCCGCGAACACGAACACCAATACGATGACCTCAAGCGCGGACGGCAGTTCGATGCGGAACCGTACTTGGACGAATGCGGGCGCCAGTAGCAACAGCAACGTCAGGATGCACAGGAACACGGCCTCATAGTCGCCGTTGAAGAATTCCAGCACCGCGACAGCGATCACCAGCACGCGCAGCACGACATACACCGCGAACGAGCTTTTGTGCTCCCGGATCTCCATGCCTATGGCGGCTTCCATGGTCTTCCAGCGTGCGCGCAACGGCGGTTTGTTCTTCGATTCGCCCATCGCTCCAGTCTATCGGCGACGGGCTGCGCCCGGTGGCGGGCGGCGTGTCGGTGCTCATCGAGCAGCTGGACATACCGTGGCCTGCGGGCATGGGCGGCATGGAAGAATGCGCTGGTGAACAGTCGCAGGATGGTTCTGCTCGAACCGTAATTGAGCGGCGAATGGATCCAGCCGTGCAGGCCTACCAGTGGACCACTGGTCGAGTAGCCAGAACTCGCCGAGATCACGGGCGATCATGTCGAACGGCGTGGCACATCGGGTCTTGTCCTCCCAAGAGAGCACGACCTTGTACATCAGATGGGCGTTGACGCGCACGTCGATCGGCACGTCCCTGTCGACGCACGTGATGCGCAGCGGCCCGTAGCGGTAGACATGCCGTGATCCAGGATCGCGGTGTCGGAACAAGAACGACATGGACGGCTCTCCCTGTGATGCATTGTATCGGACGGCAGACCGTCGGACAGACGCTGTCGCTGTTCGGCTCCAGCGTCGTGCAATACGTTATTTTCTGGTACCTGGTCTTGCGGTCGAACTCCGGCATGGTCATGACCGGAGCGATGGTCGCCGCCGCCCTGCCGCAGGCAATCGTCTCCGTGTTCGGGGGTGTCTGGGCTGACAGATGGAACCGCAAACTGTTGGTCATGCTTCCCGATGCCGTCATCGCGGCCGTGACCATATGCCTGTCGGCAAGTATGGCTGTCGGCTGGGGTGATACCGGGCTGATTCTTGTCGTTCTGGTCATACGTTCGGTAGGCGGCGGAATCCAGACCCCGGCCGTGCAATCGTTCATCCCGCAGATCGTTCCGGAGGCGTGGTTGCTGCGCGTCAACGCGGTTAACGGCACGTTGCAGACGGCGATCAGCATCGCCTCTCCTGCAATCGCTGCAGCCCTCGTCAATCTGATGCCATTGTGGATGATCATGCTCGTCGACGTGTCCACGGCGATTGTCGGCATAGGCTTCGTCGCGCTGATTCGTTTGGATGATGCCCGTCTTCGTCGTCCGGGGGAGAGCTCGGATGACGCCCCTGCGCGCCACATCGATTTCGGTTTCGTCGTGCTCTCCAATTCCGCTGACAGGCTTGCCGCGCCCACGTACGCGCTCATGCAAAAGGAGAGCGACGTGTCCCGCAGGTGCGGGTATTGGGTCTGCTGGCCTCGGTCTCGGCATTCGGAGTGCCTGCGGGCATGCTCGTGTTCGGCCCGCTCGCCGATGTGGTCGATGTACGTCTGCTGTTCGTGGTCGGCGGTCTGATGACCGTTCCGATCGGTGCCTATGTGATGAGATCCGCGCGGCGAAATCGGGTCGCTGAGTGAGTGACTGACGGGGGTTCATCGTGCGACACGCCCGAATTGTGTAGCAGGACTGTCTTACATGTTCTGCGGGAATGACGGAACAAGGCCGTTTTCCGGGATGCGTGCTCGCAGTTCTGCTACGCAATTCGGGCGTGTCGCGCAGCGTCTCGCTTTGCCGGGCTCGCCGGCGATGTGCGAATGAGCTGCACGCACGGGTTGACTGTGCGCGCTGTCCGTGAGATGGAACCAGGCGTCTTATACCAGCCGGGCGGCGGGTGTGGATGTCATGACAGCGGCCGGAATCAGGCCAGCGTCGCCGTGATGGTGAGATCTCCGGTCTCGGTGCCGGCCCACACGCCGTCCGTGCGGTTCCAGCGCATGCCGTTCGCGCGCAACGAATCGATGCCGTAGCGCCGTGCATGGACCACCAGCCAGGCCGTCGCTTGGCGGCATAGCCTTTTTCCGTTTTCGGTGTCGGTTCCGGCCGACATTGTGAACGTCAGTGTCTTGGACGTGGTCTTGCCCGAGCCGTCATTGGCCGCGGAATTGTCGGCGGCCTTGTCGCCGCCGTCGTCCTGCGTCTTCGAGGAAGGCTCCAGACTCGACGGCTGCGATACCATGACGGTTGGGAATTCGTTGCGGAAATCACTGGTCAGACCATCCATGTCCGCGTCCGAAGGCTGCGCCGGCTCCAGCGCGCACGCGACACCCGCGCCGGTCTCGCCGGTCAGACCCGCCGCCCATGTCCGCGCAAGATTGGTCCAGTCGGCGTACCTATCCGGATATTGCGAACGCTGCACCGACTGCGCCGCGTCCTCGACGGGGACGGACTGCCAGTTCGGCACCTTGACCAGCTCGTCGTAGAACCTGTTCGCCGCATACGTCTCGTCCATCAGCTGCTCTTTCGCGCCCCACCCCTGACTGGGACGCTGCTGGAACAATCCCACGGAATCCCGGTCGCCGTAGCTCAGGTTCATCAGCCGCGTCTCCTGCATCGCCGTGGCGATGGCGACGGTCGCGGCATGATCGGGCAGGCCCCGTTTGACTGCCGCTCTCGTGATGATTTCGGCGTTCAATGCCTGTTCAACGGACAGCATTTCCTTGTTGTCGCCGGAAGACAGCGTCGCGGAGCAGTAGGCGTCCGACGCCCGGCGTGGTTCAGGGCCGGAAGCGGGCCATACGAAGCGCATCAGTCGTGGAATCGAGGCGAACAAGGCGATGGCCGCGCACAGCATCACCGCGACGATGATCACGGTCCGTCGCATGCCGTGACGCGGCCGTTCCCGACGCGCGGCGGGTCGTGCGTGCCATGTCGGCGACAGCTCATGCCGGATCGGCGGTTGCCCATCACGAGGCGAGACTGATCGCGTTCGCCGAGCCGTTCGTCGTCCGGCCATCTGCTCACCTCCAGAGTCGTTTCCGCGCAGTGTATCTGTTTTGCGTGTCGTTACGTGTCTATCGTGCCATATGATGCTGCGATGCCATGGCATCCCGCAGGATGATTTGTGCGGGGCGTGGCGAGAAGCATGTTCCGTGGCTGCCGCGTGCCTGCCTGCCGTGGCCGTTTGCCGTGCCCGTTGCCATGGCCGTCGTGTCTTCCGCCGTTCCGGCCATCCCGCGAAGCGCCCCATCATCCCCAAAGTCCCATTTGCTCCGCCCAAGATGGGACTTTGGGCGGATGATATCGGATAACAAGCGGATAGAATACTGCTGTCATGTGACTTATGCTGCGCGTACAGTGGCAGGTATGTTGGATCACATCACATTGCATGTGCGGGACGTCGGACGCAGCATCGCTTTCTACGAGCATGCGCTCGCGCCACTCGGCTACATCGTCAAGGCCCACCACGAGCCCACGTTGGGTTTCGGCGTGGATGACGGGACGCCGCACTCCGACTTCTACGTGTCCCCGCTGGATGATGCCGCGCTCGCGCCGCCGCCCACGCATATCGCGTTCCTCGCCCCGAACCGTGAGGCCGTGCGGGGTTTCCATGCCGCGGCGCTCGCCGTCGGCGGCCGAGACAACGGCGCTCCGGGACCGCGCCCGTATCATCCGGGGTACTATTCCGCATTCGTGCTGGATCCGGACGGCAATAACATCGAGGCCGTCGTCGACTGGGCGGGATGGTTCGAAAACCATCGCTGACAGGCGGTGCGAACGATTGTTGTACGACTGTACAACAGCGTCGGGCTGATGCCGGTACATTCGTACATCAGGTGTTTCGGATATCTTCGACGACCCCGAGCCTGATCGGCAGGTATCCATGCCGATCGGCGGCACACCGCATGATCGACCATACGCCTGCGCGACAGGATGACGGCCATCCACCCGTGGTACGCGCCCGTCGTGCGTTGGATGACAATCGGCTGCATGCCGGACGCGAACCGGGCCGTAAACGTCTGCGACATCAACGGGCAGCAGAACCACCAGACGAGAATCAGCATCGACCATTCCGCCAGATGGCGGTCGCGGCTCAGCCGCAACCACAGCCATGAGAAGTTCGTGAACCCATAACTTACGCTCATCCACAGCAGCACCCAGAACGTGCTGCCGCCGCTGATCGAACGTGAATGCGTCAGCAGATTGAACGCGCCATAGCCCACGGCGAAATACACGCCGCCCATCACCAGTCCGACCAGCAGCGTCATGTATTTGCGACGCCACACCAGCAACGCCGCGAAACCAATCAGAAACGCCACATCCAGCCAGATGTACGTCGGCATGAACTCCCGCCGCGCGATGACGTCCGACACGTCCATGAATCCCCCTCCGTTGGCGTTCACCGAATGTTCCTGTGCTCAGGGTATGCCCACCGTTGGTCGGGCCGGTGGGAGATGACGGGTTGGTTGGGCCGGCTGGGCCGGTGAAAATGGCGGAGTCGGCTTGGGCTGTCGACGATGAGTCGCGGTTTCCGTGCGTTTGCGTTCCTAAGTGCGCGCCGAACCGGCAAGTGCGCGCACATAGCAACGCAAATGGCCCTGTTTGCGTTCCTAAGTGCGCGCGGTCGTCGTTTCGGCGCGCACTTAAGGACGCAAACGCCTGTTGCGTTCGTCTACACGCGGCTCCGTCGTCCGCCGCGGCTCAGCCTGTCGGCGGAGGCTGCCCGTGCCGGCCGTGCGCTCAACCGTATCGGGGAAGAAGCGCCGATCTGCGGCAGAACTAGAACAGCCGCATGGGCTCCTCGCGGTTGATTGGACGGATCAGGCTCGGCCCGTCGCCCTTCGGCGGAGCGACCTCATGGAAATGCAGCCGCGCGGACAGCTCGGCACCGGCCTTGCGCATCGGCGCGAGCAGACGGGCGCCGTCGATTGAAGGATCCAGCCACTCGGACGTCATACCGGCCGGCACCAGCAGCGGCATACGGTCATGCACCGTCGCCGGCCCATCCACCGCAGGGCACGTGAGAATCGTCGCCGTCAGCTGCCATAGGGATGCCGCGGAAGGCCGCCGCCACGAATACAGCCCGGCCATCGCAAGCGCCGTCGATTCCATCTCCGGGCTGAAATAGAACGGGCGCCGCCCCCTCCACTCGTAATACCCCGACGCCGGAATGATCGTGCGCCGGGAGCGGGTCGATTCCGCGAAGGTGGATTTGACGTGAGCGGATTCCACCCGCGCGTTGTAGGTGGGGTAGGGCAGGGTCTTGCCAGAACTCCAGCTGGGAATCAGCGACCAGTATGCGCCGGTCAGGTGTCGATGCCCGTCTTTGCCCTGCGCGATGACGGCGATGTTCTGCGTTGGGGCGATGTTGTACGAGGGGCGGGGGGAGAACGTCGCCGCGCACGTCTTCCTCGGCCACCGAGAATTGCGCCGCGATGGCGTTCCAATCCAGGTCGAGCGCGAATCTTTTACACATTCGTCCAGTCTATGATAAGAATCTGTGCGCCGAGAATGTCTAACTGCGACCGCCACACACGTCGCGGGGACGATGCAAACGGGGCTGAATGAGGAGGATTATGCCTATTGCCTGGCATGAGGGCGGTGTCCATGTTCCTTCTGCTGCGGGCAATGGCGCTGCGTCGGCCTGTTCGGTAGCTTGATTTCGGCTCGGAAGGTGCCGGGTGAGGGCCTGCTGACGGCGAGCGTGGCCTGCATGGCGTCGGTGCATGCCTTGGCGATGGACAGGCCGAGTCCGTGCCCGGGCCTGTTGGCCATGCGGGTGTCGTCGCCGCGGTGGAACGGCTGGATCAGGTCCTCTGCGTCCGCGGCGTTTTCTGGAGGTCTGGTGGTGTTATCGATGGTGATGATGGTGTGGTTTTCGCCGGCTTGGACGGTGCAGGTTATGGCACGGGGCTGCGGAGCACCTTCTCCGAGACGCGGGTTCGGAGCATGGCCTTGACCCTTCGGTACCCGTACCCGCCCTCGGAGGCGGCGAACGCCCCGGCCGCCCGGCACCCGCGCCGAACAGTTCGGCGGCCCGCTTCCGCCGCATGCCGCCCGGGACCGGACATATGATATCCTTTCGTCCAGTCTCCAGGAAAACGTCCGCACCCTGTTATCCGGGTGGGCTAGTATGGCGGAAACGAAAGGACGAGAATGCGGTTGATGGAAGTGTGGCGGGCAGATCCGGAGCGGACGTTTGAGCTGTTCTCTGAGTTTCCGGCGGACGAGAACGGGTTCGAGAACCAGGCGGCCGGCATGGACCGCGAGCGGTTCGCCGTGTATGTGCATGAGCTTGAAGAACAATCGCGTGGCATCGGTCTGCAGCCTGGCTGGGTGCCGAGCAGCAAGTACGTTCTCATCAATGATGAGGGTGCGTATGTGGGAATCTTCAATTTGCGGCATCGCCTGAACGACAATCTGCGTGTCGGAGCCGGGCATATAGGCTATGGCATCGCCCCTCAATATCGCGGCCGTGGATATGCCACAGTCGGCTTGCGGCTCACGCTCGACAAGGCGCGTGAGCTCGGCATTGACGAGGCGTACCTGAGCGTTCATAAGGACAACCGGGCGAGTCTTGCGGTGCAGCAGCATTGCGGGGCTCGCATCGATCACGAGGATGGGCTGGAATACTATACGCGCATCAGCACGGCACCCGAACCAGGGAACCTGCCCAAGGCGGAATTCATGTTCCCCGGACCTGAACGTGACCGTCTGGTAGGGCTCATTCTTGCCGGAACGAAGACCGCGACCGCCGCATTGATGATTGAATACGAAGAGGATGACGAACCGCTGCCGCAGGTCGGCGAACGCTCGGCACTGGTGGATTCCAGTGAACGGCCGGTGGCCATACTCGTCACCACCGCGGTTGATGTTATTCCGCTTGGGAAGATCACCGACCGGCACGCCATCGATGAGGGCGAGGGCGACACCACGGCTGCCGCGTGGAGGCATACCCACGAGTCCTTCTGGAACGCGCCGGAATACCGCAACGAGTTCGCTGACCCGGATTTTCCGCTGAACGATGACTCTCTTGTGGTGTTCGAGCATTTCAAGGTCGTGCGACTGTTGAACTCAATGGCAAACAAGACGGCAGACGGCTATGAACAGCAAGTATGAGGTGATCAGGCAATTTGTCGCCGCGCATGGCGGTCGCGCCGAGCTCATCGAGCATGAGACGGCGATCGAAGATTCATATCATACGCTCGCCATCGATCCGCGACTCGTCGTCGAATGCAACGCCATCGCCGGCTGTTTCAACGGCGAGGATTTCGTCAAGCCGCTGTGATTCAAGAACCGAAGCTGATGTCCAGCTGCTCAATCACCTTACAATCAGTCCGGGCCTGCTGTTTTCGACGATAATGGCAGGTGCCGGGCGCACGATTGACATGATGGGTGGCAAGGTGTGATCAGAACGTAGTTCTCGAATCTCATCCAAGCCGTCACGGCTATCGCACTTTTCGAAGGCTCAGCACGAAGCCGGCCGCGCACAGGGCCATGACGATGGATATGGCAAATGCCGCCGTAAAGGTGCCGGTCACGGTCTTGACCGCCGAGGTGATGGAGGGCCCCACCGCCTGGCCGAGCGTGGTGGCTAGGTTGAGGATGCCGAGATCCTTGCCGGCATCCTCCTTTCATTGCCGACATCGATCTTTCTCAGACCGCGGTGGCCCGCAAGCGGCGTCCGTTCCTGGGGCTGAGACGGCCCGAGTGGTATGCTCTGATGTAGACTGAGCCGGGAATCGGCATGCTGACGGTCAATTACGTCGTAATGGCTGAGCTTAGACGGATATGAGACCTTGCGATGGGAGGACGGGCGGACCATGATCGCCGCAGACCGCACGTTGCTGGAGCAGGCCAGAGAGCTGCAGGCACTGGCCCAGACCGGATTGGCGTACTGCAAAGATCCCTTCGATCGGGAGCGTTACGAGCGCATCCGCGCGATAGCGGTCGACATGCTCGCCATGCAGGCCGACGTGCCGGCCGAAGAGATGCGCCGGCTGCTCAGCGCCGGATACCCGACGCCGAAACTCGATACTCGCGCAGCCATCTTCGACGAGAGCGGCAGAATCCTTATGGCGCATGAGAACAGCGGGGAGTGGTCGCTGCCCGGAGGATGGGTCGATGAGGACCAGTCCGTCCGGTCCAATGCCGTCAAGGAAGTCAAGGAGGAGACCGGGTTCGATGTGCGGGCCGAGCGGCTCATCGCGGTGCAGGACTGCGCCAACCACAATGCGCTGACCTACCCGTACGGGGTGCTCAAGTTCTTCGTGCTGTGCCGCCGCGTCAATGGTCGTTTCACTCCCAACATTGAGACGACGGAGATCCGCTACTTCGAGGAGGGACGGTTGCCGCGGCTGTCGGAGACGAGAAACACCGCGGAGCAGATCGCCATGTGCTTCGCGGCCCATCGCGACCCCGACTGGGTGACGCTGTTCGAGTGAATCCCATCACTGTGCGCGAGTATTGTCACGCTGAGACCTGAATGAGGAGCGCATGGCCACACCAGCGCGAAAATGACCCAGATCGGCATTGTGTGGCAACGGTTCTGCCACACAATGCGATGTTTTCCTTAACATTCGCTGGTGTGGCCAGCGTTGATTTATCGGAACCGCCATTTTGCAACGTTTTGTCATTCGCCGTCATTCGCCGTTATTCCGCCGCGTGCCACACCACGTCATATTCGGGTGAAAATGGCCTGGTGTGGTACGGTCCGCATGATCTGATTGTCGGTCATGCCGGGAGGGGAATGATATTTGTTCGGTGTTCTCGTCCTGGATCGGGGGAGAACGGCAAAATCTTTCGACTCGTCGCGTGTCACGTCTTGCGGTTGACGCCGCGTAAAGATCTATCCTGTTGGCAGCGTCGCGGCCGCCGAGCGATGGGCGCGGCTGGATGCGGAGGAGCGCAGTCGGCTCTCACGGATTCGCGAAAGCCGACTGAGGCAGTCGCAGGATTCCATGCTCGCCGATGCCGAGCAATGGAGGCGGTTGTTCGATACGGGAGTCACGTCGGATTCGCCGGAAGCGCAACGGCTGGCCGCGCAGATTATGGATAAGAATATCAAGGCCAAGGCCGCCAAGGCCCATGTGCCGCAGGATGCGGAAGAACAGGCCGCCATGCCGTTGTCAGACACGTTCGGCGTCGTCCGCTCCGCTCTGTGCGGCGACCCACACTTTGCCGATCCGTGTGGAGCGGCGCTGTACGGCAGCAAGGCGTGCGCAGACTTCGCCAACGAGGCCACTCGCATTCACGTTCAGCGTCTTGCACAGCAGCTTGAACGACAGCTGGACCAGCGGCCGGCTAGTAGTTGATCATTTCGATTTCCGGCCCCATATCCTCGGTCTGGGTCAGTCCGGTCTCGTGGAATCCGATGTGTCGGTAGAATCCCTGAGCGTTGGTGTTGAAACCGACGACCCACAAGACGAGCCGGTCGTTGCCGACTGCCTGCCGTCCGGCTTCGACCAGAGCGCGGCCGACTCCGTGGCGATGCTCGGATTCCAACACGTACAATGACGCCAGTTCCGCGGCCTCGGGCCGATTGATCGGGGGCCGCGGAGTGCGCAGCAGTTCGATGAATCCGACCACACGGTCGTCAGCCAACGCGATCAGCACAACCTGGTTGGGGTCGGCGGCGTGGCCACGGGTCAGCTTGAGTGCGAATGCCGGGGTGATCGCATCCACGATGTCCTGCGGGATATGCCCCTGATTGAGCTCGCGCCATGTACGCGATTGGACTTCGGCCTTCTGCATGAACCACTGCGGCTCGATGGGAACAATGCGGGTCGTCATGTCTTGCATTATATGCCGTTGCCGCAGAGACGCCCGTTCGTGAATCATGCGATCATCCTCGCCATCTGCCGGTGTTCGGCATCGCGCCATTCGCCCGCGGTGATGATGCGGTAGACGCAGTCATAGTGACGGTCGATGAGCGGGAAATAATCCTGTTTCGACTCGGCGACGACGTGCAGGCCGCACTTGGCCTGAACTCGCCCGGATTGCGTGTTCTCGGCGTAGTGGCCGCCCCATACCGCGTCCTTGCGCAGCGTGTCGAAGGCGTAGCCGAGCACGGCGGTCAATGCTTCTGGCATGTATCCCTTGCCCCAGAACGGCCGGCCGATCCAGTATCCGAGTTCCAGCGCGCTGTCGCCAAGGTACTTGCCGTAGCGTTTGGTGAGTTCAGGATCGGCGGCAACGGCGTCGGCGGTGCGGTGGCTGACGGGCTCGAGCGCGATGCTGCCCACAGGCGCGTTGCTGTTCGGCGCGCCGCCCTTGATGGTAATGGCCCAGTTGTTTTCGACCGCGAGGATATTGCGTATGTCATGCATGCTGCCTTCGACGCTGGTGTGTGGCGGCCAGCCGCATCTCAGCCCGATTTCCGGGTCGCTGGCATACCGGAACAGCGATGCCGCCTCAGCCGCGTCATCGATCTTCCAAGGGCGTAGCAGCAGTCGTTCGGTCTCGATGGTGTTCATGGCGATTCCTCTCGTTCGTTTGCCCGACGGGTACGGGCAAGGATAACACCTAACACCGTATCGGGGGGGGTCGTGCGGCAGGATGCCAAAACTCGCAGATAGGGGGGCCTTTCCCACCGAAAACGGTCGTATCTCCAAGTTTTGGCATCCCGTTGCGTTATGTACGCTTGACATCCCGCGGGCGCAAGCCAATCATGGGACGCATGGGCATCGCAATCAAACGGATATATGAGTCGCCGGAGGCTCCGGACGGGTATCGCGTGCTGGTCGACCGTCTGTGGCCTCGCGGCATGACGAAGGAGCGCGCGGCATTGGACCTGTGGATGAAGGACGTCGCCCCCTCTCCCCAGCTGCGCAAGTGGTTCGGGCACGATCCCGCCAGATTCGCGGAATTTCGCGCCCAATACATCGCGGAGCTCGATGCCAACGCTGCTGCCGAGGAACTGCTGCGCATCTGCGCGGAGTATCCCGACGTGACCTTGCTGTACGCCGCCAAGGACCCTCAGGTCAATCATGCCCTGGTGCTGCGCGATTATCTTGAGGATGCGACTGCGGCGAAATGAAAACGGCGCCGACCCGCCACGACAGCCGGGAACCATCGCCGGGAAACGATACGAATGAAGGGACAACATGGATGAAGGAACTGTATATCGGATCGCACCTGTCCACGGCAGGCGGGTGGAGCGCGCTGCTGAAACGCTCGCATGAGGAACACGGCACCACATTCGCGTTCTTCCCGCGCTCGCCGTACGGGCGGCCATCCAAGGCGCTCAACCCGTCCGAGGCCGACGCATTCGCGCGGCAGCTGACGGCCGAGCATTACGGCCCGCTCGTCGTCCACGCTCCCTACGTCTACAACCTCGCCGGCAAGGATCCCGACAAGCGCGAGTTCGCCATACGGGCGCTCGCCGAGGACATCCGACTGCTGACGCCGATCCGTGAGACCGGGCAGGAGATATACATCAACATCCATCCCGGCGCGCACGTGGGGCAAGGGCCCGATCGCGGATGCTCTCTGATCAGCGACGGCCTCAACCGCGTGTTCGGGCTGGAGCCGGGCATCATGGTGCTGCTGGAGACGATGGCGGGCAAGGGCACCGAATGCGGGCGAAACTTCGAGGAGCTGGCGACCATCATCGACGGCGTCGATGACAAGGCGAACGTGGGCGTCACCGTCGACACGTGCCATGTGCTGGACGCCGGTTATGATCTGGTGAACGACTTCGACGGCGTGATGCGGCAGCTGGACGACGTCATCGGGCTCGAACGCGTCAAGGCGGTGCACGTCAACGACTCCCAGTTCGGCCTGTCATCGCACAAGGACCGCCACGCCAACATCGGCGACGGCCACCTCGGCATCCCGTTCTTCACCAGAATGGTCAACGACCCGCGTCTGTCACGGCTGCCGATGATCCTCGAAACCAAGGAACTGACCGAGACCACGCATCGCGAGGAGATCGCCCTGCTGCGCGGTCTCGTGCAGTGAACGCACCAGTGGCCGCGGCCGCGTTCTCCGTGACGGTGACGCGACGGGAGACGCCGATAGCGCCGTCTTGTGCTAGCGTGGTTTGTCCGGCGAACGTGACGCGCGCCGAGCCAGGACGAGTGGAAAGCGAGGCCTTTCGTGGGTGATATCCGACGGGAGATGGAACGGCTGAGGCCGGTCTATGAAACCGGCGTGCTGAGACTGCTGCTCCGTCAGAATTCGATGATGTACGTGGCGCTGCTCCGCGCGGCCTTCGACCCGTTGACCGGCGAGCTGCCCCGTGAGACCCTGGAGGAAAGCTTCTCGCAAAGCCTGTCCCGGCTCGTCGACTCCGGCGAATACCAGCTCAGGGAGGATCAGACCATCGCGGACGCCTCCCGGCGCATCCTCGCCGACCTGACCCGTGAGGGCGATGACGATTACGCATGGCTCGCCAACTCGCATGACGCCGCGTCGCACCGGTTCCTGTACCGTCTCACCGCCCGCGCCCATCGTGCGATCGAGGCGCTGTCGCGGCTTGAGGATGACTCCCGCACGCTGTCGGGCGCGCAGGCGAACTCGATCATCATGGAGATCGAGCATGCGCGCATGCAGCTTACCGCCGACCCCGGCGAGCGCGTGGCGTTGCTCAACCGGGAGATCAAGGCGCGCAAACACGAGATACGTCAGATACGCCACGGTCAGCGGCAGGCGGCGCTCACCGAATCGCAGGTCGAGGACGTGATTGCAGTGATTCACAACACGCTGCGCGGCGTGCCCATAGACCTGCGTGAACTCGTGCTGACCGAACGTGACAACGGTGACGCGCTCCGCCGCCGCATGCAGGCGGGCGACATGAGCGTCGACGACATCCTGACCTCGTACCACGACGAATACCGCAGGTCCTTCAGCGAGTCCGACAGCGGAAGACGCTTCGAGGACGCGTTCCAGGTGATCATCACCGACGAGGGACGGCAGCAGATCGACGCGGCCCTGCGCGACATCGCCCACACGCCGTATCTGGCCGGCGAGTCCGGCGTCCTGCTCGATCAGGTGCGTGCCGAGCTTTCGCGCATCTATGACGGCATCGAGGCGGTGCGTCGCCAGATGCGCGTATCCGACGAGGCGATCAGCCGTCTGGTGCGACAGCAGACCGATACCCGATACCGCACGATGCTCGGCAAGCTCAACCGTCTGTATGCCCACGTCAACGCCGACGCGAAGGCGCATCAGGGCGACGATGCGAGACCGTACCGGACCGATACCGCGGCCGGCAGGTTCCCTCCGCTGCCGTCGCGCCCCGCGCGCCCGATGGTACGAACGACCACCCCGGGATTGTCCGTACCGCAGACACCGGGCGATGCGACCGCGCCCGACCTGCGTTCGATGATCGACAACGGGGGACCGCGGCTGCGGCGCATGGCCGCGCTCATCCTCGAATCGCCCGTCTACGCGGACGACGGGAACGGCGCCATCGACATCGTCGCCAGCTTCAACGGGCTGCCGAAAGCCGAGCGGAAGGAAAGCGAGCTCGTCGGTTTCCTGGGAGAGCTCGGCTGCGGGGACGGAGCCGGTGTCGCATGGCATTGCATATCGGCAGACGGAAGCCCGAGGGACTGGATCACCGGTCCAGTGCTCGCACAAGAGGATGAATTGCACGACATCGTGAAGGAGGACTGACATGAGCGACCTGACGAACGACACCGCCCAGCCGGACGCGGACATGGACATGATTGACGACGACATGACCGGCACCGACAGTGCCGATACCGACAGTGCCAGTACCGGCGCGGATGACATGGGTGCGGCGGACGTCGAATACGATGGCGCGGACGCGGAAGGCGCGGTCAACCCATACGCCCTGTTCGAGGGCGACACGGGCGACATGACCGCCGACGCGCGCATGGTGGCGATCATGCTCAAACGCGAGCGCTACATCAGCGGACGTTTCTATGACCTGGCGCTCGACAACCGCGCGGCGGTCATCCGTTCGCTCAACAACGACCTGCTCGATCTGGTCGTCAACGAGCACTACCGCGTCATGTACGCCACCGCGGTGAGCGGGCCGGACATGACGCTGCGCGCGCTCAAGACCCGTGCGAGCCTCAAACGTGAGGAGGCGGCGCTGCTGGCGTTCCTGCGCATCCGCGTGCTCGAATACGAGAACGCCCACGTCGCGCCGGACGAATGGCTGGTCAGCTTCGAGGAGATCCGAGCGGCGCTCGCCACCGGCGCCGGGTACCTCGCCTCGCGCAACGACGAGGAGGGCGTGCTCAGGCAGGTGGGCGCGATCGTGTCCGTCATGTGCACGTACGGCTATCTCAGGCAGCTCGACGATGACGAGACGATGTACCGCATCACGCCGCTGGTGCCGGTGGTGCTGGACCGTCAGCTGGCGGACAGCTGGCTCGCAGTCGCGGACCGGGACGACGATGGCGAGCCGGCCGGTGACATGGCCCCGGCCGGCTTGCGGTCTGCAGCCGGCGATACGTCGAACGCCGATGCGAGTGGCGCCGATGACGATGGCGATTCGGACGATGCGGGACCCGACGCCGAACTGTTCGAGGCTCCGCTGTTCGATGACGACGCCGATGTGGGCGCCGCCGAGAACATCAAGGGCGCCGATGATGCCAATGGCGCGAACGACAGCGACATTGACGACGAGACCGCCTCGGACGGCGGCACTGCACGGGAAGGGGAGTGACGATGAGCGGCAAGGACATGCAGATGATCGCCGACCGATGGATGATGGAAAGCAGGAGGCTCGTCAACTGGGGATCCTATGAGGGCTACCATGAGTTCCGTCCCTCCACGGACTCGCAACTGCCGGTGACGTTGCTCGCCGGCGCGAGCGAATCCGGCAAGTCGACGCTGGTCGATGCGCAGATATCGCTGCTCTACCCGACCGGCACGCCCTTCAACAAGGCGTCGAATTCGGGGCGTTCGGAACGAAGCGACTACACCTACCTGCGCGGCATGATCGGCGTGGGAGGCTCCGACGGCGTCGACGAACCGATGTACCTGCGCGGCCGGGACGAGTCCGGCGCGCCCCGGTCCATATGGGGCGCGATCGTCGACACCTACCGCAACTTCACCACCGGTCAGATACTGTCCTGCGGCAAGTTCCTCTATCTGATGCCCGGCGACGGGCGCGGCGACGTCCGACGGCTGTACCTGGCATGGGACAAGCCGATCGACCCGCGCCGCATGGACGTGTTCCGCGAGTCGCCGTTCACGCCCACGCAGCTGAAATCCACGTATCCGGGGTGCGTCACCTTCCCGAACGCCGAGGCGTTCCACACCCACATTTGGGATGTCATGGGCCTGAGCGCGGAGGCATGCCGTCTGCTGGCCCGCATCCAGTCGGCCGACGCCCCCTCCCGCCTTGACGACATCTTCAAACAGGGTGTGCTGGGCGTGCCCGAGGCGCTGGACCTGGCCCGTGCGACCGTGGAGGATTACGAGCGTTACGACGCGAACTTCCGAAGCATGGAGGAAAAGACCAGACGCATGGGCAAGTTGCGTGCCATTACCGCCAGCTATGGCGACTACGAGTCGGCCCGTGACGCGGTCCACTCGTTCGACGCGGTGAACCCGGCCACGAAGTCCGGCTCGGCGACGATCCGAGCATGGGCGATCCGCCGCATGATCGGCGAGGTCAACGAACGGCAGCCGCTCGACAGGCGTCTGCGTGACGAGCGACGCAGTGAGGCGCGGGCTGCCGGCAAGCGCATCGAAAGCCTGCGCACCCGCATTGACGCGGTGCGCGAGCGCATGCGAGGCCTCGACGGCGGCGACCTGACACGGCTCGACGCGGAAATGCGGCAGGCGGAACGCGCGCTGGCGGACATCACCGCCGGCAGACAGCGCATCGGGCGCATGTTCGAGGCGGCCGGCGAGGAGTTCCCCAAAGACGAGCACGCGTGGGACGAGCGGCGCATCGAGGCCGTGACGTTCATGCGCTCATATGAGCAGCGCAAGGGACTGCTGGACGACATGCGCAACCAGACGTACGCCGCGCACGCGTCCGTCAAGCAGACGCTGCAGCGGCTGAACGATGATTATGAACGCCAGAAATCGCAGCGCACCCGCATCTCCCGCCAGATGGACGAGACCCGCGCCATGCTGTGCCGGGCCACCGGGCTGGGCCCGAGCGAACTGCCGTACGTCGCGGAGCTCATGGACGTGCGCGAGGATCAGGAGCATTGGCGCCTCGCCATGAACGCCGCATACGGATCCATGGCCCAGACCATCCTCGTCGACAAGCGCCATGAGCGTGGATTCGCAGCCAAGGTAAGCGCCATCGACCCGCACGCCATGGCGCGGCGCACCTGGCAGTTCGTCGACACCGAACGCGGGGGAGCAGGGAACGGGCCCGGCGGCGCGAACACGGGTGCGACCGGCGGGACGGACGGAGGGGCGTGGCTGTCCTCGAAGCTGCGCTACCGCGAGGATTCCCCGTTCGCCGGCTGGCTGCGCGAGCAGACCAGTTCCGAGCGTCTCGACGCCCTGTGCGTCGACGGCATCGACGACTCCGACCATGCCGTGCGGCAGGTGCAGGCCGACGGGCAGATCAAATCCGGCAAACGCGGCCAGCATGGCATCAAGGATCGTCAGCAGGTCATCGGATTCGTCAACGAAAGCTATTTGGCGCAACTGCGCACGCGCATCCAGGACGCGCAACGCCAATGCGACGAGACCGCGCAATCGTACGCGAGCGCGAAGGAACAGGCCGACCGCCTGCAGCGAGAGCGCGAACTCGCCGACCAGCTCGCATACACCGCATGGGAGAAGATCGACGAGAACAGCGCGAAGGCGGCGATCGCCGACATCGAACGCACCATCGCCTCGGTCAGGAACAATCCCAAGCTCGCCGAACTCGACACGTTGCAGGAGTCGCTGTCCAAGGAGCTCGACCGCTCGCAGCGCCAGCGCATCGACATCGAACGGCAGGCCGAGCTCGCCGATCAGGCGGTGAACGCAGCGCAGGCATGGCTCGACGAGCATGCCGCGCAGCCGCAGCCGCAACCGCAGACGCGGCCGCTCGACGGGGAAGCGGCGGACGTTTCGCCAAAAGCCGTCACGAACGGACGGACTCTCCTGACGGACGAGGTGGAGGAGGCGCTCGCCGAATCATATGAGCAGCGTCTCTCCGGTCTGGGGGATGCGACGACCCGCGCCCACATGATCATCGGCGCGGGGGCGCCGCAGCGTATGGCTCAGGGGGATACCTTCGCCGACCGTGTCATCGCCGGCATCGGCAAGGATCTGGAGGCGCGCGTCTCCATGCTCGAAGGTCGTGCGGCGTCGGCCCGCACCGCCGTCGAGGCGCGGATGGGCGCCTATATCGAGATGTATGCGGGCGGTGACGATACGATCGCCGCTAGCGTGGACGACTACCGGTATTACCAGGACGAGTTGGAAAGCCTTTCGAAGCTCGCCACCGTCGAAGCCACCGCCGTCGAATACCACAACTGCCTCGACAAGCTGCTGATGAGCTTCCTGACCATCAAACGCGCGATAGACACCGACGCCGGAGACATCCACGACCAGCTGGAACGCATCAACGCGATGCTGGACGGCCAGCAGTTCGGCCCGCGCCACGGCAGCCTGTCCCTGCACGCGGACGTGCGGCGCCCCGAGCGCGCGTTCTGGTCGGCCCTGACCCGCGTGATCGGCACCCTCAACGACCGCAAGGCGGCACAGACGGACGACGATCTTGACGGGGCCCGGTGCGCGTTCGCGTCCTGCGCCGCGATGATCGACATGCTGCGCCGCGAGATCGGGCAGATCAGGGACGTCAACGGCGTGAAAAGCTACGGCGCCCGCAACCTCGACCCGCGGTGCCGATCCTCGTTCTACGCGCTCGTGCGCCACTCGGACGGGCAGGTCGAACGCATCACCTCGACCGGCGGACGGTCCGGCGGCGCCCTGCAGGAGCTGACCTCGTTCGTGTACGGCGCGGCGCTGATCTACCTGCTCGGCGGCGGCATGGACAACAAGCTCAAGCCTTCCTACACGACGCTCTTCCTTGACGAGGCGCTCATCAAGGCCGACGGCCGGTATACGCGGCGCGCGCTGTCCGTACTGCCGAGACTGGGTTTCCAAGTCATCGTCTCCGCCCCTGAAAGCAAGACGGGCGAGATACTGGAGGTCTCCACCAAGGCATACGTGACCCGCAAGGACCCCGACACCGGCTACACCACGCTGCACGAAGCCAGACTGGACGGCATCGATGAGATGGACGGCGCAGATGAGCCGGAAGGTACCGTCGAGTCGGATGACGCCGCCGAATAGGCGGCGCCGATGACGCGGCAAACCATGGCCAGGATCCAGGACGGCCTGCCCGGCCGGCGTATAGTTGCACTGACATCCAAGGAGCGACAGATATGAGCGACACGAACACCCAGAACACCCAGAATGCCGGCAACGCCGGACCCGTCGCGGCGGCACCCGCCCAGGGCAAGCAGCTGCCGGAGGCATGCGAGCACACCACCAGACACAGCATCACCGTCAATGGCGTCGAACTCGACTATGCGGCGACCGTCGGCACGATACTCATCGACACGCCGAAGGTACCCAAGGCCGCGAGCATCTTCTTCACCGCGTTCGACCTCGTGAACGGCGAAGGCAAGACAGACCCGGCCCGACCGGTCACGTTCATCTTCAACGGAGGCCCGGGCTCATCCACCACGTTCCTGCTCATGGGCTCGATCGCCCCGAAGCGCATCAACGTCCCCGACGCCGCTCCGGTGCCGGCCGCCCCCTACGCGCTCGTGGACAACGCGCACACGCTGCTGCCCGTCTCCGACCTCGTGTTCATCGACGCGGCCGGCGCCGGATTCTCCGAGATCCTCGACGCGGCCAAGCCGGAACTGTGGTCGGTGGACGGCGACGTCGCCGGCTTCAGCGCGTTCATCAGGGCGTACCTGAGCAAACACCACCGCTGGAACTCGCCCAAATACGTGCTCGGCGAATCCTACGGCACCACGCGCGGCGCGGCGCTCGCATACCGGCTGCAGCAGGACGGTGTGGCGCTGAACGGACTGACGCTCATCTCCAACGTGCTCGACTACACGTTCACGTCCGACCTGATCGACGAATTCTACGTCGGATATTTCCCGACCTATGCGTCCGTGGCGAAATATCACGGCCGAGCCGCGTCGGACGTCAAGCTCGACGAGCATCTGAAGGCCGCCCGTGCCTTCGCCGCGGGGCCGCTGCGTCTCGCCCTGGCCGCCGGGGACTCGCTTGACGACGAGACCCGGCATAAGGTCGCACGCCGATACGCCGAGCTGACCGGACTGGACGAGCGGTATGTCTACGACTCCAATCTGCGCGTGTCCGATCCGAGGTTCCGCAAGGCGCTGCTGCATGACGAGGACAAGATCGTCGGACGCTACGATGGCCGCGTCGCCGGCTACGACCTCGACCGCATGAACGACGAGGAGACGTTCGTCGTCGACGACGCCTGGCTCGACCCCGCGTATTCGAGCCTGTGCAACGCCTATCTGCGCGACGAGCTCGGCTGGGACCGCATGCCGGAGCGCAAGGGCTTCGCCGACTTCGACTGGAACGCCACCGAGCCGGGCAAGGGCTGGATGTGGTGGCACCGGATGCCCGGCGAATCGGGCTGGGTCATGACCCAACCGAACGTGTTGCCCGATCTGGCCGCGGCCATCGCGCACCAGCCGACCATGAAGGTGCTGCTCGGCAACGGCGTCTACGACCTGTGCACGCCGTTCTTCCAGACCGAATACGACATCGATCACCTGATGCTGCCGAAGCCGCTGCGCCGCAACGTGGCCTTCGCCTACTACCCGGCCGGGCACATGCTCTACAGCAGCGAGGCGAGCCTCGCCAAGTTCACCGCCGACCTCACGCGGTTCTACGCGTCCGATGTGAGCGGACTGTCCGCGATCGACGAGCGCCCGGCGGCCGTGGTCCCGTCGATATCCCTGTAGTCGCGGGTGCATCGTGACGCCGGACGCATTCCGCCATCGGTGTTACAGCCGATCGGCTATAGGTCGATGCCTGTAGGATGTGTGATGGCACGGATTCATGCGGCGACGGTAAGGACGAACATGATTGACGAAGTGGTGTTTCTGCGGCACGGACGGACCGCCTTCAATGTGGCGAGGCGGTTGCAGGGGCAGATCGATGTGCCCCTCGACGTCATCGGCCAGTGGCAGGCCGACCAGAGCGCGTCGGAGCTTGCGCGACGCTACTACTGGGCGAAGGTGGCCAACATCGCCCGGCATCCGGATACGCTGGCCCAGCCGGGGCCGGGGGCGGCGAAATCCAGCGACATCGAGGAATACCGGCAGGTCCCCGCATCCTCGCGACGAATGGTCGTCGTCTCGTCCGACCTGTTCCGCGCGTTGCAGACCGCGCACGCGTTCGCCGATATGCTGGGGCTGGACGTGACCGCGGACGCGCGCCTGCGCGAACGCAGCTTCGGGCAGTGGGAGGGCATGACCCGCGACGAGATTCGAGCGGAGCATGCCGACGCCTATGATTCGTGGCGGATCCACACCGGCGGCGAGCTCGCGTTCGGCGTGGAGAGCCGCATCGCCACGGGACTGCGCGGTGCCGCTGCGGTGCTCGACCTGGTGCGCGGCATCAACGCGGAGCATGTCGATGAGCCGACCACCCTGATGCTCGTCGGGCACGGCTCATGGCTTGTGGCCACGATCGAGACCCTGCTCGGCATGGACCCCGACAACCTGAGCAACCTGGATGGCATGCGCAACGCGTTCTGGTCGACGCTCAGACCGGTATACCGGCCTTCGGGCGGCGTCGAATGGATGATGACGGCGTTCAACCAGGGGCCGGCGGTCGCTGCTCTGTGCGATTGGGAGAACGGCCCGCAGTCCCTGCACGGCCCGCACATGCCGATGTGGAAGCCGATCGAGGGGTGAAGCCGGCGGCGGGGGCCGGCCGCGGCGGATTTGCAAGTCGTGGCATAGGGGCTATCCTTGTTGAGGCTTCCAGACGACGTGGCATGCCGCCCGCGGTCCGGTCATGTTCGACTGTGCCCGGTCATGTTCGGTAGTGTTCGGTTATGAGAGGTGGGTGAGACTACATGTTGAGGATGTTCAGCACGATTAACGGCCAAGTGGAGCAGATCGAAAAACCTGAGAACGGCTCCTGGCTGTGTCTGTCCGAACCCACCGACGTGGAGCTCGCCACGGTCTCCCAACAGACCGGCGTCGACCTCGCCGACCTGCGCGCCCCGTTGGATGACGAGGAACGTTCGCGCATCGACGTCGAGGACGATTACACGATGATCATCGTGGACATCCCGACCGTCGAGGAGCGCGGGGGCCGTGACTGGTACGAGACCATCCCTCTGTCGATCATCGTCACCGAAGACCTCATCATCACCGTATGCATGCAGGACACGCCGGTGCTGCACCCGTTCATGGAGGGAACGATCCGAGGGTTCAACACGTTCATGCGTTCGCGCTTCATCCTCCAGATCCTCTACCGCAACGCCAGCACATACCTGAGGTACCTGCGCATCATCGACCGCGAAAGCGACAAGCTCGAATTCAAGCTGCGTCACGCCATGCAGAACCGCGAGATCATGATGCTGCTTGAGCTGAGCAAGACCTTGGTCTATTTCACCACGTCGCTCAAATCGAACGAGATCGTCATGGAGAAGCTGACCACGCTCGCGCGCATCCAGCAGTACCCGGACGACGAGGACCTGCTCGACGACGTCATCATCGAGAACAAGCAGGCCATCGAGATGGCGAACATCTACAGCGGCGTTCTCGCGAACATGACCGACGCCTTCGCCTCGATCGTCTCCAACAACCTGAACAACGTGATGCGCATCTTCACGATCATCTCCATCACGCTGTCGATCCCGACGCTGATCTTCTCCATGTATGGCATGAACTTCGTGCCGGGGCAGCTGGGCATGCCGTTCACCGGCAAGACATGGGGCTTCACGCTGATCATCGCGATATCCGTCGTGCTCTCCGCCGTCGTCGCGTGGTTCCTGACCCGATCGCGCATGTTCAAATGACGGGAACGGCATGACAGGGCTGCAACACACGAAGGCGGGGCACCGGCGCATCATGCGTCGCTTTTCGGCGGCGCTGGCTGCGGTGCTGTGGACTGCGGGATCCCTGACCGCCTGCGGCTCCTCGAGTTCCCGGGATGATGCGAACGGCGTGTCGATACGGCAGCCGGAGGGGCCCACGGTGTCGATCGGCGTCGCCTCCGACCAGCCCGGTCTGGGCGTATGGCACAACGGCGGGTATTCGGGCTTCGACGTGGATGTGGCCCGTTACGTCGCCAAGGCGCTGGGATACGCGGACAAGCAGATCGTCTTCAAGCCGGTGACGCCCCGTTCCCGCGTCTCCATGCTGGAGAGCGCGCAGGTCGACATGGTGGTGTCCAGCTTCGGCATCACCGAACGGCATGAGTCGGCGGTGACGATGACCGGCCCGTATCTAATCGTCCGGCAGGATCTGCTGGTGAGGGCCGCCGACGCGGGCGACATCACCGGCATCAAGGACATGAACGGGCGCAAGGCGTGCGTGGTTGCCGGCAGCGACGTGACCGACGCCGTGCGCAGCCAGGCGCCCAAGGCATCCATCGAGGAGCGTGACGACTACGGGCAGTGCCTGACGTCACTGCTCATCGGTGACGTCGACGCCGTAGCCGCGGGCGACGCCATCCTCACCGGCCTCGCGACCGTGAAAGGCAACGGGTACGTGCAGGTGGTCGGGGCTCCGTTCGGCGAGGAGCGATACGGCATCGCGGTCAAGCACGGGAACACGCAGCTCGCCGACAGCATCGGTGACATACTGAGCGACATGATCGACGACGGCACGTGGCGGCAGGCCGTGCGGGGCATGCGACGGCAGATCGGCTACACTGTCGACTCCAAGCTCAATCCGCCGGATCCCGCGGCATCGTCGGGCACGGCGTCGTCGGACCCGGAGCAGGGCGACGAATGATGAAGGCCGGCGGGCTGCGCGCGGCTCGCCCCGTCGGCGTCGCACGTCGATTATCGACCGGATGCGTGGCATGCCATGACCTGCGTGAGGATGGTGTCCAGTTGCGTGGCGATAATCCTTGTCTATGAGTGACAACGAGAAGACCACGCAACCCGCGTCCACCGATTCCACCGAACCCGCATACCGTTACAACGCGGCACTCGCGCAGGACATCGAAGGCAAATGGCAGAAGATCTGGGATGACAAGGGCACGTTCTGGGCCGCCAACGTCAACGGCGATCTCAAGGACGGCAAGGGCCGCAACGCAGACGGCCGCCCGGCATACTTCGCGATGGACATGTTCCCATACCCGTCAGGCAAGGGCCTGCACGTGGGCCACCCGCTGGGCTACCTCGCCTCCGACGTGGTCTCCCGCTACCACCGCATGAAGGGCGAGAACGTGCTGCACGCCATGGGTTATGACGCCTTCGGCCTGCCCGCGGAACAGTACGCCGTGCAGACCGGGCAGCACCCGCGCGTCACCACGCTTGCCAACATCGCCAACATGTCCCGCCAGCTGCACCGCATGGGACTGAGTTTCGACGACCGTCGCTCCTTCGCGACGATTGACCCCGGCTATGTGCGCTGGACCCAGTGGATCTTCTCGCGCATCTACGATTCCTGGTACGACGAGGACGCCGTGAACCCCTCCGGCTCCAAGGGCTCCGCCCGCCCGGTCAGCGAGCTCGTCGCCAAGTTCGAATCCGGCGAGAAGGCCATCCCCGGCCATGAGTCCGACGGCAAGGCGTGGACCGACCTCGACCAGGCCGAACAGCAGGACATCCTCAACGACTTCCGCCTCGCCTACATCTCCAAGTCCCCGGTCAACTGGTGCCCGGGTCTGGGCACCGTGCTCGCCAACGAGGAGGTCACCGCCGAAGGCAAGTCCGAACGCGGCAACTTCCCGGTCTTCCAGCGCGAGTTGCGCCAGTGGTCGATGCGCATCACCAAGTACGGCCACCGCCTCATCGAGGACCTCGACGGCATCGACTGGCCCGAGAAGGTCAAGCTCATGCAGCGCAACTGGATCGGCGAATCCCACGGTGCCTCCGTGCACTTCACCGTGGCCACCGCCGACGGCAGCAAGGACATGGAGATCTACACCACCCGTCCCGACACCCTGTTCGGC
>ENA-UOIW01000563-UOIW01000563.1-human-gut-metagenome-genome-assembly--contig:-P58-NODE-563-length-28522-cov-10.536305_pt1 | contig 28522 bp, 16 predicted proteins | sample MGYA00242334_ERZ723881 | MGnify/ENA metagenome assembly ERZ723881 | reverse complement strand
GTCGCGCCTCTCGGCAATACGCTGATCGCGTTGCTGAAGAACTCCACGGTGGCCGCGGCCGCGTCGGTGGCCACGGAGACATCGTCGCTGATGAGCACGATGATCGAATTCCACCCGGACTTGATCGTGCAGATCTTCCTGATCTTCGCGTTCGGCTATGTGATTCTCATCATCCCGATCGGCATGCTGACCACGTACCTGTCCAACAAGCTCGCCGTGCGGAGGTGACAACATGGCTGATACTTCCAATTCCGTATTGTTCGACCAGCCCGGTCCCAAGGGACGCCGCACCATCCGCATCGTCAACTGGGTCGCCGCGCTGATCTTTGTCGGCGTGCTGGTGCTGATCCTGATGCGCCTGCACAACCCGCCGGACGGCGAGAACCAGCTGAGCTGGGAGCTGTGGAAGCCCGCGCTGGAGCGTGAGGCGTGGGCCGATTTCTATCTTCCCGGCCTGTGGATGACGGTCAAGGCGTCCATCGTCGCCGTTGTCGGCTCCGTGGTGTTCGGCCTGGTGTTCGGCGTCGGCCGACTGCTGCCGAACGTGGTGCTGCGGGCAATCTCGTCGGTCGTCGTGGAGTTCTGCCGCGCGGTGCCGGTACTGCTGCTGATGATCTTCTTCTGGCGCTGGTTCGCGTTCGCGGGACTGTCCAGCCCGTCCTACTGGGCGGTGGTGCTGGCCCTGGTGCTGTATAACGGCTCCGTGGTCGCCGAGCTGGTGCGTTCCGGCGTCGGCAACCTACCGAACGGGCAGCGTGAGGCGTCGCTCGCACTGGGACTGACCGAGACGCAGTCGCTGATGCAGATCGAGGTGCCGCAGGCCGTCTACGCGATGTTGCCGGCCGCCGTCACGCAGCTGGTCGTGGTGCTCAAGGATACCGCGCTTGGATCGATCATCATGTACACCGATCTGCTGCAGGAGTCGCGCCGTCTCGGCTCGATGTACTTCAACATCCTGCAGACGCTGGTCGTGGCCGCGGTCGTGTACTTCATCGTCTGCTGGCTGCTGTCGCGTCTGGCCGAATGGCTGCCGTCGCGCATGCAGCAGCGCACCGCGGCGCCGGCCGAACCGGAACCAGTTCCGCCGATCGCGATCATGGATCCGTCCAACGTCAACCAGATCGCCGTCGCCAAGGAGGTCGAGGAGCGCCCCTTGCGCGGCACGCCGCTCACATACCACGCGCACCATCGCGGCAGCAACGCCTCGATCCACAACTGGCAGCGCACGCGCTACGAGCAGGGCTTCGACGAGGCCCATCCCGATCCGCAGGGCGGAGATGAGGGCGATGCCGAGCAGAAGAACGCTGAAGACGACGCGTAATGACCCGGTAGATTACGGTCCGCGCAGGAATACGCGGACAGCGTCCCGCAGCCTGACCCGATAACGGCCGGGCCGGCACTCCCAGACAGGGGATGCGCCGGTCCGGCCGTTCGATATTCCGCCGCGGAAATGCTTCACAAGGCGGCGCATGGGACGTACAATCGGGGCATGGCCAAAGGCGACGGAAAATCGGACAAGACAGATAAGCCGGACAAGTCGGGCAAAGGAGCGAAGTCCGAGAAAACGGACAAACGCATCGACAAGGTACTGCGGCTCGCCACGAACCGCATCGAAACCATCGAATCGAGCACGACGGTGGCTGAACGACTCGCGAACGCCGCCAAATCCAGTGAGCTGCTCAGCGCTGTATGGTCGCTGCCGCCCGCGCAGCGTCTCATGTTCCATCACGGCGTGCATATCGACGATGTCGCCGGAGACTCCACACCCGGCTTCCCAGGCGGCAGGGATGACGCTGAACGGTTCATCACGCTCAGCTCATCGGAGATCGCCCGATATCAACGGCTGCTGTATGCGAACGGCGTCAAGGGCTCGCGCCGCCGGCTGCTCATCGTGCTGCAGGGCATGGACGCCTCCGGCAAGGGCGGCATCGTGCGCCACGTGTTCCGGCAGGGCGACCCGATGGGCATCCACTATCACGGTTTCGGCAAGCCGACCGACGAGGAGACGCGGCACGGCTTCCTGTGGCGGGTGGAACGCGAGCTGCCGAAGAACGGGTGGATCGCGGTGTTCGACCGCTCGCATTACGAGGACATCGTCATGCCGCATGTGTACGGCACGTATCCCGAGGCCGAATGGCGCGGCCGGTACGATCTGGTCAATGAGTTCGAGCGTTCGCTGGCGGCCGACGGCTGCGCGATTCTCAAGATCTTCCTCGTCGTGAGCCAGGAGGAGCAGAAGAGGCATTTTCTCGGGCGTCTCAACGACCCGACCAAATACTGGAAGTTCGACATGTCCGACCTGGACGCGCGCGAACGCTGGGACGACTATATGGGCGCGTGGCAGGAGGTGTTCGAGAAGACCAGCACGCAGACTGCGCCGTGGTATCTGGTGCCCGCCGACAACCGCTGGTACTCGAGGGCCGTGGTCTCCGAGCTGCTGCGCACCACATTGAAGAACATGAACATGACATGGCCGGGACTCGACCCGGACGTCGATCCGGACGAGGTTCGGCGGCTGCTGGGGTGAACTTGCGCCCGCCGGTCGATTCCGCGAGCTGCGCCGGCGTGTAGACTGGGAACCACTATGGCAGATACAGAACATTATGGTTCGCTGGGGGCGCTGGCGCCCGCGTGGGACGAGGGCGAGCGCAACATCGACACGGACGAGATCTACGAGCGGTTCTTCGGCTGGGTGGCCGACGTCAAGGGCGTCGAGCCGTGGCCTCATCAGGAAGAGGCCATCATGGACCTGCTGGCAGGCGACCATGTGATCCTCAACACGCCGACCGGCTCCGGAAAGTCGCTGGTGGCGCTTGGCATGCACTTCGCCGCGCTGTGCACCGGGCGGCGCTCCTATTACACCGCGCCGATCAAGGCGCTGGTCTCGGAGAAGTTCTTCGATCTGGTCGAGGTGTTCGGCCGCGACAACGTCGGCATGATCACCGGAGACACGCATATCAACGCCGATGCGCCGATCATCTGCTGCACGGCCGAGATCCTCGCCAACCAGGCGCTGCGCGAGGGGCGTCGCGCGGACGTCGGCTGCGTGGCCATGGATGAGTTCCACTATTACGGCGACTCGGAGCGCGGCTGGGCGTGGCAGGTGCCGCTGCTGACGCTGCCGGACACGCAGTTCCTGCTGATGAGCGCCACACTCGGCAACGTCGACGCGATCGCCGACAAGCTGGAGGACATGACCGACACTGACGTGGACGTGATCGCCGACGCGCCGCGCCCGGTGCCGCTCACTTACGAGTACACGCTCGATCCGCTGGAGAAGACCGTCGAACTGGCGTTCCGCAAGGGCGAGACGCCGATCTACGTCGTGCATTTCTCGCAGGATGCGGCGCTCGACACCGCGCAGTCGCTCGCCTCGACCGGCGTGTCCAGCAAGGAGCAGCGACAGGCCATCGCCGAGGCCATCAAGGGCGTGAAGTTCACGACCGCGTTCGGCAAGATACTGCAACGGCTGTTGCGTACCGGCGTCGGCATCCACCATGCCGGCATGCTGCCGCGATATCGTCGTCTCGTCGAGCAGCTTGCGCAGCAGGGGCTGTTGCCGGTCATCTGCGGCACCGATACGCTGGGAGTCGGCATCAACGTGCCGATCCATTCGGTCGTGCTGACCGCGCTGACGAAGTTCGACGGCACCAAGATGCGTCGCCTGCGCGCCCGCGAGTTCCATCAGATCGCCGGCCGCGCCGGCCGCATGGGCTTCGACACGGAGGGACTGGTCGTCGCCGAGGCGCCCGAATACGAGATCGAAAACGCCAAGGCCGTCGCCAAGGCCGGGAACGATCCGAAGAAACTCAAGAAAGTCAAGCGCAAGAAGGCGCCGGAAGGGTTCGTCACGTGGAACCAGAGCACGTTTGACAAGTTGATTGACGCCGCGCCGGAAACACTCGTCCCGCACATGAAGATCACTCATTCGATGGTGCTCAACGAGGTCACGCAGGGCGGTGACGCGCGCCGGCGCGTCGACGAGCTGATCGACGACTCCGCGCAGACGCCGGACCAGAAGGAGCATCTGCATGAACGTGCCGACGAGATATTCCAGACCCTGTTCGACACGAAGGTGATCGAGACCGAAGAGCGCGACGATGGTGGGCTCGACTACTTCCTCGACGTGGACATGCCCGACGATTTCGCGCTCGACCAGCCGCTCAGCCCGTTCCTGCTCGCCGCGCTGGAACTGCTCGACCCTGAATCCGACATGTACGCGCTTGACGTGATTTCCATGGTCGAGGCCACACTCGAAGACCCCAAGCAGGTGCTGCGCGCGCAGGAGCGGCAGGCGCGCGACGCCGCGATGATCCGGATGAAGGAAGACGGGCTCGAATACGACGAGCGCATGGACAGGCTGCAGGAGATCACCTATCCCAAGCCGCTGGAGGACATGCTTGACGCGGCGTTCGATCAGTACCGGCACGACGTGCCGTGGGCGAACGACTACTGGCTGAGCCCCAAATCCGTGGTACGCGACATGGTCGAGACCGCCTCCGACTTCACCGGATACATCTCTCGGTACAACATCGCCCGCTCGGAGGGCACGCTGTTGCGCTACCTGTCCGACGCCTACCGGGCGCTCGCCCGCACCGTACCGGACGACAAGCTCGACGATCAGCTGCGCGACGTGATCTCATGGCTGCGCGTGGTCGTGCGTTCGATCGACTCCAGTCTGGTGGATGAATGGGAGAACGCCGGCGCGTCCGATGATGCCTCGCAGGCGGCCGCCAGTCTGGCCGCGCCGGGCGCGAAGGCCGCGGTGGTGGAGGACCGGCGCGGGCTCACCGTGCTGATCCGCAACGCGCTGTTCCACCGCGTGCAGCTCATGGACCTTGACAAGCCCGAGGCGCTCGGCGCTCTCGACAAGGAGTGGGGCTACGGCGTGCATGAGTGGGAGGACGCGCTCGACGACTTCTACGACGAACACGAGTACGTGAACACCGACGCCAAGGCGCGTTCGGCCGAGCTGTTCATGCTCGACGAGAAGCACGAGAACGATGAGCACAGCTGGCACGTGCGCCAGATCATCGACGACTCCGACGGCGACCACGACTGGGCCATCACCGGCACCATCGACCTGGACGCGACGCAATCCAGCGGCGAAGTCGTCTTCTTCGACTACGCCGTCACCAACGACTGACGCCGTCGGCCCCCGCCAGCGGGGGCTGGCGCGAAGCGACTGGGGGTGGTCCGTCCGGTATCGAACCTATGTTCGATACCGTGTTGTAGAGTGTAGGCATGACTGAGAATGATCTGTTCGGGGCGGCGGATGTGCCCGACGATATGACGCGACCGTTGGCCGTGCGCATGCGGCCTCGGACGGTCGACGAGGTGTTGGGGCAGTCCCATGTGCTGGGGAAGGGCTCCCCATTGCGGCGTCTGGCGAATCCCTCGTCCAAGGGGTCGCTGACCGCGCCGAGCTCCGTCATCATGTTCGGACCTCCCGGCGTGGGCAAGACCACGCTGGCGACCATCGTCGCCCGTCAGTCGGGGCGCGCGTTCGAGGAGCTGTCGGCGGTGACATCGGGGGTGAAGGACGTGCGCGACGTGCTCGCCCGCGCGCGGCGCAGACTCGTCGGCGACGGCACGGAGACCGTCCTGTTCATCGACGAGGTGCATCGTTTCTCCAAATCGCAGCAGGACGCGCTGCTGCCCGCCGTCGAGAACCGTGACGTCACCTTCATCGGCGCGACCACCGAGAATCCGAGCTTCTCCGTCATCAAACCATTGCTGTCACGTTCCGTCGTCGTCAAACTCGAATCGTTGGAACCGTCCGATCTCGCCACGCTCATCGCACGCGCGGTGGAAGACAAGCGCGGATTGAACGGCGAAGTCAAAATCGACGATGCGGCGGTCAACGAGATCATCCGCATGGCCGGCGGTGACGCCCGCAAGACGCTGACGATCCTCGAAGCCGCTGCAGGTGCCGTCACCGGAGACAAGGCTCGCAAAAAAGGCGCGCGGCGTCCGACCATCACGCCGGATGTGGTCTCGCAGGTCATGGACGCCGCCACCGTGCGCTACGACAAGGACGGCGACGACCATTACGACGTCATCTCCGCATTCATCAAATCGATGCGCGGCTCCGACCCGGATGCCGCGATACACTACCTCGCACGCATGCTGCGAGCGGGCGAGGATCCGCGGTTCATCGCCCGTCGCATCATGATCGCCGCCAGCGAGGAGGTCGGCATGGCCGCGCCGCAGATACTGCAGGTCACCGTCGCCGCCGCACAGGCCGTCGCGATGATCGGCATGCCCGAAGCGCGCATCATCCTCGCCGAGGCGACCATCGCCGTCGCCACCGCACCCAAATCGAACGCCAGCTACAACGCCATCAACCAGGCGCTCGCCGACGTGGACGCCGGGCTCATCGGCCAGGTGCCGCTATACCTGCGCAACGCGCCGACCGCGTTGATGAAAAGCTGGGGCAACCATGACGGCTATCGGTACGCGCACGACTGGCCGGGTGCCGTCGCGCCGCAGGAATACCTGCCCGAGGAGCTGCGCGGCCGCGAGTACTATCATCCCAACGACCGCGGATACGAGCACGAGGTCAGCCAGCGCTTGGACAAAGTCCGTTCCATCCTGCACAGTGAAACCGCGCCGGACGGCTATACCGAGTCCAAAGAGCAGAACGGATAAATCGCCCCGCCCGACGGGGTTGCCGATCGGTAGCGAGGCTGGGAGTAGTTCATCGCAACCGCCACTCCGCCCTCGTCCGGCAATCCGTTACACTGTAATGTGGCCTGACGCAGTGTGGGTATCGTAAGGGCAGTCCGGAAACAACTGGCGTCGGTCTGAATGGATTTCATCACATGACCTCAACCTCGCAGGAGCGCATCCCCAAGCGTCTGATCGGCGCCATCGTCGCCGTGGGCTCGCTGGCATTCATCGGCATCCTCACCGAAACGGTGATGACCGTGCTGTTCCCGGAACTCATGACCGAATTCGGCGTGAACACCGCCACCGTGCAATGGATCACCACCGTGTATCTGCTGGTGGTCGCGGCCACGATGCCGCTGTCGTCGTTCCTGAACCGCCGCTTCCGGCTGAAGTCCCTGTTCATCGCGGCTGTGGTCCTCGCCGTGACCGGTTCGGCGATCATGATCGTCGGCCACACCTTCCCGGTCATCCTGCTCGCCCGCGTGATCCAAGGCATCGGCTCGGGCGTGGCGACGCCGCTGATGATGAACATCATCCTCGAACAGTCACCCCGCAGCAAGGTCGGCCGCCTCATGGGCGTAGGTTCGCTGGTGATCACGGTCGCCCCGGCCATCGGCCCCACCGTCGGCGGCGCAGTGTCGAGTGTTTTGCCGTGGCGTGCCATCTTCGTCATCGCCATTCCGATCGTGCTGTTGGTCTCCCTGCCGCTCGGACTGCACTGCATCGAGCAGAAACGCCCCACCGAGGACGCGCGGCTCAACCCAGTGCAGTTCGTGGCGATAGTGCTCGCCCTGAGCGGCATGATCTTGGCGCTCAACCAGATGGGCGTCGCGGTCAGCGCTGCGGTCAACGGCTCTTCGGCGACACGTCCCGTCATCATCACCGTCGTGAGCCTGGTCGTCGGTGTGGGCTCCCTGGTGTTCTTCGGCTGGTCATCCAGCCGCTCGTTCTCGCCGCTGATTCGTCTGGGATGGCTACGAGACCGTGTCGTCCAGCTTCATCTACTCGCGTACCTGATTCTGCCGATCGTCGGCATCGGATTCGGATACGTCATCACCAATCTGGCCCAGATGTCGCTTGGCACCAGCGCGTTCCACGCCGGCGTCCTCGTGCTGCCGGGCGCTCTGGTCGGTGCGTTCTTCGCGCCCGTCGGAGGCATGCTGTACGACAAATTCGGCCCGACGAAGCCGATTCTTTCGGCGATTTCGGTGGCCACGTTCGGACCGATCCTGCTGCTGGCATTCTCCATGCGGTTGACGCCTGCGCTGCTCGCCGGCTTCTACTTCATTTTCGGGCTGTGCTATGCGCTGGGATTCTCCAACATCATGACCAGTGCGCTGAGCGGCATCGACCACGCGTTCATGCCGGATGGCAATGCCGTGTTCAATACCGCATTGCAGTTCGGCGGTGCCGTCGGCACCGCACTGTTCTCGATGATTCTCGGCGTGTCTCAGGCGGGCGCCGGCTCGGCCGAAAAGGGGAGTGCCGCGTTCCGTCACGCCACGGCCGTGGGCGGCACGTGGATGTTCGCGACGATGACGGCGATCTGCCTGATCGCGATCTGCTCGCTTGCCTGCGCGTTCCGTATCCGTGCGTCGAGAACGGCTGCCGAGCGCTGACTCCCGCTCCGGGGATGGTTCAGGTCAGAGCCATCCCACCGCCAGCAGCGCGACGACGTAGGCGACGCACGCGGCTGCGACCATTAGATCGCGTCGGCGCGCGCGCATTACTCTCCAATGGGTGCGGTGGATGCCTTCCTCGTAGCAGCGCGCGTTAAGCGCCAGACTGAGATTATCCGCGTGACGCAGCGCCGCCACAAGGATCGGCACGATGATGGCGAACAGCGCTTTGACACGAGTGGCCGGCGAACCGGTCTCGATCGTGCCGCCGCGGGCCGATTGCGCGTCGATGATCGCCTTGGTCTCGTCGCTGAGCGTCGGCAGGAACCGCAGCGCAAGACTCATCACCAGAGCCACTTCCTGCGTGTGCCAGCCGATCTTTCTGAACGGCATCAGCAGGGAGCCGAACGCATCCGTCATCGCGGTGGGGGTCGTCGTCGCAAGGAACACGGCACCCAGGATGATCACCAGCGCGAGACGGCACGAATACAGCACCGCGACCATGAGCCCGCCGGTGGTGATCGGCAGCGGGCCGATATGCGCAAGCGTCTCGCCGGAGCGGGCGAAGAACATGTTCACCAGGCCCATCACCGCGAATACGATCAGGAACACGCGCACGGAAGACAGCAAACGCAGCGGATGCAGCCGGGCGGCCGCCACGACGCATGCGGTCAGGACGGCGCCCATCGCCAGCTGCGCCGGCCTGGTGATGACGAATGCGGTGAACATCAACGTCAGGAACGTCACCATCTTCGCGCGCGGATCCAGGGACGCTACGAATGACGGACGGTTCCTGGATCCGTCTTCAGTGGACTCGATGCCGGCTTTGCCGGCGTTCGTGGAAGACTCGGTGGCGTCGCCGACGCTGGTGTCTTCGTCGTCTCCGGTGCCGCAACCATCGCCTTCGCCGTCGCCATTATGCGATCCTATGGTGATGATGCGGTCCGCGCAGTGCTCGGCCTCGTCGATGGAATGCGTGATGATGAGCACCGCCACGCCCTGACTTTTCAGGGAACCCAGCAGCGCGTGGATGCGGGAGACCGCCGATTCGTCCAGACTGGCGGTCGGCTCGTCCATGATGAGCACACGAGGGCGGCATGCGATGACGCCCGCGATGGCGACGAGCCGCTGCTGCCCGCCCGACAGGTTGAACGGAGAACGGTCGGCGAGATGCTCGATATGCAGCATCCGCAGCGCCTCCTCTACGCGGGTGGCCACCTCCAACTCGCTCAGATGCTGGTTGCGTGGGCCGTACGCCACATCCTCGGCGACGGTGTCAGCGAACAGCTGACGCTCCGGATGCTGCATGACATAGCCGACGTTGCGCCGCAGGGCCGCGCGTTCTTTTCGGGTGAGTGCGCGAGGCCGTTTCCCGTGTTTCGACGACGCGACCGGCAATCCGGCCACGGTGATCGATCCGGCGGACGGGCGGTCCAAGGCGCACAGCAGACGTGCGAGCGTGGTCTTGCCGGCGCCGTTGGCACCCATCAGCGCCACGATTTCGCCTTCGGCGACGCGCAGAGATAGATTCTCGAAAACCGGGGCGTCGCCATCGTCATAACGATATGACAGGCCGGATACTGCGATGGCGTCGGATGCTGAGCCTGTAGGTGGAATGGGTGATGCGTCCGACTTGGTAGACGCCGGTTTTACGGGTTGTCCGGATTTCGCTGGTTGCGCGGGCGACGCGGCCGCGGTGGAACCTCCGGGCTCCTCAGCTGCCGACTCCGTGGAGCCCGCAGCGTCAGTCGCGTCAGCGTGGCTCCGCGCAATCACTTGCTTCGCCGCAATCGCTTCGACCTGCGTGAGCAGCCCGCCGTCTATGCGAAGTACGCGGTCGGCGTGCATGGTCTCGTCATGATGATGCGTGACCAGCACGATCGTCGTGCCACGCCGTTGCAGCATGTCGAGGATGCGCATCACCTCGATCCGCGCGTCGGGATCCAGCATCGCGGTCGGTTCGTCGAGCACCAGCATGCGCGGGTTCATCGCCAGCATTCCGGCGATGGCGATACGCTGCTGCTGGCCGCCGCTCATGCGCGTCGGATCCGCGTGGCGGAACCCCGCCATATCCACCGATTGCAGGGATTCGTCGATGCGCCCGCCGATGTCGTCCCGAGCCACGCCGAGGTTTTCCGGGCCGAATGCCACATCATCCTCGACGATGGTGGTGACGATCTGATCCTCCGGATTCTGGAACACCGTGCCGATGCCATGCCGGGCATCGCGGTATTCGCTCGGATTCGCTGAAGCGGTCTCGCCGTCGAAGACATGATGGCCCAGCAGCGTCATATCGCCGCCGTCCGGGGCGGCGAGACCGGCGATCAGACGCGCCAGAGTGGATTTGCCGGAGCCGTTGGGGCCCACCAGACACAGCCGCTCCCCGCTGCGGATGGTCAGGTCGATGCCGTCAAGCACCCATGTGACGCCGTTGTCATAGCTGAATCGCACATGCTCAAGTCGTGCGGCGGGAACCATGCTGTTCATATCATCCATTCATATCATCCATTCACAAAACATCGTGGTCAATCCATATCATAGAGACCATTGTCACCGCTGACGGATGCAGCCCGCCAGAGAGGTCATCACCCGGACTGTCGGAAATAAGCCTCGTGCGATGACCCTTTTGGCGGGCTGCCCTAGGCGGCGACTTCGCGCCGCGTCATGTCAGCGATTCAGCAGGTTCGAAATCGGCTTGTACACCAGGAACGTGACCACGCCGTGAATCACGAACTTGATCAGGTTGAACGGCAGCAGTGCGGGAACGATGATGGCCGCCACCTCGGAGACCGGCCAGCCGGTGTAGATCGGCGTGATGACCAGATTGCCGGCGATGGCCGCGACCAAGGCCAGAAGGGCACCGACGACCAAACCGATGACAGCGCCCTTGCGCGTGTGCACGTGGCGATAGATGAGCGCCGCCGGCACCGACAGCGACAAGGCCACCAGCACGGCCATCAGCGTGCCCCACGGGTCCATGAACACGTGCGGCACGAAGCCGAGCACACTGACGATCGCGGCTGCGGCCGGGCCGTACGCGAAGCCGGCGATCAGGCACACGATGCCGGACGGGTCGTATTTGAGGAACGAGAACGCCGGGTTCGGCAGGATCGGGAACGAGATGAAGCTGGTCGCCATCGCCAGCGCCACGAACAGCGCGTACATGGCGATGCGGCGGGTCGACCAGCGGCCGGAATCGGCGACGCCGGTCGAATGCGCCAAATCCGGGCGCGTCGGCTTGGCCGCGTTCGACGAATCGGCTGAATTGGGTTGCGAAGATACACTCATGGTGAGCTCCGTTTCTTCCATCCGGACTTTGACCGTTGGCTCCGGATTCCCACCGGATCAGCCGCTTGCGCGGGTCGCGGGCTGCCGCGGCCGCCGTTATGAATCCCGGCTCCGCAGGTCACCGCCAGTAAGGAATTGCACCTTCCCTGAAACTTGCTTAACCATGTATACGCCGGGGTGTGGATGATTGACGTAACGTTGCCCACATAGCGAACATGAGGCATCCATGCGCGTAGGTGGCCCCATCCACTACGTTGTGACCGGTTTTCGCGCTGTATACCGGCGCAATTGCCCATTTCGACACGATTTCGTTATACAATTTCGCGTACAGCCACTATGACGTGCGTGTCGCACACCATCCAACAGGAGGTCATGATGATTGATACCGCTCAAGCGTTTGGCGTGGATATCGGCGGATCCGGTATCAAGGCCGCTCCGGTCGACCTGAACAAGGGGGAGTTCGCCGAGCCCAGGCTGAAGATCCTCACCCCGTCCGAGTCCACCCCGCAGGCGATCGGATCGGTGCTGCGCAAGCAGCTCGAACATTTCGAGATTCCGGAGACGGCTCCGGTCGGCATCTCTTTCCCCGCTCCGGTCAAGCCCGGCCAGAAGCTGAATTGGATCGCCAACCTCGACCAGTCGTGGGTAGGCGTCGACATCACCGAGGCGCTGTCCGAGGAGTGCGGCCGTCCGGTCACGGTCGTCAATGACGCCGATGCCGCCGGCTTGGCGGAACAGCAGTTCGGCGCGGCCAAGGGTCAGGAGGGTCTGGTCGTCGTGACCACGCTCGGTACCGGCATCGGCACGGCGCTGATCTATGACGGCGTGCTCATCCCGAACACCGAGCTCGGCCACATCGAGCTGGAGGGCGGCAAGGGCGACGCCGAGCGCTACGCATCCTCCGCGGTGCGCGAGCGCAAGGAGCTCAGCTACAAGAAGTGGGCCAAGCGTCTGACCAAGTACTACAGCCTGATCGAAAAGTACTTCAGCCCCTCGCTGATCGTCATCGGTGGTGGCGTGAGCCGCAAGAGCGACAACTTCGTGCCGTTCATCGACATCGATACGCCGATCGTCCCCGCGAAGCTGCGCAACGAGGCCGGCATCATCGGTGCCGCCTACTACGCCAGCACCAAGTAGCGCAGAGGGCACAGGCACATACATTCGCACGCCACACCTTGGCCGACCATCGTCCCGGCAATGCAGGACGCATGGTCGCGGTAGGGTAGTGGCGTGCGTTTTTCTTCCCGAGTAGATCTGAGCGAGCCCAATCCCATAGCCGCAGCCGAGACACATTGCCGGCGCGAAGGCATGCCCCTGGGCAAGCTCAACGATTCCAATCCCACACGTCACGGACTTGCACCGGCACTGGTGCCGGGCACGTACACCGCCGACCCGAGAGGCCCGCGGCCCGCACGGGAGGCGCTGGCCTCCTTCCTGACCGAGCTTCACCGGGGCGCCGAAGGTGCCGGCACCGCGCCGGCGGCGGATCCGAATCGCCTCTATCTGCTGAGTTCCACGTCACAGGCGTACTCGTGGCTCATGAAGCTGCTGTGTGACGCGGGCGATGCGGTGCTCGCCCCCAAGCCGGGGTATCCGCTGATCGAATCCATCGCCCGCCTGGAATGCGTCGACACTATCGAATACCAGCTGCGTTTCGACGGGTCATGGTACATCGACGTCGCCGAGTTGCGCGCGCTGCTGGACGGGCCGCAGGGGGCGCGTATACGCGCTTTGGTGCTCATCAACCCCAACAATCCGACCGGGTCCTACGTCAAGGCGGGGGAGCGCGAGCAGCTCGTCGGCCTGTGCCGCGAGCGCGGTGTCGCCATCATCGCCGACGAGGTGTTCTACGATTACGCACTGGAGCCGTTCCCCGGCAATGCACGGCTCGCCGGCGAGGCGGGGGCGCTGACGTTCGCGTTGGATGGGTTCTCGAAGATGCTCGCCGCGCCCCATGCCAAGGTCGGCTGGATTCAGGTGTCGGGCCCTGAGACGGACGTTCGCGAGGCCATGCGTCGGCTGGATGTCATCGCCGACGACTACCTGCCGATGAGCGACATCATCGCCTCCCGCATCCCGGACCTGTTGGAGGCGGCGAAGGTCCAGACCGACCTCGTGCACGGCCGGGTGCAGGGCAATCTCAGGGCACTGCACCGCATGCTGGAGTCCGACCCGCTCGGCGTCGTCTCCGTGCTGCGGGCCGAGGGCGGCTGGAACGTGCTGCTGCGCGTGCCGGGCGTCATCGATGAGAACGAGCTGGTGCTGCACATGATTGACGCGCATGGCGTCTCCGGCCAGCCCGGCTATTTCTTCGACATGGCCTCGAACGGCTATCTGGCCATATCGCTGCTGCCCGAACCGGACGAATTCGCGCATAACGTGCGCGTCGTGCTGGACTCGGTGGCCGAATTGCTGGGGTGATTGTCGAAGGACGCTCTCAAAACTCGCAGATACAAATTCCGTGTTTTCTGCGTTTCGGCCATTTTCCGCCGTTTTCGCGTAAAAGCGGAAAATGTATCTGCGAGTTTTGAGAGCGTGCTTTCCGCTATCGTGCCACTTTGGACCGAATCAGGTCCTCATAGAACGCGGCCGCGGCGGCAGGTTCCCCGTCGAATACCACCGCGTGGTCGTCGACCACCAGCGCCCGGTCGATCGCGTACTGCGACCGTGTGATCATGTCCACGTCATGCGTGGCGAAAATGACCTGCTTGTTGTAGCCGAACAGCGCCTTCGCCACGTGGGCCGAGCCGATCTCGTCCAGGCCCTTGGTGGGCTCGTCCGCCACGATCGCCGCGGGGGAGAAGCTCAACGCGCTGGCGATGGCGAGCAGGTGCCGCTGCTCGCTGTTGAGCGAGCTGGCCGACTGCCGAGCCACGGTGCTGAGCCCGAAATGCGCGAACAGGTTGCCGACGATGGCCAGCCGCTCTGATTCGGGCACCTTGTGCTTTTTCAACGGCTGGTCGATCGCCTCGCGGATGGTCGCCGCACGGTAGTAACTGTCGGGGATCTCCTCGCGGCGGACACGCCCGACGATGTCCTCGATGCGTTTGAGATCACGCTTGACGGCGGGGCTGAGCGCGGTCTCGCCCGCGGTGATGGAGACGGATCCGCTCGTGGCGGCCAATGCTCCGTCGAGCAGCTTGAGCAGTGTGGTCTTGCCGGCGCCGTTCAGCCCGATGACCGCCACGCGCCTGTCGTCGGGCGTGATCGTCAGCGATGTGGGAAGAAGCCCGATGGAACCGTCCTCATAGGTGTGTCCGGCTTGGTCCAGCGTGAAGGTCACCTGCGATGGCAAGGCTTCGTCCTTGCCGAAGAGCGAGTCAAAAAGTCCCATGACTCCTATAGTAGCGGCATCGGCGCATTCGCATCGGCCCGCATCGCGAGAAGGCCCGGCGGCCGCCGGTACGCGGTCGTCGGGCCTTCTCGTCATGGCCTGCGGGCGATCGTCTTCGCGTAGCCGAAGTCGTTGTCGAATATGTAGATGTAGTACTGGCCGTCGGGCAGCAGCTGGATGGTGTTGAAGTGGATCCAGTCCCAGCGCCCGGATGCGGTCGGATCGGATTCATCGGTGCCGGAGTGGCCGGTGGAAGCCTTGTAATCGGGGAACATCTCGCCGAAGTCGACGAGCTTCGTCACCTTGCCGGTGCTCGTGTTGACCTTGATGGCCTGGTCCTGCACGGCATGGTCGGATCGTGTCAGGTCGGTGGCGAGGGAGACGATGTTGCCGTCATCGTCGAGCGCGTAGTCGTGGTGGAGGATGAACCGGTCACCCAGGTCGATGATCTTCTCCAGCTTTCCGAACCGGTTCATGCCGACGAAATGCTTGGTCGACGCGGAGAACCACATGAGCCCGTTGTCGTCGAACAGCAGCCGGTGCGAGCGGTAGCACGGTAATAATACGCAGAGGAAACGCTATGTGTTGTCTGGCGATTTCCTGAATCGCATGAATGTCGATTATGGCGGGCGGCTTATACGTGTCGCGGTCCGGTGCCGTCCGCGACACGCCCGCGGGCGTCTACAGCCTGAACCAGGCGACGACCGTGTCGTAGAGGACCGGATTGTTGTTGATCAGCGAGTCGTCGCGGCCCGGGATGAAGCAGGCCAGCACAGCCAGGATGATGGATGCCATCAGCACCGCCACAACCAGTCCGCGGACGCATGCGAGCACCATCGGGTGACGCTTCGTGACGTCTCGCCGAGGCTCGTTGCGTTCCGACGGATCGGGCGCACCGGCCGCGATCGCGTCGCCGCCGGGATGCATGAGATACAGCATCGGCGCCAGCGCGGCGATCGCCATCATCCACCCGAAATCGCAGATGTAGCGCCATCCCAGGCCCGCGGTGTGGCTGTCGAACACCGCCAGCAGCACCGCCAGGGCCAGGGAGCACGTGGCGAGCCCCCAGTAACCCGACCTGTGCATCCTGCGCCGCAGGAACGGGGCCGCCAGCGCGAGCAGCAGCAGCGGGCATGTCGCGAACAGGCCGCCGGCCATCGGCTCGTAATAGCCCCATTCGCGGAACGCTATGGGCGTCATGCCAATGAAGGGGAACTCCGACGTGAACCGCAACGGCAGGAACAGGTAGGCGCCCACCGACGGCAGGAAATTGGCCGTCGGCTGCACGAACCTGGTCATGTCGGTGACGGTCATCTGGTAGTCATTGCCGAAATCCAGCGGCGACCCGAACCGGGCGACGTTGTAGGCCATCAGCGGCAGCACCACGATCAGGGCGGGGATGATGACGGCGGCCGGCGCTCGCAGGGCCTTTCGCGGGGGCAGGGAGCGGCTTTTCAACCCCTGCAGCAGCGAGGTGATCTGCGGCCAGAAGATCGGGAAGCACAGCAGCGCGGACAGCGCGAACGTGGGCCGGCATCCGAAATTCGCCGCGATGCATGCCGCGCCGGCGGCGAGATGGCGCAGCGATAGTGGTTGGGCGCCCGCGACCGACCAGCTGCCCACATGGACGTGCTCCCCGCGCCCGGGATGCCGTTCGGGTGTCGCTTTGAGCCACAGCCACAGGCCGAGCGTCGTGAACATCAGGGATGCGGCGAAGGGCACGGAGTAGAAATTCAGGCGGAAATGCAGATAACTGGCGTTCGAGCCGAGCAGGAACATCACGATGACGATGGACGTGGCCGCCACCGATGCGTTCGGGCACAGACGGTGCGTCAGCCGTATCACCAGCAGGCATGCGAAGACGGCGAACAGGAACATCATCAGCAGTATGCACACGGACGTGGGCAGCATCATGCCGCCGGGCGTCCATAGGGACGTTATCGCACGGAACGGCAGGAAGAACAGCACCACGGGCACCACGCCGAAATACGAATACCAGTGGCCGCCATAGAAGGCATAATCCCAGAATATCTGCGTCTTGCCGGATTCGAACAGCTGACTGCGCACCAGGATGTCATGCGGGTTCGCAGCCTGCGCCAGCTCGGGGGAGACCGGCAGATCCAGCCACACGCGGCCGTTCAGCAGCGACTGCGCGACATGGTCGTACTGGTCGAAGTCGTAGGTGTAGCCATGCGGGTTGGGGAACACCAGCGGCCCGGAGACGAGGAATTCGCCGACGATGCGCACCGTGGTATAGATGGCCAGCGGGGCGAGGAATGCCATGAGCGCCCACCGCTGCCGTACACTCGCGGGATTGAGCCGTATGCGCCACAACGCGGAGCCGGGTCGCCACAGCGCGACCAGTAGCGCCATCGCGGCCATGATCGACACGCGCAGCCAACTGAACTCGAAGGGAACCCGAACGTTAGCTCTGACCGCGGAGAACGGGATACGAGAGCCCACGGGCTCCTCGATCCACAGGCGAACCGAGCTGCCCGGCTTCACCTTAAGGTACAGCGAGCGCGGCGCCGACGTGGAGACGGAGGTGATCTCGCCGGTGCGCGAATCGGTGTCGGCGCGCACGAACACGTTGCTCGCCGTTTTGACGTCGCCGCCTTCGGGCGTGTTCGCCGCCTCGATGCGCACGTATGACGACGTGTCGTCCGCACTCACTTCCATGTACGCCGACGTCGGGTCGGTGACGGTGAGGATGCCGTCCTCGCCGCGTTTGAGACCGTCTCCCATGACGTTCGTCGCCGCGGCGGAATCGGTGCTGGCACCGAGCGTGGTCCAGAACGGCATGTTGAATGCCACGCATTCGATCACCAGGATCGCCAGCAGCGCCACAAGCATGGCTGGCAGTGACCGTCGCATGTGGTCTCGGGAAATGATGGAAGAACGCACCCCATTATTCTATCGGCTTCATGTCGGGTTGGATTGAAAGAATGTGTGCCATGTTCCGAAACGCTTCACACTTCCCGTCAGAAGGCTCTCTTGGAGGGCTGATCTCAGGCCTGTCCGGCGCGTTGCGACAGGTGGGGGACGCCGCCGCGTCCGTATTGGGCGGGCGTGGCGTTCGTATGGACGAGGACGGGCAGGGACCGTTCGAGGCGGCGGTGCAGGCCGCGGCCGGGTCCGGCAACGACACGGATGCGATGATGGCCGCGCTCTCGAAGCATTCGGTGAGATTGACGCCGCTTATCAAGCGTCGCGTGTTTCCCGACCTGCCCGGTGTCCCGCGCGGTGTGGCGCTGGGATGGGCGCAGCTGACCTCGGGGGAGGGCGCCACCGTCTCGATAGGGCTGTTCATCGGGCATGACCGTTTCTCGCAGATCGCGCTCGCCGACGGGAACGGGCGCGTGTTCGTGACCTCCGACCCGCATGCCGATACGCATGATATGAAGCCGCGGTTCATGCTCGTCAAGGAGGAGGAGCTGGACGCCGTCGACGGCGCGAGATTCGGCGCGAAGGCGCGGCCGCCGTCTGCGGTGACGGGGGCCTCGACCGGCGAGTCGGCGGGCACGGTCCGCGCGTTTCAGGGCGGCATCGTGGGACGGGACGCCACAGGGCGCATGACATGGCTTGCCTCGTGGCTGAAGACGGGAAACCGGTACACCCTGGAGCAGATGCGCTCCCCGCTGCCCGCCTCGCTGCGGCAGCGTCTGGAGTACCGTGACGCCATCTCCATCGCCTTCCTCGCCGCATACATGCTGCCCGAAATGCGGGGGCTGCTCATCGGGTTCGGATCGGGCAACATCTTCCGTCGCCTCAACCGTGAGGCGCCGATGGGTGCCATACGCCGCAGCATACGCGACACGATGGAGGCTCGCGCGCACGGCATGCGGGCGTCCGGTCTGGAGGATCATTTCGCCGACCTGATGCAAGAGGCCGGCGCCCTCGACCATGCGTCCGGCCTGGAGGCGGTGCACGGGGCCGAACCGCTGCACCTGTATACGTCCAGTTACTCCGGCGGGTATTTCTTCGCGTGGGACTCCGGACTGGAGTTCCGCGCCGCGCTGCGCTCGCTGAGAATCGAGGGCAATCTCAACCGTTTCGCCGCAGTGAGCGCGTGGATCGAACGATCCGCCCGCAACGGCGGCGTGACCGAGGACACGGTCACGCGCGCGCAGGCCGCGCAGATCGATCTTGCGCTGCTGGACGATCCGGCGCTGATGGCGCTGCCTTGGGAAGGGAACCCCGCGATATCCGGAATCGATTTCCCGCACGACGACGGCGTGGCGGCGATACGACACGTGTGGCGGTACGCGGGCGAGACCGCTGACCGGATGCTTCAAGACAATCCGAATCCCGCGGGCGGGCGGCTCGGTTCCGACCCAGGGGCGTCAGAATGGGTGTACCGTCAGGCGGTGTCCCGGCTGCTGCGCCAGCTGAGGCTCCCGTATCGCTTCGACATGGAATTCCGCAGCAATCTCGAACAGGGGACGACCGCGGTGGCGTTCACCACGGCGGGCCCCTCCATGATGCCGGAAAGCCGCTATGACGAGCGCACCCACGATTGGGTCTCGTTCTCGCAGGGGGAACGGGCCGCCATGAGCGCCGCGTACAATCTCCGCGTCGGGCTCATCATCGCGGCACTGTGCTTCGGCGCGAGCGAACGGGTCGATCAGGTGTGCGTGCGCATCGATTCCATCGGTCTGGAAGAGGCGGTCGCCGAGCAGGACAGCGCGATCTCCGATCTGATGAGCGCAGCGCTGCGATCGTTCGAGCGCCTGCACACGGGCGATGCCGGCGCGTCCAAGGCCGATCCGAAGGACGGCGACCATCACGGCGATCCTTCGCATACGCCTTCCGCGGAGCCGGCGTCTGATGCCCGCACCCCGCAGGCGGATGCCAGAGGCGCCCAGGACGCGAAGACGGATTCCGCCGGTGAGTCCGTTTCTGCGACCGTCGGGGATGATGATCTGCAGTCGTTGGAGAGCTTCGCCGACATGATGAAGGACATCAATTTCGAAGACTTCGTACGGGACTCCCCGCAGGAAGTCCAGGACTCCGACTCCGGCGATACGGGTCAGGCGGATGACGCCGGAGCGGCCCCCGGCGGCGAAGGCAACGAAGAAGGCGACACCGACCCCATGGATGCGCTGCGCCGCAGCCCCACCGTGCGAAACCTCGTCACCGTAACGTTCACCAGACAGGAGTTGCTGCAGCGGCTGCGCGAAGACGCGTTGCGGCACCCCGCCGACACCTATCGCCTGTTCGGCGCGGTGATGGACATCGACGAGCGGGGCGGACTCGCCCCCATCAGCGCCGAATTCGACCTGCGCGACGCGAGGTTCTCCCCGACGGGCTCCCAGGAGGAGCCGGAACTGTCGGACAAGGTCTTCCCGGCGACTGTCGCCGGCATCCTCGGCACGGACAACGCCGAGGGCCTGTCCATCCAGCGGGCGGACCTGCTGCAGCGCTGCGTCGACGAATTCCACCGGCTCGCCGCCGACGGGACCCTGGCGTCGGTCTCCAAGGCGCAGCATGCGATGCATGTCATCGACCGCGTCGCCGATCCGGAGCTGTCCGAATTGTCGTCACGCGTCACCAGTGCGCTCATCGACGGTACCGACACACCGGACTTCACCTTCCAGCTGGCGGACGAACTCGACCGGGAACGCACGCGGGCCCGCGACCTGCTGTTCTCCGGTCAGGACGATCAGGCCGTGACCGTCGCCGAAGCGGCCATCGAACGTGTGGAATCGGCTTATGCCGACAATCCGGGCGTGCCACGGTATTTCAACTCGTATGCCGAGCGCGTCGTCTACAACCGCCTGTTCGCCACGGACGGCGAACGCACGGTGCTGATCCCCGACAACCTGTTCTACGCGCACACCGAGCTGGCGGACCTGCTGTCTCAGCTCAAGGGCGCGAAGGCCGCGCTGCCGCACCTTAACGCGATGGTGGCGTATGCTCCCGCTTACCCGTTCTCGCACATGAAGCTCGCAGTGCAGCTCGCCCGCAACGAGGATTGGGATTCCGCGCGCGCGGCATGCCTGAACGCGCTGCGCGTGGCGCTCGACCGTGATGACGCCGCATTCGCCTACTACCGGCTGGCATACGCGGAATGGATGCGCGACCGTTTCGATATCGCCGCCGCGGCCTACATCATGAGCGAGCACATCGCACCGGGGCAGATCGGGGCGCTTGACGGCGAGCTGAGGGAACTGCTCGCACGCGCCGAATCCCAATGCATAGCGGTGCCTACCGACGTGGAGTCGGCAGCCGGCGTGCTGCGCATGCACGATCTGCCGGTGTGGCCCCACACCCAGGTCGCCGCGATCGTGCGCGACGCCGCCCGCGTGTGCGTGGACGAGGGCATGTTCGTTCCCGCACGGACGCTGTCGATGGCGGCCGCCCGTATGAACGACGGCGACAACGGCGGTGTCGACATGGTGCAGTCCCAGTTCCTGAGATCGCTCAACTCCTGATGCCGTGCGCGGGCGTCGCCGAGGCGGGTTCATGTTTTCGATTACAATCGAATCCAGATGAATTCGCACATACGAAGGGGAAGTGATGGCTCGCGCAGCGGTTTCGCAATCATCCGGCGACCAGTTGGCTTGGGATTTCGACGATCCGGACGCCGGGGAGGCTCCGGCGCCGGTCGAGAACGAAGGCGCCGCCCGGTTCGCGCCCGGCTCATCCCAGTGGGTCGCCGCGCTGCAGTCCACGGACGCTGATGCGGCCCGGCTGGATCGGCTGGATGTGTCCTCGCTGTCGAACGAGGTTGCAGCCCGCCTGTGGGCACGCGTCGCGGCATGGGTCGAGGCCGACCAGATCGCCTATTACATCGATGACGCGCCGGTCTCGTCCGACGCGGCCTACGATGCACGCTTGCGTTGCCTGCAACGGCTGGAGGCGGAGTTCCCGTCGTTGGATTCACCGCAATCTCCCACGCACCGGGTCGGCGGCACGTTCTCCAATGATTTCGCTTCGGTGCGGCATCCGTCGCGCATGATGAGCCTTGACGACGTGTTCTCGATCGAGGAGCTGCGCGATTGGTACGATTCGGTGCTGCGCGATTTGGACTGGCCTGAGGGCAAGCCGTTGCCGATGACCTGCGAGGTGAAGATAGACGGCCTGGCATTGAATCTGATATACCGCAACGGCGTGCTGGAACAGGGGCTGACGCGTGGCGACGGCGTCACCGGTGAGGACATCACGCTCAATGTGCGCACGATCGGCTCCATTCCCGCCAATCTCGGCGGGCCGGCCGCGGATATCCCCGAGTTCGTGGAGATCCGCGGCGAGGTGTTCATGCGTTGGGACGATTTCAAGGCGCTCAACGGTGAACAGGAGGATGCCGGGCGCCCTCCGTTCGCCAACCCGCGCAATGCGGCGGCCGGATCGCTCAGGCAGAAGGATCCGCGCATCACCGCCACAAGGCGGCTGAGCTTTTACGCGCATGGCATCGGTACGCTGCGCTGGGGCTCGGGGCGGCCCGCCGGCTCGCATGACGTCGTCGCCGACCAGTCCGAGGCGTACACGCTGTACTCCAAGTGGGGAGTGCCGGTGTCGCCGCACAACCGTGAGGTCACGTCGTTCGCGCAGATCCTCGACATGATCGACTATTACGGCGAGCACCGCGGCGACATCGAGCACGCGCTCGACGGCATCGTCGTCAAGGTCGACGATCTCGGCCTGCAGAGGTCGCTGGGCGCGACCTCGCGGGCGCCGCGTTGGGCCATCGCCTACAAGTACCCGCCCGAGGAGGTCAACACCGAACTGCTGGACATCACCGTGCAGGTCGGGCGTACCGGGCGCGTCACGCCCGTCGCCGTGCTCAAGCCCGTGTATGTAGCGGGGTCCACGGTGTCTCGCACGACATTGCACAATCCGTTCGAGGTCAAGCGCAAGGGGGTGCTGATCGGCGACACGGTGGTGGTGCGCAAGGCCGGCGACGTGATTCCCGAACTGGTCGGGCCGGTCGTGGAACGCCGCAAGGGGCGTGAAGACGACCTGCGCGAATTCGTCATGCCAGATCGTTGCCCGTCCTGCGGATCGAAGCTCGCACCGGCCAAGGAGGGAGACAAGGACATTCGCTGCCCGAACGTGGAATCCTGCCCCGCCCAGCTGACCGAGCGCATCATCAACCTGGCTTCGCGCAAGGCGTTCGACATCGAGCATCTGGGCGACCAGTCGGCCATCGCGCTGACCAACCCGGAGGAGAACCGGCCGGATTCGCCGGATACGTTCGCTCCGAACATCACCGAGATTCTCGTCAAGCCCGGCGAGGAGCCGGAGCCGTACGAGCCCGTGGAGGGACTGCGGCTACCGGAACGGCAGAAGCCAGTGCTGTCGAGCGAAGCGGGGTTGTTCACACTGGACGCCGCGGCGCTCAGGGATGTGCGCGTGTGGCGCGAGGCCGCGATCATCGAGATCCATGAGACGGTCACGGCCGACGGCAAGACCAAGCGCACTCGCAAACGCATCGGTGGCTCGGGCCTATGGCATCAGGTCCCGGCGTTCTGGACCGCGCCCACGCCGGCGAAGAAGCTTTCCTCGCGACGGCAGGCTGCGGTCGGTGCGCCGGCCGACGCTGCGGCTGAGCCGTATCCGGGATATGACGTGCCGGCCGATGCGGTGGTCGTGCGCGTCGATCGGAAGACCACGCGCAACGGCACGGTCGACGTTCCCGTGTACGTCCGCCCCGGCGAGAACACGCGCAAGATGTTCGACGAGATGGACAAGGCCCGGCACGCCGACCTGTGGCGGGTGCTGGTCGCCTTGTCAATACGTCGTCTCGGCCCGCCCACGGCCCGTCTGATCGCCTCCGCCTTCGGCTCGCTGGACGCCATCGAGCAGGCGGGCGTGGACGAGCTGTCGGCCATTGACGGCATCGGCCCGGAAATCGCCGAATCGGTGGTCAATTGGTTCGCCGCCGCCCGTGAGCCGAGGGATTGGCGGGGCGAGACGCTGCGCGCCTGGCAGGCGGCCGGCGTCGGGGTCGCCGCCGCCGAGACCAGCACGCTGCCGCAGACGCTTGCCGGAAAGACCGTCGTCGTGACTGGTTCTCTGGAGGGATTCTCGCGTGATTCCGCCAAGGAGGCCATCATCGAGCGCGGCGGCAAGGCTGCCGGCTCGGTCAGCAAGAAAACCGATTGGGTCGTCGTCGGCGAAAACGCCGGCTCCAAGGCCGCCAAGGCCGAAGAACTCGGCATCCCCATGCTTGACGAAGCCCAATTCCGCACCCTCTTGGAAACCGGCGCCGTGCAATAGACTGCCGCCCCCCCCCGCTGACGGAGGGCTGTCGCGGAGCGACTGGGGTGGTCCATGCCTATAAACCCGCCCCTCAGTCTCGCTTCGCGAGTCAGCTCCCGCCGGCGGGAGCAAGTACCCGCCCCGCGCTTTGCGGCCCATTTCACAGGGTGGATTTCACGCCGCCTCTGGCACGCCGTCGATTCACACGCTAGTCTGGTACGCGGCAATAAGGAGGATAGGATACATGACAGACGCACGCCACATCGAGGCGCAGATCTACGAACGGCTCAGCAAAGTCATCGACCCGGAGCTCGGACGCTCCATCACCGATCTGGGGATGATCGCCGCAATCAACGCGGTGGGCGTCACCTCCCAGGACGACGGCGACATGCCGTCATATGACGTGACCGTGCATGTGGAACTTACGGTCGAGGGCTGTCCGCTGTCACAGACCATCACCAATCAGATCAACGGCGCAATCGTCTCATATCCCGACGCGAAGCTCACCCCGCACATCGAGGTCTCATCCATGAGCCATGACAAGCTCGCCGACCTGGTGGCGGGTCTCAAGGCGGAGCGCAAGCAGAATCCGTTCAACAAACCGGGCGTCAAGACGCGCATCTTCGCGATCGCCTCCGGCAAGGGCGGCGTCGGCAAATCATCGGTGAGCGCCAATCTGGCGGCGACCTTCGCGGCGCTCGGGTACGACACCGCGGCCATCGACGCGGACATCTACGGTTTTTCGCTGCCGAAGCTGTTCGGCGTGCACACGCAGCCGACGAACCTCAACGGCATGCTGATGCCGGTGACCGCATGGGGTGTCAAGCTGATTTCGATTGGCATGTTCGCCGGTGCCGACCGTGCGATTCTGTGGCGCGGGCCTCGTCTGCAGCGTTCGCTGGAACAGTTCCTGTCGGACGTGTGGTGGGGGGATCCGGACGTGCTGCTGCTCGACCTTGCCCCGGGCACCGGCGACATGGCGATTTCAGTGGCTCAGGCGTTGCCGAACGCGGAACTCGTCGTCGTCACCACTCCGCAGCCGTCGGCTTCGGATGTGGCGGTGCGCTCCGGTCTGGTCGCATTGCAGGTGCCGATGAAAGTACGCGGCGTGGTCGAGAACATGAGCTGGTATGAGCATAAGGGCGAGCGACTGGAGATCTTCGGCGCGGGCGGCGGTCGGCGTGTGTCCGATCAACTGACCGAGACGCTTGGCTATGACGTGCCTCTACTCGCCCAGCTGCCGCTCGACCCCGATTTGCGCGAGGTGGGCGAGTCCGGCCGTCCGGCGGTTCTGAACGAGGACGGCGCACTGCGCTCGGATGCCCTGGGGCGCACGTTCCGGGAGCTTGCCGAGGGTCTTCTTCGCAGCGAATGATTCTCAATAAGAAAGGTGCGAGGATTGCGCACAAATACGCACAGTCGCACATTCCTAGGAGTGGCGGAATAGAGCCGTTTCTGCATATTTCATGTGCGTTTGGCCGGCAGCCGGACTCGCACCTTTCTTATTGAGAACCGTTCGCTGCGAGCCAGTAGTGCAAATAACGCTGCCGGTTGACGATGTCCCTGACCATCTCGATGAAGGCCCGCCTTGATTCCTCCGTCCGCAGGTCATCCGCGGTGACCATGATGATGGTCCAGCCATTGTGCTGCAGCTCGTTGAACCGCGCGGCGTCCTTGCGCATCTGCTCGGGGCTCGCATGATATGCGCCCTGATATTCGAATCCCACCTTGCAGTCGGGGTAGGCCATATCGATCAGTCTGGTTCCGTGCCTAAGCCTCACTCGGTAATTCGCATACGGCCTGCCGAGCCCCGAATCCAAGAGAATGCCGAAAAGAGGTGTTTCGGGTGGTGAATCCGTGTCCTCGACGATGTACGGGAGCGCCTCCTCGCATTTTCTCTTCCCCGCGAAACGGGGGCTCGCGTCGAGATATGCGGCGAAGTCGTCTTTCCTGGCCTTCTTCCTGCGTTCCTCGCGGCTGGCAAACGCCGAGGCTATCGTCGCCAGGGCTTCCGTGTCGCAGTAGGTTGCCATCTGCGCCCATGCCATGGCGAGGGAGGCCATCCAGAACCGTTCATATTCGTATTTGCAGTATTCCTCCTTTCCGGAGAACACATGGAATGTGACTCCGGCGATGTGATTGCGATCCTGTGCGCGAGGCACGCTGACATGGACGCGATTCGACGCCAGATCGGTCTTCGGCACGGGAGCTCCCCAGTATCGTATGGCGTTGATATATCCGACCCTGAGCGGTCTCTTGGTGCGCATGGCGGCTTCATTGCAGCGTTTGCGTTCGTTCCGCCGCCCGTTGACTATATCCGTGTTCATGAATCCCATGGGGCAACGGTATGGAATGGAACGTGCCGATGGCAAGCGATTTCGGGGTATGTGGTCGAAGGCTAGGCATTTTTGGCATGTCTTCGGCGTGTTATCCACATTCCATGTATCAGCGAACGGTTCTCATTAAGAAAGGTGCGAGTCGGTTCTGCGGGCAAACGAACATGAAATTGATGGGAACGGCGTTATTCCGCCGATATGAGAAATGTGCGATTGTGCGTATCTGTGCGCAATCCTCGCACCTTTCTTAATGAGAATCATTCGCTGATACATCGGGGGGGGGGAGAGAGAAGGAGGGAGAAAAAGATGAGGAGGGGAAGAGAGAGGAAGAGATAATGGAAAAGCCCCTCGGCACTCGCCAAGGGGCTTTTCCATGAGCATCTATCAGATGTGGAAGTACAGCTCGTACTCCAGCGGGGTCGGGGCCAGGCGAGCCTGGTCGATTTCGCCGCGCTTGAGGTCAAGCCAGGTCTCGATCAGATCGTCGGTGAACACGTCGCCGGCGGTCAGGAAGTCGTGGTCCTCTTCCAGGGCGTTCAGGGCCGCGTCGAGGGAGCCCGGCACCTGCTTGATGTTGGCGTGCTCTTCGGGCGGCAGCTCGTAGAGATCCTTGTCGACCGGCTCCGGGGGCTCGATGTGGTTCAGGATACCGTCGAGGCCTGCCATCATCTGGGCGGAGAAGGCGAGGAACGGGTTGCAGGACGGATCCGGTGCACGGAACTCGATGCGCTTGGAAGCGGGGGAGGTTCCGGCCAGCGGGATACGGATGGCGGCGGAACGGTTACGGGCGGAGTAGACCAGCGAAACCGGAGCTTCGAAGCCCGGCACCAGACGGTGGTAAGAGTTCAGCGACGGGTTCGTGAACGCGACCACTGCGGAGGAGTGCTTGATCAGACCGCCGATGTACCAGCGGGCGATGTTGGACAGGCCGCCGTAGCCCTGCTCGTCGTAGAACAGCGGCTTGCCGTCCTTCCACAGGGACTGGTGGCAGTGCATGCCGGTACCGTTGTCGCCTGCGATCGGCTTGGGCATGAAGGTCACGGCCTTGCCGGCGAGCGCTGCGGTCTCGTGGACGACGTACTTGTACTTCATCAGGTCGTCGCCAGCGTGCTGCAGGGTGTTGAAGCGGTAGTTGATCTCCTGCTGACCGGCGCCGGCCACCTCGTGGTGGGAGCGCTCCAGCTGCAGGCCGACCTTCTGCAGGTTGGCGACCATGTCGTCGCGCAGGTCCTGGTAGTGGTCGCACGGCGGAACCGGGAAGTAGCCCTTCTTGATGCGGTTCTTGAAGCCGATGTTCGGGGTGCCGTCCTCTTCGGTGTCGACGCCGGAGTTCCACGGAGCCTCAATGGTGTCGACCTCGTAGAAGGAGCGCTGCATGGAGTTCTCGTAGCGCACCTTGTCGAAGATGAAGAACTCGGCTTCGGGAGCGAAGGAAGCGGTGTCGGCGATGCCGGTGGACTTCAGGTAGGCTTCGGCCTTGCCGGCGACCTGGCGCGGGTCGCGGGAGTACGGCTCGTCGGTCAGCGGGTCGACGATGGAGAAGGCCACGTCGAGGGTCTTGTGCTTGCGGAACGGGTCGACGAAGGCGGTCGTGACATCCGGGATCAGCTTCATGTCGGACTCGTTGATGGCCTGGAAACCCTGCACGGACGAACCATCGAACGGCATGCCGTCGGTGAAGGCGTTGTCAATGAATTCGCTGGCCGGGACGGTGAAGTGCTGCTGAACGCCGATCAGATCGGTGAAACGCACGGAGACGTACTCGATGCCTTCCTTGTTGATCAGTGCTTCGACCTCTTCAGGCGTGTGGGCGAAAATCTTATTCTCTGCCACAATCGCTCCTTTGTTCTTGAGAACTTGTTTGAGAACTTACAATCGACAAGTCTAGAAATGTGAGTTTCACGCGCTCGTCAATTGGGTTACGATTATGTTTCGAGATGGGCAACAGGCGGTGTAATCCGCGTTTTTCCAATGTTTTGGGATTTATGAAATTCGTCGCGTCTCAGTGTCGCGTTTCAAGTAGTGGACGGTCTGACGGTTGTCGGTCGGGACCCGGCCGGATATGGGAA
>ENA-UOIW01000562-UOIW01000562.1-human-gut-metagenome-genome-assembly--contig:-P58-NODE-562-length-28526-cov-24.096203_pt1 | contig 28526 bp, 29 predicted proteins | sample MGYA00242334_ERZ723881 | MGnify/ENA metagenome assembly ERZ723881 | reverse complement strand
CAACGAACCTATGTGCATCTGCCAACGAACCTATGTGCATCTGCCAACGAACCTAAGTGCATCTGCCAACGAACCTATGTTCGTAAAGAATCGAACATAGGTTCGTCAACACACATTTTTACCCGCACAACAAATAAAGAACGATTATCTACCTATCATCATCGGCGTTAACCTTTTCTCCTTTACCGTTCAGTAAGATTCCATATCCATTCTCGTTCCGGCAAAGATACAAATCTTCTCCTACCGCTATAATATCAGAATAAGAAGGCCGTGTAATGATATCCCCCTGCGGAGAAATCAACCCGTACCATCCAGACTCTGCTTGATAACGTTTGCATCGGGCAACATCTTGCGTGTAATAAGGCTCCGTATCTATCACCTCGCTCTCCACAATACCGTGAAAAACAAACGGCATGATATTTTCCTCTTCATCCTTTAAGATTTGCTCTCCTCTTCGTCGAAAGCCTCATTGGCCATCGAGGTGTAACGCTTCCGACGTTCTTCTGCCGACATCGGAGCTTGCCGGCAACAGTTATATTCCTCCTCTTTGAAATGGGCTAACCTTTCATAGAAATTCATCCGCGTGCAACTGTCTTTCCGCATGCTCTCCCGCGTACCCGAATCGCTATACTCGAAATTACGCGCATTGCGAATGGACATACTCATAGCCACTTCCATCGCGTTTTGATTGGTTCCCATGTAAGTGAATGTCCATCCTTCCCCACTAAGCTCTTCAACAAGCCGCTTGATGGCTTGTCCGTCGTATTCCTTGGAAGCGTTTTCCAGCCCGTCCGTGATAATAGTTACCACTACGGTCGCATCCTCCATCGTTTTCACATACCTACGCATCTCTGTCAACGTAAAACCCATGGCATCAAACAACGGCGTGCAACAACACGGCGTATAGTCATCCCATTTAAGCGGAGCGGCAGAAGCAACCGGAGTCTGGTCGAAAAAATGTTTTATCTCACAACTGCAGAACATCACCAGTGATACAAAATGCTCTTGTGTATCGGCAAACCGTTCCTGAGCTTTCCGAATGCTTGCCAACGTTTCGTTGAAACCTTCAATGGCTGCACGGCGAATAGACTCCATCGAACCACTACGGTCAAGGATAATGACATTAAACACCTTCGTTCTTGTTTTCTTCGTCTCTGATTTAAAAAATCTCATATCGCTTCCCTGTTTTAAATATTAATACTATTTCCTATAACTATCACATTTTCACTCTCTCTTCAGCCATCTTCCTCATTTCGTCCAATTCCTTAAAATCGTGAACCGGCTGAAACTTGACGACAACCTTACCTTGCCTGTCTATAAAACCATAGATGGTTATTTCTCCGTCATCACTCATCCCCAAACCGTCTTCGTCCATAACCATGATTAGAGATATTACTGCTCATATCTCGCAGGCAAATATTCCTTCCTTTTATCACTTTATGCTACAAAAAGTATATTTGTAACCCATCCTCTTCAAAATATTTTCAGCCTACCCGATATTTCCCCGTTTCTCGAAATGAAAAAGGGCAAGATGAAAAAACATTTCATAGCTTATTTCAGCTTATCTGTGAGGTAATCAGACGCAAAAATGACGCCCGTGATACATAAAATGGCAGCCCAACACAAGCAAAAACTCCACATGCCTGCAATTTTTTTTAATTGCTACGATAACTTTTTCTTGTATACTGTTCATAAATCATTGCATCTTTACCTGTTTATGTACCTATAGCCGATAAAGTAACCCTCTTATACACAACAAAAGCCGCACGGATAAATTTCCCGTACGGCTTTTGTTGTGTAAAGCTAAAAAGGACTTTTCTCACAAATATACCATTACTGCAAACGATTAAATAAAGAATCAGCCGCCATCTGATATTTTCCTTCCGTTTTACGCAGCCTATCAAGCACGGCCTTCGCTTCTTCATTTTTATCCAAGCCCAGAAGCGCATGAACCTTCAGCCACATCAGATCGCCTTTCTTTTCCACTAACAACAACCTGTCATATTCCTGCCGTCCCCTGTCTATCGTATCCGTCTTATTGGCCGACAGTTCTTGTTCGAGCGATTGTTCCTCCTGCTCGATAGCGACGATAGCCTCCTTAAATTGTCGCTGTTCGATTAACGACCGGATGGAATCGTAACCTTCACCTCCTCGAAGCGCGCCGGATTCCACAGATGAATCCATACTTGTAGAAATATGCATTACGGGAAACAACAATAGACCTATAATAAAAATAGCGGCTATACCCGATATCCAGTAAACAACCTTTCGATTTTTCTGTCGGGAAACCGGAGGTTGTGCGTATGCTCTTGAAGGTGCCGCACAAACATTCTCATCACTTCCGGTCATACGGTAATTAGCTGCCACCTTTTCCGCTTCACCCATTTCTTTTTGCCATGCCTTTATCCGAGCAAGTTTTTCCTCCCTGCTTTTCAAGGCTGTCTGTACATTTTCCGTAAACTTCAGCTGCTCCTGAAGTTCCCGGTCCTGCTCTACCTCTCGCTCGAACTCTCGACGTTCTTCGTCTGTCATGCGGTTTAGCAGGTAATTGTCTATCTTGTCTTGATATTCTATCTTCATCGTGTCAAGTGTTTAAGAATTCAGATACCGATTATAAATTTCGCTCGCCGCTTTCCGCAAATTCTCCATACACTTGTACTTAGCGGTCTTCAAGGCATTCTTGCTGGTAAAAGAGGGTAATTCGATGAATATATCGTCCAGTTCTTTCTCCTCATAATAGAACATGGAGATGATTTGGTTGCATCGTTCAGACATACGTGAAAGACAATCCGCTATAATTGCCAGCATGGCTTCCTGTCCGTCGTCATACAATAAATCCTTATATGCTTCACGGTCCGCTTTTCTCAGTTGTTCTTCACCGTCATCACCCCCGGATACATGTTCACGCACCCATTCCAGGTATTTCAATTTAGCTATACCCATAAAATAAGTGGTCAGTGCGCCGGTAAACTTGTTTCCATCTTTTCCTTTCAACACACCATTATCTACATAGATTTTCTTGTTCTCGATATTCTCCCAAAGCTTAATAAAAGCGTTTTGGAATATTTCCCTCTTCTGCTCTTCATCATGAATAAAGAACAGTCCCTTATAAGTATCATCAAAATATCGTTTACAATGAGTGTATAACGCACGTTCCATTTCTGAATCATGCTGAAATACACCTTCAACGTATGCCGTATCCGAATATGATTTTGCCTTTAATTTTACCATCGCTCTAATCTTATAAAATCTGAAATAGCATATTTATCTGTTTTTACCTGACAAAACCGATGTTTGTGGGCAACGAAAGCCGACACAATGCTGGCTTTCGTTGCTTGTCTATTGACAAGAGTTACAATATCTTTATATTCGGATTCAACCAACATCTCCTTTACATAAGGTACATCTTTATCACCGTTTATCTTTGCCCAACTCTTATCCTGTTGTTCACCCAAGCCGATAACCAATGCCCTCCTTGTCTGTGCCTGCAGCGATCCGCTCCCCAAAGCACAAACCATCAGTAATATATATCCCCATTTTCTCTTTTTATGAAACCTACAGCTGATATCCATATTACTCTATTTAATAAAAAAGACACATCCAATAATAATATATTCAGATATATCTATTTCAGTTAAAAGGACTTAATAAGCGTTTCTTAATTCAGCCTCAAGTTCCCTGATACGTGCTTTTTGTTCGACAATCATCCCCGCATATTGCATTTTCAATACACTACTTGAACAATCTCTGCTATAACGCTTATATCTTCAAGCACTGTATAATTATCAGCACTTTAGAAAAAGGACAGCTCTTTTCGAACTAAAAACTGGAACATCAAACTGGACACCTTAAATACTTCTATTTCTGAATATAAGTACCGTCATTTTCTATGTGGTATCCTTGATAATCTTTATAACTTTGTACAATCATATCTCCTGCTTTTCTAGGAGTTCCATCTGAATCCAGGAACTTTAGATCAGCAAATGAAGTTGTCTCAAAACAGATTAGATTTCCACTTGAATCCATGAATTTCCATGCTAGTCGATCTTCTCCTTCTACAATATTGGATTTTATCTTATTGGCTGATGTAAACCACTTGATACCTCCATCTATATCTACCAGACAGAAAGCTGTAGAAAGATTATGGTAAATGTGGCTTATCCTAAGTTTCTCCGTATTATCCCTAGGAATATATCGAACAGTTATTTCATCGTCTACAGCCTGTAAGTTATCATAATGAATCTGTTTGGTCCATTTCATAATCAGTGCATCCTCTTCACCATCTGTAAACAACTCGTCTCCATGTAGGTGCTGACCCCATTTATTGACACGTTCATTGACTTCAAAGTCGGACATGTTCAATTGATAGGTAACGGTCTTCCCGTCATCACCGATATAAATCACCTCCGGAATAGCATGTTCCAGCAGGTCGGCCGAGCAATTCAGTGTATAGGTGATATCTACCTTTGGCTCTTCCTTGAACACCGAAAGGTCGTCTGCATCATATTTCAACGCATAGGTTCCATCGCTCTCCACAGAGATACCTTGCACGTCCTGATAATCGTTGATGATTTTCTTGATAGCATCGTTACTAGCACCCAAAATGATGCCACTTGTTCGATACTCATCCTGATTAATGTAAGGAATACCCATGTTTTCGATATAAAATTCAACAATTTCATCTAATGTAAAATTCAATTTGTAAGAGACATCCCGATATTGAGATGATGTTGAAAGGAAATAGTTGTTCTTCTCATCTACGAAATCCATAGTCACCGTCAGGTTATGATAAAACATATTGAGCCTGTTCCTATCATAAGCAGGCATATTTGCCTTAGGAAGGTATGTAACTGTCATTTCATCGTCAATAGGAAATTCCTTAAAACGAATTGTTTTGATATATTTCATAATTTTTGCATCGAATGAAGCATCATCGAACGTAATGCCGAAATTTACCTCTTTGTTTTCCTCCCATTCTGAGTCTGCAATCTGAACGGTTACAGATCTTCCTTCCTCGTTTATATAAGTTACTTGAGGGGTAACATAGTTCAACAAGTCTTCCGAACAGTTCAAAATAAAATGGACATCAGCATATATATAAGCCGTATCCTCTCCCGGCTCCGTTTCGGTATTCGCATCTTCGTCTGTACCTGAATCTGTTCCAGATTCGGGAATTTCCATAATCTCCGGCTCATCGCCACAAGAAGATAAACCCATACACATCATTAATGTGAACAGCCATGTAATAAAATAAATCTTTTTCATAATAGCGCATTTTATAATTCAAAATTGTATATACAATAAGAATTACCAGTTAGAACAGGTAGGTTACATGATTTTCAAACATTCGTACCAGGATGACTTATCTAATCTGTCTGAATCTTTTACTTTTCTAATATACCATACTCCGTTATCAGTATAATCAATGTACTTATATGTCCGGATACTTTTCTCTCCAGAAGGGAAATTCCGGATTCTCTTTATAGGGAAAAAATGTTTATTCAACTTATATTCATCGCGCCATAGTGCTTTTCCTGTTTTTGCATCAAAATAATATACGAAAATTTTGCGACGATTTTCGTCAAAATCATATATAGAATTATTGAATATCTCGATATGTAAGTCACCCCGAACCAGTTCTCTCAGATTACCTACAAAATATCCATCATCATCACGGACAATATGAGTGTATTTTTCCTCGCTATATGAAACGAGATTCCCATTACTGTCAAAACGAAAATAATCTACCACATTATTCATCCAGATCGTGTGTTTGCTATTTCCTTCACAGAGAAATACGGTTTTAGGAGAATCAACCTGTCCGTAATGAAACAGATTGGTGAAATCACACAATTGTGCTTTCACAGTAACGGCCATTGCCATTGATAATACAAAAAACAAAATAAACTTTTTCATTCGTAAATATTTAATTATAAAGCTAATCATAAATCAGCTTCTTGATTAATTATGCGAACCAGAAATTGAGAATCACATCTGATTCAAATTTATTATTCTATCCATTTTATTTCAACAAAAATGAATAATAAAAGATACTTTAGCCTTTAATTAAAAAACATCTGATAAATTCAAAAATCACATCATCTATTGTTTTAAAATAAAATCTGAAGGTTTTATATTCTATTCTTAATAAGATTCATTACATATAAATCCCAATTAAAATTCGACTGAAATTGAAAGCCACCAGCTACCCAGTCAACCTTTATAAATCATTTATAATAACACACATTTTTAATAACAGATTCAGAAGATGATACTTTATCATTCTTAAATGTAATTACAACCATCGCATCACCTTTTCTCCAAGAAAACGGTTCTTTAAATGCATTTTCATTCGTAAAGAATTTAACATCTAGATGATAATCTGGATCAGATGTTACAAATACACCCCACATAAAAGCAGGAATCATCACTAACAATAAAACTCTTTTCATAAATATAAATAATTAGTTAAACAGTAACCTTGCTATTTTTCAACCGATAAAAATAAAAATATCCAAAAGAAAATATTTTTGTTTTAACATTCTGGTTTATAAAAGTATGGCAGAAGAGGCTTCTTGTTAAAGTCGCAACCTCACTGTCTATATTCATGCAATTGGTTCTAATCATTCTTCCTTTTTCACCAAAAATCCGCTAGGTATGTAAGCCGTAGCAATCAAACATAAGCCTTCCAACTCTACCACTACCCGTTGCTGACCAGACACCCTTGCTACACGACCGGTCACTCCTTTGAAATCACCGTCAATAATCCGCACTACATCACCGCTTTTATAATGACATTGTTCGGGAGTTATAACTTTAATGTGATCGTTGTCTGCACTCGTTATGTTTATGAAATTCATCATCTCATTGTAACCCACGATGAGAGGAGGATTTTTACCAAATTCGTCTTGTTTGCAATGATTCAAATAAAAATTGATGAATGTATTTTCCGGATTGTCTTTGACAAATTCAGTAATATACTCCAAAGTCGTATAAACAAAAATAATGTTGGGAATAAGTGGCTCGAGAACTCGCTTCTTCTTGTCGTGTATCATTTTCTGTACATGACGCATCGGGATATATATTTCCACTTTATCTTTTTTCAGCAACTCGTATGCCTTGATTATCCGGTTATAAGTAACGCGCAACACATACCATTGCTTATTAGGGTCTGGGGCAAACCTTACCGACACCCCTGTTTTTAATTCTTGATTTCCAGGAGAAGACACCGGAGACAAATCCGGTGTAAGAGGATTTTGCCCGCCTCGCCGGGTATCCACATTAGACAATGTGCTCATAATAAAGGTATATCGGACAGCTAACCGAAAAACAGACAATCAACAAATCCATTTGTTAAAATTCAGCTTTACTGTTAATACTAACCTCATTTATTTACAAGATTTACAACCTACTTACCGCAAAGTTAGTAAAAAAAACAGAAACAGAAACAAAAAGCAAAGAATATTTTTTTTACACAACCGTTCGATTTGTCGACATTCACGGATTCGAAATCAAATAAACCGGAAGCATCATAGAAACATTTTCCCGGAAAGACAGACGATTATATATTTATATGTGAAGCATATCTTCTGCTTTTGTTCGCATATCTGAGCAAGAATGATTATTTTTGTGCCCACAAACCATAAAACAGACGATGAGAACTTATTTATTCCTCTTGCTTGCCTTGCTGCTTACTGCTTGCGGTGGCGGCAAACAACAAAAAACAGAACAGAAGCAGACCCTTACCGTCAGCATCGAGCCGTTGCGCTATTTTGCCGAAGCCATTGCAGGCGAACATTTCCGGATAGTCAGCCTGGTGCCCGAAGGCAGCAGCCCGGAGACTTATGACCCTACTCCGCAACAACTGGTCGAACTGAACCGTAGCCGTGCTTTCCTGCGTGCGGGATACATCGGCTATGAACTTGCCTGGGCAGACAAATTGCAGCAAAATGCCAAAGACGTGTCTTTCTTCAACTTATCGGAAGGCATTACCCTGATACATGAGGAAACAACGGAAGGAGAACACACCCACGCGGGAGGCATCGAACCGCATACCTGGAGTTCGATACAGAATGCCTATACGATTTCAGCCAACATCTGCCGGGTGCTTTGCCAGATAGACCCCGACAACAAGGAATATTACATGACCCGCCTGACCCGATTCGGCACCTCGCTCAAGCAACTGGACGACGAAATTCTTGCCTATCTGAACGGAGGTGAAAAAAACTTCCTGATTTATCATCCTGCCTTGTCGTATTTCGCCCGCGATTACGGACTGACCCAAATCAGCATCGAGGAAGGGGGCAAAGAGCCTTCGCCTGCCCAGCTGAAAGCCTTGATTAACCAATGCAAGGAAAAGAATATCCGGGTCATCTTCGTACAAAAAGAGTTCGACACCCGTAATGCCGAAACAATAGCACAGGAACTGAAAGTGCCCATCGTCAGCATCAACCCGCTGAGTTACCGGTGGAAAGAAGAGATGCTGCACATAGCCCGTTCCTTGTCTAAACCGACCGAATGATGATGAAAGACTCTCAGCCGCTCATCCGCCTGGAACATATATCGGCAGCATACGACCGTAAGCCCGTGCTGGAAGAAGTAAGCCTCACCGTTTACGAACGGGACTTCGTGGGCATTGTCGGTCCGAACGGAGGAGGGAAAACCACCCTTGTCAAACTTATATTGGGCTTGCTCCATCCCTTGTCAGGCAACATCCGTTTTTACCGGGAAGGCAAGGAAACCGCCGAAATCAGCATGGGATATTTGCCGCAATATACCTCCATCGACAAGAAATTCCCCATCTCGGTCTACGATGTGATACTTTCGGGACTGAACAAGCAGAAATCCCTGTTCCGCTCCTTTACCCCGGAACAGCACGAAAAGACACGTTCCGTCATTGCCCGTATGGGGCTGGAAGGACTGGGGCAACGTCCTATCGGTCAACTGAGCGGCGGACAACTCCAGCGTGCCCTGTTAGGACGTGCTTTGGTTTCCGACCCGCAAGTCTTGATTTTAGACGAGCCAAACACCTATATCGACAAGCGTTTCGAGAAACGGCTTTATGCCTTGCTGGAAGAAATCAACCGTGAACATGCCATCATCCTGGTAAGCCACGACATCGGTACGGTGCTCCGCCACGTCAAAAACATAGCCTGTGTCAACCGTACCCTCGATTATCACCCTGCCACAGAAGTCACCGACGAATGGATAGAACAGCACTTCGGGTGTTGACAATAATATAATGTCTATCCGAAATAAAAAACGAAGGATTTTTTTGATAGTATAAAGAATTACCCTTATCTTTGCACGCACAAGGGGTATTAGCTCATCTGGCTAGAGCGCGACACTGGCAGTGTCGAGGTGAGCGGTTCGAGTCCGCTATACTCCACTCCCTTTCTGATTCAGACCACCGCTATGCGATAGCTGGCGGTCTTTTTTCTAAAATGGCATAAAAAGAAATTACCTGCCTGAATTATTCTCCCGACACACCCATTTAGTGATAAAAAAACGAAAAACTATCCGATGCATACCTGCCCTGCGATGAAAATCACTATCTTTGCGCCGATTATGTAATAAGATTATATAAGGATGAAACAGTACAACAAAATCAACAACCTGGTAGGCTGGCTCGCGTTTCTTATTGCGGCATGTACCTATTGCATGACCATCGAGCCTACCGCCAGCTTCTGGGATTGCCCCGAATTTATCACCACCGGATACAAACTGGAAGTCGGTCATCCACCCGGCGCACCGTTCTTTATGCTTACAGCCAACCTGTTCAGCCAGTTTGCCAGCGACCCGTCGCAGGTAGCTTTCATGGTGAATATCATGAGTGCGTTGATGAGCGCGGCATGTATCCTCTTCCTGTTCTGGAGCATTACGCACCTCACCAGGAAACTGATTTGTCCGGAAGGTACGGAGATGACCACCGGCAAGCTGGTTACCATCATGGGCTCCGGACTGGTAGGTGCATTGGCTTATACATGGAGCGACACCTTTTGGTTCAGTGCTGTCGAGGGGGAAGTATATGCGTACTCCAGCCTTTTCACCGCTGTGGTATTCTGGTTGATTTTGAAATGGGAAAACCGGGCTAACGAAGCGCATAGCGACCGCTGGCTGATACTGATTGCCTACCTTACAGGGTTGTCCATCGGTGTCCACCTGTTGAACCTGCTTTGTATCCCTGCCATCGTACTGGTATATTATTATAAGAAGAATCCCAATGCCAACCTGAAGGGAAGTCTGAGGGCTCTGATTGGTTCAATGGTATTGATTGCCGTCGTCCTGTATGGCATCGTGCCGGGCATCGTGAAGATAGGCGGCTGGTTCGAACTGCTGTTCGTCAACGGTTTGGGATGCTCGTTCAATACCGGACTCATCATTTACATCATCCTACTGGCAGCCTGCCTTGTATGGGGTGTGTATGAGACTTATACCGTGCGCAGCCGCAAGCGGATGAATATCGCTTTCCTGACAACTGTAGGTATGCTGGGTATTCCTTTCTACGGACACGGATGGAGCAGCGTGCTTATCGGAGTCATCGTGCTGGCTGCGCTGAGTTTGTACCTGTTTGCCAACCTGCCCGATAAATATAAGGTCAGCGCACGTACGCTGAACACCTCCCTGCTCTGCCTGATGATGATGGTAGTGGGCTATTCTTCGTATGCCGTTATCGTCATCCGTTCTTCCGCTAATACGCCGATGGACCAGAACTCGCCCGAAGACATCTTTACCTTGGGCGAATACCTGGGACGTGAGCAATACGGTACGCGCCCCTTGTTTTACGGACAGACGTATGCTTCGAAAATGGCGCTCGAAGAAGTGGACGGAGGCTGTGTGTATGCCATGACCAAAGGCGCTCCCGTCTACCAACGCAAGGAGAAGGAGAATCCGGACGAAAAGGACAGCTATGAAATCGTACGCCACAAAGACGAATACAAGTATGCACAGAATATGATTTTCCCGCGTATGTACAGCGAAGCGCACGCTGCGGCTTACGAAAGCTGGCTGGGAGGCGTGGAAGGACGCCAGGTGCCCTACGACCAGTGCGGCGAAATGCTGATGGTGAAGATACCTACCCAGTGGGACAACATCAAATTCTTCTTTATCTACCAGCTGAACTACATGTACTGGCGTTACTTTATGTGGAATTTTGCCGGACGTCAGAACGACATTCAAGGTCAAGGCGAGATAGAACACGGAAACTGGATTACCGGCATTTCGTTCATCGACAAGATGCTGGTGGGCGACCAGACCTTGTTGCCCAGCGACCTGAAGAACAACAAGGGGCACAATGTATTCTATTGCCTGCCGCTGATACTGGGACTTATCGGACTGTTCTGGCAGGCTTACCGGGGCGAACGGGGCATCCAGCAGTTCTGGATTGTCTTCTTCCTGTTCTTCATGACCGGACTTGCCATCGTGCTTTACTTGAACCAGACCCCGCAACAACCGCGTGAACGTGACTATGCGTACGCAGCTTCGTTTTATGCCTTTACCATCTGGATTGGACTGGGAGTGGCTGCCATTGCCGAGTGGTTGCAAAAGAAACTGGGCGAAAAGCCTTCTGCCATTCTTGCCTCTGTCGTATGCCTGTGCGTACCCTTGCAGATGGTAAGCCAGACATGGGACGACCACGACCGCAGCGGGCGTTATACGTGCCGCGACTTCGGACAAAACTACCTGAACTCGGTGCAGGCCGAAGGCAAGCCCATCATCTTTACCAACGGAGATAACGATACGTTCCCCTTGTGGTACAACCAGGAAACGGAAGGTTTCCGTACCGATGTGCGTGTATGCAACCTGAGCTATCTGCAGACCGACTGGTATATCGACCAGATGCGCCGTCCGGCATACGATTCGCCTTCCGTGCCTATCGACTGGGAGCGTATCGACTATGTACAAGGCCATAACGAGGCGGTCTACGTACGTCCCGAAGCCATGGAAACCATTGTCAACTATTACAAGCAGTACCCCGAAGATGCCAAGAAAGAATTCGGCGACAATCCGTATGAGTTGAAGAACATCCTGAAATATTGGGTACGCTCGCCGAAAGAAGGCCTCCAGATGATTCCTACCGACAGCATTGTCATCAAGCTGGATAAGGAAGCCATCCGCCGTTCGGGTATGCTGACACCCGATTCCATCCCCGACTATATGCACATTTCGCTGAAAGGCAAACGTGTATTGTATAAGAGCGAGCTGATGATGCTGGAAATGCTTGCCAACACCAACTGGGAACGTCCGCTCTACATGGCGATAACCGTAGGCGCAGACAACCACCTGAACCTGACCAACAATTTCCTGCAGGAAGGTCTGGCTTACCGCATCACGCCGTTTGACAACGTGAAATTAGGCAGACGCTTGGATTCGGAAAAGATGTACGATAACCTGATGAACAAGTTCAAGTTCGGCGGAATCGATAATCCGGATATCTATCTGGACGAAACGGTGCTGCGCATGTGCGACACACACCGCCGCATGTTCGTACAGCTTGCTACCCAACTGATAAAGGAAGGCAAGAACGACAAGGCGTTGAAAGCGCTCGACTATTGTGAAAAGGTGATTCCGAGCACTACCGTCCGCCACGACTACATTTACAGCAGCTCGAAAGAAATGGCTGACGATTATGCCAAACTGAGACAACCCGAGAAAGCGGAGAACATTCTTTGCCAACTGGCACAAAACTCCGCCGAATATGCCGCTTGGTATATGAGCTTGGACGAAACCCATCTGGCAAGCTCGTACGAAGAATGCATGCGTCACTTCTACATCCTGGATGATGTGTGCAAGGCTTTGGAAGGACTGAAGGACAAAGATGGCAAGCCGTTTGAGTCGGCCGCCCTCTACCGACAGAAGTTCAACCAGTTGTATAGTTTGCTGGAAAGCCGAGTAGGAGGCGCTAACCCGTCGCATGAATAAATGAAATAACGAACACAAAGACACAGAGACACCGGATTTATCTTTAGGGAAATAACCATAATGAAGAATTCCAACGGTTCTGTATCTTTGTGTTCTCTATGTTTTTATGCTAAAAAGAACTGCTTATGTTTATCGAACAACCGCCGCAACTGGTCCGCTGGATTTATCCGCGTGCTTTATGGCGTATGGACAAGAATGAGAAATCCGTTTATCTGACTTTCGATGACGGTCCCATCCCCGACATTACGCCGTGGGTGCTCGACCTGTTGGATAAATATGGCATCAAGGCGACCTTCTTTATGGTGGGTGATAACGTCAGGAAGCATCCGAAGGAGTTTCAGATGGTGGTAGAGCGCGGACATCGTATCGGGAACCACACGTTCAATCATATCCGCGGATTCGAATACCTGAGCCAGAATTACCTCGCCAATACGGACAAGGCGAACGAATACCTGCATACCGACCTGTTCCGTCCTCCTCACGGCCACATGCGCTGGGTGCAATATCATGTACTGAAAAAGAAATACCGCATTGTGATGTGGGACCTCGTCACCCGCGATTATAGCAAGCGGCTCAACGGCAAGCAAGTATTGGTAAAAGTAAAGAAATATGTCCGCAACGGCTCGATTATCACCTTCCACGATTCCATTAAATCCGAGCCCCGCTTGAAATATGCATTGCCCCGTGCCATCGAGTGGCTGCTTTCACAAGGCTATACGTTCAAGGTATTTGATTAAAAAAACATAAACATCAGGGCAGATATACTTTTGAAGAACAACATTATGCAATTGTATTATTCACAAATTCCTTTGGTGTACACCCAACTTGTTTTTTGAAAAAACGTAGAAAGTGTTGCGGGTATTGGAATCCCAGCATATCAGCAACTTGTTTCGTGCTAAAGTTGGAATCAAGCAAAGCATTTTTTGCGACATCTACTATTTTAAGTTGAATATATTCTTGAGCTGTCTTGCCTGTTTCAGACTTCACCAAGTCGCCAAAATAGTTTGGTGAAAGACAAATCTTATCGGCAAAATATTTCACGGTAGGCAGTCCGTGCAACTTTGCCATACCTGCATCCCAATACTCGTTCAACAACTTTTCAAAACGTACAAGCACATCATTGTTCAGCTCTTCACGGGTCACAAACTGACGTTCGTAGAATCGCATGCAATAATTGAGTAATACTTCTATGTTCGAAATAATCAATGGCTTGGAAAATTTGTCGATAGGATGCTCCAGTTCATGACTTATCTTAGCCATATAATCTTGCAAGATAATCCGCTCATCCACTGATAAATGCAAGGCTTCATTAGAAGCATACGAGAAGAAAGAATACTGCTTTATCTTTTGAGATAATGAAGTACGATGCAAGAAATCAGGATGAAAAAGCAATCCAATGGCTTCAGGCGTTGGACCGTCTTCTATGCGATGGATGCCTACAGTCTGTCCCGGTGCGAAACTTACTACGGTTTCATCATCAAAATCATAAACCGTCTTTCCATAATTGATGATGCAACCTGTTGTTTTCTTTAAGAACAAAGCATAAAAGCCGAGTGTCATTTTATGTGTGGGCTGGTTCGCTGATCGGTCAAAATGTACGATGCTCACCAAAGGATGTCTAGTCTTAAACCCAAAGAAACGGTTGTACTGTTCGATTGTATCCGCTGTTATTATTTCCATGCTTATTCGTGTTTTTTTGCAAATATACTTCTTTCCTCAATAAAGTGAATGCGCGGAAGTAGAGAAAACGTAATTCTGGTACTTTTATCCAACACAAAGGTACTTTGCTGATAATCAACATACAGAATTGAAATATAAAACTGTAATCATGGTACTTCTATCCCCTATAAAGGTATCTGTAATATAAATAGAAGCCGCTATTTTTGTAATAAATAATACCAACTCATTAACATAGCATCTTGTAGATACCTCAAAGGGTAAAAATGGATTGAAAATCTCGATTTAACTAATATAATTTGTTATGAAGTCTATTTATAAAAAACTTTGGATTTGTATGGTAGCATTTTTCACCATGCCATTGTCCTCTTGTAGCTCATCAGACAACGGCACGAACAAATCAGCAGATTTGCCGACTGACAGTTTAAACGAAAATTTGGATAAAAACGCCGTATTTCCACACCATGAACCACTGGGTAAAGGTGTAGGAATCTGCCCCGGACGTGTGGTATGGACATGGGATAGAGAATCTGTCCATTGGGATGGAGAAGGTTATTGGTGGGAACTTGATAACTTCAACGAAGCATCCATCCAGCGGCTCACGGATGACGGCATTGCCCGGTTGGCAAATGCCATCGATGCAAAAACCGGTTGGCAGGCTCTTTTTACCTATAACAACCAAACACGGGGAAGAAGTGGCGGTTATCAACAAGGACAAAAGATTGCTATCAAGGCGAACATCAACGGAGCAGCAGAATATGACAACGACCCACACGGACGCTCACATGACAGCTATACCAACCCGTTTGTATTGAAATGCCTGTTAGTTTCCCTGGTAAAAGAAGCCGGAGTAGCCCCGCAGGATATTACCGTTTACGATGTAACCCGCATCTTTCCCGACTATATGCAAGCACTTTGCCAGACGGGCATCACGAAAGGAGTACGGTTTATCGACCGAACCAACGGTGTGGCGGATACAAATGCTCCGATTAGTTGGTCTAATCATAAAAGTAGCGTAGCAAACTACCTACCCACCTGTGTGACCGAAGCTGACTATCTCATCAATCTTGCTAACCTAAAAGGACACAATTATGGCATTACACTCTGTGCTAAAAATCATTTCGGTTCATTTATTAACGACTGGCGAATGCGTGCACCGCAACAAGCCGGCCTACATAGTAACCTGACACAACGCAAAATGAATGTTTATTCGGTACTGGTAGACTTAATGGGCAACTATCAACTTGGGGCAAAGACCATGCTTTATATGTTCGATGCACTGATTTGTCCATCAGAAAATACAGTAGCTATTTCACCCGAAAACTCCATTTGGCAGCAATCTCCGTTCAATGGCGACTACACATGTAGCCTGTTTTTCTCACAAGACCCTGTAGCCATAGACGGTGTAGGTGCAGATTTCCTGATGAACGAACCCACTTGTACATCTCTGAACAGTGCTTTACGTGGTAATGCAACTGTAGAAAACTATTTGCACGAAGCAGCCCTTGTATCCAATCCGCCTTCAAAAACGAGGTATCTGAACGGCAATGGACAACCCATCGTGAATCTTGGCGTACACGAACATTGGAACAATGTGCAGGAAAAGAAGTACAGCCGTAACTTCGGGAAACCAGAAGGCATTGAGCTTATCTTAGTGAATAATAATGAGAATAATGAATAATCAAAAGACTTTTGCCTTCAATCAAGGCATTACCCGGCGCCATGCTATCAAAAAAATGGGTACTATCGCTGCCGGTGTGGCATTAAGTACAACCGGACTTCATGCCGTTGAAGAACTGAGTATGACTGATAACCGAAAAATGAAAGTAATAGCAATAAACGGCAGTTCCCGCAAAAATGGGAATACTGCAGATATGCTGAATGTGGTTTTGCAAGAATTAGAAGCACAAGGGTATGAAACCGAACATATTCAGTTGGCCGGACAGACCATCCGCCCATGTATGGCATGTTTTGCTTGTGAAGGGAAGAGAAATTGCGTATTTGGTGATGACCTGTTTCAAGAACTTTATCAGAAAATGACTAAAGCCGATGGCATTCTGTTAGGTTCTCCCACCTATTCTGCCGATGTGTCATCTACATTGAAAGCAGTCATTGAGCGCGCCAGTGTAGTAAGCGATACCAATCCGGGAATGTTCCGGCATAAAGTTTGCGGCACAGTAGCCGTAGCACGACGCGGTGGTGCGATGAATGTCATTGATACACTTAACCATTTCTTTCTAAACAAAGAAACTTATCTGGTAGGCTCTACTTATTGGAATATTGCCTACGGTCGTTTGCCAGGCGAAGCCTTAAAAGATGAAGAAGGTGTTGCCAATATGAAAAACTTGGGGCAAAATATGGCGTGGCTGCTGAAAAAGTTAGTTATATAATCCTAATTTTGAAACGACATTATATAGAATAAGGATTTAAGACATTGATTTTTAATAGTCCCACTCCTTATTCTATATAAATATGCACAACCTATATGCAATATTCGCAAAATTTCTGAACATATGCAAGTAGCGGGCAATTTAGTCAATGGATCTGGAAATATCCCAAGAAGAGATGTTGTTCCCAAATTCTCATACCTTGAGATTGTTGCATTGAATATGACAGCAGAAGCTATCAGCATTAACAATGAGTCTTTATTGTTTGAAATATCCAATATCAAATTGGAAGTGCCATACAAGTACAATTAGAAAGAATGGAAGCCGACATTTCCGGCTTTTATCAAAGCAAGAAAAAGAATTGAAACGTGTAATCAATTTATGATTATAAAGAATTATGCAAAAGATACCGACAGATTGTTTGCCCGGATTATTGGAAAGATTAGCGCACTTACAATCCTGCAATACATTAACTACAAAAACAACAAACCCGTTGGCAGAGTTAAATATGCGCTAATTTAATTCCGCCAACGGGTTATAGTTAATATCAAAGAATTTTTACCGAACAGCTATTTTATGACGTGAAAATCGAGTATTTTTCTTGACAGATTGATTACTTCGTGAAAATAAATTTGAATCACCCCTTATGCCATCCATAACCATTACGCTCATTACATAAGAAGGATCATCAATAAATGCATCGCTCAAACCATACGACTCATAATATACATTGATAATTTTATTATCAGATGTAAACACCGTTTCACCATATACGTAATTATCTCCTACATAGTTATCTTCATAGTAATAATCCACCTTACCTTCTTGTTTGATACTATCAGTCAAATTCAGATATTCTTGATAACTGACATTTTTATAATACAATACTCCACCTTGCTTGCATATATTTCCACGTTCTGCCATAATTGCCATATCCGGAGTTGAAAGATCTTTAGGTGTAAAATCTGGAAGATCCAACTCTGCTAAAGAAGAAACATGCGTATTCCGTTTACCCTGGAACAAAAGTGGCATAACTATCTCAGCTGAAACAATTCCAGCATTTTCATCATACAACAGAGCATTTTCATCAATGAATTCGCCTCGTCCTGAAAGATTTATACGAAATAATTCATTTTCTACTTCTACAACAGATGCTGAAAGATGGTCACTACTGAATCCTAAATTGTCTTCCCATATAACAGCAATGACATTATCGTAAGTTGTACGGTCAGACGAATAACCTGAAAGACTCATTTCAAACATATCTTCAGTTTGATCCGCAATCGAAGAAGCATAAAACTCATCATCAATAATCATAACACCAGACTGATAAGTCATTTCAGGAACACAAATTACATCCTTTGGCTTATCAGGATTACCTGGATTTTCCGGCTCATCAGGCTTAGGTTTGTGACTTACTACGACTTCTCCACCTAATCCTGTATACCAACTAAGATCAATAGTTCCTAAATCAACACCCCATCTTTCCAAATTGACATACTCTGTATAGAGAAGTTTCCCTGTTCCTATTTCATAAAGAGAAAAAATAGCAGGATTCGTATCATCCCATTGATACAACATTTCGACTTTTCCATCTTGAACAATCATGCTAGGAGTTCTTATTATTCCTTTATATACATACTCCAATTGAGCTACAATCGCTACACGGTTGCTTATCACATTGGCTTTAAGATGAGGTAAACTCGGAAGAGTAAAATGTATTTTTTCAATTCCACCGGGTGGAACCAAAACTATCCTTCTATAATCAGGAGTCATAGGAAGATCATAATCCATAAATACAACAATGGAAGTATTAGCAGGCACCGATAAGCTACAACTTCCTTTGCTATCTGTATACGTAACTGATTGACCTATATGAATCTTTACTGCTTGAACTGGAATAGGACCATCCTTTCCTGGATTTGTTACAGTAACTTCAACCATACCACGATTATTAGGTGAATCCAAATTCCAAAAAGAAAAATGTCCCACCGTACCTACATACTCATTTCCTTGACGTACAGCTTCTCCTGATTCCACCCAAATGCCTGCTTTTTCATTGAAATGCCAAAGCGGAATAGTTTCGGGAATATCATTATCCATACCTTCCGGAATAGGGAAAGTAATGGTAGAGCGTTCTCCATCCTTCAATTGTAATTCCTTATTATCGCTCCCCTTTAAAGTTACACCTACCATGCCGTATGAAACTAATTGTGTAGATGAATTATCCGAACGAATAGCCACTAAATCACCTCCCGGCATCATATCTGCAAAATGTTCATCATTGGGATTCATATATATCATATCCGCCTGCACCTGACCATCATATACATTGCCCGACTCATCTACAAGTGAAGAAGCAGGAATCTCTACCTTCATTCCACTTACTTCCATATCTTTACCCTCTAAAGCCATAAAGGTTTCACTTGCCGTAACCGTGCTATTACCTTTAGGGTACATTACAACCTCAAATTGTTCACGGCTCTGCTCAAATGAACGTACAATATCGAAATATCCCTCTTTACTGAAATAAAATACTCCTCGCTCATTTACTGCTCCAATTTCCGTGAAGCTAAATAAACCGTTTTCATCACTTGTTACACGCTGATTTCCTGTTATTACACTCACATCTGAAAGTGCATTACCGTCAGCATCATGCACAACACCAACAACCATGTGTGCCACCATTTCTACCTCTTCATTTACTACCGGTTCTTTTGGATATTCTGGCATAGGTTCCGGATTCGGCTCAGGATTTATTTCTTCTTTTGCCGGATCATCACTACATGCAACCACAGCTATCGCCCAAATTGCACACATGCCTATATACTTCAATACAGACATCATTTTAAATATTTTTTTCATAGTAATATAACTTTATTCTCATAACCTGAAACTAATATAAAAGCGCATAGAGCCTGTACGCCATTTGATTTTATCGTTCTTTCCGCGCAACATATCGCCCATGCTGGCATCTTCATCCCAATTTTCTTCTTCTTCCAAATTTCCTAAATCAATGTTATTATACTTTGTATTGCCCCATTTTCCTTCGATACCCAAGGAAATAAACTTAAACGAAACAGAACCTCCAAGGGTAAAAAATGTGCCATAACCATGATATAATTCATCGTTTGCCTTCAGCATAGAATAAGAAGGCGCTACACGGAAATAACCGCTTACCTTTAAATAACTGACCGGATTGATGGTAACCGACGGACCTACCTGAGTACTGATTTCCATCTGATACATATCTTTCGAGCCTTCCGTTTCTTCTCCTTCTTCGGGAATCGGAGGCAAATAGCCATCTTCATAATAATAGTCACCATAGCCCAGATACGCCGCATCCTCGCCAAACACACCGAAATTATCTCTATACTTCACGAAATTCATGTCATAAAAAGTCCAGTCAATGCCAAACTTAATCATTCCCAGAATAGGCTTTTTATGCAAATAATACGTACGTCCCTGACCATAAAAAAATCCCCATTCGCCTTTCCATGTTCCGCCTCCGTTTTCCTTCCGTGTCAGACTTTGGCTTACATAACCTATATTCATGTATTTACGGTTCTTGCCCCAAACCCCTTGCTCATGTTCCTGCTTTTTATTCTCCTGCATTTGCTCGGACAACATCCCGACGGTCTGTTTCAATGAATCGATAACCTGTCCCAATGAATCATTGGGTTGCGACGAAAAGGTCACATCATCAACATCTTGTGCCATTACAGGGGATACCCATCCCATGAACATGATTCCTATTATATAAATGTATTTCTTAACCATGATATATTCCTGTTTTATTTATTGAATCCTTACTTGTTTTTCCTTTACTTCGATTTCGCTTACATAATAATCAATACCATAACGGTATAACCAAATCTGACGATGACCATACATATTTTCCGGAATACGGAAAGTCAAAGCATCGCGTGCGGTATCTATCGAAATAATTTCTACCGGTACAGAATCTATAGTAATGACATCTCCTTCTACGAAAAAACCTCCGGTAATTGTAACCTCATCACCCGCATAATAATCGGTATTTTCCGGAAACTGAATGGAATACATCGGCTCTAAATAGATGCTATAAGAGCACGAAATCGTTTCCCCATTGTGTACATAAAGGACATACGTCTCGCCCACCCCCATAGGTTTCACTTTTAAAATATTTTCATCCATAGAGATAATAGGCGCTTCTATCCATTCACCGGTAAGTACCGCTTCGCCCCACTCACTGTATCTTTTAACGTATTGCAAATAGACTTTATCATCGGGCAAAGGCGTGTCTCCCGTAATCATAATCACGAATCCATCTTCCTCCTCATAATAATCCACCGTAAATTCCCTGATGTTATCCAATACATTCAAGACAATCAATTCTCCTCCCCGCTCGTAATAAAGGGTAGCACTGCCCATGTTTGTTCCAGCCGGCAAAATAAAGACCAGTTCATTATCGGTACACTCTGCTATCCGTGCCTCTATACGTTGAAATTCATCTGGAATGCCATCCGCATTCAAATCGGGCAAACCAGCATATTCACCATTTTCTAATTTGTCCAAATCAAAATCCGGACTGATACCTTCGACATACACTTTACTGATTTCCGAAAGATGACTGCCTTTCAACACAACTTCTGATCCGATATAAAACTCTCCATAACCGGGCATCTGTACATAAAATCCGGTTTCTGCTCCTTCGCTGAACGGCGCTTGTTCTTCTTCTACACACGAAACACATATACCAACTACCGCAAACAGCAAAATCAATGCAAACTTTGTTGTCATTTTTATTACATTCATTTGTATAATTTTTATGATGATTTATGATGAAATAATCAAAACAAGAATAGTTGCTGTTTGTCCGGCTTAAACTTGAAAACAAATTTAAACACAATCTTTAATAACTGCTAATTAAACACTTATAAAAGTGTCCCATTTCTGAAAATGGGACACTTTTGCAAAATCAGATTATCCTCATTGAAATAAAAATGAACACTGACTAAAAGATTTACTTTACATTGATTGATAAAAAAACGGGAAGCCTTTCCCCTAAAGGATAAGACTTCCCGCCTTGTTATGAATGAAATGACTTGATTTTATTATTTCGGTTGCTTGCCGATGTAAGCCAAGATGCCTCCGTCTACATACAGGATGTGTCCGTTTACGAAATCGGAAGCGTCAGATGCCAGGAATACAGCCGGACCCATCAGGTCTTCGGGAGTTCCCCAACGTGCTGCCGGAGTCTTCGAAACGATGAATGCGTCGAACGGATGACGTGAACCGTCCGGTTGAGGTTCACGCAACGGAGCGGTTTGCGGAGTGGCGATATAGCCCGGACCGATACCGTTGCACTGGATGTTGTATTCGCCATATTCGGAAGCGATGTTGCGGGTCAGCATCTTCAAGCCGCCTTTGGCAGAAGCGTATGCCGATACGGTTTCGCGTCCCAGTTCGCTCATCATCGAACAAACGTTGATAATCTTTCCGTGGCCTTTCTTTATCATGCCCGGGATAACGGCTTTCGATACGATGAACGGAGCGGTCAGGTCGATGTCGAGCACTTCGCGGAACTCGTCTACCGACATGTCGCACATCGGGATACGTTTGATGATGCCGGCGTTGTTCACCAGGATGTCGATTACGCCCAAATCTTTTTCTATCTGAGCTACAAGAGCCTTTACGGCTTCTTCATCGCTTACGTCGCAGATATAACCTTTGGCATCGATACCTTTTGCTTTATAATCGGCAAGAGCCTGGTCAAGATGTTTTTGCGAACGGCAATTGAATGCGATTTTGGCACCTGCCTGTGCGAATGCTTCGGCAATGGCAAAACCAATTCCATAAGCGGCACCTGTCACCAGTGCCACTTTACCCTCTAATGAGAAATTAACCATAATGTTTATGTTTTATAATGTAAATAATCAATTTTCTTCTATTTATTCCATCGTTTGCGAACACGGAATTTCATAAATTCCTACAAATATACAAATTCCCTTCATTATTGTGCAAGTATTTCACAAATCTTATCCTGGAAAAGCCGCGCTTTTCTTCCGCTCATCACGTTTTGGTTGATAATGACGAAAGCCAGCAGGTCGCCGTTCGAAGCACGGACATATCCAGCCAGCGAGCTGACTCCTTTCACCGTACCGGTCTTGGCACGCACGTTGCGGAACGCCTTGCTTTTCCGCATCCGGTAGCGGAGGGTTCCGTCTACACCGGCTATGGGCAATGCTTCGTAGAAAGGTTCGAACACTTCCCGATGGGCATACGCATACTTCAGGTAGGCGAGCATGAGGTCGGGAGATACATAGTTGTACATCGAAACTCCGCTTCCGTCCACGATGCTATAGTCATCGGGGTCTTTCCCGATGTGCCGGCGCATGAAAGACTCAATTCGCTTCTGTGCATCCTCGGCGCCTATTCCTTTGTTGGCTCCGCCTCGGATAGCCAGGTGATAGAACAAGGCTTCCGCCGAAAGGTTATCGCTTTTCTTCAACGCCTGCCTCAATACTTCTTCCAGCGGACGGGACACCTTATATAATAGGGCTACCGTATCGGGACATACACCGTATTTCAACGAGTCGACCGCGATGTGTTCCTGTTCCAGTTGATAACGGAAAGTGCGGATAAAGAAGTCTTGCGAGGCAAACATGTTCAGCGTGCGCCCCGTGGGATGTCCGGCATTGCCCGTAATGTGGATGGTGTTGCCGTTATATAGCCAGTCGCGCGTGATTTTCAAGCTTCCATAATGAGGAATACCGCTCACCGCCCGATTGTCTATCGTGTAATAATCCGATTTCGGAAAAACCTCCACTTCGGGACGTCTTCCTTTTTGCGCAGGCTTGACCGATACGCCTACACATCCCCCGTTCAACATCAACGGAGAGAGATAAGGTTGGAACGAATTGGGAGTATCGTCCCATGCCCAGCCCGTTCCCCAATAGATGGAATCCATCACCGACACATCCGCCACCAGGTTTCCCTTGATGTGATTGATGCCGGCACGGTGTACGGCATCGGTCAGACGGTGCAAATCATCTTCCATGAATTCCGGGTCGAAACCACCTACCACATACAAGTCGCCGTTCAATACACTATCCGCTCCAATCGTGCCTTTATAAGCCAGACGGGTATCGAACGTATAGTCCGTGCCCAGCTCAGCCAAAGCCGTGACCGAAGTGATGACCTTTTCTATGGAAGCGGGGCGGTACAATTTCTCGTCCTGATAGGTATATACAGGCTTGTCTTGGGTCAGGTTGAATACCGTAATGCCCACTTCGGATGTCCTTAGGACAGGAGTGGACGCGACCAGTGCCTCCAATTGCTTTGCCAGGTCTTGCGCGCCGACCCGGCAAAAGACAAGCAACATGCTTAAAAAGAAACCGATTCTTCGCATACGTTATAAGTCTCTAAATAATTCGCCGACCGTAGGATGCGGGAATACGTACCGCCGGAAAGCGTCCAAATTGCGTCCGTCTTCCACCATCATGCCGCCCAGCACGATGAGTTCGGACGCCGGATTGCCCAGCAGATGTACGCCCAGCACCTTGTCGTGCTCGTCCGTCAATACTTTCATCAGTCCGTTCACTCCTTCGTTTTCCGCCACGAACCTGCCCGAATAGGTCATCGGGAATTTCACCACACGGTAAGCCGTGCCTTCTTTTTGCAACGCCTCTTCCGTCTTTCCTACCGAAGCCACTTCGGGATGCGTATAAACCACACCCGGAATAGCATGATAACTCATCCGGTCCGGTTTCCCTAAAATGGCGTTTACGGCCGTTTCGGCTTCCTTTACCGCCGTATGTGCCAAGAGAGAGACTCCGTTCAGGTCGCCGCAGGCATATACCCCCGATACCGAAGTCTGAAGCCGTTCGTCTACCTTGATGCATTTCTTTCCGGTATATTCAAGAGGCAGGTTTTCCAGTCCGAATCCTTGGGTCACCGGACGCCGCCCTACGCTCAAGAGCAATTTTTCCGCCGTGATGCAGGTTTCTCCTTCTTCGCTTTGGCAATAGACCCCGATACCGTTTTCGTCCCGGTCCAGGCGGGTCACTTGGGTCTTCAGCTTGAAGGTGACCCCTCTTTTCGCGTATTCGGCACGAAGCGTCGAAGCGATTTCACGGTCTATCCCGTTCAATATTTCGTCCATCATTTCGATAACGGTCACTTTCACGCCCAGGTCGCTAAAGAACGAGGCAAATTCCATGCCGATGACTCCTCCGCCGATAATAGCAAGCGATTGGGGCACCTCTTTATTGTCGAGTGCTTCGCGATGGGTCCAGTAAGCTACCCGGTCTATTCCCAGAATGGGCGGGATTACCGTCTGGCTTCCCGTGCAAAGTATCAGATGCTCGCACTCGAACATCTCTTCGCCGCACCGTACGGTATGCCGGTCGACGATGGAAGCTTCCCCGTTTATCAGAGTCACATTGGCGGATGTCAGTTTAGCCTTGACTCCCAGCACCAGCTTCCGTACCACCTTGGCTTTGCGTGCTATCATCTTGGGCAAATCGAAGCTGACTTCATCGACGTTTACATTATACTTTCGTGCGTGGGTGCAACTATCATAAAGTTTCGATGCATATAGAAGCGTTTTCGTGGGGATGCATCCTTCGTTCAAGCATACGCCTCCCACGCTGTTCTTTTCAAACAAGACTACACTCAGTCCGGCTTTGCCAGCCATTTCGGCGGCTGTATATCCGGCAGGGCCTCCGCCGATAATCGCTACTTGGTATTTCATGGTATTTCGTTCGTTTTTTAAGGTCTATTCTTCTACATATTCCATCATCGGGTTCGCCTCCTTCAGGCTGGCGATGAATCCCTTACGGTCTTTCGGGTCGACGGCGGCGTGTCCCTTGGTATGGCGCAATATGATTTGCTGGCTCTTCCATGCCTGTTTGCGGTATATCAGTTTCGAGATGCCGTGCAGGCGGGAGATGCCGGTAAATCCGCGCCGTATCCATACGTCTCCGTTATCTCTTATCTGAATGCGTGTCGTCAATTGGTCTATCGCCAATCCCAAGGGAGCCAACAACCCCAATAGCCCCCAATAATTCTTGTTGTCCAGGCAAAGCCAGACAATCGCCAAGGCCAGTACCAGCAGGATAAACATCCACAGGTACGAAACTTGCCTGATTCTAAAAAATTTAGCCATAATCTTTTTCTTATCGTTTATTCATTCTTTCGCTTTTTCTTTCTGTTTCCGTATCCAAGCCATAAATTCCTCCGCCTGCACGGGAGATACCTGTACCCGTCGGATTTCCTTCTCCTCCCGATACCGGATTTCAACCCGTTTCACTGATAAGGCCGGAGCCACCGAATACGATTTTACCCGCTCCATCGATACGATGGAACGCAGGTTTATGGTCCGGTTCGGCACGAAGCGTCCGCTTTCCACCCGCAATGTGCCGTCTGCCGTTACGATGTAACACGTGTGTATCAGCATTTCTATTTCGAAAATCACGCATACCGCCATCACGATTGTAAGAAGCGTATGGTGGAACCAAAAGAAATCGAACAGCAAAAAAGCGCTGATACCCATCAGCAGCCAATATCTCCAGTCTGTTTTCGAATGAAATGTTCGGTTCATCGTCCTTATTCTTATTATTTTAGGGTGAAGATAGTAAATAATTGTAGAAAATCATTACATCCGGGAAAGTTCTTTTGAAAAAAAAGCGATATGCGGTACAGGCATAGCACTTTTTTTGTAGTTTTGCGACAATATATACACATTATTATGATAAAGAAATTCGATTTTCTCGTTATCGGTTCAGGAATTGCCGGAATGAGCTTTGCGCTGAAAGTGGCGCATAAAGGCTCGGTCGCGCTGATTTGCAAAGCCGGGCTGGAAGAAGCCAATACCTATTACGCACAGGGAGGTATCGCTTCTGTAACCAATCTGAAAGTGGATAATTTCGAAAAACACATTCACGATACGATGGTCGCGGGAGACTGGATAAGCGACCGGGCAGCCGTAGAAAAAGTGGTGCGCAACGCGCCTGCCCAGATAGAGGAACTAATCAGATGGGGCGTTCATTTCGACAAGAAGGAAAACGGAGAGTTCGACCTTCACCGCGAGGGCGGGCACTCGGAATTCCGTATCCTGCATCACAAAGACAATACAGGCGCCGAAATCCAGACCAGCCTGATAGAAGAAGTCAAGCGGCATCCCAACATCACCGTCTTCACCAATCACTATGCCGTAGAAATCATCACGCAACATCATTTGGGCATCATCGTCACACGCCATACACCGGGCATCAAATGTTACGGCGCTTACGTGCTGAACGAAGCAACGGGCGAGGTAGACACTTTCCTCTCGAAGGTGACCGTCATGGCTACAGGAGGATGTGAAGCCGTCTACCGGCATACGACCAATCCGCTGGTGGCTACGGGCGACGGCATCGCCATGGTCTATCGTGCGAAGGGTCTCGTAAAAGACATGGAGTTCATCCAATTCCATCCGACCGCCCTGTACCATCCGGGCGACCGTCCCAGCTTCCTGATAACCGAAGCAATGCGTGGTTACGGGGGCGTATTGAGAAACCTGGCGGGCGAGGAGTTCATGCAGAAATACGACCCGCGTTTGTCTTTGGCTCCGAGAGATATTGTGGCGCGCGCCATCGATAAGGAAATGAAGCAACGCGGCGAAGACCATGTTTACCTGGACGTGACTCACAAAGACCCGGAAGAAACCAAACGCCACTTCCCGAACATTTACCAGAAATGCCTCAGCCTGGGTATCGACATCACCAAGGATTATATCCCCGTGGCGCCGGCTGCACATTATCTGTGCGGAGGCATCAAAGTAGACCTCGACGGGCAATCCAGTATCAAGCGTCTGTATGCGTTGGGCGAATGCTCTTGCACCGGCTTGCACGGCGGAAACCGTCTGGCATCCAATTCCTTGATTGAAGCCATCGTTTATGCCGACTCTGCCGCCAAGCATGCCATCAGTGTGCTCGACCGTTACGACTTCAATGAAGATGTTCCGGAATGGAATGCGGAAGGCACGATGAACAACGAAGAGCGCATTCTGATTACCCAAAGCATGAAAGAAGTCAATCAGATTATGGAGTCTTACGTGGGTATCGTGCGCAGCAATCTCCGTCTGGTGCGTGCATGGAATCGCCTGGATATCCTGTACGAAGAGACGGAACGTCTGTTCAAACGCGTCAAGGCTTCCCGTGAGATATGCGAACTGCGTAACATGATAAATGTAGGTTATTTGATTACACGCCAAGCTATGGAACGCAAGGAGAGCCGCGGCTTGCATTACACCATCGATTATCCGCATCCTAAATCCAACGAATCAGAACAAATCTGAATAAATTTATTTCAATAAAAAAGACTCATCATTAATGTATGGAATGATACTTAATGATGAGTCTTTCTTTATATGCCCCTAATAATTATCCGATATGCTGAATAAAGATTATCATACAAAAAAAGTCCCCGCCAGTCTTTGTCGACCGGCGGGGACTCCTCTCAAAACGGCGGCTACCTACTCTCCCACTGTTACGCAGTACCATCGGCGTGACGAAG
>ENA-UOIW01000551-UOIW01000551.1-human-gut-metagenome-genome-assembly--contig:-P58-NODE-551-length-29156-cov-26.509982_pt1 | contig 29156 bp, 25 predicted proteins | sample MGYA00242334_ERZ723881 | MGnify/ENA metagenome assembly ERZ723881 | reverse complement strand
GGATAAATTTTAGAAGCACTTCCAAACCATGTCTTTGTTATCCCTAAGATTTCAACTTAAAAATAAAAAAATATATGAAGACAACATTACATACAGAATGGACAGTTGCAGATGTCTGCAAAGGTTTTACATACAATGAATTGGAAGGTAAGGGATTATTCGGGCTTGATGGGCGACTTACCATCCAGCCGGAATACCAGCGGCATTACATCTACAATGACGGCAAACGTGACGTAGCCGTCATCGAATCGCTGTTGAAAGGTTATCCCATCGGGGTGATATACTTCAACCGTACAAGTGACGGACGGTATGAGGTGCTTGACGGACAGCAGCGCATCACTTCTTTCGGCAGGTTCGTCACGGGGAAATTTGCCATAAAGGATGCGGATGGAAATATACAGTATTTTTCGAGTCTGCCCAACGAATTACAAGAAAAGATAATGCAGTCCTCATTGCTTATTTATGAGTGTGAGGGCGAAGAAAAGGAAATAAAGGAATGGTTCAAGACCATCAACATTGTGGGCATACCACTTAACGAACAGGAATTGCGTAACGCCATTTATTCGGGCGAGTTCGTTACGGCGGCGAAACGCGTGTTCAGCAATTCGCAAAATGCAGAAGTCCAAAAATGGAGCCATTACATAAAGGGGGATGTCAAACGTCAGGAATACTTGGCAGAGGCTCTAAAATGGGTATGTTCCAGCAAGGGAATGACTATAGATACCTATATGAGTCTGCATCGCCGCGATACATCCATAGGCGAACTGGAAAACTATTTCCGTTCCGTGATAGATTGGGTTTCCACTACATTCACTATGGTGGAACGGGATATGTGTGGTCTGGAATGGGGACGACTTTACGAAACTTATCATAAGACCCCTTACAGCATTAATCATGTGACGGAACGTGTGTTTGCTCTACAAGCTGATGAGAGCATCAAATGCCCACGCAATATCTATGAGTATATATTAGGAGGCGAACAAGATAAAAGTTTGCTTCAAATCCGTTTGTTTGAAGAATCAACGAAACGTGCGGCATATACTCGCCAAACCGAGGTGGCGAAAGAAAAAGGTATATCCAACTGTCCGCTATGTGCCATTGGTGACAATGCTAACAAGACACGGATTTACAAGCTTAACGAAATGGATGCCGACCATGTGACCGCATGGAGCAAAGGCGGTGCTACTTCTATTGAGAATTGCGAAATGCTGTGTAAGACGCATAACCGTTCAAAAGGTAACAAATAATGTGATATATTACAGAATATACGTATTTTGAGAGAGTTATGACATTATTAATTCTCTCAAAATTGTATATGCAGAAAACATTTCAAGAAATTTCAAAAAGCTGGTGTGAAACAAAACGCCCAATTGTAAAGCACTCTACCATGTGTGCTTATTTGCTGACACTTCAAACCCATTTGCTGCCTTATTTTGGCACAAAGACATTCATTACGGAAGATGATGTCCAACAATTTGTCATTCACAAACTTTCTTGCGGACTTGCACGTAAAACCATAAGGGATATGGTAGCCGTATTAAAATCAGTAGCCAAATACGGGAGAAAACATAAAATTTTCCCATTTGAAGATTGGGAAATAGAATATCCTACAAATACGGAAGTGCCCCGATTGCCTACCTTGACAATAAAGCATCAACGCATACTGATGCGGTATTTGATTGAAAAACCGACAGCACAGAATATAGGGGTACTATTAGCTCTCTGTACAGGCATGAGAATAGGAGAAGTATGTGCATTACAATGGCAAGATGTGGATTTTAGACAACGAATTATCACAGTAAGGCATACTGTAGGGAGAGTTTACAATTGCGAATTGAAGGTCACAGAGAAGATACACTCATCGCCAAAGACAAGAAACTCATATCGGGATATACCAATTTCAAAACACTTATTTCAATGTTTGAAAACGGTCAAGAAAGTTTCTGCTTCTCCGTATGTTGTCGGCTCATCTGAACATTCTAAAGAGCCTCGTTCATATCGTGATTATTTTTCCCGATTATTAAAACGTCTTGACATACCTCAAATCGTATTTCACGGACTTCGGCACACTTTTGCAACTCGGTGTATAGAAAGTCAATGCGATTATAAAACTGTAAGTGTAATACTCGGTCATTCCAACGTGTCAACTACACTTAATCTTTATGTGCATCCTAACCTCACTCAGAAAAAGAAGTGTGTTGAACGTATGAGCAAGTTTCTTGGAATAGCGGAACTGTAATTTAGAGTAAAGCTTTTAACTTATGAGAGAATAGTAAATCAGTTTTGGGCGTACCCAAATACAAACTTACCATTCTCTCATGGGTATTGTTTATAATCCCATACCCTTGCCTTTTTTGAGTGGCGCAACTGTTCTGCGTACGGAAGAAAACAGTTTATTAAATTGTTCCTTGAACCACTCTCCAATAGGTTTTCCTTCGATGCAAAGTACAAGTTTTGACTTGTCTTTCGGGTCTTTTACTACTTGGAAACCTGCATTTTCTGTCTTGAACTTCCGTTTATGTTCCTCCGAATAGAGTTCGCCCTCGTAGAACAGCGGCTTTCCGCTGATGAGCGTGGCGGTCTGCCTTTCGTTGAAACCGACTTTGAGGCAGAATTTCTCCATGTACACCAACTCTTGGAACAGCGGGAACCACTTCTTGGCTTTCTGGATGATTGATTTCAGGAATGACACTTCTTCTTGGTGTACCGTTTCTTTATCTGCCATCTCCCTGCGGTGCTTGACTTGCAATTCCATAAGTTGGCGGTTGTGTTCCTCCTGCTGCCGCTGCATCTGCTGTTGCAACAACTTGATGCTCTCATCACGGACGGCGACCTCGCCTTGCAGGGTGCGGTTGTCGGCTTCCAACTCTTTCAATTTACCACCGCCCAAAAGAGAACCGACTTTTGCCACGAATGCGGCTTTCGCTTCCGTCTTGGCAGCTTCCAGTTTCTCCGATTTGACCTTCTGCCTTACCTCGTCAAGCTGTTGCTCTGCCTGTTGCTGCTCGGTCTGTAACTGCCACATGTTGGCTTCAAGTTCACCCGTCTGTCGTTTCAAATCACGGTAGTATTGGGCGGTGGTGGTATGCCGTGCTTCCGAGCCACGCACACCACGTTGCAAGCCATATTTCTCCATTGCTTTTGCATAACTGTCGTGATATGTTATCAGCTTCTCACGTGTCAGCACATCATCGGCACACAGGCGCACGGTATTGGCTTTCTTGCGGTAGGAGCGTTTATCTTCCGTCTGCTTTTTCTTGGCTTTCCTGCGTTCTCCTGTTACTATCGGTACGATCGTGGCATGAATGTGCGGTGTGTGCTCATCCATGTGCAGAACTGCCGAAACTGTATTTTCCTTGCCGAAGGTATGGTGCAGCCATTGCAGGTTGTCATCACACCATTCGTCAAGTCTACCCTCGTCCTGTATTTTCATCATATCCTCGTGCGTACCCGAAAGTACGATTCTAATTGCCCGCACTTGGTCTGGAGTTATCTTCCGCTTGATGCCAGCCGTGCGGATGCGGTGGCTTATCGCTTCGGTACGGTCGGACACTCCATCAGGGAACTCCACCAGTTCACGGTTGAGATGTGTACGTGTAGGGTCTGCGTTCTTGGGTATGGTCTTACGTTCTATGTGGTCGGATGCGCCCGTGTCAGCCGAGCCTTTCGCTTTGTTGATTTGAATGCTTATATATCCCATGCTTGTTTTTCGTTTTCAGGTTTGACAATTTGGCTTGTTGGTTTCCGTCCGCTGCGGTCATGCCGCATGGCAAACGGGGGTGTCCAGAGGGGTGTAACCCCGTTGGCTCATTGGGGTATTTTTAGCTGTGCCTGCACTGCGTAAAGAAAATGCCCTAATGAGCTATGGCTTTTTTGTTTCCAAAAGCCTGTGAGAGTACCAGCGGTATAGGCAGACCTTTTCTTTTCATTGATATGATACGCCTTCCCTTGTCGGCCTGCGGATAGTGGCATTTCCTTCCGTCCGTTTGTTCGACAGACTTGTTGGCGGATGAAAATCTGATGAATTGATGAGGTGATAGAATAATACACTGATAACCAAAATGATATGCATTCATCATCGTTTCATCAAACCGCTCGCCAAAAGAAAAGTGATGTAGAGTGCGGTGTGTTCTTTCTCTTTTCATCTGCCCGATTCTCTTGTTGAAAGGTTGATGAAGACGTAAGTTGCTGTTTCTCTTTATGTTTATATATACTTTCATCATCTCATCAAAATATCAGAATTTTTCCAGCTGTATTTTGTTTACCGTGTAGTAACGTCCTATTCCTCTTATCGGCGAATAATGACAATCCCGATTCACGATCTTGTAGAGAATTGTACCTACGCAAATGAATTCTTCTTTTTTCTCCATGTTCTTGATACAGGTTTTAGTGCTGCCTACATTCTGTCGGCAACGGGTTAAACATGGTTGCAAAGCTACGGAAGTGTCGGTAAAATCTTGATACGCAAATCTATGCGGAACGGCGCAAAATAGGTCATGCCAAAAGAAAATGCAGTATAAACGGGTTGCTCTTTCAGGTAAAAGGAGATAAAAAAGCCCGAAGTCGTGGAATATGCACGTCTTCGGGGATTGGTTGTTGCAGATAATTACAGATTGACTGACGCACTGATTAACGGATTCAATGACTTCATGTCGTCACTACGTCAGATTAAACCGTTAATCATCAAATGGCTGAACATAAAAAGTTCATTCTAACATTCATTCGACATCCTGTTATTCATTGACACCAGCAGGACTTGTTTTTCTTTTCGGCGGCACAATCTTTCCAGCAGTGCATTGCGAACCGTTGCGGCACCTGACGTGTCAATGCGGAAAGCGAGTGCCACCACCATCGGCAAGGCATACATGTCCGCATAATAGCTGTTGGGCAGCTTGATACGTTTTTCAGCTTCAAGAGGATTAAAAACTCTACACTTGTACACGGCACGAATGGCGGCACGGAGCGTCGGGGCGATTACCCCGAACAGCTCTACCAGCTCCATTTCATTCATCCATATATTACCTGTATCGGATGGTATGGTAATTCTACCATAGCTGTCCGTTGTGATTATTTCACGTTTCATATCCCTGCCATTTTCACGTTTCCGAATGACTTGCTCAGCTTGTCACCCAGCATCGTGAGGTCATTGTCCAGTTTCTCTACGGTTATTTTCGCGTAGATTTGGGTCGTCTCGATGTTCGTGTGCCCTAAAATCCGGCTTACACTCTCAATCGGCATCCCTTTGCAGAGAGCCAGGGTTGCGAAGCCATGACCTGAGCAATGGAAGCTAATCGACTTGTTTATACCACATTCCGATATCATCCTTTTCAGCTTCTTGCAGATATTCCAATAGTTGAGGTTAGGGAACACAAGGTTGTTTTCTTGAAACGGCCGGTAACGCTCGATTATCTGCAAAGGAATATCCAGCAGTTTCACTTGGAACGGTACGCCCGTCTTGTGGCGCTTGGCGATAATCCACTTTTCGCCGTTCACCTCAACAATGCGGTCATTGGTCAGTTCCTTGATGTCCACGAATGACAGTGCGGTGAAGCTCGCAAAGACGAAAAGGTCGCGGATGTATGCCAGCTTCGGGTCTGCAAACTCATGCGTCATTACCGATTTCAGCTCATCTTCTGTCAGGAACTCCCGCTCCTTGACATTGGGGCTGATGTGGAACTGCGCAAACGGGTTCCTCGGTATAAGCCCATTGAAGTGCGCCCTCATAACCACACCTTTCAGCCACATGCACTTTTCCCATATTGTGCCGTTGCGCAATCCTGCTTCCGTGGAAAGATAGACTGCAAACTCCTTGATGAAGTCGGGTGTAAGTTCCAGCATCGACATGTCGTTGCGCTTGTAGAACGACTTGATGAATGCCGCCACATAGTTCCTCGCCACCACCCGTGAGCGGTAGGTCGCCAACTTTCTGTCCTTGCCTACACGTTTTTTGAATACCTCGTTCTCACGGTCAAAGGCTTTGAGTAATGTCTCGTACTCCATACCGATGCCTTGATAGGCATTGCGCACCATTTCCGCCGTTACATACGCTTCACGGTCGGATATACGCTGGTAATGCTTGATGATTTGAGCCTTGATGTTGTCAAGCGCAAGATTGGTTTCCCTCGCTTCCATACTCTTGCCCTTTGCCTTGTTTCCTTTAGCATCCCATAACTCTTTCGGGATAGTCCGCTTGCAGCTGAATTGTGCTACCGTTCCGTTGATTGTAACCCGTCCCATGATGGGGACAATTCCATTCTTTTCCTTACTGCCGTTCACGTAGAACAGCACCTTGAATGTGCTTCTTGCCATACTCGTTTCTTTTTTGGTTGCAAAACTATAAATCAACGAGTTACCTATTGATAAGCAAAGCTATGCAGAACGCCGCAAAATGAAACAGAGACTGTTAAATCAGCACTTTCATCGGGTAATGATTAGGAAACCGTTCTTTTGCTTTAATCTGCTTTAAGACGGTTTTCAACTGTCTGCCCAACTTCTGCGTTTTTTCTCTAACTCCCTAATTTTCAAATCCTGTTGCGTTAATCTGCTGCAATTCGGCGGATATTCCAGAGATTTTCCGTAAGTTTGCAATTGTAACCTCATTTTAAAAAGTGATATACAATGAAACAACAAACCGTGAATGAATTGCTGGAGATTTTCCGTGCCTATATGGAAAACCTGGCTTATAAGCGCGAGCCGAAAGGGCTGTATGAACCTATCGAATACGTGCTCGATATCGGAGGAAAGCGTATCCGCCCCTTGCTGACACTGCTTGCCTATAACTTGTATAAAGAAGATGTGCATCCGGCATTGCCGCAAGCCGCGGCACTGGAGACTTACCATAATTTCACCCTTTTGCACGATGACTTGATGGATAAGGCGGACAAGCGGAGGGGAAAGCCTACGGTTCACAAACGTTGGGACGAGAATACGGCTATCCTTTCGGGCGATGCCATGATTATCCTAGCTTATCAGTTCCTGATGAAAGACTGTCCGGCGGAATGTATCAAGCCGGTGACGGAAGTCTTTTCGCAGACAGCGCTGGAGGTATGTGAAGGGCAGCAATGGGACATGGAGTTTGAAAAACGTGACGATGTGACCGTTGACGAGTACATCGAAATGATTCGTTTGAAGACATCGGTATTATTGGCGGGCTCGCTGAAAATCGGTGCCATACTGGGAGGCGCATCTGCTGAAGACGCCCGAAAACTGTATGATTTCGGCATCCAAATCGGACTGGCATTCCAGTTGCAGGACGATTATCTGGACGTATATGGCGACCCGAAAGTGTTCGGGAAAAATATCGGCGGGGATATTCTTTGCAACAAAAAGACGTTTATGCTGATAACCGCTTTCGAAAGGGCGGATGCTGAAACCCGGAAGGAACTGTTGCGCTGGGTTACGGCTGCCGACTATGTGCCATCGGAAAAAATAGAGGCGGTGACCGCTATATATAATAAGGAGAAAATCGGAGAGATTTGCCGGGAGAAGATTGAGGCTTATTATGCGGCAGGCATGCGCTTGCTGGAAGAAGTGCAAGTGCCGCAGGAGAACAAGCGTTGTCTGCATGATTTCGTGGCGGGCTGGATGAACCGCAACTTGTAACCGGTGAAAGGAAGGACAGAGTATGGTTCAGTTGATTGACACGCATACGCATTTGTTCGGCGAAGAATTCGATGAAGACCGCGAGCTGGCGTTGATTCGTGCCCGAGAAGCAGGTGTGGGCCGCTTCTTTATGCCCAATATCGATGATACTACGGTAGAACAGATGCTTGCCGTGTGTGACGCTCATACGGATTGTTATCCGATGATAGGCTTTCATCCCACTTCGGTAGACGCTGATTGGGAAGCCCGTTTACAACGGGTGGAGCAATGGTTGCGCTCGGGACGGAAGTTTTATGCCATTGGCGAAGTGGGGCTTGACTTGTATTGGGACCGGACATACCGGAAAGAGCAGGAGGAAGTGTTACACCGCCAGATTCAGTGGGCTTTGGAGTGGGATTTGCCGCTGGTTATCCATTGTCGTTCGGCTTATCCGGAACTGTTGGAAGTGCTTTCGCATTACGATAAAGAGTCGTTGACCGGTATTTTCCATAGTTTCACCGGAACGGCGGAAGATGCGGCACACCTGCTGGACTATCCCGACTTTATGTTGGGAGTCAATGGGGTGGTGACTTTCAAGAAAAGCACCTTGCCTGCCGTATTGCATGTAGCGGTGCCTTTAGAACGTCTGGTGCTGGAGACCGATTCGCCTTATCTGGCTCCGGTGCCTTACCGGGGAAAACGCAACGAAAGTGCCTTTGTGGTGAAAGTAGCGGAAAAGTTGTCCGATATCTACGAAGAACCGTTGGATAAGATTGCTTCCATTACATCGGCAAACGCGCTGAAAGTTTTTAAAATATATTAATTTCCGCCTTGCGGGAGTACTTTTGTCGGTCAAATCTTAGGCAAAACCGAAAATAAAGAATACTTTTGCAATCGATTTCCAAGATAAGGCAATAAAGGGCAAGGAGAGATGCTCGAGTGGTTGAAGAGGCACGCCTGGAAAGCGTGTATACGTCAAAAGCGTATCACGGGTTCGAATCCCGTTCTCTCCGCGATAAGGTATTATCGTGCTATATTAATCTTTAAAAAAACTCCACGATGAAAAGGTTTTTTGTAGTTCTTGCAATGACGGGCAGCCTGTCATTGGGGATGGTTTCATCTATGCAGGCTCAGGATACGAATGTTGTCACGATGTTCGGTCAGGAAGAAGAAATGGGGATGGCTGCAGATGAAGATACGGTGGGCATTGCCGTACAAGGAAGCTTACCCGAAGTCTTGTCGTCCGGATGGGCGGAAGGCAATGACGGGTTGATGTATTTAGTGGCTGTAGTTTTTATTTTGGGGTTGGCTTTCTGTGTCGAGCGCATAGTGTCGTTAAGCCTTTCGGATATTGATGTCAGAAGATTGCTTGAAAAGATAGAGGCAGCTTTAGAGAAAGGCGATGTAGAAGGGGCAGTCAATCTTTGCCATAATACACGCGGTCCGATAGCAGCTGTTTGTGAGCAGGGCTTGATGCGGATTGATGAGGACATGGATGTGGTGGAGCGTATGATTGTTTTGTTCCAGCATGTGCAGGACGGCATTCTCCGGAAAAGATGCCGATGGGTGAAGATGTTTATTGTCACCACATTGGCTGTAGGTGTTTTGGGCACAGTGGTGGGGATTGCTATGGCATTGGGTCAGCTCCAATATGGAGATGTCTTTTCTGTTTCTGTATTTGCCAAAGGCATTAAGGCGGCATTGTTCCCCTTGATATTTGCTTTGCTTTCTGCTATTGTCCTTTATCTGTTTTACAATTGCATCCAGAATAAGATAGAAATTTTAGAGAACCGGATGAAAGAAGCTTCTATTACCTTGTTTGACATGATGATGAAATACAATTGGAAATACAAGCGGTAAACGAGGCATGGAATTTAAAAATAATAGCTGTCTATCATTTGCTGAGAAAGCTTGATGGACAGCTATTGTTGTTTTATGTTATTTCCCTTTGGTGGTTTCTTCGCTCTTAACTTTACGGAGCAGGTCGGAAGCGAAGATGAAGTCGTTCAGACGTTGGTTGGTAGCGGTAAATACCTGGTCTTTGTTTCCTTCCCATTCCTTATGCCCCTGATAGATGTAGAGGATGCTGTCGCCGATTCCCAGCACCGAGTTCATATCGTGGGTATTGATGATGGTCGTCATGTTGTATTCCGTTGTGATGTCGTGCACCAGTTCGTCTATCACCAATGAGGTTTTCGGGTCCAAGCCTGAGTTAGGCTCGTCGCAGAAAAGATATTGGGGCTGTAAGGCGATGGCACGGGCGATGGCTACACGTTTCTGCATACCGCCACTGATTTCGCCGGGATATTTCTTTTGCGCGTCCAGCAGGTTGACACGGTCCAGGCAGAACTGGGCACGCTTAACCCGTTCGTTGTAGTTTTTATTGGAGAACATATCAAGCGGGAACATTACGTTTTCCAGTACGGTGAGCGAATCGAACAAGGCTGCACTTTGGAAAATCATTCCCATTTCCCTGCGTAAGGACTTTTTTTCTTTCTTGTCCATTGTGAGGAAGTTGCGTCCGTCGTATAAAACCTCACCCTGATTGGGCGTAAGCAATCCTACCAGGCATTTCATCAAGACTGTTTTTCCCGAACCGCTCTGTCCGATAATCAGGTTCGTCTTTCCGTTTTCGAAGGTGAAACTGATATCTTCCAGCACATTTTTGTCTTCGAAAGACTTGTATATCGATTTTATTTCTATCATGGCGATTTCGTTTTAACTGAGTAATTGGGTCAAAATCAAGTCGCAGAACAGAATCAGCACGCTGCTCGATACGACTGCGTCGGTGCTGGCTTTGCCCACGGCAATGGAACCGCCCTCTACCGTATAGCCGAAGAAAGCGGATACGCTGGCAATGATAAAGGCAAAGAACAACGACTTGATGAAACTGCACCATACATACCATTCTACGAAACAATACTGAATACCATATTCTAGGTCGGTGGCATTCATGATACCGGCAAACCAAGCCGTACAGAATGCTCCGATGACGCCCGCAAAGATGCTGAACACAACCAGGAACGGAATCATGGTCATCAGCCCCAGTATCTTGGGGAGAATCAGGTACGAAGCCGAGTTGACACCCATGATGTCGAGGGCGTCAATCTGTTGAGTGACACGCATCGTGCCCAGTTCGGAGGCTATGTTCGAGCCTACTTTCCCGGCAAGAATCAAACACATGATAGAGGAAGAAAACTCCAGCAACAGAATTTCACGGGTCGTATAGCCGACTACGAAGCGTGGCATCCACGGGCTCTCGATGTTGAGTTTTATCTGGATGCAAATTACGGCACCGATAAAGAAGGATATCAACAGGACGATTCCGATGGAGTTGATACCTAATTGTGCCATTTCATTGACGTATTGTTTGAAATACATCCGGAAACGTTCGGGACGTGCAAAGACCCTTCCCATCAGAAGAATGTATTTCCCTAAAGTTGAAATTGGCTTTACCATATCTTATTCAAGTCTAATTATAGTGCAAAAGTACGGTTTTTTAGCTATATTATAATAAAACGAGTGAGGAAAATAAGCCGAATGACCACATAACCCAAGTTTTTTACTACTTTTGCCGGAGATTTTTATCACGCAACGAAATTTGAGCAATATGGCAGAACAGGAAAACCAGCAGCAGACTACAGACAACTTCGAACTTCCGGCCGACGGACGTATGGTGCTCCGTACGGAAAATCTGGTGAAGAAGTATGGCAAGCGTACCGTGGTGAGTCATGTTTCCATCAATGTGAAGCAAGGTGAAATCGTCGGGCTTTTAGGACCGAACGGGGCAGGAAAGACTACCTCTTTTTATATGACTACCGGTCTGATTGTGCCGAACGAAGGGCATATTTACCTTAACAACCAAGATATTACCAGCTATCCGGTATATAAGCGTGCACAAAACGGTATCGGTTATTTGGCGCAGGAAGCTTCCGTGTTCCGGAAGATGAGTGTGGAAGACAATATCGCCTCGGTATTGGAGCTGACGAAGACCTCGAAGGAATATCAGAAGGAAAAGCTGGAAAGCCTGATAGCCGAGTTCCGTTTGCAGAAAGTGCGCAAGAACCTGGGCGATCAGTTGTCGGGTGGTGAACGCCGAAGGACGGAGATAGCCCGTTGCCTGGCTATTGACCCTAAGTTCATCATGCTGGACGAGCCTTTTGCCGGGGTCGACCCGATTGCTGTAGAAGACATCCAGCACATTGTCTGGAAATTGAAAGACAAGAATATCGGTATCTTGATTACTGACCACAATGTGCAGGAAACTCTGAGCATCACCGACCGCGCATATTTGTTGTTTGAAGGCAAGATTCTGTTCCAGGGCACACCCGAAGAACTGGCTGCCAACAAGATTGTGCGCGAAAAATATCTGAGTAACAGTTTCGTGCTTCGTCGGAAAGATTTTCAGATGAAAGAAATGCGTGAATGATGCTATCTGCTGGTGCTTTTGTGAAATTTTACTTTGACTTTTTGGTTATTGTAAGATTAAACACTATTTTTGCAACCTCAAAAATAAATTCGAAATATAGTAGTAATTAAAACAATAAGTCGGAAATGAATATTTCATTGCAAAATGTAGACCAGGTGAGCGCGGTGCTTACCGTTCAGATTGAAAAAGCTGACTATCAGGAAAAAGTAGAAAAATCATTGAAAACGCTTCGCAAGAATGTGAATATGCCGGGCTTCCGTAAAGGAATGGTTCCGATGACGCTGATTAAGAAGCAATATGGTACGTCGGTATTGGTAGAAGAAGTAGACAAATTGATGCAGGAGAAAGTGAACGAATATATTCGTGAAAACAAGGTGAATATGTTGGGCACTCCGCTGCCGAAGGAAAGTAACGCAGACTTCGCAAAAGACGAAAACTTCGAATTCTCGTTCGATATCGCGTTGGCTCCCGAATTTACAGTAGACTTGTCGGCTGCTGATACCCTTGATTATTACGACATCAATGTAACAGATGAAATGGTTGACCAGCAGGTGAAACTCTACACCCAGCGTACAGCCAAATATGAAAAGGTAGAAGACTATCAGGACAATGACCTGCTGAAAGGTCTGCTTGCCGAACTGGACGAAAACGGCAATACCAAAGAAGGCGGCATTCAGGTAGAAGGTGCCGTAATGATGCCTACCTATATGAAGAATGACGACCAGAAAGCCGTATTCAACGGTGCGAAAGTAAATACCGTATTGGTATTCAATCCTTCGGTAGCTTTCGACAATAACGAAGCGGAATTGGCTTCTCTCTTGAAAATCAAGAAGGAAGAAGTGGCTGCACATACCGGTAACTTCAGCTTCCAGATTGAAGAAATCACCCGTATGATTCCGGGTGACTTGAATCAGGAGTTGTTCGACCAGGTATTGGGTGAAGGCAAGGCTCACAACGAAGAAGAGTTCCGTGCCCAAATTAAGGAAAGCATCGCCAAGCAATACGAAGCGGACAGCGATTACAAATTCTTGCTGGATGTACGCAACTATGTATCGAACAAGATTGGTAAATTGCAGTTCGCCGATGAGCTGATGAAACGCATCATGCTGGAAAACAACAAGGAAAAAGGCGAAGAATTCGTATCGGAACACTACGAAAAGAGCCTGGAAGAACTGACTTGGCACCTGATTAAGGAAAAACTGGTTGCCGCCAACAATATCAAGGTAGAGCAGGCTGATGTAACCAACATGGCTAAAGAAGCCACCCGTGCTCAGTTTGCCCAGTATGGTATGATTAATGTACCCGATGAATTGCTGGAAAACTATTCGAAAGAAATGCTGAAGAAACACGAAAGCGTAGAAGCTTTGGTAAACCGTGTAATCGAAAGCAAATTGTCGGAAGTATTGAAAACTCAGGTTACTTTGAATCACAAAGCCGTTTCGGCAGAAGAATTCAATAAGATGTTTGAGTAATTCTCTTCGTCCAATGAAGGCGAATTGCTAAAACTTGCTAAAAGAGGAGCTTTTAATTTGGCATCCCGTTGATTGAGTGGAAGTTTTTGTACTTTTGCCCAAGCGAAAAGAAGGAGCCGGTTTAAGAGCTTCTCTTTTTATTCACAAATAAAAAACTTAGACACGAATGGATGATTTTAGAAAATATGCTGTCAAGCATTTGGGTATGAACAGCATGGTGCTTGATGACGTAATCAAGTCGCAGGCAGGTTATTTGAACCCTTATATTCTGGAGGAACGCCAGTTGAACGTGACGCAACTCGACGTGTTCTCACGTCTGATGATGGACCGCATCATTTTTTTAGGTACACAGATTGATGACTATACGGCAAATACATTGCAGGCACAGTTGTTGTACCTGGATTCAGTCGATTCGGGAAAAGACATTTCCATTTACATCAACTCTCCGGGCGGTTCGGTGTATGCCGGTCTTGGCATTTACGATACAATGCAGTTCATCGGCAGCGATGTGGCTACTATCTGTACCGGTATGGCGGCTTCGATGGCAGCTGTATTGTTGGTAGCCGGCAAGGAAGGCAAGCGTTCGGCGCTGACTCACTCGCGGGTGATGATTCACCAGCCGATGGGTGGCGCGCAGGGACAAGCTTCCGACATCGAGATTACCGCACGCGAAATTCAGAAACTGAAGAAAGAACTGTATACGATAATTGCCGACCATTCGCATACCGATTTCGATAAAGTATGGGCTGATTCTGACCGTGACTATTGGATGACGGCACAGGAAGCCAAAGAATATGGTATGATTGACGAGGTGTTGGCTCGTAAGCCGGCATTGTAATGCGGCGGGAAGGCATCAGATAACGGCATGCCGGAACGCATACGTTATCTGACGCCGATGAATATATTATCATCGGGCTTTTCATATATTTGCGTAGGCTTATGATAATATATGCCTTGTGCAGGATAGAAAGAAGACTATTAACTTAAAAACGAACGATAGAAATTGGAAGATAAAACTAACCAGAGAGGTAAACGGCGTTGTAGCTTTTGCGGACGGTCGGAAAATGAAGTTGGTTTTCTGATAACGGGAGTCAACGGATGCATTTGCGACAGTTGTGCCGAGCAGGCGCACGAGATTGTTCAGGAAGCGACACGCCAGAAAGGAAACGGCTTGAATCTGAACTTGAATGATTTGCCGAAGCCGAAAGATATCAAAGCGTTTCTTGATCAATATGTTATCGGGCAAGACAGTGCCAAGCGTTATTTGTCGGTAGCTGTCTACAACCACTATAAACGTTTGTTGCAACCCGAGTCGAAAGATGATGTGGAAATCGAGAAGTCCAACATCATCATGGTAGGCAGCACCGGTACGGGAAAAACCTTGCTGGCACGCACCATTGCCAAATTGTTGCACGTCCCCTTCACCATTGTCGATGCTACGGTGTTGACCGAAGCCGGATATGTGGGCGAGGATATCGAAAGCATCCTGACCCGTTTGTTGCAGGTGGCCGACTATAATGTAGCTGAGGCTGAACGGGGCATTGTGTTCATCGATGAAATCGACAAGATAGCCCGCAAGGGAGACAATCCTTCTATTACCCGTGATGTAAGCGGTGAAGGAGTACAGCAAGGTTTGCTGAAACTTTTGGAAGGTTCTATCGTGAATGTACCTCCTCAAGGCGGTCGCAAGCATCCTGAACAGAAGCTTATCCCGGTCAATACGAAGAACATCCTGTTTATTTGCGGCGGTGCTTTCGACGGTATTGAGCGCAAGATTGCCCAGCGTCTGAATACGCACGTGGTAGGCTACGGAGCGGCTAAGGAAACGGTGAACATCGACCGTAAGAACCTGATGCAGTATATTGCCCCGCAAGACTTGAAGTCGTTCGGCTTGATACCTGAGATTATCGGTCGTCTGCCGATTTTGACTTACCTGAATCCGTTGGACCGTACAGCATTGCGCAACATCCTGACCGAACCCAAGAATTCCATCATCAAACAATATGTGAAATTGTTCGAGATGGATGGCGTGAAGTTGGAATTCGAACCGGAAGTGTTCGAGTATATCGTTGATAAAGCCATCGAATATAAGCTGGGGGCTCGCGGACTTCGTTCTATCGTGGAAACCATCATGATGGATACGATGTTTGAAGTGCCTTCGCATAAGGTAGATACATTCGTTGTGACGCTGGATTATGCGAAAGAACAGATGGGGAAAGCGAATATCTCACGTCTGCAAATGGCTTAAAAACGTGAAAGTGATGGAAAATGTAGTTTTTTGTTGAATTTATTCCCGATAAATTTGTATAATATCAAAACTTGTTTATAACTTTGTTAAGAGGAATAAGGAATTATTTTCTTGGAAGACTATAATTGAATAACATCACTTAAAACGAAGAGACAATGACGGAAAACATCAATTTAGCAGCACAATTGAAAAAGTATTTCGGTTTCGATACTTTTAAGGGAAACCAGGAAGCTATCATTCGTAATCTGTTGGCAGGTAAGGATACGTTTGTATTGATGCCTACCGGAGGAGGAAAATCTTTGTGTTATCAGTTGCCGTCTTTATTAATGGAAGGCACGGCTATTGTGATATCTCCGCTCATTGCTTTAATGAAAAATCAAGTGGATGCGATGCGCAACTACAGCGATGAAGACGGTGTGGCGCATTTCATCAATTCTTCATTGTCGAAGTCGGCAATCGACCAGGTGAAGTCGGATATTCTGGCTGGGAAGACCAAGCTGTTGTATGTGGCTCCCGAGTCGTTGACGAAAGAAGAAAATGTAGATTTTCTGAAGCATGTAAAAATTTCTTTTTACGCGATTGATGAGGCGCATTGCATTTCGGAGTGGGGACATGATTTCCGTCCGGAATATCGGCGTATACGGCCGATTATCAACGAAATCGGAAAAGCTCCGGTGATTGCTTTAACGGCAACTGCTACGCCTAAGGTGAAGATGGACATCCAGAAGAACCTGGGCATGGTAGATGCTACGGAGTTCAAGTCTTCGTTCAATCGTCCGAATCTGTATTATGAAGTACGTCCTAAGACGAATAATATTGATAAAGATATCATCCGGTTTATCAAACAGAATCCAGAGAAGTCGGGAATCATTTATTGCCTGAGCCGGAAAAAGGTAGAAGAGCTTGCCGAAATTCTTCAGGCGAATGGCATCAAGGCGCGTCCTTACCATGCCGGTATGGATTCGGCGACCCGGAATGCCAATCAGGATGCTTTTCTGAAGGAGGATATTGATGTCATTGTGGCTACTATCGCTTTCGGTATGGGAATCGACAAGCCCGACGTGCGCTTTGTCATTCACTATGATATGCCGAAGAGCTTGGAAGGCTATTATCAGGAAACAGGTCGTGCGGGACGTGACGGCGGGGAAGGACAGTGCATAACTTTCTATTCGAACAAGGATTTGCAGAAATTGGAAAAGTTCATGCAAGGTAAACCTATCTCCGAACAGGAAATCGGAAAACAGCTGCTCTTAGAGACTGCTGCGTATGCGGAATCATCAGTCTGCCGTAGAAAGGTATTGTTGCATTACTTCGGTGAAGAATATACAGAAGATAATTGTGGTAATTGTGATAACTGTTTAAATCCGAAGAAACAAGTGGAGGCTCAGGATTCATTGTGTGCAGTGATTGAAACAATCATTGCTGTTAAAGAGAATTTCAAACAAGATTATATTGTCGATATCCTGTTGGGTAAAGAGACAAGCGAGGTATTGGCGCATAAACATGAAGAACTGGAAGTGTTCGGTTCGGGCATGGGAGAGGAAGAACGGCTGTGGAATGCCGTTATCCGTCAGGCGCTGATAGCCGGTTATTTGAGTAAAGATGTAGAGAATTACGGTTTGCTTAAAGTGACGGCGGAAGGACGCAAGTTCCTGAAAAAGCCTAAGTCGTTTAAGATTGTAGAGGATAACGATTTTGATGAAGAGGAAATTGAAGACGTTCCGATGCGTGGAGGCGCTTCGTGTGCAGTCGACCCGGTATTGTTCTCTATGCTGAAAGACTTGCGTAAGAAAATGTCGAAGAAGCTGGATGTGCCGCCCTACGTGATATTCCAGGATCCGTCATTGGAAGCAATGGCTACTATCTATCCGATTACGTTGGAAGAATTGCAGAATATACCGGGTGTAGGTGCCGGTAAGGCGAAACGTTACGGACAAGAGTTCTGCGACCTTATCAAGAAACATTGTGAGGAAAATGAGATAGACCGTCCGGAAGATTTGCGTGTGCGTACGGTTGCCAATAAGTCGAAGCTGAAAGTATCTATTATTCAGAGTATCGACCGTAAGGTAGCATTGGATGACATCGCTGTGGCAAAAGGCATCGAGTTTAACGAACTGCTGGATGAAATCGAAGCCATTGTCTATTCGGGCACCAAGCTGAATATCGATTATTTCCTGGATGAAGTAATGGACGAAGACCACATGCTGGATATTTACGATTATTTCAAGGAGTCTACGACAGATAAAATAGATGATGCCATGAGTGAACTGGGTGGTGACTATACGGAAGAAGAAATCCGTCTGGTACGTATCAAGTTCATCTCAGAGATGGCTAATTAATCGTTGGGATTTATCCGGTATCTTCGGAATCCGTCGGTGAAATAGAATATAAGAAAGAATCATGGCAGGGAGAACGAAAGTTTGATTGCTATGGTTCTTTTTTTGTTAATCAGATATGGCATAATCGTACAAATAGAGCTTAGAGATAGCTGTATAATAGTTTAAGGAAAGGGAAAAAAGAGAATTTGAACATTTTTTATTCATCAAGGAAAATGGTGGTGAAAAAAGAATATGCGATATTTGCATAGAAAATAATATGCATGTCTGTATGTTGCCATAATATACCTCCATTTTAGGTTTGATTGCACTGGCAGAAGGCAGGCATTCATATAAAATGATTGCGTATGATTAGGATAGGAATTGATATTGGTTCTACTACAGCTAAAATCGTAGCTGTAGACGAAACGTATCGGAGAATATTTTCGAAGTATGAAAGGCATCATGCCCGGGCAAAAGAAACGTTGATAGCTTTCTTAAAAGAGTTGCAGTCTGTTGCCGGGAATGAAGCTGTTAAGATAAAGATTACCGGCTCGGTGGGAATGGGATTTTCCGAAAGGTATGCCTTGCCCTTTATTCAGGAGGTGGTGGCTGCAGCCAAGGCGATACAGCACGATTATCCCCAAACCGTTTCGATGATTGACATCGGAGGAGAAGATGCTAAAGTGGTTTTCTTTAAAGATGGAAAGGCGGTTGATTTGCGGATGAACGGCAACTGTGCTGGTGGTACAGGGGCTTTTATTGACCAGATGGCTGTGTTGCTGGGAGTGAATGTGGATGAGTTGAATGAACTGGCTTTGCATGCCGAAAGAGTATATCCCATCGCTTCGCGTTGCGGAGTGTTTTGCAAGACCGATATACAGAACCTTATCGCCAAGAATGTCAGCCGTGCGGATATAGCTGCATCGGTTTTCCATGCGGTTGCTGTTCAGACGGTAGTCACCTTGGCTCATGGGTGCAACATAACGCCGCCGGTGCTTTTCTGTGGCGGTCCCCTTACGTTTATTCCTGCACTTCGGAAAGCTTTTGCCGATTATCTGGCTCTTGAGGATACGGCTATGATATTGCCCGAAGACGGAGCGATGCTGCCGGCATGGGGAGCAGCTTTGTCATGCGAGCCGGCAGAACCTGTCCGTGCGCTTTCTTCTTTGATAGACGGACTGGAGCATGGAGGGATAGATACTTCGGCTGCACGCCCTCATTTGGAGCCTATTTTTACCAGCGGTGAGGCTTATCTCCAGTGGAAGAACCGTATTTCTAATCATACGGTTCATCGTACAGAGTTGCGTGAGGGCAATCAAGATGTCTTTATTGGCATTGATTCCGGTTCTACCACCACCAAGATAGTCGTGACAGATGCGGATTTCCGTGTCGTTTATTCTTATTATAGTCCGAACAGGGGAAATCCCATAGCGGCTGTAGAGCAGGGACTGAAGGAATTGCAACAACGATGTGCCGAACGTCATGCGGTGTTGCATGTGCGCGGAGGATGTTCTACCGGATATGGGGAAGACCTTATCAAAGCGGCTTTCAATCTGAATCACGGCATTGTGGAGACTATTGCCCATTACCTGGCTGCGCATTACCTGAACCGGAATGTTTCTTTTATCCTGGATATCGGCGGGCAAGACATGAAAGCCATTTTTGTAAAAGACGGCGTGATAGACCGTATCGAAATCAATGAAGCTTGTTCATCGGGATGCGGCTCGTTTATCGAAACATTTGCCAAGACGTTAGGATATACGTTGACAGACTTTTCATCGGCTGCCTGCCGTTCGCTTGCGCCTTGCGATTTGGGTACCCGTTGTACGGTTTTCATGAATTCAAAGGTAAAGCAGGCACTGCGTGAGGGTGCTACGGTAGATGATATAGCAGCCGGACTGGCTTATTCGGTCGTGAAGAATTGCCTGTATAAGGTGTTGAAGCTGAAAGATGCTTCGGCATTGGGCAGTCATATTGTAGTGCAGGGAGGCACGATGCGCAATGACGCCATTGTGCGTGCATTGGAATTGTTGACCCAGACGGAGGTGACGCGATGTGATATGCCCGAACTGATGGGGGCGTTAGGATGTGCATGGTATGCCAGCCAGCACCCTTCGGCTTCCTCTGTCACACTGGAAGAAATGTTGTCGGAAGCTCATTACACATCGCGCCTGTTGCATTGCAAAGGTTGTGACAATAGTTGTCTGGTAGTACGCTATCAGTTCGATAACGGAGCTTGCTATTATTCCGGAAACCGGTGCGAGAAGGTATTTACTAATCGAGGGAGCAAAGCTTTGGAGAAAGGAGAGAATGCATACGCCTATAAGAATGCATTGCTGTTCGACCGGAAGCCGGAGGTATCCGGTGGGGCAGGTCTGGTGATAGGCATTCCCCGGTGTCTGAATATGTATGAGGAATATCCGTTCTGGCATACGTTGTTTACCGCTTGTGGCATAGAGGTCTGTTTGTCTGATGTCTCCAATTTTTCCCGTTACGAGCGGAGTGCCTGTATGGTGATGTCCGATAATATTTGTTTCCCAGCCAAGCTGGTTCATAGCCATATCCAGAATTTGATAGATAAGAAAGTGAACCGGATTTTTATGCCTTTTGTGGTCTTCGAAGGGCAGGGCGAGGAGCAGAACAGTTATAATTGTCCTGTCGTGACGGGCTATTCGGCAGTCATTCGCAGCGTGCAGGCGGACGAGGTGCCAGTCGATTCTCCGACAATCGGTTTCAAGGATAAGAAGCTGTTGTTTAAGCAATGTCAGGAATATTTGCATGGGTTAGGCGTAGACGAGTCCCGGATACGTCAGGCTTTCGATGTAGCTTTGCGGGAGCAGGAAGCGTATGTGGACAAGCTCGTTGCCTATAACGAGGACATCTATCGTAAGGCAAAGGAAAAGCAGGCATTGACTGTATTGCTTGCGGGCAGACCTTATCATACGGACGAATTGATTCAGCATAAAGTGTCCGAAGTGCTTGCCGAGATGGGCATTTATGTCATTACCGATGACATTGTGAGAAGAAAACACGTGGCAATCGATGATGTACACTTTCTGGCACAGTGGGCTTATCCCAACCGGATTTTGGCTGCGGCAGAGTGGAGCGCTTCACATTCCAATGTGCAGTTTGTCCAGCTTACTTCCTTTGGTTGTGGACCTGATGCTTTTCTTACAGATGAAGTGCGCGATTTGCTTGCGCGTCATCATAAGGTCTTGACATTGCTGAAACTGGACGACATCAATAACATAGGCTCCATGAAGCTGCGCATCCGTTCGCTGGTAGAAAGCCTGAAACTGGTTGGCAAAGAACAAGAAGCCGGTCAGGAAGAGGTCGCTTTCCGTACGACTCCGGTGTTTACCGAAGACTGCCGGAAGCGTAAGATTCTAGTGCCTTACTTTACCCCTTTCTTGTCACCCTTGATTCCGGCGGTGATGAAAGTGGCAGGATATGATGTCGAGAACCTTCCGTTGAGCGATACGGAGTCGTGCGAATGGGGATTGAAGTATGCCAACAACGAGGTGTGTTATCCTGCCACGTTGATTGTGGGAGACGTAATCAAGGCGTTCAAGAGCGGGAAATATGACCCGCATCATACGGCAATCGCCATGACGCAAACGGGCGGACAATGCCGTGCCAGCAATTACATCGGGTTGATAAAGAAAGCACTGGTTGAGGCTGGCTATGATGATGTGCCGGTGGTTTCGTTTTCTTTTGGCGCTTCCATCGAAAACCTTCAGCCCGGGTTTAAGATTAACTGGTTCAAACTATTGCCCATAGCCATGTATGCCATTCTTTATACCGACTGCATTGCCAAGTTTTATTACGCTTCGGTCGTGCGCGAAAAGAAGCCGGGAGAAGCGGCACGCCTGCGCGACCTTTATTTACAGGCAGGGGTGCAGTTTATTCTCGACGATAAGGCGGAAGACTTGTTGTGTTATCTTTCGTTGGCAGCTACCGATTTCAATAAGATATGTAACGACGTGCCTTGTCCGAAAGTGGGTGTAGTAGGGGAGATTTTTCTGAAATTTAATCCGTTTGCGCAGAAGCGTGTCACCGACTGGCTTATCGACCGGAAAATAGAGGTTGTTCCTCCGTTGTTGCTCGATTTCTTTATGCAGAGCTTTGTCAATAGCCGGGTGAATGTGAAAACCCACTTGGCACGGAAGTCTTTACTCCGTTTCGTTTACGGATGGGTGTACAAGCGTATCCGCAAGCAAATAGAGAAAGTGAACCGCACGGCAAGCAAGTTTCATTATTTTACGCCCTTCGAAGATATTTTTGCCGAGGCAGAAGAGGCTGATAAGGTGATTACGCTCAATGCCCAGTTTGGCGAAGGATGGTTGCTTCCAGCCGAGGTCATGTCGTGTGCCCGCAGGGGAGTAAACAGTGTCGTCAGCCTTCAGCCATTCGGCTGTATCGCCAATCACATCGTGTCCAAAGGGGTTGAAAAGAGGTTGAAACATTTCTTCCCTGATTTGAATCTGTTGTCGTTGGACTTTGATAGCGGAGTGAGCGATGTGAACATCATCAACCGTATGCTGCTGTTTATCGATAACATCAAAGACAGTCAGCCCGAAGAGAAAAAAGCTTCCGTTTCAATCGGCGTTGAATGAAAAAGCCGGAGTACGCTGGCATGAGGAAAGGAATTACTTGCCCGTAGGGAGCGAAAACTCTTGCCAGTCGTACTCATTTCCTTCATAGTCGGCTACAGCGATGTGAATGGTGACTTCGCCGTCTTTTAACCGTTTCCCTCCTTTCAGGTGAGCGGTGTATTTGATGCCTTCGTGTGGTGCAATCTGTTCTATCATGACCGAAGGTGAGACATAAATCCGCTTGTTGTCGGTTTGTACAATCGGTACGCAGTTGTAGACCGTTTCATTGCTGGTATTGATGATTTCGAAGATGACTTTGCTATGTTCTTCCGGCTGGATGATGTGGTCGCGGCTTTCATCGATGAAACGGATATTCCGGATTTGCAGGTAGCTTACGCTTGAGGGGGCATCTTGCAGCCTGGGAGTATAGGTGTTTTCTTCTTCGACAACATATTCTCCCCGTGCTTTCCGCTCTTGTGCCGAGCTGATGGCTCCGCCGATAGCTGCGCCTGCCAATGTACCCACTAGCGTGCCGATAGCCGAACCGCGGTAACCTCCATCCCAATGGCGGTTGCTTCCCACCAGCCCTCCTATGGCTCCTCCTACGTTTCCGCCTATCGAGGCACCTGCCATCGTTGACGTGGCTTGATACGTACTTCCGCATCCGCACAATAGCAGTGCAGACAATCCCCAAGCTATCATTTTCGTTTTCATACCTTTATTCGCTTTTAGTCTGTGATGACAAAGATAATGATTCCTGTAGAATAACTAAGTGTAAAAGGGAAAATATATGTCTTTGCCGGTCCTTGATTTTATAAACAAGATTTAATATATGCCTCAATTTCTTGAGGAGTTACGGAGTAGATTGGTTTTAGTTGTTCAAAGTGGGCATCTCGTGTGAAACGATTGCTATTAGTAAGCATGGCAAGTAAGTTCTTGGATTTTAATTTATGACCGGAATAAGACAATGCTAATGTTATCAGGTCATTGATTGGAATGTTTTGTTTTAAAATAGAATAGATGTCATAATAGTCTCGAAAGTTGCTTCTACGTAGCATGACTTCCATTTTCATGGCACCAATAGATTTTATATCAGCCAGTCGTATGTTATTCTGGCAGTTTATTGGTTTATTGACAGGAGAATATTTAGAGCAAGCATAGAAAGAGAATTTTACTCCGGATACTACATATTCTACATGGTCTATGTCTAATAAATCTTTATGTTGAATTTCTCCTATAGTTGTCAGTTCTTTTTCTATTTGGTACCAAGCTACTTCCATTTTTTCAGCTTTTGACGTACGCCACTTCATAAAATCTAAATCTTCACTTTGACGTGCGTTTATTTGTAGGGACAATGCTGTTCCTCCTACTAAAAGGTAAGGCTTAATGCATTCCAGTTGTGATACAGCCTCGAACAATTGTCCGGTATGTGGTGCCAAGCTTTTCATGCAAACATTTTATTAAAATATCTTGTAGCCATTGATTTTATGTATGCGTCAGGTCTTTTTGCCTTGAAATAATACCAAGCGAAGAAGCGATTCAGAGTATAGAGGTAATCTGCTTGGGGAATCAGATAATTCAACCATACCTGTTTAATTTTCTTAAATGGGTAAATAAGAAAAAGTTGGTCGATTTCTTTTAAGTCGAGATGCAACATTGTTTTTTCAATCAGCAAATCGTCAGGGATTTGTCCGATTGAGTTTATATTGTACGACCAAAAGCAGTGCTCTTCTTTTAGTTTCTCCAACAAATTTTGTTTTATGGCTTCGTTCGTCATAGCGAGTCGGTGTTATATTACAAAAATATGGATTATTATTGAATGAAACAAATGAATCTTGTTTTTTTGATTGTGCTTCTCTGATAAACCTCATTGCGTGGCTTTTGGCTCTTTCAATCTTTCTTTGTATATTTGCTGCATAAAAATAGATTAGTGATATGAAGAAAGAGCTTACAGGTTGGCTGAATATTTTGCTGGGATGCATTATCCTGGCGGCTGGTTTTGTGTTTTTTGTTAACCCGTACAACATTGTGCCGGGAGGTGTGTATGGAGCAAGCATTGTGTTGCATAACCTTTTTCCTTCCATTCAGGTGGGAACATTCGGATATATGTTCGATATTCCTTTGTTGGCGCTTTCGGTCATCTTTTTGGGAACGAAACTGGCAGCGCGTACCATTGCGGCGGCACTCATCACTCCTTTGCTGATGAACGTGATGTCCCGTCTGGCTTATCCTACCGAAGAGGCGTTGCATGCGCTCGACCCTGCCCAGTTATTGGGCGGCGTAATGGATTTGTCCAGTCATCTGATGCTGACCTGCGTGATAGGTGCCGTGTTGATAGGCATCGGAAGCGGCATTGTGGTAAAGAACCAGGCTACGACAGGAGGAAGTGACATTGTAGGTATGATGTTACAGAAGTATGCCCATATCCGTTTCTCGCGTGCCATCTTGCTGGTGGACGGCGCGGTGGTCTGCTTCGGCTTGTTGGTGATAGGCTTCGGGTTGGGAGCTCCCGACGCATCGGATGAGCCTTCCATCTACCTGTCCTTGTATTCGCTGATAGCCATCTTCATCATTTCGCGTGTGATTGCCTATATGATTAACGGCTCGAAGAATGACAAGCTGATATTCGTCATTAGCGACAAGAAGCTGACCAGTTTGCATCAATATATCCTGAAAGACCTTGACCGTACCGCCACGTGCATCAAGAGCAGCGGGCTTTATACGGGAAAAGACAAGGAAATGATTTTCCTCGTGGTCAGTTACAAGGAGGTGGCTGGCGTAAAAGTCACCATCAAGGAGGCAGACCCTCAGGCGTTTGTAGTCGTGACCGATGCCTACGACACCTTTGGAGACGGCTGGAAACCCCTGCCTTCACCCAATGAGATTGAGCCGGAATGATTACAAAAAAAGCCGGAAACATCTTTTGCGAGACATTTCCGGCTTTCCCTTAAGGATTATACCGATTAGTGAATTTCAATAACTTTGTTGACTTTCACTTTTTCTTCAGGTGCACGTTTCGGCAGGTCGATGGTCAATACACCATTGGTGACATTGGCACTGATTTTGTCTTTTTCTACGTCGTCCGGAAGAACCAAAGCCTGTTGGAATTTAGAGTAAGAGAACTCGCGGCGCAAGTACTTCTTGTTTTCCTTGTCCTCTTCCTTGTTTTCGGTCTTCTTCTCCATAGAGATAACCAATTCGTTATCTTCACTCAAGTGGATATTGAAATCCTCTTTTGTCATACCCGGAGCTGCAACTTCTACCTTGTAGTCTTTGTCGCTTTCTACAACATTGATAGCAGGTGCTGTTGCGTTAGCCTTTACCATCCAATCGTTATCGAAGAAGTCATTGAAAATACTCGGTAACCATTCTTGATTGTAATTTCTTCTACTCGGTGTCATAATCTTAATCTCCTATTTTTTAGTTCTTTATTTATCAATTGTTCTTTTGAACTCCCTCCGCCTTTCGGCTTCCGAAGTTCACCTTACTATTTGCAAACTCTGTGCCGTAGCATGGCATGTGCCCTGATTTTAAACCTATGAAAACTATTTTAAACAAAATGCCTCCCAAATTAAACATTCGTGGATAAGGGGGAAAGAAAGTTGCTGGAATATTTGTCATCTGTATAGACGAAATGACAGGGAAAAGGAAAAAAAGTCAGTTTTCAATCGATTATGTGATACCTTTTTGCTATATTTACCATCGACTTACCTTAACTAGATAACGTCATGCAAATAAAGTGGAATCTGGTTTTAATTTTACTGATTATGGTACAGAGTGTTACGAATGCCTGTTCTTCGGGCGAAGAGAAGGTGCGGATGCCGGCTGTAGCCGGAATGTTTTATCCGGGTGACGCGGATACGTTGCGTTCGGAAGTAACGGAGTTTTTCGAGTCCGCTTCATCGATAAAGGCAACCGATGGGGTGCAGGCGGTTATTGTGCCTCACGCCGGTTATGTGTATTCGGGTGCTACAGCGGCAAAGGCTTTTGCCACTATCCGTCCAGACGCAGTATATAAAAGAGTGTTTCTTTTAGGTCCCAGCCATCGTATGTCGTTCGATGGTGTTTCGGTTGATAACTGTTTTGATGCTTGCCAGACACCGTTGGGCAGGGTGCCGGTAGACCGGGAAACCGGTGATGCCTTATTGAAGGATAGTGTGTTTGCTTATTTGCCCGGCGCACACGCTCGTGAACATTGCCTTGAAGTGCAATTGCCTTTCCTGCAGGTCCGTTTGCGTCAGCTTCCTCCCGTCGTGCCTCTTGTTATCGGTACGGTTGATATGGATAAATTGAAGAGCGTGGCGCGTGCCTTGCAACCTTATTTCACGCCGGAGAACTTGTTTGTCATAAGCAGCGATTTTTCGCATTATCCTGCTTACGAGGATGCCAACCGAGTAGACAAGGTGACGGGAGATGCTATTCAGACAGGTTCGTTGCGGGCTTTTGCCGATGCGTTGGTAAGCAATGCCCGTACCGGAGTTCCCGAGTTATACACCAGTGCTTGCGGGCAAGCTCCGATAGCAGTGCTCTTAATGCTGATGCAAGGGAGGAAAGACTTGCAGATTCAGCACCTGGCTTATTGCAATTCGGGCGATACGGCTTATGGCGACCGGGAACGTGTAGTGGGCTATCACGCTTTTTCTATTGTAAAGACTCAGGCTACAGATGAACTTAAGACAGAAGAAGCTTTCCGGTTGACATCGGATGAAAAGGCGATGCTTTTGCAGATTGCCCGCAAGAGCATAGCCAACACACTTGCCGGCAAGACCGATGCACCATACGATTCTACACAACTGACTCCTACGTTGCAGCAACATTGCGGGGCTTTTGTCACCCTTCATCTGCATGGGAAATTGCGCGGTTGCATTGGCAATCTGGTTGGCTTCAAGCCGCTCTATCGGGTGGTGGCGGATATGGCGCGTGCAGCAGCTTTCGAAGACCCTCGCTTTTATCCGTTGACCGAAGCGGAACTGCCTCAGATAAGCATCGAGATATCGGTGCTTTCCCCTTTGAGGAGGATTCATTCCATCGACGAATTTCAATTGGGGCGTCACGGCATTTACCTGGTCAAGGGAGAGCATCGCGGCACGTTCCTTCCGCAAGTGGCCGAGGAGACCGGATGGTCGAAAGAAGACTTCTTGGGACATTGTGCACGCGATAAAGCAGGATTGTCGTGGAATGGTTGGAAAGATGCCGAGCTGTATGTGTATGAAGCCGTAGTGTTCGGTGAGTGATTGATGGAAATGGAAGGTTGTATGAAAGAAGCTGCATATTATGTATCACATCCGGACGGAACGGTAGTATGCGAACTTTGTCCGCATACTTGCCGGCTGGAAGAAGGAAAATCAGGCATTTGCCGGAGCAGGGTGAACCGGGGAGGGCGCTTGTATACACTGGCGTATGGCGAGGTATGCGCTTTGCATGCGGACCCGATGGAAAAGAAACCGTTGTTCCATTATTTGCCGGGAGAGCAATGCTTCTCTTTGGCAGCGCCGGGTTGCAATCTGTCGTGTCTGAATTGCCAGAACTGGTCGGTTTCGCAAGTGTCTCCGGCGGATGTTCCTTGCAAGTCTTTGCTTCCCGCAGAGGTTGTGCGGTGGGCTGAGGCTTCCCGTTGCAAGGCGGTGGCTTATACCTATACCGAGCCGCTGACCTATTTGGAATACGTGCACGATTGTGCTTCGGCGGTCAAGGAAGCCGGCTTGCGGAATGTACTGGTTACGGCTGGCTATGTCAACCCGAAGCCTTTGTGCGACTTGCTTCCCTTTATCGATGCTGCCAATGTTGACTTGAAATCGTTTTCGGATGCTGTATACCGCAAGTTGTGTCATGTCCGTCTTCAGCCCGTATTAGACACCTTATTATATATGCGTGATGCCGGTGTGTGGGTGGAGCTGACTCGTTTGCTGGTTCCCGGCATAACGGATGATGAAGACGATTTCCGTGCGATGTGCCGTTGGCTGGTAGCAAACGGTTTTGCCGATAATCCTTTGCACATCAGCCGTTTCTTTCCTCAATACCGCTTGCAGCAACTGGAGCCTACCCCGTTGGCATCGTTGCTCGGCGCGAGAAGAATCGCACAAGAAGAAGGGATGCACTTTGTCTATCTGGGCAATACGACGTTGCCGGATACGGAAAACACCTGTTGCCCGCATTGTGGCAAGTTACTGATAAGGCGGGAAGGATACCGTGTGTCGACAGCAGGGTTTATGGGTGCGTGTCCTTCGTGCGGTGCACAGATTCCCGGAGTATGGATTTGAGAAAGTTGACAAGGTTATTTTAAGGAGTTAAGAAGTTAAAGAAGTTATCACTCCGCTTTGCTCCGTTAGGAGTTAAAGCCAATACTTCTGCTGATGTATTCAATTAAGAACAAACACAGAGGCACAGGGTTTAATTTTTAATTTCATTTAATTCTGTGTAATCTGTGGTGAAAATAATAATCTGCGTAAATCTGCGCTAATCTGCGTTTCAAATAAACCGAACGCAGAGGCGCTGAGACGCAAAGTTTATTTC
>ENA-UOIW01000544-UOIW01000544.1-human-gut-metagenome-genome-assembly--contig:-P58-NODE-544-length-29640-cov-7.904242_pt1 | contig 29640 bp, 15 predicted proteins | sample MGYA00242334_ERZ723881 | MGnify/ENA metagenome assembly ERZ723881 | reverse complement strand
GAATCTTTTGCCCCATCCGTGCAGTTCTGAAAGCGGGAAATACACAAAGTATTCCACCACTTTCAGAACTTTCGGCTGAGCCAAAATCTTTTGCCGCCAGCTTTCGCCGATTTATTCAGAGCTTCCTTAAGAAAGCAAAAACCTCCGCCGGGTATCCGGCGGTGCAAATAGATATCCGGCTTATTTTGTGGCAAATGCGCGACCGACCGAAACGGGAGACACGCATTCTTGTTCAGCTGAACAAGGGAATCCGGTGCAAAACCGGAACACGGCGGGCAGACCCGTCGTGCTGTAAGCACGGAGCCGACTTCCTTTCCGCGAAAGCGGGTCATTGGGGAAACCTGAGAAGGCGGGAAGCGGCGTGGACGATTTCGTCCGAACGTGTTAGTCAGAAGACCTACAAACTGTGCGTTTGAAAAACGTGCGGCATAAGCAGAACGCCCCGGCGGCGGTAAACCCGACGTGCCGGAGCTGGCCGGAATGAATTCCGCTTTACGCCTGCGGGCGTTGCAATACTATATAATGAGGAGGTTTATTTATGAAGAGAAGACTACTGGCATTCCTGCTGGCGTTTGTGATGACGTTCAGCCTTGTGCCGGTAAACGCGTTTGCCGCAGAGGCAGATGCAGCCGCTCTTTACACCAACATTACCACGGAATCCGGCGAAAATGTGACCGTCGAGTATGTGGAAACGGTTGTTGGTGAAGCGGCGTGGGGTCAATCGATCAACACACCGTATTACCATGTGACGATTCCTGAAGGAACCGAAAAGGTGCTTCTCACCTATCCGGAAAGTGTCAATCTTGTGCTTTCCGGGGATGACGGGGCAGTTTTCTTCTACAGAAATACGTACCCGGGACAAAGCACGATTGATCTCGGCGGGGCTCTCACGGTTGCGACCAACAATGACGGAAGCAAGACGGTGACCATTCCTGTTGAAAATTTCATGCTGAGTACGGATGGTTCAGTTGCTGTGGGCATGGCATACTACGTTGACGAGGAGAACCAGTCTGCTGCCGAATTCTTTGACTTTACTTACGCAGCCCCGACCCATGCGGTTACCCTGACCCCCGGCGATGGCTATACCCTGACCGGAGAAGCCACGGTAGAGGACGGCAAGGACTACAGCTTCACCGTCACCATCGCCGACGACTACGAGATGGAAGACAACTTCGTAGTCAAGGCCAACGGCGAAACGCTGACGGCCGGTGAAAGCGGCAGCTACACGGTTGAGAACGTCACTGCCGACCTGACCATTACCGTCGAGGGCGTCGTGAAAAAGCAGGCTGCCAGTCACGCTGTGACTTTGACTCCCGGCGAGGGCTATACCCTGACCGGAGAAGCCACGGCAGAGGATGGCAAGGACTACACCTTCACCGTGACCGTGAGCGAAGGCTACGACGCGGCCAACATGGTCGTCAAGGTCAACGGCGAGGAAGTTACCGCGGTTGACGGCATTTACACCGTCGAGAAGGTTTCCTCCGACCTGACCATCACCGTCGAGGGCGTGACCGAAGCCGTTCAGAAGACGGCCGGCCTGTCCGTTCTGAAGTTCGGCGACACAAGCACCGAGTCCAAGGCGCAGATGTTCCAGCTGATTCCGGCTTTCGACCCGGCGGTCAAGGAATACACCGTGCTCGTGCCGGACAACTCCAACATGTTCTACGCATGGGCGACGCAGGCTATCGACAGAAGCAGCAGCACGACCATCACGGCCAAGTGGGTAAACCTTAACGTTGATACCGAGAAGACACAGGCTCTGACCTCCGGCAAAGCCAGCGGCCAGAATCTGGCAGGCTTCGCACCCACCGGCACGAAGGTCAACACCATGACCGTCACCGTTGTGGACGGCGACTTCAAGGATGAGTACAAGCTCACCTCCGTCCGTGTTGCGCCGAGCCTGACCGCCCTGTCTCTGGACGGCATCCGGTTCGCGGAGAGATTCTCCGCTACCAAGACGGCTTACACCGCGACCACTGCCGCCGAGAGCGTTACCGTTGCGGCGACTCCCCGTGATGAAAGTTACACCGTCACCGTCAACGGCGGCAGCGACACCACCGTTCCGCTGAATCTTGGTGAGAACAAGATCAACGTGGTCGTCACCAACCCCGGCGGCTATACCAACACCTACACCATCACCGTTACCAGACTGGCAGCCATCGAGGTCGGCTTCACCGTTGACCCCGCCGACGCCAAGGTAACTGTCTGGGATTCCAACAAGGACAGAATTGCTCCCACGGACGGTAAGTATTCCGTCATGGCTGACGCCGAGTACACCTACCTCGTGCAGAGCGACGGCTATGTCAGCCAGAAGAGCAGCTTCAAGTTCAGCGAGAGCAGCACCATCGACATTACTCTGGCTGTGGCCACGGAAAACCCGAACCTCGACAGAAGCATCACTGCCGAGTGGGGCAACTTCCGCAACGGCGACAACAACCTTGGCATCACCAACGCCAAGACCCCCTACGCTCCTGAGGACACGGAGCTTCTGTGGGCTGTGAAGCACGGCACCGGCTGGGCGGCTGCCCCCGGTTCTCCCATCATGGTCGATGGCGACATCTACACCTACTCCGGAAGCACCATCCGCCGTCTCAACAGCATGACCGGTGAGGTCGTGACCGAAGGCACCATGGTTGATAAGTCCAGCTACTCCATCGTCCCCATGACTTATGGCGACGGCATGGTCTTCGTTGGCCTGTCCGGCGGCAAAATTCAGGCATTCAATGCCAAGACCCTGGAATCCCTGTGGGTCTACACCGACGAGCTGGGAGGTCAGCCCAACTGCCCCATCACCTACAAGGACGGCTACATCTACGCAGGCTTCTGGAACAGCGAGGACAGAAACGCCAACTTTGCCTGCATCAATACCGTTGACGAAGACCACGCCTCCGCTACCGAGGTCAAGTACGCCAGCTGGACTTACACCAGAGCGGGCGGCTTCTACTGGGCCGGTGCTTACGTCACCGACAAGCTGGCTATCGTCGGCACCGACGACGGCGCGAGCGGCTACGATACCAACGGCGCCGCGCTGCTGGTCTTCGACCGCTTCACCGGCGAGAAGCTCGACACCCACGAGGGTATCCGCGGCGACCTGCGCTCCAACGTTTCCCATGACCCTGAATCCGACCGGGTGTTCTTCACCACCAAGGGCGGCATTCTGGGCAACGCCCAGATCGACTGGGATACCGGTAAGATTCTGGACTACAAGGAAGTCGTTATCAAGGATGCGCAGGGCAATGCCAACGCCATGTCCACCTGTACGCCTTCCGTGTACAACGGCAGAATCTACATCGGCGTCGCCGGCACCAGCCAGTTCGGCGCCAACAGCGGCCATGGCATCGCGGTTTATAACCTGAACGGCGACGGCTCCATGACGCAGGCGTATGTTTACGCCATCGTCGGCTATCCCCAGACCTCTGCCATGGTCTCCACGGCATACTCTGCCGAGGATGGCTCCGTGTACATCTACCTGCCCTACAACTATACCCCCGGCGGCGTTTCCGTACTGAAGGATAAGCCCGGCCAGACTGCGCCTGTGACCACCACCGGCTCCGGCTACAGCGAGGTCTTCACCCCGGTCGGCCCCCTGGCGCAGTACTGCATCTGCTCCACCATCGCCGACCAGTACGGCACGATCTACTATAAGAACGACTCCTGCTACATGATGGCGATCACCTCCAAGATCGAATCTCTGGAGATCACCCAGTATCCCACCATCACCGAGAACGAGGACGGCTCCATCACTGTTGACGGCCTGAAAGCTGTCACCAAGCTGAAGAACGGCGAGGAGCGGGATGTATCCAACTATGTTTCCGTCGTCAAGAACGAGGAGACCGGCGGCTACACCGTGTCCTACACCTACGGCTTCGACAACGCTAACTACGGCCTGAAGACCCTGTCCGCTGAGATCAGCGACCACACCGTCACTATTCCCGAGAATGCTGGCTACACCGTCACCGGTGAGAAGACCGTTAAGAATGGCGAAGACTACACCTTCACCGTGACCGTGACCGAAGGCTACGACGCGGCCAACATGGTCGTCAAGGTCAACGACACCGAAGTTACCGCGGTTGACGGCATTTACACCGTCGAGAAGGTTTCCTCCGACCTGACCATCACTGTCGAGGGCGTGGTCAAGGCTGCTGTGAATGGCCTGTCCGCTCTGAGATTCGGCAGCACCGGCACCAACAGCAGCGCGAAGAAGTTCGAGCTGTCTCCGGCCTTTGACCCGGCTGTCAAGGAATACACCCTGCTCGTACCGGACACAACCAATGCTGTTTACGTCTGGGCGACCCGCGGCGCGGACCTGACCACCAAGGCGAAGATCACTGCCGCATGGACGAGCATGAGCACAGGTAAGGCTTCGACCACGACGATCACCTCCGGCAGCTCCAGCGGTAAGAATCTGTCCGGCTTCAACATTGCCGGCGCCGAATCCAACACCCTCACCATCACCGTGACCGATGACGGTTCCACGGACGTTTACACCGTCAAGACTGTCCGCATTGACCCGTCTCTGACGAAGCTGGCTCTGGATGGCGTCAAGATCAACGAGACCTTCTCTGCCACCAAGAAGACCTACACCGCGATGACCACGAAGGACAGCGTTACCGTTCTGGCGACACCTCGCGGCGAGGACTACACCGTGACCTACAACGGCGAGACCAGCAATGTCATTCCGCTGTCCGCAGGCGAGAACAAGATCGAGATCGTCGTCACCAATAAGGACGGCTACACCAGTTCCTACACCCTCACCGTCACCAAGGCTGACCACTCCGTCACCATCCCCACCGACGAGAGCTACCTCGTCACCGGTAAGGAAGCCGTTATGGACGGCGCGGACTACACCTTCAAGGTGGAAGTCGATTACCGCTACGAGGCGGGCGAAGACTTTGCCGTGAAGGTCAACGGCGAAACCGTGACCGGCGAGAAGGGCGTTTACACCGTCAAGAACGTCACCACAGATCTGGTCATCACCGTCGAGGGCGCGACGAAGAAGGTTCTGAAGCCCGTAACGGTCTACTTCTCCTTCTCTCACGACGATAAGTTCGAGTCCTGCGAGCAGTCCGGCCAGACCGTGGCTCTGAAGAAGGTCACCGTTCCTTACTTCGATCTGGCACTGTACGGCCTTGAGGACTTCTACTTTGCCTCTGAGGACTACGGCCCCGCCAGCGGCGATCCCACCGGCGGCCCCGGCAGTGCTCTGGACCCCGGCACCAAGGAATTCGCTTACGGCAAGATCACCATGCTTCACTTGTTCCTCTATGCCACCGAGGTTTACTATCTGGGCATTGACCCTGCGGATGCGGGCAAGGGCTATCTGGCGAATAATGGTATTATGGGCACCGATATCTTCAGTTACAGCGGTTCTACTGGCTCCATCTTCCTGCAGAATATCTGGAATTACGACCTGAACCTGAACTACTATCTGAACTACGAGTATCCTCTGGCCTCTGCGGGCTGGGGCAGCACATGCGATCAAATCCTGCTCCGCGAGGGCGACATCGTCACCCTCGGCCACTTCTCCGACTGGAGCTTCTTCAATGATACCACCAGCATCTTTAATTACATCGTAGCCGACAAGACGGATCCCGTTCAGGGCGACAAGATCAAGCTGGAGCTGTACCATGCGGGCGCTGACATGTATGGTACTTACAACACTGCCCACACCCTCATCGACTACAGCCCCAGTGTTTACTGCACGCCTGTCAACGATATCGTTTCCGGCGACGTGACCACATGGCAGTATGTGGGAAATGCGGAAGCCGACGGCAGCCTGGTCGTGGACACCAGCAAGCTGGCTCCCGGCGAGTATATCTTTGCTCTGGCCGGTCAGCCCGGTAAGGAAAACCCAGGCGCCATCTGCTCCACCCCCGGCGGCATCCGCCTGACCATCCACGAGAAGCCCGTCGTGAAGGGCGATCTCAACGGCGACGGTGTGATCGACTCCACCGACGTAATGGCTCTGTTCAACGCGATCAACTCCGGCGATGACCTCGACGCCACTGTTGCAGACGTCAACGGCGACGGCGTGATCGATGCCCGCGACGTGATGGCGCTGTACAACATCATCAAGGGCAACGACTGATCCACCAATGGTTTGCCGGCCGGAATATCCTGTTTTGACCGGCAAACCCAATCTTACCGGCACTTGACCCAAAGCAAAAAAGGACAACTTCTGACAGGAGGATGTTATGAAAATTTTTAAGAAATCCATGTGCCTGCTCCTCGCGGTAGTCATGGTTCTCGGCATGGCGATCACCGCCTCCGCCGTGGAGACCACGGAAACCATGAGCGTGACGGCCAGCAAGGCCAACCCGGCGGTTGGCGAGGAATTCAGTATTTATCTGAACGCCAGCGGCAATATCGCCGAATGCGGATGCTTCCAGATGGACCTGTACTACGATCAGGATCTGTTCGAGTACGTGGGCGCAAACACCGCTTTCACACCCAACCACAACACCAATAAGACCACCGGCGCGCGGTATATCCGCCTGACGTGGCTTGACCTGACCAGCCAGACCGTGATCCCCAAGGGGCAGTTCTGCGAGCTGAAGTTCAAGGTCCTGAAGGCTGGCGAATATCACTTCCAGCTGACCAACATCGTCATTTCGGATTATAAGGGCGATGCCATCATGAATGTTGCCACTGCTCCCGGCTCCGTGGACGTGGCTGCAACGGAAGCCCCCGCCTTCGTCGGCTACGCAGTTTCCGCTTCCGAGGACAAGACTGTCACCGTCGGCGAGAGCGCCGAGGTCAAGATCAATGTTTCCAACAGCGACAGCATCATCACCACCTACAACGCCTATGATCTGACCCTGACCTATGACACCGACAAGCTGACCTACAATTCCTGCACCGCCGCCGACGCTCTGGCAGTCGTGAAGGAAGACGTTCCCGGCACCATCCGTGTGATCGGCTTCGGCGATGACAAGAATCTGGACACCCCCGCCGCTACCCTGAGCTTCACCGCCAAGGGCACGGGCGAAGCGGAAGTGAAGATCACCTCTGCCAAGGTTGACATCGGTTCTCAGGCCGTCGGCAGCGACGCCCCTGCGGCTTTCCTCCTGGACGACACCACCGTGATCAAGGTGACCGGCTACACCGTCACTTTGGGCGAGGGCCTGTCCGGTGAATCCACCGTCGCTCCCGGCGCGGACTACACCTTCACCGCTACCGACGCGGACAACTACGACTACGTTATCTCTGCCACCATGGGCGGCGAGACCACCACTGCCAACGACAACGGCGACGGCACCTACACCATCCCGGGTGTCACCGGCAATCTGGTGATCAATGCTGCCATGACGCCCAAGAGCTACAATGTCACCGTGGAAGGCACCGGCGCAGGCGATGTGACCGCTGCCGATAAGGCCACTTACAACACCGACTACACCTTCACCGTGACCGAGGACGATAACTACACCTACACCACCACCGTGACCGTGGGCGGCAAGGCCTACACGTTGGGTACTCCCGAGAATGGCAAGTACACCATCCCCGGCACCGACATCAAGGGTGACATTGTGATCAGCGTCACCAAGACCGTGAAGCCCTCCTCCGTGGTTTCCGTCACCAAGCCCGATTACGTAAAGGGCAGCGACACCGCCACCAAGGGTCAGGATTACACCTTCACCGTCGATAAGGAAGAAGGCTATGATTACTCCGAGCCTACCGTCAAGGTCGGCGATGTGGATGTGACCGACAAGGTGGTCAAGAACGGCGATGGCAGCTACACCATCCCCGGCTCCACCATCACCGGCAACATCACCATCGAAGTGACCAAGACCGCGGCTGTTGCTGTGGACGTCGCCCAGTACCTCACTCTGGACGGCAAGGTCATGTACCTTGTGACCGCTTCCGGCACTCTCCCCGAGGGTCAGGTTGCCAAGTACGACGGCATGAGCATGTTCTTCTCCGAGAAGTACAACGCATACGCTTATCTGGTTATCTCTGCGGATAATCTGGAGGCTGTGAAGGCGGAAGCCGCTGCGAAGGTCAAGGTCGCGGAAGGCACCTCTGCCGGAACCGTGGATTACAGCGGCGATGTGAACGGCACCGGCCTGACCGACGTCAACGACGCTCAGCTGACCTACGATATGTACAACACCAAGTACAGCAGCTTCGATGTTGTCTCCATGCTGAAGTTCCTGAATGCCGATGTGAGCGGCGACAAGAAGGTCAATACCGCTGACGCTACCGCTATCGTAAGCCTCATCAAGTGATTTCCTGAATGACCGGGTCTTCTGACCCGAAACCAAAGTGCCTCCCCCGCCTTTCACGGCGGGGGAGGCCAGACCGCAGAATTCGGAGGGTCACAGGTGTCCCTATGGAAAGTGGGGACAGCTGTGAATTTCCGACACCTTTGCCATAGGATGTGAATTTTATGAAAAAGAGAATTTTGTCCAGCCTGCTTGCTTTTGTACTGCTTTTATCCGCCCTGCCCATGGGAGTTTATGCCGCGGAAACGCGCTATTCGGTCGCCGCTTCGCCGGATCAGACTACGGATGCTGGGAAGACCGTCAGCATGAGCGTGTCCGTCTTCGGGGGAAAGTACAACGCCTATGATCTGGCGCTGACCTATGACGCCGCGCGGCTGACCTATGTGTCCGGTCAGGCGGCGGATAAAGGGGCTTCGGTAGCCGAAAAGAGCGGAAGCATCCGTGTTATCGGCTACGGCGCGGATAAGTCCGCTTCCACGAAGGTCGTAACCCTGACATTCAAGACAAAGGCGGCAGGGACGGCGGAAGTCAGGATTTCCTCGGCGAAAATCGACGCCGGCGCGAACGCCCCGACCAAGGACGCGCCGCTGGCTTTAACCAAGAACAGCACCACCCGATTTACCATCCAGCCGGGGTACACCGTGACGCTGGAGGATGGCCTGATCGCCGACAGCCTGAGCGCGGCGGCGGGAGAGGATTACACCTTCCGGGCGACAGACCCGCTTCACTATGACTACAAGCCCTCAGCGAAAGTAGGCGGCAAGGACGTCACGGTGAAGGACAACGGCGACGGCACCTACACCATCCCCGGCGACAAAATCACCGGAAATATTACGGTCAAGGCAAACAGAACCCCCAAGAGCTATAAGGTCACATTCAAGGGTGAGGATCTGTCGGGCGAAAAAACTGCGGCCTATAACACGCCCTACCATTTCAAGCTGAACCGGAAGGCCGGATACAGCTACGTTCTGCGTGTGACCATCGGCGGAAAATCTTACACCGGCTACAAGGCGGAGAACGGCGGCTACGTGATTCCGGGTGCGGCCGTCACAGGCGACATTGTCGTCACCGCGCAGAAAACCAAGATCAATTCCGGCGGCGGAAGCTCCAGCGGCGGCTCAGGCGGCGGAAGCTCTGCCAAGTATGTGTCGGTCAGCTTCATCGGCTCCGGCGCGGACGACGCGGTGGGCAGGAAAACCACACGGCGCGGTTCGGATTATACATTCCGCATTGATCGTAAGGACGATACCGATTATGACGTTTCCGCAAGGGTCAACGGCGTCACCGTCAAGTGTACCTACGACAGTAAAAAGAATATTTACCGTATTTCGGGCAGCGAGGTCACGGGAGATATCACCATCACGATTACGAAGGGCGCCCCGGTGGAGGTCAACGTATACGTCACGCTGGATAAGCAGAGCATGTACCTTGTGACTTACAGCGGCAGCGTTGAAGATGGGCATGTCCCCATGTACGACGGACAGAATATGTACTGGTCGGAAGCCTACAACGCCTACGCATGGCTGGTGATTTCCTCCGCTGATGAAAAAGAGGTCGTGCGGACTGCCCGGAACAGTATCATCATCGGAGAAGGGGAGGCCGCCGCCTCTATCGACTACTCCGGCAACGTTGATCTCAGCGGGCGCATCGATGTGGACGACGTACATCTCGACCACGACGTGTACAACGCGAGATACACGCTGGTAAGCATGGTGATGCACAAATTCCTGAACGCAGATGTCAACAGAGACCGGAAGGTGGACGTAAAGGATGCGGTGTGGATCGTCAACCGCATTCTCAGCGGACAGCAAGGAGCGTGACATATGAAGAGAATCACCAGTGTCATTCTGGCCATCGCACTGATATTCGCGCTGGCCGTGACGGCCATGGCGGCGGAGATCGCGGACTGCACCGTGTCTGCCGATTCCGTGTCGGCGACGGCGGGGGGGACTGTGACTGTACCCATCCGCATTTCCGGGAACCGGGGCTTTACCAATTTCGGCATTGCTCTGGACTATGACCGGGAGCAGCTGGAGCTGCTGAGCATCCAGACGGCGGAAGGGGAAACGCCCTATCTCTGCGGCACGACGGTTGCCGTGAATACCCAATGGACAGGTACGGACGAGAAGACCTTTGGCTACGTCACGGCTGCTCTGGAAGAAGCCGCGACGGCAGACGGAATTCTGTTCACGGCCACGTTCCGGGTCAGTGGGGATTTTTCCGGCACTGCGGCGGTGCAGCCGGTGGTGCAGTATATGCGCAGCAACAAACGGCTGCTGTCTGTATTTGACGCCATTCCCGTCACGACCGTAAGCGGAACCGTATCGACGGTTCTGGTGGGAGACTATGACCAGAACGGAACGGTAAACGCGCTTGACGTCATGGGCCTGTACAGAGCTGTGATAAGCGGCACGGATTTCTCGGAAGAGGATCTTGACCGTCTGGATGTCAACCGGGACGGTATGATCAACGCGCTTGACATAATGGCAATTTATGGGATCGTATCGGGCGGTCAGGAATGACCCGACCCACAGAAAAGGAGCGAAATATGATGAAAAAAGTTCTGTCCTGCTTACTTGCGGTCATGCTTTTCCTGACCTGCATTCCCACGGCGATGGCAGTGGATAACGCCCGTGACTTCTTCTTCGAGCTGTCCGTGGACGGCAGCGATAAGAAAGAGGTACAGCCCGGCGACATCATTCAGGTGGATTTCAACCTGAAACGGTCGGACAGCGGCGACGCCTACACCATGTACGGTATGCAGAACGAAATTCGCTACGACAGCAATTTCTTCGAACTGGTGGAGGGCAGCGCCCTGCTGAGCAACGGCATTTCCACGACGGACATCGGCCTGCGGGACAATTACCGGGAATTTTACATGAACTTTGTGTCTCTGTCCGGCGGCGAGGAATGGAATGCTCAGCGTCTGGTCGGTTCCTTCAAGCTGAAGGTGATCGCCACGTCCGGCGTGTCCAAGATCACGAATCAGGACTATCTGGTGTCCACCAAGGACGGAACCGATGAATATAAGGCGTCCTGTCAGGATGTGACCATCATCATTTCCACCGACTGCACGGTCACGTTTGAGCCAAACGGCGGCACGGCGGTTCCCAGCCAGACCGTCCGGTACGGCGAGACCGTGGAGCGGCCGGACAATCCTACCCGGGAGGGCTACCATCTGGTGGGCTGGTATTCGGATATCGACCTCCAGAATCCGTGGGATTTTGACACCGACACCGTTCAGGGCAATGTGACCCTGTACGCAAGATGGGAGAAGGGCGACGCGCCTGAGACGGATGCTGACGGCACCGGCAGCGGCCTGTGGTGGCTGCTGGGGCTGGGCCTGCTTGGCTTGGGCTTGCTGTTGTTGCTGCTCCTGCTGCTGGGCAGAAAGACGGTTCACTTCGAGACCGGCTGCGACAGCAAAGTCAAGGATCAGAAGGTGAAGAAGGGCAGTCTGGTGACACGTCCCGAGCAGCCGGTTCGCCCCGGCAGAGCCTTCGCCGGATGGTACGCAGATGAGAGCTGCACCAAGCGCTGGGATTTTGATAACGACAAGGTTGAAGATAATATGACACTCTACGCAAAGTGGCTATAAGTTCATGCGCCCCCACCCGGATTTTTCCGGGTGGGGCACACGTGCATTCTGCGGGGGCACGTGAATTGGGGCAAATTCCGAAGACAAAAGGAATGGCAGTATGGATTGGAATTCATTATTTCACAGCAAATATCTGCGGGGCGGCCTGTGCGCAGTGCTGGTCGCCGCGATCCTGCTGGGACTGTGGCTTCCGGGAACGGGGCTGAAGGAGGCCCAGCCGGATGACCCCCTGCAAGGGGAGGGCGTCCGGGAGATCACGGTGCTGAAGCTGGGGGAGAATTTGGAGCAGCTGAACACCATTTCGGTTCCCAGCGGCGGTCAGACAAAATCCACAGAGCCGAATGACAAGGCCAGCGAGACCCGACCGGAAGAAACCCAGCCCGATTCCTCCACGGACGACGGCAGTGACGGTCAGGGGGACGGAGATCAGGGCGAAGACGGCGGGGAGATCTCTCCGTCCGAGTTGTCGCTGGTTCTGACGTGGCATCCGGACAGCGGGAATGCAAAAAGTGTTTCCTGCGCCGCGGACAATACCCAGGCGTTTGCTGTCAGTAGCTATGAATTGAATGAGGGGCTGTTCCGCTTTTCCGTGAATCTGACCGGAACGCTGGCGCAGGACGCAAAGATCGTGAATGGCATCTCCATTACGGAATCCACCCAGACGGCAAGAGAACTGAAGTGGCCCAGCGACTCATTGATTATGAATCCGGCAGCGGGAACGGACAAAGAAGTTTACAATTTTTCATTTACGGTCAGGACTGCGGAACGGGATGCGTTTTTCCGGTATAAGATCACATATCAGAAGCTCCCGGATGTGCAGCTTTCCTTTACATGGCGAGGAACCGGCAATCACAAAGGCACGCTGATTTGCCAGCCCAATGGCAGTGTTACGGATAAAATCAAGAGCAACCAGCTGTCCGGTGGGATTGGCTACGAGATGAAACTGGTCGGCAGAGATGCCGAAAGCGCGGGCGCAAAAATTTTGAGTGCCAGCTATATCTCTGTTGGAACAGGCAAGAGCGATGAGTTGGATGAACAAGATTTTCTGGATATAGAAATGCCGGCGGGTGAAACCTCCAATACATATCGGATTTCGGTTTCCGCTCTTGCAAACGGTCATACGGCTCACTTTGAAGTCATTCTGCACGTCGGAAATGATGTCACACTGCAAATGAGTTATACGCTCAATGATGGTAGTCGGAGAGAGATTTTCTGCCAGAATAAGCAGTCCAAAACGGCGGATACCGTGTATGATGACGAATTGACCGATGGATTTCTGGAATATGAAATGTCCATTGTCGGCTCTGATGCCAATCGTGTTGACATCACCTCCATCGAATGCACACAAACCGGAAACGGGAACAGACCCCAAGATTTAGAAGATAGAAAATCGGGAACCGTTCGGCTTTTCTCGAATAGCGGAAAAACCGGCCAAAACAATTTCACAATCGAAGCAACAGATGATTCGGAAAACAAATACACTTTTAAAATCAATATTCCTTACAAGCCCAGAGGCAGAGACAATGTGGTAATTGATCTATTGCGCCCGTATGAAGGAGAGGAAGTCCCGTGCGGAACCGTATATAACCTGAAAGTGAAGGCTTGGAGCGAGGATACGGACGGAAATAAGATCAGCAATATTCCGGCGGCGGGCACAGACGAATTCATTACAGTTGAGCTTCTGGATGAGGACGCAGAGACAGTGATAGAGCGGATTCCATCTAAAAGCATTGGCGCAAATGGCTATTGGGAATATGATCTGATTCCGCCTATCCCGGAGATCGGGGACGAAAAACAGTACTATCTCCGCGTTTACGCCGAAGATGCTTACGGCAACCATCATACAGAGTTGCGAGGATTTACCGGCAAGCGCAGAGAAGCCGGCCAGAAAATCGGGGAAGCCACGATTTATGTGGACATGACGGTGCTGGGACTTGGCGTTACCGGCCCCATCTATTATGACGTTCTGGCGGACGAGCCGATTTCCTACGTGGTTGCCAAGGCAATCATGGGAATGGACACCGGCGAACCCTTCGGCGAGGCAAGCAATACTCTCGGCTGGCGTGGTAACTATGCCGGGACGCTGGATACCGGCTTCTACCTGCAATGGCTGGATACCGGCTATAGCGCAGATGCGCTGGAAGACTCCACTTGGCCGGGAAGCACGGAAGAGGAAGTGCTGGCGGCCATTGACGCCAGGTTCGGCGCGAGGACTGGCCTTGCAACCCTGTGGCGCTGCCTGTACCGCAATGGACTGAACAAGAGCACCGGCTCCGGCAGCAGGATTGGCGAGTTCGACTATACCAGCGGCTCCGGATGGATGTATTCACTGGACGGTACGTATTATCCCGGCCAGTCCATGTCCGCGGTATATTTGAAGGACGGAGATGTGCTGACACTGCGCTACACGCTGGCCTATGGCTGGGACATTGGCGGCGGCAGCGACAATTACGGCAATATTGTGGGCTACTGTGTTACGGCAATCAATAGGGACATCACTCCCAGACATCAGATGGAAGAGGTGGAAGACCCGGACGGCTCCATTCACTATGTGTGCCACTGCTGTGGTCTGATCGAGGACTGCACCCATGAGCATACGACCTACAAAGATTTGGAGGACGGAACCCACATCCTGTTCTGCGAGGACTGCAAGACGGCCATCGGCGACCCACAGCTTCACAACTGGACATACGCCGCCGGGGACACGGAGGACAACCACGTCTGCGCGGAGTGCGGCGCGACGGAGCAGCATTTCTGGAAAGAAGTGGAGGGCACCAACACCGCCACCTGCACCGAGTCGGGCGTCAGAACGGTCAGATGCAGCGTCTGCGGCATGGAAAAGGAAGAAGAAGTCGAAGCGAAGGGCCACACCACGGACAATATGTGGGTTACTCCACCGTGGGGACACTATCAAAAATGCTCGGTCTGCGAAGAGGAAATCAATCGCGGGGACCATGAGTACGTATACGAGTCGGGCACGAATTGGGAAGATTACATATGCCGGATTTGTGACGCGTCGCATGGATGGGTGTGTGATGGTACGCCGACGATCAAGGAAGCTACCTGCCAGAGAATCGTGTACCACTGCGACAGCTGCGGCTATGACATGACGAAGCCCGGCACCTTCGACGAATATCATGATTACGTGGACGGCTTCTGCCGGTACTGCGGCGCGGAAGACCCGGATTATGTGCCCCATGAACACGACTACCATGAGACGCATCGGGTTGACCCGACCTGCACGGAGGACGGGTATATCGAGTACACCTGCGACTGCGGCGATACCTACACAGACCCGCTTCCGGCCACCGGCCACAGCTGGGGCGAATGGATGCCCGCGGGGGACGGGGAGGAAGTCCGCTCCTGTGAGGTCTGCGGCGCGGAGGACTACCGGACAACCGGAGAGGATACGTACAGCGTGCGTATGTTCTTCCTGAACTGGCTTTTCCCAAAGATGCATAAAAAATAGGGGGAATCACAATGAATGAGAAAATTCCTGAGATCCTGCGGCAGATCGAAACGGTCGTTGTGGGTAAAAACGAAATCGTAGAGAAAATTCTGATGGCGATCCTGGCGGGCGGCCATGTGCTGATGGAGGACGTTCCCGGCGTGGGTAAGACCACCACGGCCATGACCTTTGCCAAGGTGCTGGGACTGGACACCAAGCGCGTTCAGTTCACCTCCGACACCGTTCCGTCGGACATTATCGGCTACTCAGTCTACGACAAGGAAAGCGGCAGCTTCGTCTATAAGCCCGGCGCGGTCATGACGAATCTGCTTCTGGCCGACGAGATCAACCGCACCTCCAGCAAGACTCAGTCCGCCCTGCTGGAGGCAATGGAAGAACTGCACGTGACGGTGGACGGCAAGACCTATGAGCTGCCCCAGCCCTTCGTGGTGCTGGCGACCCAGAACCCCGTGGGTTCTGCGGGAACGCAGATGCTGCCGCCGTCTCAGATGGACCGGTTTATGATTAAGATCAGCATGGGCTATCCCGATTTTGAAAGCCAGATCAGCATTTTGCGGGACAGACACACGGAAAATCCCTTGAACCGGGTGACCCCGGTAGTTGACCGGGAGCAGCTGCAAGCGCTGATTCAGGAAGCGGCGAAGGCGGAAATTCAGGACGCCGTTTACGAGTACGTCACTCGGCTGACACAGGCCAGCCGGGAGCACCCCATGGTGCAGCTGGGCGTCAGTCCCCGCGGCGCGCTGGCGGTGTGCCGTATGGCAAAGGCTTATGCTTACCTCAACGGCCGGGACTTTGTCATCCCGGAGGATGTGGCCGCCGTGTTCCCGGATGTGTGCTGCCACCGTCTGGTGCTGACCACCAAGGCGAGAATGATGGAGGAGCGGCCGGAGACGGTCATTGCCGCCATTCTGGATTCCGTAAAAATGCCGGTGATTAAGCAATAAACGAAACAACGAACGGAAGCAGGTACTGCTTATGATCGCAATGAAATTGGGTTGGGCGGTGCTGGAGGGCATCTGCGTCTGGCTTACCCTGTATTACGGGAGCAGCGGCGCGCTGGCTCTGGCGGCGGCGCTGCTGGTTCTGCCTCTGGGCAGCCTCCCGATCCACCTTTTCCTGAGAAAACGGCTTCGGGTGCGGGTGGAAGCACCCGCCGTGGTGCGGAAAGGGGACGAGGGCGGCGTCACGATCTGTCTGGAAAACCCCACGCTGCTGCCCGCCCTGCGTATCCGCTGCCGGGTAACGACCCGGAATCAGCTGAACGGCGAGCGCTGTACCCGGAATGTCATGACATGGGCGTTCCCGAAAGGGCAGCGGCCCGCGTCCCTGCGCTTGGGAAGCGAGTATTGCGGACGCATCCGGATTTCCGTGGAGCAGGTGAAGCTCTACGACTGTTTCGGCCTCATCGGCGTCCCCTGCGGATGCAGCGCGGAAGCGCACATGACGGTGCAGCCGGACACCTTCCCCATTCGGGTGAATCTGATCCCCAATCCCGACAGTCAGGAGGACAGCGACACCTATTCTCAGGAGCGACCCGGCGCCGACCTGACGGAGACGTTCCAGATTCGGGAATACGTCCCCGGCGACAGTATGCGGCAGATCCACTGGAAACTCAGCGGCAAATTTGACCGGCTGATCGTCCGTGACCCGGCGCTGCCCATCACCCGCAATGTGCTGGTGTTCTGGGAGAGAACGGGGCAGTCCGGCAATGTCAGACGCATTGACGCCCAGGCGGAAACGGTGGTGTCAGCGTGCCGGAGCCTGTCGGACAGCGGCGTCCAGTTCACCCTCGGATGGAACGATACGGACAGCAATGTCTGCGTCCTGCATGAGATTCGCGGCATGGAAGATCTGGTCGGCGTTATCCCCCGGCTGCTGTGCGCCGCCGGAAGGAAGGACGGTGTCGGCGGCGCGTCGCTGCTGGTACAGACCCGGCCGGATGCCCTGTGCGGACATATGGTGTACATAGGGGAGGAACCCTGCGCCGATGTATTGCAGATGCAGCGGCTGGGGCATGTCACGGCGCTGCTCTGCGGCGAATCGCCTTTGGAGGGGAGCATCCCCTTCGACGTGGGGCGGTATCGGGAACAACTGGGAGAAATTGACGTATAAGGGAGGCGAAAGCCTTGACCTCAAAAATAAAACAGGGGATGCACCTGCGTCAGCCTGAGAATTCGTCGGACGGCGCATGGATTTTCCAGACGTTGGCGGCGATGCTCGCCTGCGCGGCGCTGATGTTTGCGCTTGCGGCGTTGGCCGGGTTTCGGACGGGAAATCTGCTGCCAATCCTGCTGGCGGCGGGCGGATACGTGTGCATCGCCTATGGCGTGACCATCCGGTTTCAGAAGCAGCAGTGGTTTTTCCTTGCTGCGCTGGTCATACTGCTTCTGCTGGTGCTTATTTGCAGACAGCAGGTGCTGGAAGGCTATCGTCTGTTCTGGAATCAGATGCGCAATACCTATACCGCCGGGACGGGCTGGGTGCTCCCTGAGTGGGAGACGCAGCTGCCTGCGGAAAAAAGCGGGCTGTGCCTGACGCTGTTTGCCGTGGCGGCCGCAAGCGCTATAGCGCTGATTTGCTGCTGGCTGAGCGGCCGGGCACCGGTGGCGCTGGCAGCGCTGCTGCCCGCCGCCGCGTTGGCGGGAATGGCGGTTTTCAAGACCGACGAGGTACTTCCCGGATTGGCCGCGCTGGCGGCTGCCGTGCTGATTCTTACTTACAGCGGGTGGCAGAGCCGGAAAGCGGCGTTCCCGGTCACATTTGGCTGGATTCTCTGCGGAATTGCGGCGGGGCTGCTGCTTCTGTGCGCGTCGGTTCCCGGTGTGCAAAGCTGGACGCAGAAAATCGGCGAAGATAGCCGCAAGGCAATTCATGCCTATCGCTACGAGACGAAAAATACCGTGCTGCCCGAGGGCGACTTTACGAATTACCAGAAGCAGAACGGCACCCGGGCCGGACTGGAAGTGACCATGTCGAACCCGGAAGCCCTGTACCTGCGGGGATTCACCGGGGCTACGCTGGAAGGCGACATCTGGAGCACGGTGGACTCTGCCGTTCTGGCGCAGAATCAGGCGCTTTTATACTGGCTGAACGAAAATGCCTTCCACCCGGCGGCACAGTATGCGTCGGCCGCCGCCGGAACGGACAGAGGCACGGGCAGCGTTTCCATTCAGAATATCGGCGCGTGCAGCGCTTACCGATATGTTCCCTTCTCCCTGCGGGATACGGGAAATTTACCGGCGGAAAACCTGAAAGAGGACAGCCCTCCCTCCGACGGGGAGAGGACGTACCGGTACTCCGTGGTAACCAGCGGCGGGAATGGCATTGAGCAGACCCTGTCGCGGCTGCAAACCACCGATGATGCGCAGGTGCTGCAATACCGGAGGGCGGAAAGCGCGTACCGCAGCTTTGTGTACCGCAATTACCTTCAGGTTCCGGAAAGCGTGACGCAGCTGCTGGGGCAATACTGGGACGAGACCACGGCGGGCTACGGCTCCCGGGAAAATCTCACCCTGCCGCAGGCACAGGCCTGCACGCTGACGTTCCTGAGCCGGTGCTTCCCGGAGGAAGGAACGCCGGAGGATATGGAGCTGCCCCTGACCGCGGCGGAGGGGACGAGTTTCCAGTATGCCACGGTGGCGGTGATGACCCTGCGCTATTTTGGAATTCCGGCACGCTACGCCGAAGGGTATGTCATTTCGGAAGAAATGGCCGCCGCTGCTCAGGCGGACGAGCCTCTGACCGTGGACAGCCGCTGCGCGCGGGCGTGGGCGGAGGTCTATCAGGACGGGATCGGCTGGATACCCATGGAGCTGACTCCCGGACTGGGCGAAATGCTGGAACAGAAGCCGGAGGAAAACCCGGACGAGGGAGATTCGGACAACGCCGAGTCGGAGACCCAGCCGGAGGAGGAAACGACCCCCGAAGAGGACGGGACACAGGAGCCTGAGCCGGATGGCGGCACCGTGACCAAAATCGCCAAGGCCATGCTGCTGGGTGTGCTGTGGGTGCTTTTGATCGTGCTTCTGCTGTTCCTGCTCCTGCTGCTCAGAAGAAAGCTGATCCGCAGGCGCAGGGAACAGAAATACCAGCTGGAGGACATAAACGAAGCCGTTTGCTGGATTTTCGCGGACACGGCGGCGCTATTGGAAAAGCTGGGTCTGCGCAGAGGAAACGGCTCCATGCGGGCGCTGTGCGAGCCTGCAAAGCAGCGCTTCGGCGGCGATTACGCGACGGCGCTGGCAGAAGCCATCCGCCTGAATGACCGCGCCATGTTCAGCAGCCACGCACTCACGCAGGAGCAGCGAGAATCGGCGCTGAAATTCTACGCCGATACGCAGGGAAGTCTAAAAAAGAATGTAAAATGGTACCACCGGGTGTGGATAAAATGGATTCAGTGCCTGTATTAAGGAGAGAACATAGTATGAAGAACTTAAGAAAGCGCCTTGCGTGCCTGCTGCTTTCCGCACTGCTGCTCATCGGCTGTCTGCCGGTAACGGCGCTTGCGGCGGAAAACGGGTTCATTCTCGTGGTGGAGGCCGGCGGAAAGCTGGTCATCGCGCCGGAATACATTTCCTGTACGGCGGGGCAGACCGCCGCGCAGGCGCTGAGCGCCAGTGGACACACCTTCACGGGGCTGGATACCGGCATGATCTCAGCCATTGACGGCGTGACGGGCAACTTTACCCGCAGCGACGAGAACGGTAACTACGACCTGTCCGTCAGCGCGGCGTCCATCGGCTATCTGCGCTTCAGCGAGGATATGGACAGCAAGCCCAGCGACGGATTGAAGCAGCTGATGACCTCCATGGCGGACTACAAGAAAAAGGGCAGCGACGTTCAGGCGGCCGCCAAAAAGGAATATGATACCGCCCGGGATCTGTTCGTGGGCATCAACAGCGAGTCCGCCAAGACCCTCGCGTCGAATCTGAATGACGCGGTCAGGAACTATGAAAACACCCTCACCGGCGAGCATTACGCAGTTCGCTTCACAGACGGTTCGGCGGCGTATTCTGACGTCAACTACCACGGCGTTTCCATCACGGCGGTAAACGCCTACGGAAAGCAGTGGACGGACGACGGCGACGGCGTTCTGGAGCTGCCCAAGGGCGACTACACCTTCTGCGTCGAGCAGGCGGGACTGCGGGTGGAAGGCAAAATCACGGTCAGCGCCGCAGCGACGGTATCGGCAGAGCTTCCCCAGTCGGAGTGGCTGATCACCGACACCTTCCGTATTTCCGGAAGCTTCGGCGAGGAAACCAACAAGGATAACAAATTCACGGACGAAGAATGGCAGCTGGGGCAGTGGTCTGACAGGGAAGTGACCGTTCCGGTGCTGGACACCTTTACCGGCTCGGTCTACACCTACGCGGAGTACGATACCGGTCTGCTGTCCGAGATCCCGACCCTGACCGCCATTTACACGCTGGCAAGCACCGGTGAACGGATGGAAAAGGCGCTTGCGTTTCAGTCCCTGACCAGCGGCGCTTACAGCGTGCTGTCGCGGGGCGCGGCGGGCAATACCGTGATCTACCGGCTCAGCAGTAAGAGTGAGGACGGCTATACCTATTCTCAGAACTACACGGTTCATTTTGACCGCGTTCCCACGCTGGCGTCCATCCGGGTCGAAGATCAGATCGGCGTAGATCAGGCGGCTTCCATTCCCTTCGAACCGGATACCATGGAATATACCTATAAGGTTCTGGACACGGTCACGGCAGTGACGATCACGGGGCAGCCGCTGGAAAACGGCTACACCGTAACGGTGGGCGGCAAGAACGCGGCGAACGGCGTGACGGTGGATGTTTCCGGCGAGACGGTCATCCCTGTGACGGTTTCCGCCAACGGCTATTCCAGCACCTACACCCTGACAATTCAGCCGGGCGAGGGCAAAAGTCTGTCCTTCCTGTCGGAGCGTTCCGTAACTGTTGAGGTGGTCAACAGCAACGGCGTTGTGATGCCCTATACGACACTCCGGGAGTCCGCAACCCAGAACCGCTACCGGTACATTCTGGTTCCCGGGGAGACCTACCACTATGTCGCGACCCGAAATACCTATTATCACATTACCGACGATTTCTCCCTTGAGGAGGTGGCCAACAGCACCATCATCGTGGACTTCAGTTCCATGAGCGACTGGCTGACAAATCTGGCCTACGGGAAAAAAGCCGGTGCGGCCTCCAAGAATTCGCTGAAAACCGACGCTTCCTTCACCCCGGAGAATCACAGCTACAGGGTTTCCTATGAAGATACGGAGCATATGGTCTACGCCTGGGCGGCGACCGGAGAGAAAAATGTCAGCATTCAGGCAATTTATAATCAGGTATTCAGCGGCAGCCTGTACCACGGGAAGGAAAAAACCGTTGATCTACCCTCCGGTGCAGCTTCCGGCACCCTGCTGAACCGCCTGCTGATGAAGGAGAACCCCGTTGCGGGCACGGTCACCATCCGCTTGACAAAGGAAGAGAACGGTGTTACTTTTTATCAGGACTATGTAACGCGCTTTGACCGCACGCTGACGCTGAAAGACATGACAGCCCAGTGCGACGGCGCTGCCGCTGCACTGGAAAAAGAGGACGGAACCAAGGGCTTTACGCCTGGTGTGAAGACCTATTCCGTGACGGTCTCTATGGCGGCGCAGAATCTGGAGCTGCGGCTTTCCCGCTACGAGGAGAACACCTGCTACGGCGAAGAGGACGTGGGCTACCGCATCAGGGTGGACGGCACGGACGTGACCGCCGAAGGCGGCGTGGTCATCCCGCTGGACGGCACCATTAACACCCAGACGGTTACGGTCACGGTGGAAAATAACAAGGCTCCGGACGGCACCGGAACTTATACCCTGAACATTCTGAAATCTCCCCCGGTGGAAGTGACCTTCGAGACGGAACCGGTGGACGCGCTGCTGCATCTGCGGGACGTTCTCACCGGCGTGCAGCAGCTGCCGGACGACGCGGGGAATTATCTGCTGTGCGAGGGAAGCAGCTACAGCTACGCGCTGACAAAATACGGCTATGAAGCCGTATCCGGCACCCTGACCGTGACCCGGGACGATGCCGGTGCGCTGGTGATTTCCAACGGTACGGAAACCTACCCCGTCACCGAGACGGAGGGCGGCGGCGCGGTGACCATCGTCTGGACGCTGAATCCGGCGGCGGCCAACCCCGCCATCGACCCGTCGATCCCGGCGCAGTGGGCGGATTTCCGCGGTTCTTCCACCAATAACGGCGTCACGGACGTATTGCTGCCAACGGCGGCGCAGGACGGCACCTTGTATTGGGCAAACCAGCTGGGCGTCGGCTTTGATTCGGATGCCGTCGGCAGCCCGATTCTGGTGGATGGCGATATCATCACCTACGCGGGCGACAAGATCTACCGCGTGGACACCGTAAGCGGCGAGGTCAAGGTAAAGGCAAACATGGATCACAAGTCCAGCTTCTCCATCACCCCGCCGGTTTACGCGGACGGCATGGTCTTCGTGGCGCTGTCCGGCGGCACGGTGCAGGCGTTCAATGCGGCCACACTGGAATCTCTCTGGATCTACACGGATAAACTGGGCGGACAGCCCAACTGCCCGCTGAAGGTGAAAAACGGCTATCTCTACACCGGTTTCTGGAACAGCGAGACCGGCAACGCGAACTTCGTCTGCCTGTCCGTCACCGATGAGGACCCGGCGCAGTCCAAAGAAAGCAAGTGCGCCTCCTGGTACTATACCAGCAAGGGCGGCTTCTACTGGGCGGGCGCTTACGTGGCCGACGACTTCCTGCTGGTGGGAACGGACGACGGCGGAAACGGCTACACCAGCCAGACCTCCCGGCTGCTGCTTCTGGACCCCGCGACGGGCGAGCTGCTGGACAGCTGGGACGGCCTGAACGCGGATATCCGCAGTACGGTGGTTTACGACGCCGGGACGGACGCCTACTATTTCACCTCCAAGGGCGGCACCTTCTATTCCGTTCAGGTGACCGGCGACCGGAAGCTGACGAATAAGTGGAGCGTGAATCTGGCAAACGGCGTGGGCGGCGTTCCCATGAGTACATCGACCCCTGTGGTCTATGGCGGCAGAGCCTACCTGGGCGTTTCCGGCGCGGGACAGTTTTCCCCGTACTCCGGCCACAACATCACGGTGATCGACGTGGTTGCAAGGCGCATTGCCTACCGCGTGGAGACGCAGGGCTATCCCCAGACCAGCGGTCTGCTGACCACGGCCTACGAGCAGGAAAGCGGCTGCGTGTACGTCTATTTCTTCGACAACATGACCCCCGGCAAGCTGCGGGTTCTGCGGGACAGAGCCGGACAGACGACCCCGGATTACGTCACCACCGAGGGAGGCCGCACGACGGCCTATGCGCTGTTCACCCCCACTGGCGATCAGGCGCAGTATGCCATTTGCAGCCCCATCGCCGACGAATACGGCACGGTCTATTTCAAGAACGACTCGGCGCGGCTGATGGCCTACGGAAGCGCCATTGAGCGTCTTGAGATCACCCAGCAGCCGACAAAGACGGCATACGCGGAAGGGGAGACCTTCGACCCTGCCGGAATGGTCGTTACCGCGGTCTATGCCAACGGAAAGACGAGAGACGTTACGGCCTACGTGACGTATAAGACTGACCCGCTGGACGGCGGCGACGGGGAGTTTGCCATTTCCTTCCCGTATGTCATGTACCATAATGAAGAAAACGGAACGGAGATGACCTCCGGCGTTGAGACGATGGTGCCCGCAGTCACGCTGAATCTGACCGTGGGCGATGGACTTCTCGGCGACGTCAACGGCGACGGCAAGGTCGATCAGGCCGACGCCCAGATGATTCTGGACTATGAGGCAAAGCGCATTGACAGAGCGCTTTCCCTGAAGGCGGCGGATGTCAGCGGCGACGGCGTCATTGACAGCAGCGACGCCGTGCTGATTCTCCAGTATGCCGCGGGAACTCTGAAGGAGTTCCCGGCGGCTGCCCCGAAGGAAACGGAAGATACGGGAAGCACTGATCAGATCGCAGTCGGGGACACAGGACTTCCCAAAGAATAGGAGCATAGATTATGAATCAAAAATGGATCGCCCTTTTGCTGGCGCTTATCTTGGCGCTGTCTGTCTGCGGTTGCGCCGCGGACAAGCCGCAGACGGAGACTGCCGAAACGACTGCGGCTGTGGAAACCCGGACGGCCGCGGGGCAAAGTACGGTAACGGATGAGGAACTGACACAGACTGCCCAATGGCTGATGGAGCAGATCCCGCAGCCAACCTACGGCTCCGTTGGGGGCGAGTGGGCCGTATTCGGGCTGGCGCGCTCCGGCGTTTCGGTACCGAAGGAATATTTTGAAGTTTATGGCGAAAACGTGGCTGCCTACACGGCGGAACACGGCGGCGTGCTCCACGCGAAAAAGTACACGGAATATTCCCGTGTGATTCTGGCGTGGACGGCGCTGGGGAAGGATGCCACGGACGTTGGCGGATTCAACCTGCTGGTTCCTCTGGCGGACTTTGATCAGACGGTATTTCAGGGGATCAACGGCCCCATTTTCGCGCTGCTGGCGCTGGACAGCGGGGCGTATGACATCCCGGAAAACACAGCCGGAACCACGCAGGCCACGCGGGACGGGTATGTGGACTATATTCTGAACGCGGAGCTTCCCGGCGGCGGATGGTCGTTCGCGGGGGGCGACGCGGAGACGGACATCACGGCCATGGCGCTGCAGGCGCTGGCCAAATACCGCGACCGGCAGGATGTGGCGGACGCGGTGGAGCGGGGACTGACTGTTCTGTCTCAGCAGCAGGAAGAAAACGGCGGCTTTGTCGCCTATGATTCGGAGAGCAGCGAGTCCGTCGCGCAGGTGATCGTGGCGCTGACGGAGCTGGGCGTCAGCCTGACCGATTCCCGGTTCGTCAAGAGCGGGAACACGCTGGTAAGTAGGCTGTTGGAATTCCGGACGGAGAATGGCGCATTCCGGCACATTCTCGATGGGGAAGAAGACGTGATGGCGACGGAACAGGGCTTCTACGCCCTCGTGGCCGTGAGTCGGGCTGAGCAGGGAAAATCCACCCTGTACACAATGACAGAGACGTAAAAACAGTTTCGCGGGGAGAAACAGCGAATGAAGAAAAAGCGGCTTGCGAATATCGTGATGGTTCTGCTGATTGCCGTGATCGCCGTGACCGGCCTTCTGACGGCGTTTCACCTGCGGGGCGGGGAAGACGGCAATCTGGGAAGCCTGTACAAAATTACGGCGATTCCGGACAATTCTCTCATCACCCCGGGGCAGGAGGGGAGCGTCTGCACCGTCACCATCGTCTGTGACACCGTTCTTGATAATCTGGGGTCGCTGGACGAGGAAAAAGCGCCCTATGTTCCCAAAGACGCGGTGATCCTGCCCAAAACGCAGGTTTCCTTCACTGAGGGGAATACCGTCTTTGACGTGCTGCAAAAGGTCTGTACGGCGGCGGATATCCAGCTGGAATACAGCTGGACGCCCATTTACGACAGCAGCTACATCGAGGGTATCAACCACCTGTATGAATTCGACTGCGGCAAAGAATCCGGCTGGATGTACAAGGTGAACGGCTGGTTCCCCAATTACGGCTGCTCGGCCTGCAAGGTGGAAAACGGGGACGATATCGTCTGGTGCTACACCTGCAAAGGCTTCGGTAAGGATGTGGGCGGCGGATGGATGACGGAGGGGACCGCAAAATGAAAAAGTCCCATATCGTGATGCTGCTGACCTTCCTGCTGCTGATCCCCGCAACGATTTATTTCGGCCTGCGGTTCAGCGGACGCGCCTACTATGTCACCAGCACGCTGGTCATGATTGAGACGCTGGTGCCGTTTCTGCTGGCTTTCGAGAACCGGAAGCCTCAGGCGCGGGAGCTGGTGGTCATCGCGGTGCTGTCCGCTCTGGCGGTGGCCGCGCGGGTGGTTATTCCCATTCCCAATTTCAAGGCGATTTTCGCCATTATCATGCTGTCGGGTATTGCCTTTGGCCCCGAAACGGGTTTCCTTGTGGGCGCGATTTCGGCCTTTGCCAGCAACTTCTTCTATGGTCAGGGACCCTATACTCCATGGCAGATGTTTGCTTACGGCGCTGGCGGACTGCTGGCGGGCTTCCTGTTTGCAAAGGGGAGACTGCCGAGAAAGCCGGTCGTCATGGGCGTGTTTGGTTTCCTGACAACGCTGCTGCTGGTGGGGCCGCTGCTGGACACCTGTTCGGTTTTTCTGGAGCTGTCGGTTATCAATGTGCGGACGGCGTGGCCCCGTTATGTGTCCGGCTTCTGGGTGAACCTCAGTCAGGGCGTCTGCACGTTCCTGACCATGGTGATTTTCGGGAATCCTTTGCTGGAAAAGCTGGATCGGGTGAAGGTGCAGTACGGGATGATGGAGGACGAAGATGGGCTTTGAAAGCTGCCATCCGGCGGTGAACTTCCTGTTTTTTGCCGCCGTCATTTACGGAAGCGTGGCTTTCCAGCACCCGGTGTTCCTCGCCATCTCCTGCCTGTGCGCCTTCGCGTTCAGCATGAAGCGGAACGGAAAACGGGCGGTTATCTTCAACCTGTGCTTGCTGCCGCTGGTGGTTTGCTTCGCCCTGTATTACAGCAGCTATCACCATTTCGGCGTGACGGTGCTGAAACAGAACTTCATCGGCAACAACCTGACGGTGGAAAGCTTCGTGTACGGCATGGTGACGGGACTGCGGGCGGCGGCAGTGTGCATGTGGCTGAGCTGCCTGTTCCGGGTGGTGTCCAGCGACAAGGTGCTGTACCTGTTCGGCAGGGTCAGCCCACGGCTGTCGCTGTTTCTCACAATTTTGCTGCGCTTTATTCCGAGAATCGGCCGGGAGGCAAGAAAAATCAACCTGGCTCAGAAGGGCATCGGCCGGGGAAGCAATCAGGGAAATGTTTTTCGACGACTTGTCAACTGCCTGCGGATTTTCTCCATGCTGATTACGTGGATGATCTCCGCGCTGGCGCTGGAATCCGACTCCATGCGTTCCCGGGGCAGTCTGCTTCGGGGACGGACGGCATTTTCCATCTACCGCTTCGACAACCGGGACAGGGCGTTCGTGATCGCGCTGTTTTCCGGCATCACCCTGACTGCCATGGGGGCGATCCTTGGGGCGACGACGATGTTTTACAATCCCAGAATCATCTGGAAGCCATTGGAAAACGTAAGCACAGTGACCGCCGCAGGCTACGCCGCGCTGTGCCTGCTGCCCATGGGGCTGGAATTCTGGACGGAGTACCGGTTTCAAAGGGCAAGACGGAAAGTATAATGTTCGGGAGCCATCACACGAAAACGTGATGGCTCCCGTTTATTATTTCTCGTCGCAGACCTGAAAAATGTAGAATTTCAGGTAGTAGGAATCCTCGGCGTCCCACAAAATGGGGTGATCCGGCGCCTGGGTGCGGTATTCTACCTGACGCAGCCGCTTGTGGACATTCCGGGCGGCCTGACCGATGGTCTGGGTGAACAGCTCATAGTCCACAAAATGGGAACAGGAGCAGGTGGCGAGGAAACCGCCGTCCCGGATGAGCTTCATTGCCCGGAGGTTGATCTCCCGGCAGCCCGTCACCGCCTTTTTCACGGAGGCGCGGGACTTGGTGAAGGCCGGAGGGTCGAGGATCACGAGGTCAAATTTCTGCCCCTTGGCTTCCAGCTCCGGCAGCAGCTCAAACACATCCGCGCAGAGAAATTCCACCCGGTCGGAAAGACCGTTGAGGGCGGCGTTCTCCCGGGCCTGTGCCACGCCCAATTCGGAAGCGTCCACGCCCAATACATGGCTTGCCCCGGCGAGACCCGCGTTCAGAGCAAAGGAGCCGGTGTGGGTGAAGCAGTCCAGCACCTCCGCACCGGGGCACAGCGGCCAGATGGCCTTGCGGTTGTATTTCTGATCGAGGAAAAAGCCGGTTTTCTGTCCTTCGGCCACGTCTACGAAATATCTGACGCCGTTTTCCACGATCTCCACCTTGGTGTCAAAGGGGTCGGACAGGAAGCCCTTGACCCGGGGCATTCCCTCCTGCTCCCGCACTTTTGCGTCAGAGCGCTCGTAAATTCCCCGAATGGAAATGCCGTCCTTCGCCATCAATTCTTTCAGGGTTTCCAGAATGAAGGACTTATACCGATCCATGCCCAGCGCCAGAGACTGCACCACCAGCACGTCGGAGAACTTGTCCACCACCAGACCGGGCAGGAAATCCGCCTCGCCGAAAATCACCCGGCAGCTGCCGGTGTCCACCACCTTTTTCCGGTATTCCCAGGCGTTCTCCACCCGCATTCTGAGAAAAGCCTCGTCGATTTCCTGATTCCGGTTCCGGGTCAGCATCCGCACCCGGAGCTTGGAGCGGCGGTTCAGGAAGCCCTTGCCCAGACAAAAGCCGTTGTAGTCGTGGACGGAGACAACATCCCCGTCCAGCGGCTCGCCCTCGATGCGCTCCACCTCGTTGTCATATACCCATGGGCCGCCCGCCTTCATGCTGCGCCCCTCGCCCTTTTTCAAATACACCCCGCCGTTTTCCATTGCGTTTTCTCCTGTTCCGTAAAATATCACTACCATTATACGATGATTTTCCCGAATTGCAACAGAAAAGAGCCGGTAAGACGGTTAAAACCATCTTACCGGCTGCTTTGTGCCCGGAAATTACTCTGCCTTGAAGGTGTAGGTCGCGCCGGCGGTGATGTCGGTGGAGTCTACGCCGGTGGCGGCATACTCGCCGTCCACATAGAATGCCCAGTACTTGCCGTCCTGATCGTAGTCCACGGTGACGCCGTTGACGGTCTTGACGTACAGGCCGTAGTCGCTGTCCTCGCCCGCAATCAGACCCAAGGACAGCAGCGCCGCGCCAACGGTCTTCTCATCGGTGTGGATTTCAAAATGGCTCTCCTTGCCTTCGGGATCGACCACGTTGAACAGGAACATGGTTTCGCCCTCGCCCATGGAAACGGTGCCGCCGGAAGTCTCGGCGGAGGCCACAGGCTCAGTTTTGTCATTCTTGCTGCATCCAACGGTGGAAAGCGCCAATGCCGCAATCAGCGCGATGCACAGAAGGATGGACAGCAGCTTTTTCATGCTGAATTTGTTCATAACAATTCTCCTATCATGTTATTCCTTTCCCGCCTGCCTTGAAACGGCTGCGTGAAGGGGTTCGCTATTTGGTATTCACAAACAGCGCGGATATTGTAGCACAGCTTCCCATTTTTTTCAATCGTAAAAAATCACGATGCGCGGCGGAAAGACATTGCAGTTTTTCGGAGATTATGATAGAATATGCTGCATAGAATAAAAAAGGAAGCTCTGAATAAATCGACGAGAGCTGACAGCGAGAGATTTTGTCTCCAGGCAAGGTATGGAAAATGCGGGAA
>ENA-UOIW01000541-UOIW01000541.1-human-gut-metagenome-genome-assembly--contig:-P58-NODE-541-length-29817-cov-37.269706_pt1 | contig 29817 bp, 25 predicted proteins | sample MGYA00242334_ERZ723881 | MGnify/ENA metagenome assembly ERZ723881 | reverse complement strand
AGGCACTCCGAGAGGGAGAATGCATTGGAGGTGAAGTTTAGCGGACAGCAATAATCCTGAATTCAAAGAGCAGAACAAGTGCCGGAAATTCAATTTGACCGATCCCATGCTTTTTAAATGGTCGGTTTTATAAGCCAGCATGAAGTCCGGTACGTACCACCAATTTAGCGTGGAGTTATATTTTGCCGGATGATGTGGCATGGTGTAGGTTATTGTCGGGTCTCCCCGGTGGTCTTTCTCGCTTAGAGTTATGGTGCCTAGACCATATCGTCTATTATCATCTTCGTCAGCTACAATTCCTGTCCCATCTATGATGCCGCTATTTTTACCGTCTTCTATCGTGGCATACGGATAATAGGCGAAAAATGCATACGTATATGCTTCATTTTCCAGCCATGGATGCAGTCCGCTGATATTACCCGTACCGTTCCAGGTGTAATCCCATGAACCGGCACCTTTGCATTCTAACATTTGATTGTAGAATATGTCGGGCGTGGCAAATGGTTTCTTGGTATCCCATGGTGAAGTCCCGTAATCCGTTCCGTTGCTGGATGCTTCACAGAATCCCAATACACCTACTTTATCACCTTCTTGAAAGCTTTCGCGCATGGCGAAAGAACGGGTTTCCAATTCATCGGCAGTATAAGGTGTAGTGAAAGCAATGGCTTCCACTGCATATTGTGGACGATTGGTTTCAGGCAAATCTTGCTTGTTGCAAGCTGTCAACAGCAAAGAAGATGCACACAGGTAATAAACGACTGATAGTTTCATATATGTTTTTATTGATTGTCCGATTGTTCTATATTAATGTCTCCTCCGGCATTTGTTTCTCCCCATTTGTCTACCGTAAAATTGCTGAAAGTGATGGCGTCGACTTCTATACGGATGGTATAGCGGTAGGTCTGTCCTGCTTCCCAGCTTTGAGAGGCATCACTGAGAGAGAATGTGCCGCTTAGTGGAGTATTGCCTCGTTTTAGACTGACGGATAATTGTACTTCATTATTTATATCTTGTGGAATTAAGAGCATATCTCCATAAAGGCTTTCTTCACTATTGGAAGATAATGATGCAATGTTTCCTGTAAAAGAGCCAACTCCATCAAGGTCGTTCCATGATGTAGTTGTTGCATTGCGTATGAGAGTACCTTTCGTTCGAAAACCGGAGAAGGTCGTCTGGATATCTGATGCTGACACTCCCGGATCGCATTGCGCTACAACTTGTACTCGTGCCAGTTCGTGGCGGAATGTGAAGGGGACGGGTGCCGGATTGCTTCCGCTTCTGCCGAGGGCTTCGGCTGTCATTAGGTCAATGGCTTGGTCACCTTTGTTGGTTGAAGTGTCGAATTTATGTATGGTGAGGGTTCCAGTTTGGGAGCACGTTCCATATCCGGTAGGATATATGGCATAAAAGTTATAGGTCTTTCCGCTTACCCAATAGCGTGTGCCGGTATAGCTCCAGTTGTTGCCTCCATTGTTGGTTACGGTTTCACCGTTGAATACGTTAGTGGCATCATTGTCGTAGCCTCCCCATACGGTGAATGCGTCATTGGTCGTGAAGCTTTCTTTGACGGCTCGTGTCTGTACGGTGGGCTGGAAAGCGATGGTAGGGGATGTTTCCGGCTCATTATCGTTCGTACACGATGAGGCTGCCAGTATGCTCCATGCTGCCATCAGTATGTATCGGGTTTTTGCGGAAAGGGTTGTCATGTCTTTATTCTTTTGGGGTTGAGGTAGTTGTGCCTATGAGGGCGGTCAAGCCCTCATAGGCTATAAAGTTTTTTTAATGATTAGGGTTCTGCTACAGTTGACGGTTCATATGTGGTATCGTCGGCATCTAACCATTTATCAGCAGTAGGGGTGAACTCTATAATCTTTTCTGTGAGAGTTTCGTCTATATCATCAGCATTGATGGTTGCTGTATAGTTGTAACGGTATCCTGCTGTCCAAGTATTGTCAGTCGTGCCTTCTACAGTTGTTTTGATATAGCCAAGAGTTGCACTGAACGTTCCTTTTTTCTTACTTTCAATGCCAGGACCACTTATGGTAGCAGTGAAGGTTACTTTAAGATTGTTTGTGTTGTCTTGAGGAATAATAAATTCAACACTTTCACCTGTATATTGTTTATTAACATCAGCAACATCGGAAATGTCATCGTATGTGTAATTACCGGTAGTTGTTTCATTCCATGTGATGTTAGTCCCGTTATAAATAACATTGCCAGAGATGTCAGCATTTTCAATTGTGAGATCTGATATAGCTAGTGTATATGCATCTGCATCATCTGTTTTAAAGGTAAATTTAACTTGAGACAACAGATGTTTGAAAGTTAAAACTACTGCGCCTTGAGCTGATGGGTCTGTGCAAGTAATCTCATTACTGATAGCAGCCATTAAATCATTTGTGTCTGATGGCTTGTATCCTGTGATAGTCAGTGTTCCATTGTTGGCGTCAAACGATGCATTACTGTTTTGAGTTGTGCCATCGTAATATGCACCGAAACGATAGGTTGCGGTTTGCCAATAAGCTGTTTTTGAAGCTAATTCATTGTTATAAACGACTGTACCTGAGTTATCCGCTGAATAACCATAATTGGCAAATACATAGAACTCTCCGTTGGTTAAGGTCCCTTCTTTTTCACTTACTGCTCTTGTTGTATTATTGACAAAAGCATTAAATTGAATGACCCTGTTCTGAGCCACCTCCATCACTTCTTCATTTGTACAGCTTGCCAATGCCACTGCGGCCATGCCAAGCAAAAACATACTCTTTTTCATACTCATGAAATTTAAATTAAACATCAATCAATTAATTCGTTTTGTTAGCTTGTCAATTTAACGGCAAAGGAATGTCGATGTAGTCTCCCCAGTCTTCTACTACCACATCGAAAGCGCCTTCGCCTTCCGTACCTTCCTCATCGCTTATCTCTATACCTCCTACCGTGATGACTCCACCCCTGGGTTGGTCTTTTACTTGGTCGGTCACGTCGAACTCGAAAGTCTTGTTGATTCCGTTCTTCAGCCTTACTTCCAGGTTTAAGGCAAAATGCGCTTCCGAACCGTCTTCACGGGTATAATGGTCGCCCGGATAGTTGGGCACGCCGAAGCTGTGTACTTGCGCCTCGGCACCGTAGTCTTGCAGGGTGCAGTCGAACATCACCGTGGCGGCATCGTTGCCTGTATGCCCGTCGTTCAGGTAAACGCTTTCCGCCATGCCTGCCAATGCTCCCCGTGCCAAGGCTACGTATTGTAAGCCGTGGCTGAACTCGTAGCGCACCAGGTAGGTATATACCAGCGGACGCATTTCGACGGCAAGCTGTACGGGTTGAAGGGTGCGTTGTGCCTCGTGGTTGTCTTCGAAATGTCCGTAGAGCATATCGGGCTGGTTCACGGTGCGCTCTTCGGCATGCAATGCCTTAAAGCTTCCGCGCGACAGGGTGCGGGTAGTGGCGGTGGCATGGGCTGCCACACTGAAGTCGCTGAACACAATGTATTCGGTATCGTTGTTGTAAAACAACAGGTCGTGTATGCCTTCCGATAGCGAGAGAATGCGTCCGCCCGTTGCGGGCAGGTTGGTTTCTCCCTGCTGTTCTTGCGCTTCGGAATCGTAGACTATGACACGCACGCCGTCGGCTATGTCGGGACGCAGGTCGTCGTAAGCGAGTGTCCATGCGTCGTCCCATTCGTCTGTCCATGTATGGCCGTATGGGCGTTCCCATTCCTGTTCCCATGTAGGTACGGCATCTACCTTGACGGTGATGGCATGCTCATCGTGGTTATAGCACAAATCCTTGCGGCATCCCGTTAGCATCGTTGCGGCAAGAACCGCTATGAGCATATATTTTGCGGTGGGGGTATGCGGACTGGTTTTCATCTTTTGCCTCCTTTCTCCGTCCAGCGGCCGATGTTCCATACCAAGGCGAATTTCAGTTTCAGCGGACCGAAATAGTTCAGGCGGTTGGTTTGCTGGTAGACGTAATGCCCGTCAATAGGCAGGTATTCTTCGTACCACGTGCGCAGGTAGCCCACGCCAATGCCTGCCTCGAAGGCGAAATATTTGCCTACGGGGAACATGTAGCCGTAGCTCAGGCCCGTCATGAAGCCTTCGCCTTTGTAGCCTTTGTTCCCGTTCTCCAGGTCGTACCAGCCTCCGCCCACGAAGATTCCTACATAGTGTCCTCTGCGTTCGCCTTGTGGCTTGAACCAGTAGCGGCCTTCCGGGCTGATGGTAGCCAGTTGGTAGTATTTGTGTTTCCCGTCGTTGTGCCACCACGCCATGTTTCCTTCCACGTTTGCCGACCATCGTTCGTTGAAGCGATATTCAAACTCCAGGGAAGGCATGAGTGTCGCATCATAAATCAGGTTGCTTTTCATATACCATGAAGTGGGCTGGTATGTCCGTTCGGCAGGCTGTGTGTCTGTTGTTTTTTCCTTTGTCAGCCCGTCGTTTTGCGCATGTCCGACGAACGGAAGCAGTACCATCGCAACGGCAAGTCCTATATGTTTCATATAGATACTCATATAATAATATTAAATAGGTGTTGTTAACTTTTATGTCAGCAAAGATACAAATAATTTTTAGATAAATAAAATTGTTCTCAAAAAAGTTTACATATAACACTTTTTAACGCTGGCTTACCGTCGGCATTCCATTGCGTGGCTTCAAGATACCCGTTTAAGGGGGTTCCGCAATCCTTTAGCGTCTTTTTCGAAAACGGGTTTGAAGGAGGCACGGCGTTATTCCTTTTCTTTCCTGAACGGTTTCGGTCGGGGCACCTATAGACCTGAATGCCTCGGCAATCAAGCCGCTTTCCGTAAGAAGATTAGCTGCTCCGGGCAAGTCAGTCGGCTGCTTGCGGAAGGTCGGTTGATAGTTTCATCCTGTTTAGATATAGTGAAACACTTGTTTCACCTATATGAAACTGTTGTTTTACCTGGCTGAAACACTTGTTTCACTTAGTTGAAACTGCCTGAAACTGCTGATGGCTTCAGGGAAGCTCCGGGCTGGCTTGGGGAACGGAGCGGATTGCGTGAGGTGAAGAAGCCGAGTGGTCTGTTCGGACAGGCTTTCTGTCTGCACAGACAGATAAACGCGTAGGACGTAGATATTCCCTGTTTCCGTTTGTGCATTCCGTCGAAAATCTGTACATTTGCTCCCTGAACTATGTTTGAATTGTAGCAATGGGAAAAGGAAAACTGGCGAAATTTGCAGATATGGCGGAATACCCGCATGTATTCGAGTATCCGTATTCACAAGTGGAAGAGGAGGCTTGCGAGATAAAAGGGAAATGGAACCGTGATTTTTTTAAGAATGACCATCCGATTGTGCTCGAACTGGGGTGCGGCAGAGGGGAGTACACCGTAGGGCTGGCACGCCGGTATGCCGACAAGAACTTTATCGGAGTCGACATCAAAGGAGCACGTATGTGGACGGGAGCCACCGAGGCTTTGAACGAAGGGTTGAAAAATGTGGCTTTCCTGCGTACGAACATCGAAATCATCGACCGTTTCTTCGCTCCGGGAGAGGTAAGCGAAATCTGGCTCACTTTCTCCGACCCGCAGATGAAAAAGGTGACCAAGCGGCTCACTTCCACGTATTTTATGGAGCGTTACCGCAAGTTCCTTGTCCCCGACGGGTTGGTTCATCTGAAAACGGACAGCAATTTCATGTTCACTTATACGAAGTGCATGATTGAAGCCAACCGTTTCCCGGTGGATTTTATGACGGACGACTTGTATCATTCGGGCTTGGATGATGACATCCTGCGCATCCGTACCTATTACGAACAGCAATGGCTGGACCGCGGGTTGAACATCAAGTACATCAAGTTCCACTTGCCACAGGCAGGTGAACTGACAGAGCCGGATGTGGAAATCGAGTTGGACGATTACCGTAGCTACAACCGGAGCAAACGTAGCGGACTGAAAACGAGCAAATAAATGAATATAATGAAGAATTAAGAATGATGAATGAAGAATTAAAATCTGCGTTTCAAAAAACAAACACAGAGGCACGGAGACACAGAGAAATAAATTATTAATCTGTGTAATCTGTGGTGAAAGAAAACATCAACGAGATTCTTCATTCTTAATTCTTCATTCTTAATTTTGATTGAATATGACTTTGTATCCTAAATTGATTTTAGACGCATTGGCAACGGTGCGTTATCCCGGAAACGGGAAAAACATTGTCGAAGCGGAAATGGTGGCGGACAATATGCGCATTGACGGCATGAAGGTCAGCTTCTCGATTGTATTCGACAAACCGACAGACCCCTTTATGAAATCGGTGGTGAAGTCGGCGGAAACAGCCATCCATACCTACGTATCGAAAGACGTGGAAGTAACGATAACTACCGAAAGCCGTCAGGCTGCCCGTCCCGAGCCGGGCAAGATGCTTCCGCAAGTGAAGAATGTCATTGCCGTATCGTCGGGCAAAGGCGGTGTGGGCAAATCGACCATTGCCGCCAATCTGGCTGTAGCCCTTTCGAAACTGGGCTATAAAGTCGGTCTGCTGGATGCGGATATTTTCGGACCTTCTGTGCCGAAGATGTTCCAGGTAGAGGATGCACGTCCGTATGCCGAGACCATCGGCGGGCGCGACCTGATAGTTCCGATAGAGAAATACGGCATCAAGATTTTGTCCATCGGTTTCTTTGTCGACCCCGACCAGCCCACACTTTGGCGCGGCGGTATGGCAAGCAATGCGCTGAAACAATTGGTGGGCGATGCCAATTGGGGCGAACTGGATTATTTCATTCTCGATACGCCTCCGGGCACGAGCGATATTCACCTCACCTTGTTGCAGACGCTGGCTATCACCGGAGCGGTCATTGTCAGCACGCCGCAGGAAGTGGCGTTGGCAGATGCGCGCAAGGGCATCAATATGTATATGAACGACAAGGTGAACGTGCCTATCTTGGGACTGGTGGAAAACATGTCGTGGTTTACTCCTGCCGAATTGCCGGAAAACAAGTACTATCTTTTCGGCAAGGAAGGGACCAAACGCTTGGCAGAGGAATTGCATGTGCCGCTCTTAGGACAGATACCTATCGTGCAGAGCATTTGCGAACACGGCGATGAGGGCACTCCCGTAGCCTTGGACGAAAACTCGGTAACCGGTCAGGCTTTCTTGGAACTGGCCCGCAATGTAGTGCAGCAAACCGAGAAGCGTAATGCCGAGATGGCTCCTACGGAGATTGTAAAGACCCATAAATAAATGGAATGTTGAGCAAGGAAACACGGATGCACAGCTTTTTGTCTTGAAACAAAAATAAGTAAATATAAATTATGCAGTTTGTTGATAAAAGATTTGGTGTAATGTTACTAATAAGTTACCTTTGTGAAATAAATTAATAGGATGAAACGGAATTTGATATTATCACCCGCATTCAAGGATTTTGAGCAAAGCGTGAATCTCCGAACCCGTGAAAAGTTGCGTTATGCTATCTCAATTTTAGAGACGGTTTATCCGATACCCACTAAGTTTGTTAAGAAACTTATAGGGACGGATTTCTTTGAATTAAGAATTTCTGTGGATAATGAGATACGTGTTATTTTGTTTGCTATAGACAACGATAATATCAATCTTGCGACAAATATTATCCTGCTAAACGGCTTTGTGAAGAAAAGCACAAAGGATTATGATAAGGAAATAACAAAGGCTATTAATATTTTAAGGAGTTTACTATGACAACAAAGAACAACAGACTGACGGAGGAAGAATTGAAGAAGTTGCGTCAAGTGGACTTCGGTAAGAAGCCGGGCTTTGAGACGGCTGAAACAATGTTGTCTCGCGAGGTAGGCGAAGCCGGAAGTCCGGAGCGCGCAGAGTTTGATGCCAAGGCCTTGGCTTGGTATTATGGCGAAGTATTGCGCGACCGCCGTAAGGCACTTGGCATTACCCAAAAAGAATTGGCAGAGCGCATAGGACGCGAGCGTTCCTATATCAGTCGTTTGGAAAAGGGGGAAACTGATTTGCAATTATCTTCTTTTATCCGAATTGCCGCTGCTTTGGGCATTGTGTTACGGCTTGATGTGAATTTGGCCTGACAAGTCTTTACCGGGTTTTTGCTCTGTTCGACACAAGTGTAACTGGAGTATTTAAAACTTAATTGCCGGGTACGTGGTCAACCTGTGAGGATATCCGGAACCTGGTTAATTAATTACCTAGATAAAAAGGAGGAAAGCAATATGAGAAAGAATTTTGGCGCAAAACCATGGACGTATCCACAACCGGTGTTTATTGTGGCTACTTATGATGCACAAGGCAATCCCGATGCCATGAATGCCGCATGGGGAGGAATCGATTACGATGACCAGATTAATCTTTGCCTGAGTGCCGGACACAAGACCGTGAAGAACCTGCTGGAAACAAAGGCATTTACCGTGAGCATGGGCACAGCCGACCAACTGACGGCTTGTGACTATGTAGGCATCGTTTCGGCAAACGATGATCCGGACAAGTTTGCCAAGGCAGGTTTTCATGCCTTGAAGTCGGAATTTGTCAATGCGCCGCTTATCGAAGAATTGCCTATGGCGGTAGAATGTGAACTTGTTTCGTATGACCCTGAGATGTGTCACCTGGTAGGCAAGATTGTCAATGTATCTGCCGACGAGCGTATCTTGGACGAGAAAGGCAAGATAGACCCTGCCAAATTGCGTGCCATTACGTTCGATCCGGTACACAACGGCTATCTCTTGGTAGGCGAACGTGTAGGCAATGCTTTTAAGGATGGGATGAAGTTGAAGAAATAATTTAAGGAGTTAGAGGAGTTAAGGAGTTAAAGAAGTTAAAGCCAATACTTTTGCTTCTGGTTTATGAGCAAAGCAATTGGCTTACTCCTTTAACTTCTTAACTCCTTAACTCCTAATGAAAAAAAAGAAGTATTGGCTTAACTCCTTTAACTTCTTAACTCCTTAACTCCTAATGAAAAAAGAAGTATTGGCTTAACTCCTGAAAAACAACTTCTAATTAAAAAAAATCTCTCAATGAAAAAACAAATGTTTATGCTGGCGGGGCTGGCTTTGGCTACAATAGCCGGTGCACAGGAAACTCCTTTATGGATGCGTTATTGTGCCCTTTCGCCCGACGGAAGCACCATCGCTTTTTGCTATAAAGGCGATTTATATACAGTTTCTCCACAAGGCGGGAAAGCGGTCCAGTTGACTACGAACGCTTCTTATGATACCCATCCGGTCTGGAGCCCGGACGGTAAACGACTGGCTTTTGCTTCGGCACGTCAGGGAAGCCTTGATGTTTATCTGATCAATAAAGAAGGCGGCGTACCGAAACGGCTTACAACCCATTCGGGTAGTGAAATCCCTATAGCTTTCAGCGATAACGGACATGTCTTGTATCAGGCTTCCTTGATGCCCGATGCGCAAGCCTTGATCTTTCCTGACAGTCAGTTTCCGCAAGTCTATCAAGTGAGTACCGAGGGCGGACGCCCTGTGCTCTATTCTTCCCTTTCGATGGAAGACATCAGTGTAGGAGCCGACGGTACGACTTTATTGTATCACGACAAGAAAGGATATGAAGACAATTGGCGTAAGCACCACACTTCGTCCATTACCCGTGATATATGGATGAGCCGCCTGGATAACGGAAAACGCACCTATACCCGGCTGACCGATTTCGAAGGAGAAGAGCGTACGCCGGTATGGAGTGCCGATGGCAAATCGTTTTATTACCTGAGCGAGAAAGACGGTACCTTTAATGTCTATAAACGGAATCTGGATGGGAGTGAAGTGCAGCTGACTCATCATACCCGGCATCCGGTACGCTTCCTTACAGCTTCGCGCGACGGCATGCTTTGCTATGGCTATAACGGCGAAATCTATACCTTAAAAGAAGGAGAGCAGCCGCAGAAGCTGGCTGTACAGGTGATAACCGACCAAAGCGCGCCTACCCTGGAACAGCAAATCAAGACATCGGGAGCGACAGAGATAGCCGTATCGCCCGGAGGAAAGGAAATCGCTTTCATCCTTCACGGCGATGTATTCGTGACCTCGGCAGACTATAAGACTACGCGTAAGATTACTGATACGCCCGAACAGGAACGTGATTTGGATTTCTCGCCCGACGGCAGAAGCTTGGTATATTCTTCGGAACGTGACGGCATGTGGCAGGTTTATCAGGCATCGTTGACGGTAAAAGACGAAAAGCTTTTCACTTACGCGACCGATGTGAAAGAAGAGCGGCTGACCGACGGAACGGTTACTTCGTTTCAGCCTCAATACAGTCCGGACGGGAAGAAAGTGGCTTACCTGGAAAACCGTACTACCTTGCGTGTGCTGACTCTTGCCGATAAAACGGTTTGCACGGCAATGGACGGCAAGTATGAATATTCGTATAGCGACGGAGACCAATGGTTTGAGTGGAGTCCCGACAGCCGTTGGCTGCTGAGCGGATACATCGGTACGGGCGGTTGGAACAATAACGATGTGGCACTGGTCAATGCTTCGGGTAACGGTGAAATTCATAACCTGACCGAAAGCGGCTATACCGATACCAATGCCAAATGGGTGTTGGACGGCAAGGCGATGATATGGGAAAGCGACCGTGCCGGATACCGCAGCCACGGAAGCTGGGGAGCGGAAAGCGATATCTATATCATGTTTTTCGACCTGGAAGCTTACGAGCGTTTCCGCATGAGCAAAGAAGAACTGGCGTTGCTGGACGATGAAGAGGAAGAAGATAAGGATGCCGACAAGGAAAGCGATAAGAAAGACGATAAGAAAAAAGGCAAGGACAAGAGCAAGAAAGAAGATAAGGAAGAGGTGAAGCCGCTGGTGTTCGACCTGGAAAACTGCCGCGACCGTGTCATCCGTCTGACCGTAAACTCTTCTCATTTAGGCGATGCCGTATTGACCGAGAAAGGAGACAAACTGTATTATCAGGCTTCGTTCGAGGGAGGGTTCGACCTGTGGGAACACGACCTGAAGGAAGACAAGACGAAGATTATCCTGAAAGACATCGGTTACGGTTCGCTGAAAGCCGATAAGGACAACAAACATCTGTTCCTTTGTACGAAAGGCGGCATCCGCAAGATAGACGTGGAAAAGAGCGAGACCACTCCTGTAGAGTTTGAAGCCGTATTCAACTATCGTCTGTATGAAGAACGCCGTTATATATTCGAGCATGTATGGAAACAGGTGCTCGACAAATTTTATGTGGCAGACCTTCACGGGACGGACTGGAAAGGTTATCGTGAGGCGTATCTCCGCTTCCTGCCTTACATCAATAACAATTATGATTTCCAGGAAATGCTGAGCGAAATGCTGGGTGAACTGAACGGTTCGCATACAGGTGCCCGTTATTATGCGCCGTCACGTACCTTGGCTACAGCTTGCTTGGGTGTATTCTTCGACCCGGCTTATACCGGCGACGGACTGAAGATTAAGGAAATCATCAAGCAAGGTCCCTTTGCCGTGAAGAAGACCGATGTCACTCCGGGATGCATTATCGAAAAGATAGACGGGCAACCGGTCAAGAAAGACACCGACTATTATCCGATGCTCGGCGGAAAGGCAGGCAAGACCGTACAGCTTGTTGTCTATAATCCGGAGAACGGCAAGCGTTTTAATGTGGCGGTGAAAGCCATCTCGCAGAGCGAACAGAACCGGTTGCTTTATAAGCGTTGGGTGAAACGGAACGAAAAGATGGTAGAAGAACTTTCGGGAGGCCGCATCGCCTATGTACATGTGGAAGGAATGGACAGCCCCAGTTTCCGTACCGTGTATAGTGAGTTGCTGAGCGACCGGAACCGTAATAAGGAAGCGGTGATTGTAGATACACGTCATAACGGTGGAGGTTGGCTTCACGATGACTTGGCTACGTTGCTGAGCGGGAAAGAATACCAACGCTTTGTGCCGCGCGGACAATACATCGGCAGTGACCCGTTCAATAAATGGCTGAAGCCTTCGTGTGTGTTGGTGTGCGAAGACAATTACAGTAACGCGCACGGATTCCCGTGGGTTTATAAGGAATTGAAAATCGGCAAGCTAATCGGCACGCCTGTTCCGGGTACCATGACGGCTGTATGGTGGGAAACACAGATTGACCCGACTATCGTATTCGGTATCCCTCAGGTAGGGTGTATGGATATGCGTGGCAATTATATGGAAAACCGTCAGTTGGAACCGGATATCGAGGTTTATAACAGTCCGGAGAAATCGTTGGCAGGCATTGACGAGCAACTGGAGGCAGCTGTGAAAGAGATGCTGAAAGAGGCGGATGCCGCTAAGGCGAAATAATCCGACGGCTTGACTTTTTATGATAAAGGGCATAGCGTCACATCGGGTTCAGGTGGAATCTTGGACTTTCCTGATGGGACGTTATGCCCTTTCTGTCTGCGTTTGGTTTGTCTTTCTGCGTTAATGTTTTTGCCAGTAAGTTTCTAAAGCGTCCGCTTCGGCAGGAGTAATCTGGATGACACTGCCATGCTTGGGAGAAATGAAGTTCACGGCTTTCATGGGTCCTTCATTGAAATGTCCCAGGTAGTCGAAGTGTTCAAAATCGGCAGTTTCGCAAAAACCGAAGTTATGCGGGTTGATGCTGAAGATATCATACATTACTACCCATTTGTCTTCGCCGATGCGTTTCCATACGTTGGGCGCTTCACAGGCACCGGGTTCGAAGTCAATCCATTTATCTATGTATTGGTAAGGACCGCTTACGCTTCCGTTCTTGCTTATAGCCATCCGGATGCCGCCCGGATTCTCTTGAGCTACATACATCATGCAGGCACGTCCGTCCGGCAGTAATGAAATATCGGCATCCAGTATCTGGATTTTCTTGTCCGGATACTCGAAAAGTTGTTTCGGTTCGGTTACCAGTCGGGTGAAGTCGTCATCGGTATAAGCATAGTACAGGGTGGAGCGCCCGTTCCCATGCCGCATGGTGAAATAAATCATCATCTTTCCGGCTTGTGGGTCATAGATGGTTTCGGGTGCCCATGCGCATCCGATATCGCCGAATGTGTCGGGAAAAGCCTTGTCTATCCGTACATTGCTGCGTGTCCAGTGAATCAGGTCGCGTGATTTCATCAATACCAGTCCGCGATTGTTTCCCCAGCCATACAGGTTTCCGTCCCGTTCCCATTCGGTATCACGGATACCTTCACGCTGTGCAAAGATATGCAGGTCGGTCATGGCAAGATAAAACGCGCCGTCCGGTCCGCGGTAGATATGCGGGTCGCGTATGCCTCGTTGTTCGGCGATGGTATCTCCGCTGATGACAGGTTGCCCGTCGTTGACGGCGGTAAATGTATAGCCGTCGCGGCTGGTTGCCATGAAGAGACTGTGGGTGGCATCGTTGAAGAAGACAAAGAGGTAGGCACCCATGCCCTTTTCGGCCGCACACAGATGTTTCCCTACTTTCAGTTTATCTCCCGACAAATCCACTTCGAATAATTGCGGAATGCGTATGAATCTTCCGTTTGCATTGTTGTGGCTATGTACAGACATCAGCCAACGGCCGTTCAGGTCTTTAAACAACATGCCGTGTCCGTAATTGGGAGGAGTAATCGGTTCTGTTTCCTGTATCCATGGTCCGTCAAGTGTTCCGCTTTCCGAATAAGCTACCCCCTGGGTATATACGTCACCTATCCAGCTTGTCCATATCATGCCCAATCTTCCCGTTCCGGTTCGAAAGAGCCATGGACCGTCTGTGACGCGGTTAGGCTTGTCTGTTCCTGTTTCCCGGCTCCACGGTGAATCACTGGCACGGAACAAGACCTTTCCTTTGCCGGTCGTACCGCTCAGGTCGGGTTTCAGTTCTATCTTTTCAATGCTGCCGTTCCAGTTCTGCAACCATTCACCGCAGTATACCATGTAAGGCTTTCCGTCGGTGTCTGTCCATAGTGTACCATCCAGTGTAGGTACGTCAGCCGGCAGGTAGGTAGGGTCTTTCATCGGGCGGTAAGGTCCGTCGGGACGGTCGCTTACCAATACATGGCATGCACGTCGGGGAATATCGTTTCCACGGTAATTGCCGATCAGGATTGAATCATTGGTAAATGTGGCGAAGTAATAATACTTGCCGTTGTATTTGTGCAGTTCGGCTGCCCATATCTGAGGCTTGGCGCCCATCCAGGAATCCGAATCCGTTTCTGCCACGATGTAAGGACCTTCCCATGTGTCGAGGTCTTTGCTTTTCCATAGCAGTCCTCCCGTGCCGGTCATGTAATAGGTACGGGTAGCTTCATCGGTTAAAATACAGGGGTCGCTGAGGCGGATTGAGTCGCGCGGTATTGCGGTACGGAATGTGGGATGTTTTCTGCCTTGTGCCATCGTTGTCGTACAGGCTGTGACGACAAGCAGCAAAGCGAATATTCGGTTCATGAATTTCATAGTCAGGTTGTTTTCAATTAAATGTGTTACGATGATAGATATTTATCGGGAGAATGAAAAAAGCGTATGAAAAAGAATTTGAATCTTCCTTTTCATGCGCTTAATGGAATAAGGAGTTCAATCTGTTTATTTGATATTGCCCACCTTAATCAAATATTCGGCTATCTGTACGGCATTCAGTGCGGCACCTTTCTTGATTTGGTCGCCTACAATCCAGAATGTCAGTCCGTTTTCATCACTCAAGTCTTTGCGGATACGTCCTACATAGACCGGGTCTTTTCCTGCCAGGAACAGCGGCATCGGGTATTCTTTCTTTTCCGGATTATCCATCAGCACCAGTCCTTCTCCTTCGGCGAAAGCCTTGCGGGCTTCTTCTACCGATACGGGACGTTCGGTCTCAATCCAGATGCTTTCCGAGTGTGAGCGCAAAGCCGGTACACGTACGCAGGTCGCGCTGACTTTTACGTCGGAGTGCATAATCTTGCGTGTTTCGTTGTACATCTTCATTTCTTCCTTGGTATAGCCGTTGTCTGTAAAGACATCAATCTGCGGAATCAGGTTGAAGGCAAGCTGGTAGGCGAATTTTTCTACTGTTACCGGCTCGTTATTCAACACCTGGCGGTATTGCTCGTAGAGTTCGTCCATGGCAGCCGCTCCGGCACCGCTGGCAGCCTGATAAGTGGCTACGTGTACCCGCTTGATATGAGTCAGGTTTTCGATGGCTTTCAGGGCTACTACCATCTGGATGGTTGTGCAGTTCGGGTTGGCTATGATGCCGCGCGGGCGGTTCAATGCGTCTTCGGCATTGACTTCGGGCACTACCAACGGAATATCCGCGTCCATACGGAAAGCGCTCGAGTTGTCTATCATCACTGCGCCATACTTGGTGATGGTGTCGGCATATTCTTTAGAGGTGCCCGCTCCGGCAGATGTGAAGGCAATGTCAACTCCCTTGAAATCATCGTTGTGTTGCAGCAGTTTCACTTCGATTTCTTTTCCACGGAAAGTGTATTTCCGTCCGGCACTCCGATGCGAACCGAACAACAGCAGTTCGTCTACCGGGAAATTTCTTTCGTCGAGCACACGCAGGAACTCTTGTCCTACGGCTCCGCTTGCACCAACAATCGCTACTTTCATTTTCTTACTTCTATTTAATGTTAATACTTGTTTGTCGTGACCTGAATCTTGTCTTTTGATACGAATTGTATCGTTTTCGAAGATTTCGTCTGCAAAAATAAAACATTCTGACCGATAAATATGGAAACTCGGAAGTTTTTTTCTAATTTTGTTCAAGAAATGAAAAATGACGATACCGATTTATGAAAGAGTTGCTCGAATTTATAGACCTTGATATCCATTTCCCCATAACAGACCCCACGTGGATTTTCTTCCTGGTGCTGGTGATTATCCTTTTTGCTCCCATTATTCTGGAACGGTTGCGTATTCCGCACATCATCGGAATGATTTTGGCGGGAGTGGTTATCGGCGAGCACGGGTTCAACATACTGGCACGCGACAGCAGTTTCGAACTCTTCGGTAAGGTGGGACTGTATTATATCATGTTTCTTGCCGGACTGGAAATGAATATGGAGGATTTCAAGAGCATCCGTGTCAAGGCGACGGTGCTGGGCCTGCTGGCTTTCATCATTCCTTTAGGTATCGGGTTCTGGACCAATATGCACATCCTTGGTTACGCCGTGGTCACTTCCGTCTTGCTGGCAAGTATGTATGCTTCCCATACTCTTATCGCTTATCCGATAGTTATCCGCTATGGCATCAACCGGCAGCGGGCGGTCAGCATTGCCGTAGGCGGTACGGCGGTGACCGATACGCTTACCTTGCTGGTGCTGGCAGTCATTTCCGGTTTGTATAAGGGCGAGACTTCGGAATACTTTTGGGTCTGGCTGGTGCTGAAGTTCCTGGTGTTGAGCATTATCATTATGTATACTTTCCCCCGCATTGCCCGTTGGTTCTTCCGCCGATACAGCGACAATGTGGTGCAGTATATATTCGTAATGGCAATGGTCTTCTTGGGCGGAGGTCTGATGGAGCTGATTGGGATGGAAGGCATCCTGGGCGCTTTCCTTGTCGGATTGCTATTGAACCGTCTGATACCTCACGTGTCTCCGTTGATGAATCACCTGGAGTTCGTGGGGAATGCCTTGTTTATTCCTTATTTCCTGATAGGCGTAGGTATGCTGATTAACCTGAATGTGCTGTTCGGGCATATCGACTCGTTAAAGGTGGCTGCGGTGATGATAGTGGTCGCCTTGCTGGGTAAGTGGATTGCCTCGTGGCTGACGCAGAAGATTTACAAGATGCGTGCGGTGGAACGGGAACTGATGTTCGGATTGAGCAATGCGCAGGCTGCCGCCACGCTGGCCGCTGTCTTGGTAGGATATAGCATTATCTTGCCTTCGGGCGAACGTTTGCTGAACGAAGATGTATTGAACGGCACGATTCTCTTGATACTGGTGACGTGTATTGTCAGTTCGTTCATTACCGAGCACGCTGCCAAGCGGATAGCGATGAGCGATGATGTGGGGGTGAGTGAGGAGAAAGAACAGGAGAGAGAGCGTTTCCTTGTGCCGGTAGCCAATCCGGAAACCTTGGAAGGGCTGATGAGTCTGGCGCTGGTGTTGCGCGATGAAAAGATAAATGACAACCTGGTGGCATTGAGCGTCATCAATGACAACAATGATTCGGTGAAACAGGAGATGCGGAGCAAACGGAACTTGGAACGGGCTGCCCAGATAGCCGCGTCGACCAATGTCCAGCTGAAGACAGTGAGCCGTTTCGACCTGAACATCACGACCGGTATCCTGCATACGGCGAAAGAGTACGAAGCGACGGGAATCATTATCGGTTTGCATTACAAGGCAAGCATTGTAGACTCGTTCTTCGGCAATCTGACCGAGAACTTGCTGAAGAATACTTACCTGCAGGTAATGGTCGTGCGCTTCCTGATGCCTGTCAATACCTTGCGCCGTATCATAGTGGCTGTTCCGCCGAAGGCTGAATTCGAGCATGGGTTCACGAAATGGATTACCTATATGTGCCGGATGAGCAGCCAGTTGGGATGCCGTGTGCAGTTTTATGCTTCTTCGCGTACCTTGGGCTATATACGCGGATTCATTCAGAAAAAATTCAAAGATACGCGTGCCATCTATTCGGAGCTGGAGGACTGGGACGACCTGTTGTTGCTGACCGGACAGGTGACGTATGACCATCTGCTGGTGATTGTGAGCGCACGACGCGGCTCTATCTCGTATGACTCTTCGTTCGAAAGGCTTCCGATGCAGGTATCGAAGTATTTCAATAACAATAGTATTATGCTGCTTTATCCCGAACAGAAAGGCGACCCGAACGAAAGCCTTTCGTTCTCTGACCCGCGCGGATGGGCGGAAACGCAGTATTATGATAAAGTAGGTAATTGGATTTATAAATGGTTCAGAAAGAATTCGTAGACTGGCAACAGCGCACGGAACTGTTGCTGGGGAAAGAAAAAATGGAAAGACTGCGCCGTGCCCATATCCTGGTAGTCGGATTGGGAGGCGTAGGAGCGTATGCTGCCGAGATGTTGTGCCGTGCAGGCATCGGGCACCTGACGATAGTGGATGCCGACACCGTGCAGCCTACCAACATCAACCGACAGCTCCCGGCGCTTCATTCTACCTTGGGGCAGCCTAAAGCAGAAGTGCTTGCGGCACGTTTTCGCGACATCAATCCCGACATACAATTGGATGTGCTTCCTGTCTATCTGAAGGATGAGGCTATTCCCGAACTGCTCGACAGCGCACCGTTCGATTTCATTGTGGACGCCATCGATACGGTGGCACCGAAGTGTTACCTGATTTATCACGCCTTGCAGCGCGGATTGAAGATTGTCAGCAGTATGGGAGCAGGCGCCAAGAGCGATATAACTCAGATTCGGTTTGCCGACTTATGGGAAACCTATCATTGCGGACTGAGCAAGGCTGTACGGAAACGTTTGCAGAAAATGGGGATGAAGCGGAAATTGCCGGTCGTGTTCAGTACCGAACAGGCAGACCCGAATGCCGTGGTGCTGGTAGACGACGAGCAGAACAAAAAGTCGACCGCCGGGACTGTCAGTTATATGCCGGCGGTGTTCGGGTGTTATCTTGCCGAATATGTGATACGTAAATTGTAGTTCGTTATGATTCAACTGGAAGGAATAACCAAGAGTTTCGGTTCCCTGCAAGTGCTGAAAGGAATCGATTTGACCATCAATAAAGGGGAAGTAGTGAGCATCGTGGGACCCAGCGGAGCGGGAAAGACCACGCTGTTGCAGATTATGGGCACGCTCGACAAGCCCGATTCGGGACGGATTGTAGTGAATGGGGTGGAAGTGAACCGCCTGAAAGAAAAAGAACTTTCCGCTTTCCGCAACAAGGAAATCGGTTTTGTCTTTCAGTTTCATCAGTTGCTGCCCGAGTTTACGGCACAGGAAAACGTAATGATTCCTTTGCTCATCCAAGGGGTGTCGGGGAAAGGCGCACGAGAGAGGGCTGCCCGGATGCTTTCTTTTTTAGGATTGGCAGAACGCGCTTCGCATAAACCGGCAGAACTTTCGGGTGGTGAAAAGCAGCGGGTGGCTGTGGCGCGTGCGTTAATCAGCCATCCTTCCGTCGTGCTTGCCGATGAGCCTTCGGGCAGCCTTGATACACAGAACAAGGAGGAGCTGCACCGCTTGTTTTTTGATTTGCGCGACAAGCTGGGGCAGACCTTTGTCATCGTCACTCACGATGAAGGCCTCGCTTCGCAAACCGACCGCACCATTCATCTGACAGACGGAAAAATCAGCGGGGACAGCGCTTCTTCTGCTCAGTAAGCGTTGTCCCCGCCGGGGAAAGTACTTCTTTTGCTCAGTAAGCGCTGTCCCCGCCGGGGAAAGTACTTCTTCTGCTCAGTAAGCGTTGTCCCCGCTGGGGAAAGTGCTTCTTTTGCTCAGTAAGCGCTGTCCCCGCCGGGGAAAGTGCTTCTTTTGCTCAGTAAGCGTTGTCCCCGCCGGGGACAGCGCTTCTTCTGTTCGGTAAGCGCTGTCCCCGCCGGCATTTACTTCAAGTATTGGCGGTAGAATTGTTCGATTTTGTCGAACGGAATCTTTTCAAAGTTGTCATACAAGTCCGTATGGCTGGCACCGGGGACGATGAGCAATTCTTTGTTGTCGCCTTTCAGCATTTTGTATGTGTCTTCGCTGAAGTAGCGCGAGTGTGCTTTCTCGCCGTGGATGAGCAATACGGCATTCCGGATTTCGCCGGCATACGTCAGAATCGGCATATTGAGGAAGGAGAGGGATGAGGTTTTGTTCCATCCTCCGTTCGAGTTCAGCGAACGTTTGTGATAGCCGCGTGCGGTTTTGTAGTAAGCGTAATAGTCTTTCACAAACTGCGGAGCGTCTTCGGGCAGCGGGTCGACCACACCTCCGGCAAGGGCATACGAGCCGTTGCGGTAATCTTCCGTGCGTTGTGCGTTCAGCTGTTTGCGCATTTCGTTGCGGGCGTCGGCATTGTCTGCCGCGTCGAAATAGCCGTTGGCAGTGACGCGGCTCATATTGTACATCGTGGAAGCGACCGTGGCTTTGATGCGTGTGTCGATGGCGGCGGCATTGACAGCCATTCCTCCCCAGCCGCAGATGCCCAGGATTCCGATGCGCTCCGGGTCTACATCTTCGCGCACGGACAGATAGTCTACAGCGGCACAAAAGTCTTCTGTGTTGATGTCGGGCGAGGCGACATAGCGGGGTTGGCCTCCGCTTTCACCGGTAAACGAAGGGTCGAAAGCCAGTGTCAGGAATCCGCGCTCTGCCAATGTCTGTGCATACAGTCCGGACGATTGTTCTTTCACCGCACCGAAAGGACCGCTGATGGCGATGGCAGGCAGTTTGCCTTCGGCGTCTTTCGGGATATAAAGGTCGGCAGCCAGCGTGATGCCGTAACGGTTATGAAAGGTGACCTTGGTGTGGTTCACCTTGTCGCTTTTCGGGAACACTTTGTCCCATTCTTGTGTCAAGTTCAATTTTTCTTCCATAAAGCTATTCGAATTAGTTGTGTTATCTTGTGCCATTAGGCTTCCCGCGCCACACGAGCAGACGAGCAAAGCCATACATAGTCTTTTCAGTGAGTGTTTCATCTTCTAAAAGTTTTTATGGGAACACAGAGACACAGAGTCACAGAGTTTTTCAGTTTCAGAAAATAAAGGCCACCAAGAAGAATTCTTACTGTTTTGTTTCTCTGCGCCTCTGTGTCTCTGTGTTCGGGGAATAATTAAAATTCATATCTCAGCCAGACGGAGTTTTCGCCTATCCGTTCCGCACTTTTCAGCTTGAGGATAGTGGTCGGGTAATTGCTGTCGTCGATGCCGTCGAATACGGCTGTCATTCCTTTCCGTCCGTCGATGCCTGCTCCGATTACGAGGCTTACTTCATCCAGCAGTCCGGCTTTCAGGAAAGCCCCGTTGATGTGCCCGCCTCCTACTACGGCAAGGCGTTTCACTCCGAAGTGTTCGTTCAGCATCCCGACGGCTTGCGGCAGGTCCACTTCCTCCTTGCCGACTGTTATCCACGAGATGCCTTGCCGGCGCAAGGTGTCGAGGTAAGCTTGTGGCGCCTGTTCGCCTGTGATGACTATCATCGGGCGTCCGTCGATGTGGTTGTCGGGCCATTGCAGTCTGCCTTTTGAGTCGAGCACGACGGAATAGCCGTTGGCTTCTGTCGCCTTGTGGAAAGAAGGTTTGCCTGCGGGAGTCTTGTCGTCGGTGTGAAACGGTTCGGTAAGGGCGATGTGCATAGCTGCTGTCACCCGTCCCGATAGGTCGGAGTCGCATTGCAGTTGTTCCAGCGCATCGTAGTATTCGTTGCCTCCGATGTGTTCGGTCATATCGCAGTCGATGCGTCCGTCTATGGATGCCATCATATGGCAAATGATGTAAGGTTTTGTCATATTCTGTATCGTTTTGGTTTACGTAGGCAAAAATAACACAAAAGCCCCACAACTTTATTGTTGTGAGGCTCAAAGTATATTGCTGAAAAGTTCATTATATGTTTCAGGCAGATACGGCGGTAGGAGATACCCCATACAGTTTCTTGAATGCGGCGGAGAAGTGCGACTGGTTTTTGAATCCTACTTCCGTATAAATATCAGAGATTTTCCGTCCTCCTTCTTTCATCAGGGCGTATGCTACCTCCAGGCGTTTCCTTATCAGCCATTTTTCGGGAGTGAGATTGCTTACTTTCTTGAAATCGCGCTTGAAAGTGGCAAGGCTTCTTCCTGTATAGTGTGCCAGGTCTTCCAGAGTGAACTCGTACATATAGTTTTTGTTCATAAAGTCCAGGATGTCTATCTTCCACGGTTCGTTGAAGTCGAACAGGGTAGGGGCAAACCGCTTGTCGATGTGCAACAGCGCCAGTAATCCCTCTTGCAGCTTCAGTTGCATAAAGTCATCCTGTGGTTTTACGTCGGGGTCGAAGTAGGGTGTCATCGAGGCAAACAGGCTGGTGATTTCGGCTGTCTTGGGCAGCTTGATGGCTCCGCCTTCCAGTTTCGGTGTATGGTCGGATGCTTTGTATTGCCCGAATTTGCCATACATCTCTTTCAGGAAACTGCGGGTAAACATCAGGAAGATGCCGCAATAGCGTTCCCCGTTGCACGACTGTTTGTACATCGTGATGTGATGGTCGCGCGGAATGAAGACGCATTCCCCTTTTCCTACGTGTATCTGTTCGTTCCCGTTGTCCAGCAACATTTCGCCCGAGTAGACATAATTCATCGCATATTCGCGCGAGCGGTGGATGCAATGGCTGCTGTCATCGTAGAAGAAACTGAAAAACACATTGTTGTAGTTGAAGATAACCTTCATCGGGTTTGTCTTCTCTTCCTGTGACGGTTGGGTGATAGGGTTAGGCATAAGTCTGTGTTTTTTTTAGAAGTTAAAGAAGTTAGAGGAGTTAAAGAAGTTAGAGAAGTTATCACTTCGCTCCGCTTCGTTAGGAGTTAAAGCCAATAGTTTTGCTGATGGATTTATACTTTAACTTCTAGTCCGCTTTTAGCGGGCGATAACTTCTTTAACTCCTCTAACTCCTTATTATAATATAAGGTGTACAATCTGCGGATTGTGGTCGGACAGGTATTTGCCGTCCGTATTCGCTTCCTGAGGGATGTAGCTGTCCGATACTTTGATTTGGGGAGTGACGAAAATAAAGTCGATTTTCTCCCGTTTGTCGGCAGGCACCCTGCCGAAGTCGTGGAACGTGTAAGCTACACCTGTCCGCTTGCCGGCAATCTTTTCGGCATCTTTCAAGACAAACGGATTGGTTGTGATAGTGCGGTATGCTTCCGAATCGAACGAAACATTAAAGTCGCCGGTAAGCACAGCCGGATAGTCGCCGGCTATTTCCTTAATCTTCCGGATAATCAGCAAAGCGCTTTCACGCCGTGCGGTAGTGCCCACGTGGTCGAAATGCGTGTTGACAGCCATAAACACTTTGCCCGTCTGTTTGTCTTTCATCTTTGCCCACGTGGCTATGCGTGTGCAGGCTCCGTCCCATCCGATAAAGCCTACGCTGTCCGGATATTGCGACAACCAGAATGTGTTGCTGTCAATCACCTCAAACCGGTTTTCCTTGTAGAGGATGGGTGCATATTCGCCTTTTGTCTTTCCGTCCTCGCGTGCCACTCCGATGGCTTTATAGCCGGGCAAGCGTTGCAGCAGGTCTTCCAGTTGGTTGTGAAGCACTTCCTGCATACCTGCGATGTCGATGTCCTGGGCTTTGATAAACCGGGTGACCGTGTCTTTGCGGAACTGCCAGTTATTGGCTTGGTCATCGGGATTGTCATAACGGATGTTGAATGTAGCCCATGTGAGGCTGGTTGCGTCTTGTGCATAGCCCGGCAAAACGCTTAGCACGAATGCGGTTGCGACGACGAGTAAAAAAGAAAGTCGTTTCATAATAGTTGATTTTAATCGTAATATGGATAAATAAAACATATTCTCAGCTAAGGTAATACAAAAAAACGAGAAACTAAACAGATTGCCGGAAATTGATTCCTTTTTCGCAAGGTGGGAGTGAACTTCAGCAAGGAGACACGCAACATTGAGAAGTGGATTGTGGAATAAATGAAAAAAACTCCGTATCTTTGCCCAAAATTAGTTCTTATGAGTCATATACGGTTAGGGAGATACAATCAGTTGGAAGTCGTGAAGAAGGTGGACTTCGGTGTGTATTTGGATGGCGATGAAGACGGTGAAATCTTATTGCCGCAACGTTATGTGCCCGAAGGTTGCGAGGCGGGCGATGTGCTGAATGTCTTTATCTATTTGGATATGGAAGAACGTCTGGTGGCAACTACCCTTCAGCCTTACGTTCAGGTGGGCGAGTTTGCTTGCCTGGAAGTGGCTTGGGTCAATCAGTACGGTGCATTCCTCAATTGGGGGCTGATGAAAGACCTTTTTGTTCCCTATCGCGAGCAGAAAGCCAAGATGGTGAAGGGCGGCAGATACATTGTTTATGTCTATATCGACGAGGAAAGTTACCGCATTGTGGCTTCTGCCAAGATAGAACATTTCTTGTCGAAGGAACATCCCGAATACGAGGCAGGCGAAGAAGTGGATGCCTTGGTATGGCAGCGTACCGACTTGGGATACAAGGTCATCGTAGACAACAAGTTCTACGGAATGCTGTATCATAACGAGATTTTCCAGCCTTTGCAGCCGGGCAAGTGTGTGTCGGCTTATGTCAAGCAAGTGCGGGGTGACGGGAAGATTGACCTGGAACTTCAGAAAGGAGGTTTCGAAAAAGTAGACAGTTTTGCCGAGACACTGCTGCAATACATCACGGAGCATCACGGATACATTACCCAAAACGATAAGACGGATGCCGTTGAGATTTACAATACATTCGGCGTCAGCAAGAAGACTTTCAAGAAAGCGGTGGGCGACCTCTACAAGAAACGCCTGATTATCTTGGAAGAAGGAGGCATCCGCCTGGTTCCCCAAGACTGATAATAATAAGGTATAAAGAAAATGTCCGGCTATACGAGCACAGGCTGCTTGTTATGCCGGACATTTTTATGTTAAGGCGGACGGTGCCGCCTGATTTTTTTAGATAGACAACTCGTGAAGCACGTTCACCAGTTCGCGGTCGATGGGCTTGTCGTTCTTGATAGCCTTGCTGAACGGTACGTAGACGATTTGGTCGTTTTCGATACCAATCATCACATTGCGCTGTCCTTCCATCAATGCCTGGATGCTGGCTACACCCATACGGCTGGCAATGATACGGTCGTGTGCTGTCGGGCTTCCGCCGCGTTGCAGGTGTCCCAGGATAGTGACACGCACATCGTATTGCGGATATTCGTTCTTTACACGTTCTGCATAGTGCATGGCTCCGCCTGTGATTTCACTTTCGGCTACCAATACGATGGAACTGCTCTTCGACTTGCGGAATCCGTTCTTGATGAATTCTTCCAACTGGTCGACCTCTGTATTGAATTCCGGAATGATGGCAGCTTCGGCTCCCGCTGCGATAGCACCGTTCAGAGCAAGGAATCCGGCATCCCGTCCCATGACTTCTACGAAGAACAGACGTTCGTGTGAAGTGGCTGTGTCACGGATTTTGTCGACTGCGTCCAAGATGGTGTTCAGTGCCGTGTCGTAGCCGATGGTTGTATCCGTTCCATACAAGTCGTTGTCGATGGTACCCGGCAAGCCGATACACGGAATATCGTATTCCTGCGCCAGCAAGCGTGCTCCGGTCAGCGAACCGTCACCTCCGATTACAATCAAGGCGTCGATTTCTTCTCGTTTCATGGTTTCGTAAGCGACTTTACGTCCTTCTGGAGTCTTGAACTCTTGGCAACGCGCTGTTTTCAGAATCGTACCTCCCTGCTGGATGATGTTGCTGACGTTTTGTGTCTTGAATTCTTGGATTTCTCCTGTAATCAAGCCTTTGTATCCCCGGTAAATGCCTTTTACTCTCAATCCGTTGTAGATGGCTGAACGTGTGACGGCACGGATGGCCGCATTCATTCCAGGGGCATCACCTCCGGAAGTTAAAATACCAATACATTTAATAGTTCCCATAAAATTGTCATTCGTTATAATAGTGATAGCGCAAAGGTATTAAAAAACTAGTATACAAGCAAATGAATGTTTTTATTTTTTAATGTCGGTTGCAGGGCGGGTCATGGACAGAATGGTATCCTTGCATGCTTCCATGAGCCATTTCGGCGTAGAGGTGGCTCCGCAGATGCCGATAGAGTGCGCTTGCTGCAATAATGAGCTGTCGATTTCTTCTGGCTTGTCTATCTGGTAAGAGTTGGGATTTACCTTCCGGCATTCTTCGTAAAGTATCTTGCCGTTCGAGCTTTTATGCCCGCAGACGAAGAACACCAGGTCGTGTGCAGCGGCAAAGCGGCGTATTTCCGGCATACGGTTTGCCACTTGCCTGCAGATGGTGTCGTAATATTGGAAAGTGACCTCGGGCGAGATATGCTGCTGGATGTAGGCTACGATTTCCCTGAATTCGTCCAATGACTTGGTCGTTTGCGAGTAGAGCCGTATGTCTTTGGTGAAATCCAGCCGTTTGGCTTCTTCCAGACTTTCGATGACGATGGCTTCGCCGTTGGTTTGTCCTACCAGTCCCAACACTTCGGCGTGTCCGTTCTTTCCGAAGATAACGATTTGTTTTTCCCTTCTTTCTGCCGGGGCAGGAGTGTCATATTCTTGCTTAATCCGTTTCTGCAGGCGCAATACGACGGGACATGTGGCGTCGATGATTTCGATGTGGTTCTGGCGGGCAAGCTGGTAGGTCTGCGGAGGCTCGCCGTGGGCACGGAGCAATACTTTGACATCGTGCAGGCTGGCGAATTTCTCGTGGTCGATGGTGATAAGTCCCAGTTGTTTCAGCCGTTCGCATTCCTGCCCGTTGTGCACGATGTCGCCCAGGCAATACAGCGTTTCGCCCTTTGCCAGTTCTTCTTCGGCTTTCTTGATGGCGGTGGTCACGCCGAAGCAGAAGCCCGAACTCTCGTCGATTTCTACTTTTATTTCTGTCTTTTCACTCATGGATGGCGCGTTTAAATTGGGTCAGCAACCAGTCTTTCTGTTCGGTCAGTGTCATGTGGCTGTTATCCAGCAGGATGGCGTCATCCGCTTTCCGTAGCGGACTTACGGCACGGCTTTGGTCGATGCGGTCGCGTTCTTCCACGTTGTGAAGGATTTCATCGAACGATGCCGGCATGCCTTTGGCACGAAGTTCATCGTAACGGCGCTGGGCACGGATTTGGGGGGATGCGGTGACAAAGATTTTCAGTTCGGCATCGGGAAAGACTGCTGTACCGATGTCCCGTCCGTCCATGACGATGCCTTTGTCTTTTCCCATTTCCTGCTGTTGGTGCACCAGCGCGCGGCGAACAAAGTCGAGTGCCGATACGGGGCTTACTTTCGAGGAGACTTCGAGCGTGCGGATTTGGTCTTCCACATCTTTCCCGTTCAGAAACGTGCGCGGGCGCATGGTCTCTTTGTCCAGTTGGAAGGAGATACGGATGTCGTTCATCTGCTGTTTCAGGTTGTCTTCCTGGATGCTTCCGTCCGCATTGAACAGGTGATGTTCGATGCAATACAAGGTGACGGCACGATACATGGCGCCGCTGTCGATATAGATGTATCCGATTTCTTTTGCCAGGTCTTTTGCCATCGTGCTTTTTCCGCACGATGAAAAGCCGTCGATGGCGATGGTTATCTTTTTCATGCGTTGTCGGTTTTTTATGATTTGCGGTTCAAAGATAATGAAACTCGCCCATATACGGATAAGGTTAGCGGAAAAAGATGTGTGCTTGTCCGGTGTCTTGCGATATATCATGGAAGGCTTACGAAGATAGTTGCATCGCCCGGCGCATACAGCTGCTTCGTCCGATGCATATAGGTGCGTTTCCGGTAAGATTAATAATCTTACGGCTTGAAGATTAATAATCTTCCACGTGTAAGATTAATAATCTTCACGGCGGGGCAGTTATATTCGTCGGGCAGTATAGTCGATTTTATCCGTGCGGTTTATTGTGTTTTTGTTCAAGAAATAATATGGAATCGTACCGACGGCAGTTGCCACCGTTGTATAACTATTAAGGATGAAATATTCACTATTTTTGTGGATGTCCTGCGGAAAAGCATTATCTTTGTAGCACAATAAAAACGGATATATGTATATAGAGTTCGATAAAGACTATTTGCGTGAAATCTATACCCCTAACGAGTTGATTTGTGCGGAGGCTATACATCCGGGAGAAATGCTGAGGGATGAATTGCAGGCACGTGGAATATCGCAAAGGAAATTTGCAAAAATAATCGGTATGCCTTATACGGCATTCAACGAGATAATTAACGGCAAACGCCCGATAACCACTGATACGGCACTAAAAATCGAAGCTGCTACGGGAATCTCCGCTACGATGTGGATTGGCTTGCAGACTGATTACAATATGCAGACCGCTCGGCGGGACAACAAACTTTCTGCCATTCTGGAGAACATACGCAAGTCGGTTGCTGTTCTTTAAAGGTCAAAGTCTGTCTATTTGAATTTTTCAACAATATTATTTGAGCCTCACAGCAATCGCGTTGTGGTGCTTTTGCTTTGCATTTGCAACAATAGTAGTAAAACTATTCAGAAAGTTCTGCCGGGAACCTGTATTGGTATCAGTTCTGTTAACTTCATCATTTTACGTGTCTGTCGTAATCAAAGAATTTTTCTCAGTTTTAATGTTAGTAAGTTTCAAGTTAGCGTCCAATTTATCCTCTGTTTTTATGAAGACGCCTTCGTGGGGCGATGAAGACGCTTTCGTTTTCCGATGAAGGCGCCTTCATCAGAAAGCGGTTATCAGAATATAGAATACCAAAATATTCTGTGATTTTCTTCTCTGAATATGAACAGTAGCTGGTAGCCTAAATATGAACAGACTCTGCCTTGTATTTCCAATGCTGTTGCTTGGCGTCATTTCTTCAGTTTCCTTCGGTTATTCCAGAGATTTTGTGTAAATCTGTATTGAGAATATACCTCTTTGAAATCAAGAGAGTTAGAAGAATTACCTTGTTTTGGGGTAATGATTTGGCAACCGTCTTAATTGCTGTGTTCTGCTTTACTTTACGTATTGATAACTCTTATCTCACAAAAATAATACAATTTTTAATACTAAGCCAACATTACCAAATAAAATTTTGTACCTTTGTCACATTCAGACAAAAACGGCATATATGAACCGAATAAAAGAGGTATTAGATGCTAAAGGCATTAGTCAAACAGAATTGGCAAACAGGCTTGGAAAGACTTTCAATATGGTCAATCTATATGCTACGAACAAGGTGCAACCTCCCATTCCTGTTTTGTATCAAATTGCAGACATTCTGAATGTTGATGTCAGAGACTTGTTAATACCCAACAAGATTAGTAGATAGCTTAGTAAACAACGAAAAGAAGAAACGATGGCAAATAGTAATTTGAAGGAAGCGAAGGCAGCTAAAAACGATGAATTCTATACTCAATTCCACGATATTGAGGTGGAAATGAATGCATACCTTGAATATGACTCAAACGTGTTCAGGGGAAAAACTGTTCTATTACCCTGCGATGACCCCGAATGGAGTAACTTTACCCGTTATTTCGCTGCTAAGTTCGATGAACTTGGATTGAAAAAGTTGATTTCTACAAGCTATGCACCGGATAGCAAGAAATACAAGACACCATATCAGCCATCTTTGTTCGAGCAAGATGCTCCGCAATTTGATAAGACCAAGACTTCTGTCAAAGGAAAGATATTCATTTTGGAGAAAGACAAAAGTGGGGATGGACGCATAAATATAGATGACCTTGAATGGAAATATTTGGATGGCGATGGAGATTTCCGCAGCAAAGAAGTTACAAAGTTGCGGGATGAGGCAGATTTTATCATCACGAATCCACCTTTTTCTCTTTTCAGGGAGTTCTTGGCGTGGATAATGGATGGAGGAAAGAAGTTTGCCGTAATAGGAAACATGAATGCCATAACCTATAAAGAAGTTTTTCCTCTGATAAAGTCAAACCGTATTTGGCTCGGTGCAACTAATTTTAATGTAGGGATGTATTTTTTCGTTCCTGAAGGATTTGTATATAAAGATACGTATAAGTTTCAGCGTGAAATGGATGGTAGAGCTGTTAATAGAGTTCCAGGTGTATGCTGGTACACGAGTATCGAGCACGGTCGTCGTCACGAACCGCTCCCTTTAATGACCATGGCTGACAATCTTCGTTTTTCCAAGCACAAAGAGATAAAAGGGAAAGTAGCCTATGACCATTATGACAATTATGATGCCATTGAAGTTCCTTTTACGGATGCCATTCCCTCGGATTATGAAGGCGTTATGGGTGTTCCTATCTCCTTTTTGGACAAGTATTGTCCGGAGCAATTTGAAATCTTAGG